>Ga0172382_10013412_pt1 | contig 10564 bp, 11 predicted proteins | sample Leawel138RmetaG_FD_122245 | JGI IMG/M metagenome (GOLD analysis project Ga0172382, IMG submission 122245) | Leachate microbial communities from a municipal landfill in Southern Ontario, Canada - Leachate well 138R metaG | ecosystem: Engineered > Solid waste > Landfill > Unclassified | place...
CGACCACGACCTCACCACCTGATGGTTGCGCCGTGAACGCCCCCGCCGAACCCGGCACCCCGAGCACCGCCGCGACCACCACCCCGACGACGCCAACCCGCCCGGTCCACCCACGCGCGAACATGCGCGAACATGCGCGAACATGCGCGAACCGTACTTCGTACGCATCCCCCCGCACCAGCACCGACCAGGGTGAACCGCAACCCCCAAGAGGAAGACCCGATCCGGCACAGTGGGCCTCCGTCCGAAGCCACCTCCTTCCCCCGAGGAGCAAGGCCTCCCACCGCGACAGCGGGTCGTCCCACCGTCGCCCCGCGATGGTCAACCGACCCGCTCCCACCCCAGGCGCCTCGCACCATGGGCTCAAGGTCGACTTTCCAGGGGTCAAAGGGGTAGACTCCTGGCATGGCGCTGACGCTCGACCCAAGATCGGTGGAGGACGAGGCCGTGCAGGCAGACGTCCGCGACATCGCCGGATGGTTGCAGGACCACCTGGGACAGCAGCTGGCAGCGTACGTCGTCGGGTTGCGCGACCCGAAGGTCATCGGCAAGTGGCGGCGCGGGGGAGCGCGCCCGCGACCCGCCGCAGAGTTTCGGGCCCGCGCGGCGTACGTGGTCGCGCGAATGATCGTCGACGCCTACGGCGACGCCACCGCTCGCGCATGGCTGCTGGGCAGCAACAGCCGACTGGACGACGAGGCGCCGGCGTGGCTGCTGCGGCACGCCGAGGATCCCGGAGACGTGCGCTTCCTCGTCCCGGCCGCGCGAGCGTTCGCGGGGGCCGCGACCTGAGCGTCGACGAGCCGCTGTGGTGCCTGGGCCACCGGTCGGCGCCGGTCGCGTTCGTTCCCTGGGCGCTCTGTGGGTGGCAGCACCGGTGGGACGACCCGAACCGCGAGTACCGCACGCTCTACGGAGCGGCAAGCGCCCGGACCTGCCTGCGCGAGGTGCTCGCCGACCTACGCCCGAACGCCAAGGCGCTCGCCGAGCTGCGCGAGCTCTTCGGTGAAGCGACGCCTGCCGTCCGCGACGCCGGCGTCGTTCGCCATGCGTGGTGCGACGAGCATCGCCTGTGCCCCGCCCGAGCGATCGGCGACGGAGACCTCTGCGACATCGATGGAGACCTGACTCTGCGTCGCGACCTGGAGCACGAGCACGCCCGGATGCTCGTCGAGCACGGCCTCGACCACCTCGATGTCGCGCAGATCCGCAGCCGGGACCGCATCGTGACGCAAACGGTCGGCCGCTCGCTCTTCCGCCGCGGCTTCGCGGGCGTGGCGTTCGGCTCGAACCTCGACGACGGCCGCTGCGTGGCCCTCTTCGAAGGCCGTTCCCGCCTGCTCCAGACCGGTACGGCGCTGACGCTCACCCCCGACCTGCCCGCGCTGATCGACGTCTGCGACGAGCTCGGATTGCGGCTCGAGAGATGATCCGCGGACAGCATCGTGTCGCGCAGCCGAGCGGCGCGCGGCCGACGGCGAACCGCCCCGACGGCCCGACGTCCGCAGGAGATCCGCCCCGGACCCGCTCACCCCGCGATCGGCCGCACCGGGATCCCGGCGCCCGCGATCGCCGCCTTCGCCTCGGCGATCGAGAAGGTGCCGAAGTGGAAGATCGACGCGGCCAGCACCGCATCCGCACCGCACCGCAGGCCCTCGACGAGGTGCTCCAGCGTGCCCGCGCCACCGGACGCGATGACCGGCACCGGCACCGCGTCGGCGACCGCGCCGGTGAGGTCCAGGGCGTAGCCGGCGGTGGTGCCGTCGCCGTCCATCGACGTCAGCAGTACCTCCCCCGCCCCGCGCTCGACCGCCTCGCGCGCCCATGCGACCGCGCCGCGCCCGGTGGGCGTGCGGCCACCGGCGACGAACACCTCCCACGGGTCGCCGCCGATCTCGGCGGCGCGCTCCGGCGTCACCGCCTTCGCGTCGATGGCGATGACGACGCACTGGGCGCCGAACCGGTCCGCCAGCTCGCCGATGAGCTCGGGCCGCTGGACCGCGGCGGAGTTCACCCCGACCTTGTCGGCGCCGGCGTCGAGCACCGCCTGGGCGTCCTCCACCGACCGGATGCCGCCACCGATGGTGAACGGCACGAACACCTCGTCGGCGACCCGGCGCGCCAGCTCGACGATCGTGTCGCGCTGCTCGTGGGTGGCGGTGATGTCGAGGAAGACGATCTCGTCGGCGCCCTCGGCGTCGTAGCGCGCCGCGAGCTCGACCGGATCGCCCGCGTCGCGCAGCCCGACGAAGTTCGTGCCCTTGACGACGCGGCCGGCGTCGACGTCGAGGCAGGGGATGACGCGCTTGAGGTGCATGGTGACTCCGGTGTCGGGAGGGCGACGGACGGGCGGCGGGGTGCACCGGCGCCCCACCCGGTCGAGGCGGGGCCCGGCGCCGGCCGCTACTTGCCCTGCAGCGCCGCCTGACCCTCGGCGATGGTGAACTTGTTCTCGTAGATCGCCTTGCCGGTGATCGCGCCGCTGAGGTTCACCAGGCGGGCGGCGTGCAGCTGCCGCAGGTGCTCGACGGTGCCGATCCCGCCCGAGAAGATCCAGCTGCCGCGGACGGCGTCGGCGATCCGCCGCACCTCGTCCATGTCCGGGCCCTCCAGCAGGCCGTCGCGGTCGGCGTTGGTGTAGACGAACCGCCGCACGCCACGGTGCTGCAGGCGGGTGATGACCTCGGGCGCGTCGAGCGACGTCGTCTCCTGCCAGCCGGCGGTCGCGACCTTGCCGCCGCGGGTGTCGATCGACACCATCACCCGGTCGCGGTGCGATCCCATGACCGTGTCGAGCAGGTCCAGGTCGTTGATCGCCGCGGTGCCGAGGATGACGCGCTCCGCGCCCGCCCGCAGCGCCTCGCGGACGGCCTCGGGGGTGCGCAGGCCGCCACCCCACTGCACCGGCACGTCGAGCTCGCTCGTGATCGCGTCGAGCTGGTCGAGGTGGTGCGGCTCGCCGTGACGCGCGCCGTCAAGGTCGACGATGTGGAGGAACCGGGCGCCGGCCTCCACCCACGACCGCGCCGCCTCGAGCGGGCTGTCGCGGTAGACGGTGCTCTGGTCGAACTCGCCGCGGACGAGGCGTACCGCCTGTCCCTCGAGGATGTCGATCGCGGGATAGAGGATCACGTGGCGCACCTCGCGCTGGTCGCGGCGAAGCTGCGCAGCAGGCGCAGCCCGTCGAGGGAGGACTTCTCGGGATGGAACTGCACGCCGTGCACGCGGCCCCGCCCGACGGCGGTGACGAACGGCCCGCCGTAGTCGCCGTGGGCGATGACGGTCGTCGGGTCGTCGGGGTGGGCGACGTGGGAGTGCACGTGGTAGAAGGCGGCGCGGTCCGGCAATCCGGCGCGAACGGCGTCGTGGGCCCCGGCGTCCGCCGCCGGCGGCGCGGTCCAGCGGACGAGGTTCCAGCCGATGTGCGGCAGCTTCAGCCCCACCCCCGGGGCGAGGACGCGCACCGGCCCCGGGATCAACCCCAGCCCCTCCGCGCCTCCGCGCTCGTCGGAGCGGTCGAACAGGAGCTGCATCCCCAGGCAGACGCCGAGCAGCGGCACGCCGTCGGCGACCCGGTCGCGGACGAGGTCGCCCAGGCCGGACTCCCGCAACCGCGTGGCCCCGGCCGGGAACGCCCCCACGCCGCACAGGACGATGCCGTCGGCCCCCCGGATCTCGTCCGGGTCGGCGCTGATCACGGCGGAGGCGCCCGCGTGCTCCAGCGCCTTCTCGACGCTGCGCCGGTTGCCCATCCCGTAGTCGACGACCGCGATCCGGACCGGTCGACCGTCGGCGGTGCGGACGGCGTCGGCGGCCATCGCGGCGCGCCGGGCGATCGCGGGCGCCGTCCCGTCCGGGCCCGTGGCGGCAACCGTCGGCGGCGCGGTCGACGGGTCGGCCGCGTCGCCCGGCTCGGTCGTCCCGGCCGGGACCGCGGGACGGGACGTGGTGGTCATGCGGTGAGCGTGCCCTTCGTCGACGGGACGCCACGCTCGTCCGGGTCGATCGACACGGCGACACGGAGCGCCCGCGCCAGCGCCTTGATCCCCGCCTCGATCATGTGGTGCGCCCCGCGGCCACGCTCGATCTCCAGGTGGATGGTGCTGCGCGACGTCGCCGACACGGCACGGACGAACTCCTCGAGCAGCTCGTGCTCGAACCCGCCGGTGACGCCCGGCGGCAGCAGGTCGCGGTCGTCGTAGACGACGAACGGCCGGCCCGACAGGTCCAGGTGGCACGCGGCGCGCGCCTCGTCCATCGGGATCGTCGCCGACCCGTAGCGTCGGATGCCGACCCGGTCGCCGAGCGCCTGGAAGATCGCCTGGCCCAGCACCAGGCCCGTGTCCTCGACGGTGTGGTGGCTGCCGGTCTGCAGGTCACCCGTCACGGCGACGTCCAGATCGATCCCGGCGTGGCGGGCCAGCAGGTCGAGCAGGTGGTCGAAGAACCCCACGCCGGTGGCGCGGGTGCCCTGGCCGGAGCCGTCGAGGTCGACGGTCAGGCGGACGCTCGTCTCGCCGGTGGTGCGTTCGATCGTGGCGGTCCGGGTCATCGCGACCCCCCATTCTGCCGGGCCCGCATCGACGCCGCGTGCACGACGTACCCCTCGGCGTCCGCGATCCGCCCGCCGGCGGCGGCGAGCGCGTCGGCGGCCGGTCCGACGTGGACCTCGGACATCGTCCGGCGGAAGGTGCGCGCCGACAGCGTCGACGCGAACCGCGCCGCCCCGTCGGTCGGGAGCGTGTGGTTGGATCCGACGACGTAGTCGCCGAACGCGGTGGCCCCGGTCGGACCGACGAAGAGGCAGCCGGCGCTGCGCACCCGCGACGCCAGGGCCTCCATCGACGCGCCGACGAGCTCGAGGTGCTCGGGCGCGAACGCCTCAGCCACCTCCAGCCCCTGCTCGGCGCCGTCGACGTGCGCGACGGCGTACGCGGCGCCGCTCGTCTCCGCGTCCGGTCCACCGGCGACGCCGTCGCGCAGCCGGGCCGTCACGTCGTCCGCCAGGCCCGGGTCGTCGGTGACGAGCACGACGAGCGATCCCGTCCCGTGCTCCGCCTGGGCGGCGAGGTCGAGCGCGACGAGCTCCGGGTCGGCGGTGGCGTCGGCGAGGACGAGCAGGTCGCTCGGCCCCGCGAACCCGTCGATCCCGACGCGGGCGGCGACCTGGCGCTTGGCCTCCTGCACCCACAGGTTGCCCGGGCCGACGATGACGTCGACCGGGTCGATGGTCGCGGTGCCGTACGCGAGCGCGGCGACGGCGTGCGCGCCGCCCATCCGGTGCACCTCGTCCGCGCCGGCCAGGCGGCAGGCGGCGTGCAGCACCGGGTTCGCCGACGGCGACGCGACGACGATCCGGTCGACCCCGGCCACCCGGGCGGTCGCGACGCCCATGACGACGGTCGACGGGTACGGCGCGCGCCCCCCGGGCACGTACACGGCGGCGCGCCGTACGGGGACCTCCCGCACGCGGATCCGCTGCCCCTGCGGCAGCTCGACGTCGACGTCGTCGGAGCACGACGCGCGCGCCACCGCGGCGACGTTGTCGATGGCGAGCCGCAGCGCGTCGCGCAGGTCCGGGTCGAGCGCGGCGACGGCCGCGTCGAGGTCGGCGTCGGCCACCCGGATCGGCAGCGCGTCCTCGCCCGTGGCACGGTCGAGCCGGGCGACGTGGTCGGCGAGCGCCGCGTCACCGCCGTCGACGATCGCGGCGATGATCCCCGCGACGGGCTCGCGGACGCTCTCCCCGCCGGGGACGAGCGTGCGGACGCGGGCGGCGACCGCCGCCGCGGAGCCGTCCGGTCCGACGCGCAGGCGCTCAATCGGCAAGCAGGGCCTCCCGCAGCGCGTCGACCCCGGCGGCCCGCAGGCGGTGCGACGCCGGGTTGGCGATGAGGCGCGCGGTCGACCGGGCGATCTCCTCGCGCTCGACGAGGCCGTTCTCGCGCAGCGTGGTGCCGGTCGCGGTCAGGTCGACGATCGCGTCGACGAGCCCGGTGAGCGGCGCGAGCTCGACCGACCCGTTGACCTTGACGAGCTCGACCTGACGGCCGGTCCGCTCGAAGTAGTCGGTGGCGATCCGGACGTACTTCGTCGCGACCCGCAGGTGACCGAGGCGACGCAGCGCCTCCTCCGCCGGATCGGGGTCGCCGGCAACCGACGCGAGCACCATCCGGCAGGGCCCGTAGCCCAGGTCGGCGAGCTCGACGACGTCACGACCGGCCTGCTCCATCAGCACGTCCTTGCCGGTGATGCCGACGTCGGCGGCCCCGGCCTCGACGTACGTCGCGACGTCCGAGGGGCGCATCGTGACGATCCCCGCCTCGTCGAAGAGCAGGCGACGGTCGTTGTCGCGGACCTCGGCGGTCGGGACGCCGATCCGGTCCAGTCGGTCGAGGGTCTCGCCGAGCATCGTGCCGCGCGGCACGGCGATGCGCAGGCCGAAGCGGTTCATGCGTCCTCCCCGGGGATCGGCGCGGGCTGACCGGGGGGCGCGTCCCACCCGACCTGGCGCCAGCTCCCGCGGGCGGTGCCGACGAGCGCCGTGTGGACCGCGTCGACGTCGAGTGCGAACCCGACGGCCGGCAGGTCGCGGCCGAGCCGTCCGAGCAGGTCGTCGTAGCGCCCGCCGCCGCCGATCGGGTGGCCGATCCCGGGCGCGAACACCTCGAACACCGCGCCGGTGTAGTACCCCAGGCGTCGGGTGAGCCCCAGGTCGAGGATGACGTGGTCGACGACGTCCGGGGCGAGCCCCGCCACCAGCTCGCGCAGCCCGGCGGCCGCCCGGTCGATCTGCGCGTCGCCGGTCTCGGCGACGATCTCCGGTCCGCCGCGGCGCCCGGCCACCTCGGCCAGTCGGGCGGCGACGTCGGGCGCCAGCGCGGCGTCGAGCTCGCGCCGCAGGCCGACGTGGTCGCGGGTGGCGAGCTCGTGGAGGACCCGGTCACGGGCGTCGGGGGCGACGTCCAGACCCTCGAGCAGCCCGGGGAAGAACGCGGCGTCGCCGACCGCGACGCGTCCTCCGTCCAGGCCGACGGCGCGGAGCGCGGCGACGAGGACGGTGAGCGCCTCGACCGTGCCGGCGGGCGCGGGCGCCCCGCACAGCTCGATCCCCGACTGCAGCACCTCGCGGGCGTCGCCCCGTCCGGGCGTGACCCCGCGGTAGCAGTTGGCGGTGTAGCTCAGTCGGATCGGGGTCGGCGCGTCGGCGAACCGGGATCCGACGAGACGGGCGATCGGCACGGTCATGTCGGACCGCAGCACGAGCGTCTGTCCCCGCTCGTCGACGGTGTGGAATCGTGGGCGCGCCGCGCCGTCGGGGTCGACGCCGGCGCGCTCGAGGACGCTCGCGTACTCGACCGCCGGCGTGGACACCTCGCCGTAGCCGTGGTCGCGGTACGTGCGCCGCAACGCGTCGAGGACGCCGTCGCGCTCGCGCATCTCGTCGGGCAGGACGTCCCGGGTACCGCTGGGGATCGGCAGGGTCATCGCCGTCCATGATCGCGGGTCCGGCGCATCGACGCCGTGCCACCGCGGCGCGCCGGTCCGCGGGCGGGGTTCGAGCCCCGCCGCGACGGGCCTCCCGGGGTCAGCCGATCGTGACGGTGACGTCCTCGGGAACCCGCTCGATCTGCGCCCCGAGCGCCTTGAGGCGACCGTCGATGTCCTCGTAGCCGCGGTCGATCTGGTCGACGTTGTGGATCGTGCTCCGCCCGTCGGCGCAGAGCGCGGCGATGAGCAGGGCCATGCCGGCGCGGATGTCGGGCGACGTCAGCCGCTCGCCACGTAGACGCGACGGGCCGCTGACGATCGCCCGGTGCGGATCGCACAGGGTGATGTCGGCGCCCATAGACACGAGCTTGTCGGTGAAGACCAGGCGGTTCTCGAACATCCACTCGTGGATGAGCACGGAGCCCTCGGCCTGGGTGGCGAGCGCGACGGCGATCGACGTGAGGTCGGCGGGGAACGCCGGCCACGGCCCGTCCTGGACCTTCATCTTGTGCTCGCCGACGTCGCGCCGGGTGCGCAGCTTCTGCTCGCCGGGCACGACGATCGCGCGACCGTCGAACTCCGACCGCAGGCCGAGCCGGTCGAACACGAGCCGGATCATCCGCAGGTCCTCGGGCTCGACCTCCTCGATCCGCACCTCGCCCCCGGTCACGCCGGCGAGCGCCATGAACGAGCCGATCTCGATGTGGTCCGGCCCGATCTCGTGCTCGCAACCCCCGAGGTCGCGCGTGCCGTCGACGGTGAGGACGTTCGACCCGATCCCGCCGACCGTCGCCCCCATCTTCGTGAGCATCCGGGCGAGGTCCTGGACGTGGGGCTCGCACGCCGCGTTGCCGATGATCGTGCGACCGGGAGTGAGCGCGGCGGCGAGCAGCGCGTTCTCGGTCCCCATGACCGACGGCTCGTCCATGAACACCTCGGCGGCCCGCAGCCCGCCGGCGGGCGCGCGCATCTCGATGTCCCGCGAGACCTCGAGCTCGGCTCCCAGCGCCCGGAACGCGTCGAGGTGCGGATCGAGTCGCCGTCGTCCGATGACGTCGCCACCCGGCGGCGGCATGACGCAGCTCCCGAACCGCGCCAGGAGCGGACCGGCCAACAGGAACGATGCGCGGATCCGCTCGGCGTCCTCGCGGCTGAGGCCGACCGACCCGTCCACGCCGGCGGCGTTGAGCCGGACGGCATGGGGGTCGAGCCACTCGACGGTCACGCCGAGCCCTTCGAGCAGGTTGATCATCGACGCGACGTCGCTGATGCGCGGGACGTTGCGCACGACGACGTCGTCGGAGGTCAGGACGCACGCGGCGAGGATCGGTAGGGCGCCGTTCTTGTTCCCGGCGGGCCGAACGGTGCCGGAGAGCGGGCGCCCACCGTCGATGACGAACTTCTCCATTGGCGGTTGCTGCTCCTCTGGACGGGGACGGGCGGGAACGCTCGCCGCGGACGAACGCGCGGCCGAGGACGGCCGCGGAACGGGCGCAAGGCTACCAGCGCGTCGGCCGACGTCCCGGTCCGACCACCCGGTGCGCGCATGCCGCCCCGGGTGGTCGACCACGGCGAGCGCGCGGGCCGCCGGTACGCTCTCCGGCGAGATGCCCGACACCCTGACCATCACCATCCTCGAGGGCGACGAGACGGGACAGGAGCTGCTGGATCAGGCCGTCCGCGTCCTGGACCCGGCCGTCATCGGCGTCCCGGTCGAGCTGCAGCGCTTCGATCTGTCGCTCGCCCGCCGCCGCGACACGAACAACGAGGTCGTCCACGAGGCCGCCGCCGCGATGCGTCGGACGGGCCTGGGCATCAAGGCCGCCACGATCACGCCGGAGGGCAAGGACGACGTCGGATCCCCCAACCGCATCCTGCGGGAGGAGGTCGACGGCAAGGTCATCATCCGCACCGGTCGCCGGATCCCCGGCGTGACGCCCGCGGCGGGGATCCACTTCCCCATCTCGGTGGTCCGCATGGCGATCGACGACGCCTACGGCGCGAAGCAGTGGCGTGAGGCGGCGCCCACGCCCGAGCATCCGGACGACGAGATCGCCTATCGCACCGAGAAGATCTCGCGCTCGACGTGCCGGGCGGTCGCCGAGTACGCCTTTCGCACGGCCGACAAGATGCGCGGCCGCGTCTACGGTGGTCCCAAGTGGACGGTGTCGCCGGTGTACGAGGGGATGTTGAAGGAGGAGCTCGATCGTGCGGCGGCCGCCAATCCCGACGTGAGGTACCAGCCGGTCCTCATCGACGCGACCTACGCCGGGCTGGTGTCCGGCGACGCGGACGGGCCGTTGGTCATTCCCGCCCTGAACCGCGACGGCGACTGCCTGTCCGATCTGGTCCTGCCGCTGTTCGGCTCGATCGCCGGCGCGGAGTCCACGTTGCTGTCGTTCGACGACGAGTACGCGCCGCGCGTCGCGATGGCCGAGGCGCCGCACGGCACCGCGCCCTCGCTCTACGGCAAGGACGTGGCCAATCCGATGGCGATGCTCCTCGCCGACGCGGCGGTGCTCCACTACGCGTCGCAGATCCACGGCGTCCCCCAGGCGGACGTCGCGTCGCGCGCGATCTACGAGGCGGTCCTCGAGGGCGCGTCGGCCGGCGTCAAGACGTCGGACCTCGGTGGGTCGTCCTCGACGACCGAGGTCACCGACGACGTCATCGCACGCGTGCGCACCAAGCTCGACGTCTGGTCGTCGCTCGGCTCCACCCTCTGAACGGGACACGGCACCGCCCGGGCGGCGCGTCGTGTGGCGACGACCTGGCGGGACACGCCTCGGGATGCGACCGGCACGGACCCCAGGCTCCCGCCCGGGGTCCGTGCCACGTGACGACCTCGCGACGCGGCTGACCGAGGCAGGCACCGCGACGACCCAGCCGCGGCGAACCGCGGCCTACCCGGCGCGCCGGACCCTGGCGACCATGGGCGGACGCCGTCCGCGCGCGGTGTCGCTATCGCGCGGGTGTCGTGGAACGACGAAGGGCGCCCCTTGCGGGACGCCCTTGTCGTGAAGCTAATTCCGGCGGCGACCTACTCTCCCAGGCCCTTGCGGGCCAAGTACCA
>Ga0172382_10013414_pt1 | contig 10562 bp, 8 predicted proteins | sample Leawel138RmetaG_FD_122245 | JGI IMG/M metagenome (GOLD analysis project Ga0172382, IMG submission 122245) | Leachate microbial communities from a municipal landfill in Southern Ontario, Canada - Leachate well 138R metaG | ecosystem: Engineered > Solid waste > Landfill > Unclassified | place...
AATAAGATGTGTTAGTATATTAAAAATTCAAGGGAAAGGATGCTGATCATGGTTAAAATAGAAGCTATTGTCAGACCCGGCGTATTGGAGGACATCAAGGAGGGCCTGTCCCAGCATGGGATTCACGGCATGACGGTGTCTCAGGTAATGGGCTGTGGGCTGCAAAAAGGGCGAAAAGAAGTATACCGCGGTACTGAATACAGCATTAACTTGCTGCCCAAGGTAAAAATTGAAATTGTTATAGCTGATCAGGATGCTGACGGAGTGGTTGAGGTGATTATAAAAGCGGCCAGAACCGGGGCAATTGGTGACGGCAAAATTTTCATCACTAAAATTGATAATGCTGTTCGGATCCGCACCGGCGAAAAAGGCGATGCAGCAGTGTAGTAGATTTATAACTAGGATGCCCGGATTCCCCCCAGGGGAACGCCGGGCATTTTTATGTTTTTCCCGCTTTTATAGCATATTGGAAACATTAAAATAAATTGACAATAGTTCATAACAGTTTTAAATGACCCGCCAGTAACTTCTATGGAGGTCGGCTATGGTACAAATGGGACGGTTAATCTTGCCTTGCAGCACAGAATGCGTAGGCAGCCCTTTCAGAAAGCATCTATAGACCGGGAAAGACTTCAAGGCGTCGTTACCGGCTCTGAACTAAACTCAAGTTACCAATGTAGTCACTAGGTTTAATGACCAGAAGAAGGAATAGCCATTTATTGTGGATTGTCATTCTGAAAGCAGTAAAGAATCTAGATCCTTCGCTAACGCTCAGGATGACTGCTTCCCTTTGTGGTGCACAATTGTTGATGAAAAATGCTTCTCTCATCAAATTGTGCCCACAGTGGATGAGTATTCGGGGTTCTCCAGCCCTATAAATTCGATAATTTATATTGATTTTTATACTGGGTTAAATTATAATGTAGTCATCAATTAAATAGTTTAATACAACGGTGTATTAAACTGCAATTCCAAGCAGAGGCAAAGATGCCCTCGAAACAGGTTGGTTTACAACTTGTTTCGAGGGCTTTGTGTTTTTCCGAGATAATTATGGCGCATTAGCAAAATAAATTATGATTTTAAAAAATGAAAGGTGGTTTCTCATGGACAAGAGAAGTGTTATAGCAGAGGCAAGGGAAAAGGGCGTTAAGTTTATCCGTTTGCAGTTCACTGATATCGTAGGCGTTATGAAAAACGTAGCCATAACTATTGAACAACTGGAAAAAGCCCTGGATGGGGAATTAATGTTTGACGGTTCATCCATTGACGGTTTTGCCCGAATCGAAGAATCCGACATGTACCTGCGCCCGGACCCCGACACATTCGTGGTGTTTCCGTGGCGACCCCGTGATGGCGGCGTAGCCAGGCTAATGTGCGACATTTACAATCCCGACGGCACTCCCTTTGCAGGTTGCCCCAGGCTGAATTTAAAGCGTGCCCTGGCCAAAGCGGCCGACTTGGGTTACTCCATGCAGGTGGGACCGGAACTGGAATTCTTTCTGTTTAAGCTGGATGAAAACGGTTTACCCACCTTGCAAACTCACGACAACGCCGGTTACTTCGACCTTTCACCGGTAGATTTTGGCGAGCAGGCCCGCAGGGAAGTCGTGCTTACCCTGGAGCAAATGGGATATGAAATTGAGGCCTCTCACCACGAGGTGGCCCCCGGTCAGCATGAAATTGACTTCAAATATTCCGATGCTCTGGATACCGCCGACAAGATTATGACCTTTAAGTTCGTGGTCCGGACCATTGCCCAGCGGCATGGTTTACATGCCACATTTATGCCCAAGCCGATTTTCGGTATCAACGGCAGCGGCATGCACACCAACATGTCACTGTTCAAGGGTGATCAGAACGCCTTCTATGAGCCCGAAGGTGAAATGCAAATGAGCAAAGAGGCATTTTATTATATTGGCGGCCTGCTGAAGCACGCCCGGTCGTTTGCCGCTATCACCAACCCCATTGTAAACTCTTACAAGCGGCTGGTGCCCGGCTATGAAGCTCCTGTTTACCTGGCCTGGAGTGGTCGCAACCGCAGTCCCCTAATTCGCATCCCGGCCAAACGCGGCTCCAGCACCCGGGTTGAATTACGTAATCCTGACCCGTCCTGCAACCCGTACCTGGTCCTGACTGCCTGCCTGGCCGCCGGCCTGGATGGCATCAACAACCAAATTGCACCACCGCCGGCCTGCGACAAGAACATTTACCAGATGACCCAGTCCGAACTGGACGAACTGGGCATCGTATCCCTGCCGGAAAATCTGCAGGAAGCCTACGCGGAGATGGCCAAGGACGAAGTAATTAAAGCTGCCCTTGGCGTGCACATCTATGAAAAACTCGTGGAAGCCAAGATGAAGGAATGGGACGACTACCGTACCAAGGTGCACCAGTGGGAAGTAGACCAGTACCTGTCCAGGTTCTAATGTGGTGCCAGGTGTTGCAAGTTTAATTTGTTGCAAGTTGATAACATAATATGTAAATTTAACCGGGGTCAGTATATTTTTATTAAAATATATTCTGACCCCGGTTTGGTGTCAAGCGTTGGCATAGTTTGTAAGCTGCTTGCATTTATCAAGAATGCTTTAATCTATAATTGACCCGGAATTAAAACAGTAGTACTATGTTAATGCGTCAAGTCTAATTCAAGGAGATTTACAATGTATTCATTGTTCTTATAATATTCACCTGTTTCATATAACTGTTTGACGGCACCCTGGAGGCAGGGTTTTATTTTTTATGCAGTTTGGTGCAGGTAAAGTATTATAAGGGCATGCTTAGGATCCCGTAGTTTTGCCTCATAAAATACGGATGTCTGCCTTTATGCCATTTTGCGTAAATAACTGCCCCAAACGCGGGTTGTGGTCTACGCATTTTTTATTTCATTCTTTAGTTTTAGTGTAATTTTAGTGAATGGAGAGAATGGACAAGCATGAGTAATTGGCAAAGGAATACTATACTCTTTTTGACAAGTCAGACCCTGTCGCTTTTTGGCACCTCGCTGGTGCAATACGCAATTTTATGGTATATCACATTAACCACCCAGTCCGGTGTAATGATGACTATATTTATTATTTGCGGATTTTTGCCCACCTTTTTCCTGTCTCCCTTTGCGGGGGTATGGGCTGACCGTTATAACCGGAAACTGCTTATTGTGTTCTCCGATTCCATGATCGCACTGTCCACATTATTTTTAGCCATTATGTTTATTATGGGATACGATGCGCTGTGGTTGCTCTTTTTGATGGCTGCCATTCGCGCTATCGGCGCGGGAATACAACTGCCGGCGGTAGGAGCCTTTCTACCACAGCTTGTGCCACAGGATAAGCTGACTAAAGTGAACGCCACAAACGGGAGCATCCAGGCTATGGTTGCGCTGATATCTCCCATGGTTAGCGGTGCACTGCTGACCATGTCCACCATTGAAATTATATTTTTTATCGATGTTTTCACAGCGGCCATTGCGGTCCTGGTACTGCTGGTGTTTTTGCATGTGCCTGTGCACGCCAAAGCTTTGGAGAAGCAAACGATTAGCTATTTTAGCGATATGCGCGAAGGTATTCTATATATCAAAAATAATGCCTATATTAAACAATTCTTTTTATTCTGCGCTTTTTTCTTTTTTTTAGTTGCCCCGGCGGCGTTTCTGACGCCGCTTCAAGTGGCGCGCAGTTTTGGCGGCGATGTATGGCGGCTGACAGCAATTGAAATCACCTTTTCCGTCGGCATGATGGTAGGGGGATTAATTATGACTACCTGGGGCGGCTTTAAAAACAGAGTGCATACCATGACGCTGTCAATGCTTATTACCGGAGCCTGCACCGTTGCCCTGGGTTTGGTGCCTGTTTTCTGGATCTATTTAATTTTCATGGGTTTGGTTGGCATTGCCATGCCTATCTTCAACACCCCGTCCACAGTTTTAATCCAGGAGAAGGTGGATGTGAATTATCTGGGCCGGGTATTTGGTGTTTTCGGGATGATCGCAAGTGCCATGATGCCCTTGGGCATGCTGGTGTTCGGGCCGGTGTCCGATTCCCTAAAAATAGAATGGCTGCTCATTGGAACCGGGCTGCTGCTTTTTATCCAGGGCTTCTTCCTGCTGGGCAGTAAAGTGTTAATTGAAGCTGGAAAACCAATTTCAAATTCCGAGTTGTAAACCTGGTGCCAGGTGTTGCCCACCATGCCGCTGTCGTGGCACCATTAGAAGGATGAAAATCTGCTTGGATTGTCATTCCGAGCGAAGTGAGGAATCTAGATCCTTCGCTACGCTCAGGATGACAACCTGAAGTCTATTTTCAGGGTGGTCATAGGATTTAGTTCGTAGGGGCACCCGCAAGGGTGTCCCTACGACAACATTCAGGGGCATGGCCGTAATCTGCGGCCAGGGGCCTGGCCAGGCTGGCCAGAAGCATTTCAATGTTTTTTTTGGCTTTCACCGGGTCATCCCTGATATCGGCTTTCTGAGGGTAAATCATATATTTATGCCGCACTTCGGCCGGAGTCAAATTGGGCATAATCACGTTAGCGCCGCAGCCCAGGGCCAATTTATAGCCTTCGGGGGTCAGGGTACCCAATGACGTGGTGGCCGGCAGGTGGGCCCGGGGCAGGCACAGCCTAGCTACCGCCAGTGTCACCAGCGTGGTTTCCAGTTTGCCCGGCGCAGCGCTCCGCAGGGGGGTGTCCTGGTGGGGCAGAAAGGGCCCGATGCCCGCCATTTCCACGTCCAGTTCGCGCATCAGGGCAATATCACCGGCCAGAGTGGCCGAGGTTTGCCCCGGTAGGCCCACCATGTTGCCGCTGCCCGTCTGGTAACCCAGTTCCTTCAGCCAATGCAGGCATTGCAGCCTGTTTTGCAGACTGCCGTCGGGTTTTAGGTACTTGAACAATACCGGGTCGCTGGTTTCCTGCTTTAACAGGTAGCGGTCGGCGCCGGCCTCCCGCCAGGTTCGGTATGTTTCCCGGCTGTATTCCCCCAGGGACAGGGTGACGGCCAGGTCCTGCCGGTCCTTGATTTGTTCCACCAGCCGGGCTATGTCCGCGGCGCTATAATACGGGTCTTCGCCTGACTGCAACACCACGGTGCGGTAACCCAGGCTGGCGGCCCGGCCTGCGGCGTCCAAAATATCTGCCAACGCCAGACGGTAGCGGGGCAGGGTCTTATTATCCCGCCGCAAACCACAGTAAAGGCAGTTCTTGCGGCAGTAGTTGGAATACTCAATAATGGCCCGCAGGTGCACAGCGTCCCCGACGCCGGAGCGGCGCACCCGGTTGGCGGCGGCAAATAGCTCACTGACCTGCTCCCCCCGGGCGCTTAGTAAAATTTTTATGGCTGACTGATCTAGGCGTTCTTCCGTCAGGGCTTGATTTAGGATGGCGGTAAAGGAGTTTACTTTAATCCACTCCTTTTTCGTCCAGCATGGCCAGCACCTCGGGGAAGGGATCCAGGGTTCGCCTGAGGATGCCGTGCATATAAGCAATCAAGACCCCGTAGTTGACTATGGGCACGCCGGCGGCCCGGGCGGTCATCATCCGGCTGAGCATTTCTCGGCGGTTAATCATGCAGGCACCGCAGTGGACAATTAACTTGTATCTGGCCAGACCGGGCGGCAGCTCAATGCCGCTGGACCAATGGAAATCCAGCTCCCCGCCCACATTCTGACGCAGCCAACGGGGAATTTTTACGGTGCCGATGTCGTCCGCCATTCGGTGGTGGGTGCAGGCCTCGGCAATTAGCACCGGGTCGCCGGGCCGCAGGTCATCCACCGCCAGTGCTCCGTCCACCAAGGTGGCCAGGTCGCCCTTATAACGGGCAAACAGAATAGAGAATGAAGTCATCGGTACGCCGGGCGGGGTGTCGGCGTTCACCTTGGCAAAAACCTGGGAGTCGGTAATCACCAGGGCAGGCGGCTGTGGCAGCCTTTGCAAGGCTGCTTGCAGTTCTGTTTCCTTGACCACCATGATCAGGCAGTCATGATCCAAAAGATCCCGGATGGTCTGCACCTGGGGCAGGATTAGCCTGCCCTTGGGGGCCGCCAGGTCGATGGGCACCACCAGGAGCGCCAGTTCCCCCGGGGGCACCAGGTCGCCGGCGATGGCGGGTGCCGTCCAGTCTTTGGGGGCCAGTTTGACCAAGGTCTGTTTCAACTCGCCGATGCCCTGGCCGGTAAGACCGCTCACCGCCATCCGGGGCACATCCGGCAGCCCAAGCGAAAAGGTATCCGGTTCGGACAGCAGGTCGGTCTTGTTAATCACCGCCAGCAGGGGCACCCGCTTTTGGGTGGCAGTGTCCATTACCTGTTGCTCCACTTCCCCGAAGCCCTGCAGTGGATCCACCACCAGCAACACCAAGTCAGTTTTTTCCAGCACGGCCAGGCTCTTGGCTACCCGTTTCCGCCCCAGTTCCCCGGTGTCATCAAGCCCCGCGGTATCAATGAGCACCACCGGGCCGATGGGCAGAATCTCCATGGATTTGTACACCGGGTCGGCGGTGGTGCCGGCCACGGGGGAGACGATGGCCAGATTCTGACCGGTCAGAGCGTTAATCAAACTCGATTTACCGACATTGCGCCGGCCCAACAAAGCAATGTGCAACCTGCCACCCCGGGGCGTATCGTGCATGGTGCCAGGTGTTGCAAGTTGGATTTGTTGCAAGTTGGAGTAAGAATTTTCCATGCAAACACTCCTGTCCTAATCTCACCGCGTTACCAGTGCGCTTTTTACCCGCACCCCGCCAATTTGGCCCAGTTTGCCTGTCAGGGCGCCTATTTCATCGGTGCTGCCATCCACAATCAACGAGATAACTGATAAACCTCTTTCCCGGTATGGAATGCCCATGCGCCCCACGATTACTTCCCCGTAGGCGCTAAGAATGGCGTTGATGGAGTTGGCTTTTTCCCTCTGTTCCACCACCAGGCCAATTACCCCGATGCGGCGTTCCACGCCCATATAAGTACCTCCCTTTGTTAATCCAGCTGATGTTGCATAGCATTCATGCCCTGGTTAAAATACCAAACGGTCTGTTCCCATAGGGAAACAGACCGTATCAAGGCCATTGTTATAACCTCGCCCCCTTTACCGCAGTACCGGTGGTACCTGTTTGCCTTAGGGTTTGTGATAAAGTTATTGGGTTCAGCCCTTCCATACAGGGTAAAAAATTCCCGCCCCAGTCAGGCCAATAGCAATCTCATTTGATTTTATGACCTTAAGGCCCCTTATTATTCCTTTGGCACAAATAAAATGAGTCAAGGGAGACTCCCCTGACCCATTTATTTGGTTTTGCCGAATAGCCTGGCGTAAATGGCCATATTTCTGAATTGGCGCCGCATTGTAGGTGAGGATAAGCGGTAAGCATCCAGCACTTCATCAAAGAATTGGTTGGCTTGGTGCCGGTTGCCGACTTGTTTGAAATACTTGCCGGCATCATAAAAAGTTTTTACCGCGCCATACCGTAATAGATTTGCGACTAATTCCTCGGAGTACTCATGCTTTACCAGGTATAGGTAAGGGTAGCCGTGGGCAATTTTAGGGTTTAGACTGATCGCTTCTTTTAACTGCTGCAGGCTTTCATCCCTTTGGCCAAGGTTAAAAAGGGCTGCACCCATGTAAAACCGGGCCAGGGCCGAATCATCCATTTTTACCAGGGCTTTTTCTAGGTATTCAACGGCTTGCTTATATTGACCATTTAAAAAATAAATTTCACCAAGTTCTAGTTGCGCATTGGCGTTATGTGGGTTAACCTGAACTTGACGCTTTAGTTCTGCCATATTTCTCCTGCGTCGCAGGGGGGCCATAAAATCAGGCAGGATACCAATAAATCTGCGGTCAAGGAAAATATAAATTAATATAATAATTAGCAGTGCCAGTAATGGGTTGCGCAGCAGCAGAGAAATAATTAAAAACAGTCCGACTGTTCTCAATGGTTATAATCACCGTCCTCGATACTAATCTTTTCATAGCCGAACCTTTTTATAACGAGGGAGTTATTTATGGCAAGACGTTACAAAAGAAGGGCATAATAGCATTCAATAGAAGTTTGCCGGTTTCCTTCATTTTGTCAAAATAAGCTATCCTGAAAAAACTTACTCGTATCTGGCGGTCCGGTGGTATCGCTCCGGTCGCTCTTGCAATTCTACTTGTTGTGCTTGGCAAGACGTTATTTTCATACACACTAATGGTGTAGCTACAGCGGCATGATGGTGTTATCGGAAGGTAAATGATTTTTTAGAGGGAGGATAATAATATGAATTTGCCCACCCGAAAGGAAATTCCCGAAGACTATAAGTGGCGGTTGGAGGATATCTACCCATCTGATGAATTATGGGAACAGGACTTCCGCCACGTTGAAAAGATGATTGGTGCAGTTGAGGCCTACCGGGGCAGGCTCGGGGAATCGGCTCAGATTATGCTGGAGGCTTTTCGGACCCAGGAACAGGTTGAACAAATTAACGAAAAGGTATATACCTATGCCCGGATGAGACGGGACGAAGACAATGCCAACCCCACCTACCAGGCGTTAACCGACCGGGCGGAAAATTTAAGTACCCGGCTGCAGGCGGCTAATTCTTATTTCGTGCCCGAACTGCTGAACTTGCCGGAGGGGACTCTGGAGCGTTTCCGACAGGATGATCCGGGACTGGACCTTTATCATTTTGCTTTGGAAGAAATTTACCGGCTAAAACCGCACACCCTATCCGCTGCCGAAGAGCAGATCATTGCCCGAGCGGAAGAAATTGCCCAGGCCCCGGAAAACATCTTCAGGATGATTAACAATGCCGATATGACCTTTCCGCCCATAAAAAATGAAACTGGTGCAGAGGTGCAGGTTACCAACGGCCGGTTTATTCAGTTCCTGGAAAACAGTGACCGCCGGGTTCGCCGGGACGCCTTCCAGTCTCTTTTTAGTTCCTACCGGAATCTTACTAACACTTTGGCTGCAACGCTGGGCTCCGGCGTTAAAAAAGATGTTTTTTATGCCCAGGTGCGTAAGTACCCGTCGGCTTTGGAAGCATCGCTTTTTGCCGACAATATCCCGCCCCAGGTCTATGAAAACTTGATTCAAACGGTGCGCCGCAACCTAGTTCAGATGCACCGCTATCTGGCCCTGCGTAAAAAACTGCTCCAACTGGATCAACTGCATTTCTATGACCTGTATACCCCGGTGGTTAAAGATGTGCAATGGAGCATTCCCTATAGCGAAGCAGTTGCATTAGTTAAAGCAGGATTAGCCCCACTGGGGGATTCCTATGTGGAAACCATGAGCCAGGGAATAAATAATGGTTGGGTGGATGTGTACGAAAACAAGGGTAAAACCAGCGGTGCGTATTCCTGGGGCCCCTATGGGGTGCATCCTTATGTATTGTTAAACCACCAGGAAAACTTAAGCAATGTTTTTACCCTGGCCCATGAAATGGGGCATGCCATGCATTCATATTACGCATCTGGCGAACAGCCCTATATATACGCCCATTACAAAATTTTTACCGCTGAAGTTGCTTCCACGGTAAACGAGTCATTGCTGATGGACCACCTGCTTAAAACGGTCACCGAGCGGGATAAAAAACTGTATTTGCTGAACCATTACCTGGAGCAGTTCCGCGGCACTGTTTTCAGGCAAACCATGTTTGCCGAGTTTGAAAGCATTACCCATCACAAAGTAGAAACCGGAGAAGCCCTGACTCCCCGCCTGCTCTGTGATGTATACCGTCAGCTTAATGCCGATTACTATGGAACCGGAATAGTTATGGACGAGGAAATTGAAATGGAATGGGCCCGGATTCCACATTTTTATTCGGCTTTCTATGTTTACAAATATGCCACCGGTTTTTCGGCAGCCACCGCTTTAACCAAACAAATTCTTGAGCAGGGGGAGCCGGCGGTAAACCGCTATCTCAGTTTCCTTAAAAGTGGGGGTTCGGATTACCCGCTTAACCTATTAAAGGCAGCCGGTGTGGATATGACCACGCCGCAGCCGGTGCAAGCAGGGCTGGATAAATTTGCGCAGCTGCTGGATGAAATTGAAGAACTGTTAGCCTAAACTAAAGGAATTAAAAAAACCGTGCCGAAATATAAAGGTAAACGTCTACATTTAGTACAACATCTAGGAAATATTTAATAAGTGCTTGACACTCCGTTAATTCGAGATAATTGGCAATTTGGCAGTATCAGCATTGGAGCGGACTGTTTAGGTGTACAGACAGTCCGCTTATTTGTTGATCTGTAACCTAAAAAATCTATGAGTATTTAGTGCGCCGGAGGTAATTTTATGGGAACGGAACTGGATTTAAATGAAGCCCTGTCCAATCACTTTCACTTTGAAAACTTTCGCCCGGGGCAAAAAGAAGTGATTGAGGCGTCTTTGGCCGGGGACGACGTACTGGCAGTTATGCCCACCGGCAGCGGGAAGTCCCTCTGCTACCAGCTTATGGCCTTGCTGCTTCCGGGCCTAACTCTGGTTATCTCCCCCCTGGTGGCACTGATGAAGGATCAGGTAGATAATTTGCATGAAAAGGCATTTTTCCAAGCTACCCTGCTTAACAGCCAACTTAACGCCGAAGAGTACCGGC
>Ga0172382_10013417_pt1 | contig 10562 bp, 8 predicted proteins | sample Leawel138RmetaG_FD_122245 | JGI IMG/M metagenome (GOLD analysis project Ga0172382, IMG submission 122245) | Leachate microbial communities from a municipal landfill in Southern Ontario, Canada - Leachate well 138R metaG | ecosystem: Engineered > Solid waste > Landfill > Unclassified | place...
CCGGTTCGAGCACAAAACACCCTATTGAGGAGTTTCACCATGAGCCAATGCGGTTGTTGCATGTCTCCCCAGGAAGAGCGCGTCATCGGCAAGGACATCGATCGCCAGGGCCGCGAGCGCGTCTACGGCATCCTGGAGAGCATCCAGTTCACCCTGCCCCACGTCGACGTGGAGCGCGCCAAGTATTTCACCGAATCCATGCGCGAGACCGAAGGCGAGCTGCTGACCCTGCGCTGGGCCAAGGCGCTCAGGAACGTGGCCGAGAAGATCACCGTATGGATCACGCCCAACCAGCTGCTGGCCGGGCGCGTGGGCAAGCTCGGGCGCTACGGCATCCTGTACCCCGAGATCGACGGCGACTTCTACCGCGAGGTGCTGGTCGACCTGGACAAGCGCGACAAGAGCCCCTTCCAGATCTCCCAGGAGGACATCAAGACGGTCATGGAGGAAATCGCCCCCTACTGGGAAGGCAAGACCTACCATGAGCACCTGAACAAGACCCTGCCCGAGGAAATCCGCGGCGTGACCTACCACGACGAACGCGGGCTGAAGTCCAAGTTCGTGGTCAGCGAGACCTCCTCCTACCGCTCCGCCCTGCAGTGGGTGCCGGACTACGAAAAGGTCATCACGCGCGGCTTCCTCGACATCCAGGCCGAGGCGCGGGAGAAGCTCGCCGGGCTGGACCTGACCAACTCCGTGGACCTCTGGGACAGGAAGCCCTTCCTTGAGGCCATGATCATCGTCTGCGACGCCATCATGATCTGGGCCAGGCGCCACGCCGACCTGGCCCGCGAGCTGGCCGCCGGGGAGGCCGACCCGCGCCGCAAGGCCGAGCTGCTGCAGATCGCCCAGATTTGCGACCATGTGCCCGCCCACCCGGCGCGCACCTTCCGCGAAGCCATGCAGTGCCAGTGGTTCGTGCAGATGTTCTCGCGCATCGAACAGAAGGCCAGCGCCATCATCTCCAACGGCCGCATGGACCAGTATCTCTACCCGCTGTACAAGAAGGACATCGAGGAGGGCCGCATCACCCGCGAGGAGGCCAAGGAGCTGCTCGAATGCATGTGGGTGGACATGGCCCAGTTCATCGACCTGTACATCAACCCCACGGGCGTGGAATTCCAGGAGGGCTACGCCCACTGGGAGGCCGTGACCATCGGCGGCCAGACCCCCGACGGCGAGGACGCCACCAACGATCTGTCCTACCTCTTCCTGGAGTCCAAGCGCGAGTTCCCCCTGAACTACCCCGACCTGGCCGCGCGCATCCACTCCCGCTCGCCCGAGCGCTTCCTGCGCGAGGTCGCCCTGACCATCAAGGACGGCTCGGGCTTCCCGAAGCTGATCAACGACGAGGAAGTCGTCTTCCTGAACACCGTCAAGGGCTGCCCCATCGCCGAGGCCCTGGACTACGCCGTGTCGGGCTGCACCGAGACGCGCATGCCCAACCGCGACACCTACACCTCCGGATGCGTGTATGTGAACTTCGCCACCGCCCTGGAGATGGTGCTCTACAACGGCCGCATGCTGCGCTACGGCGACGAGGTCATCGGCCTTGAGACCGGCGACCCCGCCGGGTTCAAGACCTGGGACGAGTTCTACGCCGCCTACAAGGCCCAGCACCTGAACCTGCTGCGCAAGGCCTTCCAGCAGCAGCATGTGGTGGACAAGCTGCGCCCGCAGCACTTCGCCGCGCCCCTGTCCTCCGTGCTGCACGACCTGTGCATGGAAAATCTCATGGACCTGCACACCGAGAAGATCCCCGGAGGCGTGGACTACTCCTACTTCGAATTCCTGGGCTACGGCACTGTGGTCGACTCCCTGGCCGCCATCCGCAAGACCGTGTTCGAGGACGCCAGGCTGACCATGCGGGAGGTCATCGAGGCCTGCAAGGCGGACTTCAAGGGCTTCGAGCCCGTGCGCGAGATGCTGCGCAACGCCCCCTGCTACGGCAACAACGACCCCTACGCCGACTCCATCGCCAAGGACGTGGACCGCTTCACCCAGGTCGAGGCCGCCAGAAGCTCCCGCGAGCGCGGCGTGCATGTCGACGTGCGCTATGTGCCCATCACCTCGCATGTGCCCTTCGGCAAGGTCGTTTCCGCAACGCCCAACGGCCGCCACGCCTGGACGGCCCTGTCCGACGGCTCCTCGGCCTCCCACGGCGCGGACAAGAACGGTCCCACCGCCGTCCTGCTCTCCAACTACCACTCCAAGAACTACGGCATGACCAACCGCGCCTCGCGCCTGCTGAACATCAAGCTCTCGCCCAAGTGCGTGGCCGGCGAGGAGGGCACCCGCAAGATCGTCGACCTCATCCGCACCTGGTGCGACCTGAAGCTGTGGCACCTGCAGTTCAACATCGTGAACAGGCAGACCCTCATCAACGCCCAGAAGGATCCGGACAACTACCGCAGCCTGCTGGTGCGCATCGCCGGGTACAGCGCCTACTTCTGCGACCTGTCCCGCGACCTGCAAAACGACATCATCGACCGCACCGAGCACGCCCAGTTCTAGGCCCGGCCGGGACGGCAACCAACGGGGGGCGGGGGATGGCCCCCGCCCCCCTTCTCCTTACGACGGCGCGCCCGCGCGAGGCGCGAAAAGGGAATCCCATGACGGACGCACAGGTTCAAGGCATCGTTTTCAATGTCCAGAAGTTCAGCGTGCACGACGGTCGGGGAATCCGCACCCTGGTGTTCCTCAAGGGCTGCCCCCTGCGCTGCCGCTGGTGCAGCAACCCCGAGTCACAGCGCCCCGAGCCCGAGCACGCGTTCAACCCCACGCGCTGCCTCACGGCCCAGGTCTGCGGGCGCTGCCTTGCGGCCTGCCCCTCGGGAGCCCTCGCCCTGAAGGATGAAATGATCCTGCACGACCGCTCCAGGTGCGCGGAGTGCTTCGCCTGCGTGCGGGCCTGCCCCTCGGGCGCGCAAAGCGTCTACGGCGAAACCATGTCCGTTGGCCGGGTGCTGGACAAGGTGGAGGAGGACGGCGTGTTCTACCACCGCTCCGGAGGGGGCATGACCCTGTCGGGCGGCGAGCCGCTCGCGCAGCATGCCTTCGCCCTCGCCCTGTTGCGCGAGGCCCGGCGGCGCCATGTGGACACGGCCATCGAAACCTGCGGCTGCTATCCCTACGAACGCCTGCGCCAGGCGTGCGCCAGCCTCGACAGGCTGATCTTCGACATCAAGAGCGCGGACCCCGCGCGGCACAGGGAGCATACCGGCGCGGACAACGCGCTGATCCTGGAGAACTTTTCCAGGGTCTGCGCGGAATTTCCCGACCTGCCCATCCTCGTGCGCACCCCCGTGATCCCCGGCTTCAACGACACCGAGGCGGACATCCGCGCCATCCGCCGGCACATCCCCCGGCGCCCCGGCATCGAATACGAGCTGCTGGCCTACCACCGCATGGGCCAGCCCAAGTACGGCTACCTCGGCCGCCGCTACGAACTCGGAGACGCGAAGCCCGACGACCGGCTCATGGAACGCCTGAAGGAAATCGCCCGCTAGGACCCGCCCCGCGCGGCGTCCCGAGCCCGCTTCGGCGGGCTCTTTTTTTGGGCGCAGGGCATCCTGTGCGAAAAAACACAAGCCCCGCATGGAGCTGTGCATTTTTGCATCATTCGGGCGCCTCCGTAGCGACAACAATCCGGGAACACTGAATTTTCATTCAGGCGCCAGGCGTTGCAAAAAGGCAACGCAGACCTCCCCGCGTATAAATAAAGCAAACAGTTCCCATTACTGATTAAAATGATGCAATTATTCCAGAATGTTACCGGGGCGAAATCACTGCACAAACGCCGAGGGCCGGACCTCCCGGCGCGGCACGCGCCCCGGTCGCGCTCCAGCCGCGCCCCAGCGACCGCGGCGGAGGCGGCGCGGCTGGCTCCAAAAAAAACACACGGCACAGCCTGGGAGAAAACCCCTTGGTATACAAGCGGAAATTGTCACCGGACCGCCGGGGGCAGGCCCTTTTCTTGTGCCGAAATTCACAGGGGGCACGCTTCTTGCCCCAGGCAAACCGACGCGACGCGCGCCACAGTCACATCCAGCCACAAGGATTGCCGCCCATGAAGATCATCGATTTCCGCTTTCGCCCCAGCACCCCGGACGCCGTGCAAGGCATGCTCGCCAACACGGTGTTCGGGGGCATGTTCAACCTGTTCAAATACGCCGAGCGCGCCAAGCCGGAGCCCATCGAGGACATCGTCGCGGCGATGGAGCGCCAGGGGGTGGTCAGGGGCGTGGTCACCGGCCGCGACGCGCAGACCACCTACGGCCTGGCCTCCGGCAACCAGGGCATCGTGGCCCTCATGCGCCGCTACCCCGACAAGTTCATCGGCTTCGCCGGGCTTGACCCGCACAAGGGAATGCAGGCATTGGCGGAGCTGACCAGCATGGTCATCGAGCACGGCATGCGCGGCGCGGCCATCGACCCCTACCTGGCGCGCATCCCGGCCAGCCACGCCCGGTTCTACCCCATCTATGCCAAATGCTGCGAGCTGAACGTCCCTGTCGTCATCACCACAGGGCCGGCCACCCTCGTGGACAACGCGGTCATGGACGACGCGCACCCCCGGCACATCGACCGGGTGGCCACGGACTTCCCGACCCTGAAGATCGTCATCAGCCACGGGTGCTACCCCTGGGTGAGCGAGGCCATCATGACCGTCCACCGCCACCGCAACGTCTACATCGACCTTGCGGAATACGAGGAGCAGCCCTTTTCCGAGGGCTACATCCAGGCCGCCAACACGCTCATCGGCGACAAGGTGCTCTTCGCCAGCGCCTCCCCGTTCATGGACTTCCAGGAGCAGATCGCCCTGTACAAGCGTCTGCCCTTCGAGCCGCAGGTGCTCGAAAACGTCATGTTCAACAATGCCGCCAGGCTGCTTGGCCTGTAGGCGCATCGCCCAACGCGCCGGGGCGGCCGCTCGGCCCCTCCCCGGCTCAAAACAGCCGAAAAGGAGTCCGCAATGAAGTCAACGAAGCGATTCTTCCTCTTCCTGGGCCTGCTGGCCGCGGTCCTGGCATTCGCGGGGAGCGCCTCCGCCGCGGAATTCAAGAAGATGACCATCCGCGCCGCCACGGCGAACCCGGAGGGCAGCCTGCATGTGGAGGCCATCGAGAAGTTCAAGTCCATCGTCGAACGGGACTCGGGCGGAGCCATCACCGTGCAGACCTTCTACGGCGGCTCCATGGGCGACGAGCAGGCCAACGTGAAGCAGCTGCGCAACGCCGAGATCAACATCGCCGTCCTGGCCTGCGGCAACCTCACGCCCTTCGCGCCGTCGGCCGGCGTGTTCTACCTGCCCTACCTCTTCCCCTCCCTGGCCGACGCCGAAAAGCTCTTCGGCGACGAACAGTTCATGGACACGGTGGCCGAAAAGGTGATCAAGGAGAGCCGCACCCGGCCCCTGGCCTGGCTCATCGGCGGCTACCGCGTGATCACCAACGCCAAGAAGCCCGTCCGCAACCTGGCCGACCTCCAGGGCCTGAAGATCCGCGTGCCCCCCGTCGAGCTCCAGCTGGCGGCCTTCCGCGCCTGGGGCGTCGAGCCGCATCCCCTGGCGTGGTCCGAAACCTTCAACGGCCTCCAGCAGGGCGTCATCGACGGCCAGGAGAATCCCCACGCCATCAACCGCGACCAGAAGTTCTGGGAGGTGCAGAAGTACATCTCCAACGTGCGCTACCTGCTCTGGGTGGGGCCCATCCTGGCCTCCGAGAGCTGGTTCCGCAAGCTTGAGCCCCAGGCCCAGGAGCTGATCGCCCGCGCCGCCCGGGAGGCCGCGCTCCACGAGTGGCAGTGGTCGGCGCAGCAGGAAGCCCTCGCCCTCCAGGCCTGCCTGGACAAGGGCATGGTCATCAACGACCTCGAGGACGAGCCCGCCTGGATGGAGGCCGCGCGCTCCATCTGGCCCCAGTATTACGACAAGGTGGGCGGCAAGGACTTCGTGGACCAGGCCCTGCGGATCATGGCGCAGTAACGTGGTCACCCCCCGGCGCGCAGCGTCCCTGCGCGCCGGGACAGCCTCCGGAGAACAGCATGCGGCTTGCACGCAACCTATACGACAACCTCGAGGAATACGCCTGCGCCGCCCTGGTGGGCGTGATGATCCTCTGCCTCATCCTTCAGGTGTTCATGCGTTTCGTCTTCGGCTCCGCCCTGGCCTGGTCGGAAGAGCTTTCGCGCTTCTCCTTCCTGTGGAGCGTCTATGTGGGCGCCGCGCTGGCCGCCAAACGCGGCGCCCATGTGCGCATCACCGCCCAGTTCATGAAGCTCGGCACCCGCGGGCGCCTCTTCTTCCGCGTGGTCTGCGACGCCATCTGGCTCGGCTTCAACATCTTCCTGGTCGTGCAGAGCATCGAGGTCATCCGCGACGGGCTGGATTTCCCCGAGACCTCGCCCACCCTGGGCATCGTCAAGGCCTGGGTCGAGATGATCATCCCCTTCGGATTCGCCCTCATGAGCTGGCGCATCGTCGAACGCTATTACACCGCCTGGCGGGCCGGAACCCTGGCCGGACTGGTGAACTATGAGGAGCAGGTCTGATGACGCCCCTTGAAATTTCCCTGATCGCCATGGCCGCGATGTTCCTGCTGGGCATGCCCATCTTCATGGGCCTGGTCGTCTCCGCCTCCGCGGCCCTGCTGTGCAGCGACATCCTGCCCCTGTCCATCATCCACAACTCCCTGTTCGACGGGCTGAACCTCTTCCCGCTGCTGGCCATCCCCTGTTTCGTCGTGGCCGGCTCGCTCATGGAATACGGCAACATCACCCACCAGATCGTGGACGTGGTCAAGCAGCTCGTGGGCCGCATGCACGGCGGCATGGGCATCACGACCATCCTGGCCTGCACGTTCTTCGCCGCCATCTCCGGCTCCGGACCGGGCACCGTGGCCGCCGTGGGCACCCTGCTCATCCCCGCCATGGTCCGCAACGGCTACTCCAAGGACTACGCGGCCGCGGCGGCCTCCTCCGGCGGCACCATCGGCGTGCTGATCCCGCCAAGCAACCCCATGATCATCTACGCCATCCTGGGCAACCTGTCGGTCACGGCCATGTTCACGGCGGGCTTCATCCCCGGGTTCCTGGTGGCGAGCATCATGTGCAGCACGGCCTACCTGCTGGCGCGCAAGAACGGCTTTTCGGGCGACGCCGACCAGCCGCCCTTCCACATGGGCACCTTCCTGCGCACATGCGGGCGCTGCTTCTTCGCCCTGATGACCCCGGTGATCATCCTGGGCTCCATCTACACCGGCATGGCCACCCCGGTGGAGGCCTCCGTGGTGGGCATCGTCTGGGCCCTTTTCGTGGGCGTCGTCATCAACCGGGCCCTCAGGTGGGAGCACATCTACAAGTCCCTGCTGGAAGGCGCCATGATCTGCGGCGGCGTGCTGCTCATCGTCGGCGCGTCCACCCTGTTCGGCCGGATCCTGACCTTCGAGGAGGCGCCCCAGCGCCTGGTGTCCCTGGTCATGGGCATCTCCACCGACCCCAACATCGTGCTGCTGCTGATCATCGCGGTGCTCTATGTGCTGGGCATGTTCATGGAAACCCTGGCCACCATCATCATCCTGGTGCCGGTGCTGCTGCCCGTCATCCTCAAGCTGGGCATCGACCCCATCCACTTCGGCATCATCCTGGTCATCACCAACAACGTGGCCATGCTCACGCCGCCCCTGGGGGTCAACCTCTTCGTGGCCTCGCGCATCTCCCACCTCTCGGTGGAGCGCGTGTCCATGGCGGTGCTGCCCTATATCGCGGCCCTGACCATAGCCATCCTGATCATCACCTTCTTCCCGTCCATTGCCACCTGGCTGCCGTATGCCCTGGGCTACGGCAGCTGATGGAACCGCTTCCGGCGGGCACCCCCTCGCCCGCCGGAAGCCCCCACCGGGCCGCCCGGCAAGGACGGGCGGGCCCCTTGCCGCTGGAGAACGGAGACATGTATAGTCCGCACATGCTGGCCGACTATGTGCAACAACTCTGCGACACCTTTCGCGACGCCATCTGCGTGACCGACCGCGAGGGCGTGGTCGTGCTGGTCAATGGCCGCCACGCCGAACTGACCGGAATCCCCCGCGAAACGATCCTGGGCAAGCGCGCCCAGGACATGGTCCAAAGCGGCGTCTTCGACGTGGTGCTCAACCCGCGCGTCGTCGAGACGGGCGAGAAGGTCTCCAGTGTGCAGAACCTGTTCAACGGGCGCATCCTGCTGCTGGACGGCAACCCCATCAAGGACGCCTCGGGCCGCGTGGCCTACGTCGTCACGGTCCTGCGCGACGTGACCGTGCTGACGGAACTGCGCGAGGAGGCCGGCGCCCAGAAGGAGTTGCTCGAAACCTTCCAGGCCCTGAGCCACGAGGGCGTGACCAGCAGCCAGTATCCCCGCGTGGTGCAAAGCAAGGCCATGCAGCGCCTGTACGCCGAGGCCGCGGCCATCGCCGAGACCGACGCCACGGTGCTCCTGCTGGGCGAGACCGGAGTGGGCAAGGACGTGGTGGCCCGGCACATCCACCGCAAAAGCCACCGCGCCGAGGCGCCCTTCATCAAGGTCGACTGCGGGAGCATCCCCGAAAACCTCATCGAAACCGAACTGTTCGGCTATGTGCCGGGGAGCTTTTCCGGCGCCAGCAAGAACGGCAAGGCCGGGCTCGTCGAGGCCGCCTCGTCGGGCACGCTGTTCCTGGACGAGATCGGCGAGCTGCCCATGACCATGCAGTCGCGCCTGCTGCGCGTGCTCCAGGACTGGGAGGTTCTGCGCGTGGGCGCCACCACGCCGAAAAAGGTGGACGTGCGCGTCGTCGCCGCCACCAACAAGGAGCTGGAACGCGAAGTGGCCAAGGGCACCTTCCGGTCCGATCTCTACTACCGCCTGAAGGTCGCCGTGCTGACCATCCCGCCCCTGCGCGCCCGCAAGGCCGACATCCTGCCCCTGGCCCAGGGCTTCCTGGCCTACTACAACAGGAAATACCGCAAGAAGGCGCGCTTCTCCGAGGATGCCGAACGGGTTCTGCGCGGCCACTTCTGGCCGGGCAACGTGCGCGAGCTGGAAAACCTGGTCCAGGGCCTCGTGGTGACCAGCAAGCAGGGAAGCATCGAGGCGCAGGATCTCGCGGGCATCCGCCCCTGCCCCCAGGCGGACGGGGGCGACGCCGACTACGCCCTGCCCTGCGTCGAAGGCCGCTCGCTCAAAAGCATCATGAAGGAGGTGGAGGCCGCGCTCATCCGCAAGGGGCTCAAGAAATACGGCTCCATCAGCGAGCTGTCGCGCCACTTCCAGATGGACCGCAGCACCATCTTCCGCAAGGTCAAGGAACTCGAATCCTCCAAACGCGGCTAGCCCGGGCCACGGACACCGGCCCGGAAAACCGGGCGGTCCGCGCCCGGCGGCCCGGCGGGGCGCACGTCATGGCGGCGCCCGCACACCGCAAGCCACAAGGAACGGAAATGCTCTTCGGTTTCATCGGCGTGGGCGCCATGGGCGGCCCCCTGGCCCGCAACCTGATCCGCGCGGGCAAGGACGTCCGCGTCTACAGCCGCACCCCCCAGGGCCGGGCAAAAACCCTGGCCGCAGGCGCCACAGGCGTCGCCGCCCAGGACATGCAAGACATGGCCCCGTGCGACGTGGTCTTCACCTGCCTGCCCCTGCCCGCGCATGTTCGGGAAAAGATGCTCGGGCCCGGCGGCGCCTATGCCTTCATGCGCCCCGGGGCGATCCATGTGGAACTGTCCACCATCGACCCCGGCACGGCCCGGGACCTGGCCGCCGCCGCAGGCAGCCGGGGCATCGCCTATGTGCAGTGCACCCTGGGCAAAACCCCCGCCCACGCAGAACGGGCCGAGGCCCCGCTCTTCGCGGGCGGCGACCAGCGGGCCATCGCGGCCCTGGCCGACGTGTGGCCGATCATCGGAGAGCTGAACAACGTGGGCGGCATCGACGCGGCCTGCGCCGTCAAGCTGGTCAGCAACCTCGTGGGCATGGCGAACCTGGCCGTGCTGAGCGAGGGACTGCGCATCGGCATGGCCGCCGGGGTGGACGGGGAAACCCTGCTGCGGCTGCTGGCCGACACCGGAGCGGCCAGCTTCCAGCTCGCCGCGCGCGGCCGGTCCATGGTCCTTGGCGACTACGAGCCCGCACGCTTCGCCCTCGACCTGGCCCTGAAGGACGTGCGCCTGGGCTGCGACATGGCCCAGGCCCTGGGCATCGACCCGCCCATGCTGGGCCAGGCCCTGGCCCGCTTCACCCTGGCCAGCGCCCGGGGCCTGGGCGCCCAGGACTGCGCGGCAGTACACGAGGCCTAGGGCCAGAAGCCCGCCCCCCCCAGGACGGCCAACCCCCTCCGAAAAACCAGCCCCCGCCCGTGGCCTGTTCCCGGCCGCCCCCAAACTGTTCCCAAACAAGAAAAGGGTTACGGCTTTCACCGTAACCCTGTATTTTCTTTGGCGTCCCCAAGGGGGTTTGAACCCCTGTTACCGGCGTGAGAGGCCGGTGTCCTAGGCCACTAGACGATGGGGACGCTGTGGCGGACGTTGCCGTCCGGAGGGGTCTTATTGAC
>Ga0172382_10013418_pt1 | contig 10562 bp, 8 predicted proteins | sample Leawel138RmetaG_FD_122245 | JGI IMG/M metagenome (GOLD analysis project Ga0172382, IMG submission 122245) | Leachate microbial communities from a municipal landfill in Southern Ontario, Canada - Leachate well 138R metaG | ecosystem: Engineered > Solid waste > Landfill > Unclassified | place...
GAATGCAGCTTGAAAAACCTCAAGAGGTAGATGTCATAAAAGTCTTAAAACAGAAGGCTGATGACTTTAATCTTTTAGCCGCAAACGAAGGAAAAACTCTTCAAATGCATTTTGAACCAGATGGTTTTATGACAATTATTCAAGTGGGTCTTCTAAATCAAATCGTACAAAATTTTCTACAAAATGCCCTGAAATTTACACCAAAAAATAAAAATGTAACGCTGAGAAGCTCTTTAAACAATCATGGTTTGCTAATAGAAGTAATCGATGAGGGATGCGGGATAGATGAGAGTTCAGATTTTTTTGCACCGTTTAAAAGAGCAGGTAATAAATCAGGCGTAGGTCTAGGGCTCTTTTTAGCTAAAAGCGCCGCAGATGCACTAGGTGCAAAAATAAGCATAAAAAACAGAACAGATGGGGTTTTAGGTACTGTAGCTACTTTAAACTTAAGCTCAAAACTTTCATGTATTCTGCCAACGAATTAAAATAAGGTTTATGTTAGTTTCAGGAGCACTAAAAAGTGTGTTTAAGCGTAAAGCTAGCATTCATTTGTAATATTGCGTGCAAATTAAAAGTTACAAACAGCCAATAACTTTGTTTTAATTTTTACTTAAGTAAAAATTTAACTCTTTTCTGATATAAATCGGGCACATATAAATATATTTTATTGATTTATTTATATTTGGATTATAACTATAAGGTATTTTAATGGCTTTGATAATAAGTGATGAGTGTATTGCATGCGACGCATGTCGTGAAGAGTGCCCAACTATGGCTATTGAAGAGGGAGATCCGATCTACTTCATAGATCCAGATCGTTGTACTGAATGTGTAGGTGTTTATGACGAACCTGCATGTATATCTGTCTGCCCGGTTGACTGTATTATTCCAGATAAAGATAATGTAGAATCTATTGCGGAACTTCAGTTTAAATATAAAAATATTTTAGCAGAAGAGTAGAGGTTTGGCAAAACGAGTAGCAGTCATAGACATAGGTTCTAACTCGGTTAGAATGGTTATTTATGAGAAAACTTCTCGATTTGCATTTCATATACTTCATGAAGCAAAAAGCAGAGTAAGAATCTCTGAATACGCCTATCAAAATGGCGGAAATCTTCAAGAAATTCAGATGCAAAGAGCTTTTGATGCTCTTAGGGATTTTTTATCTATAATCTCCTCATTTAAAGCAAGAAAAACTCTCTGCGTCGCAACTTCTGCCCTTAGAGATGCTCCCAATCAAAAAGACTTTATTAACAGAGTTAGAAACTCTCTTGGTCTAAATATAAAGGTCATAGACGGGCAAAGAGAAGCTTACCTTGGAGCAGTTGCTTGCATTAATCTTTTACCACAGCAGAAAAATGCGCTTAGTATAGATATCGGTGGCGGCTCTACAGAGTTCTCACTAATAGACAAACAGAATATTAGCTCTAATATCTCTATAGATTTAGGTACGGTTAGATTAAAAGAACTCTTTTTTGACAAAAACGACGTAGAGAGTGCAAAAGTATATATAGACTCCCAGCTTGAGCAGTTAGATGAGGCAAATATATCTACCCTTATAGGTATAGGCGGGACATTTAGGGCGATATCTAATGCAATTTTAAACAAAAGCGGATACCCCATAGATAAGCTTCATGCATATCAACCAAACTGCGACGAGTTTGAAGCAGTGCTAGAGAAGATACTAAACTCCGACGAAGATGAACTTAAAGATCTTGGCATAAAAAATAGCAGACTTGATGTTATAAAACCGGGTGTACTTATTCTTTTAAGAGTTTTTGAAAAGTTTAAGATAAAAAAGCTTTTAACAAGCGGTGCAGGAGTAAGAGAAGGGGTGTTTTTAACAGATCTTTTAAGAAACTCAAATGATAGATTTCCTCTTAATTACAACACATCTCTAAGATATATACTCGATTCACATGTTGATAATCAAACTTATGCAAATCAGCTCTGCAAGGTCTCTAAAACACTATTTGATTTAACACATGAGGAGTTAAAAATTGAAAAAAAATATCGTTATGAGCTGGCAATAGCTGCAAAACTCTGTATGAGCGGAAACAATATTCATTACTACTCACACAACAAAAACGGCTACAATCTTATAAAAGACGCTTTGGAGTTTGGCTTTACTCATGAGCAGATAATTTTAATAGCAACTCTAATAAGATATGCAAAAAGAAAACTCCCTTCACCTTCTCATGTTGAAAAGTTTAAAGATCTTCTTCCGGATATAGATCAGCTAGAGTCCTTGAGTTATCTTCTTTCGTTGGGTGTTGCACTTCTTAGTCACTATCCTAGAAATATTGACTTTACTCTTAGCTTTGAGAGTCCAGAGCTAAAAATAGAATCTAAGAATAGTCTCTACCTAGCAAAAGAGAGCGTTAAAAAGTTAGATATGATGAGAAAAAATAGTATAAATATTATATTTTATTCTCTCTAATTTATTTAATTTATCCTCTTAACAACAGAGCTTTTATTAAAATCTCTGCCCCATTGTAAATTCAAATGCTGATGTTTTATCACCCTCTTTTTCCCCTAAAGGTTTTGAGAACATTAGCTGAATCGGTCCAACTGGAGAGAACCACTCAAGCCCTGCACCAACTCCGCCGCGAGAGATATTGTTTGAGAAATATGTAGAACTGCCTGAACTGCTCACTAACGGCGCATCTCCTGATGCACTTATATATCCCCAGTCAAGATATGTAACTAAACGCATTTTGGCTTTTGGAACAAGCGGAAAACTAATCTCAAAACTGTTAGATGCACTAAAGTCGCCGCCTACACGCCTTACCCCGTCACTTCGTTGTGCATCTTCTACCGTTGGAGACAAAGAGTATGATTCATAACCTCTTACACTTCCTATCCCACCCAAGTAAAATCTCTCGGCAACAGGAAGGTAGCCCATCTCTTTTACATAATTTATCTTTGCTTTGTATCTTGCTATAGCATCAAATCCTAACCACTCTTCAAGCCCTTTGTAAGCCCCGAAACTTGTCCTGCTTTTAATAAAGTCAGCATCTCCTCCAAGTCCGCTTTGTTCAATACTTTGTGTTAATGTAAAACCTTTTCTAGGAAGGTAAAAGTCATCAGTATCATCATATTTAAGACTTGCAGTAACAGAGCTTTTTGAGTAATTCTCATAATAATAGTCATCATTGTAATATGTTGAGTTTTCATCAAAATCATAACTGTTTTGTGAGAATCCATATCCAAGATAGCCACTAATATGCCTTGTAAATCTATACCCTAATCCTAAACTTATACCATCTGAATATATGGTATAGTCGTTGTACTCATACTCTGAAGTATAGATAGAAAAGTTACCGCTAAAATCGCTGTCGTTTAATCTGGGATTAGAGATACTAAAAGAGTAGTTAGATGTCAACTCTGAACGCTCGGCTTTTACTCCTACATTTATACCTGAACCCCATATATTTCTATCATCTACTGCAACACTTACAAGAAGTCCGCCATAGCTTCCATATCCTCCGCCTAGCTGAATATTGCCTGTAGGTGCTTCCTTGACCTTGACAACCAAATCCATCGTCTGATTATCTACTCTTTTTTCTTCGATTGTGTTTCCGTCAAAAAATCCAAGTCTTCCAAGCGCATTTCTTGAGTCAGAGAGATCCGTCAACGAATACATGTCTCCTGGACCAAGGTAGAGCTCTCTTCTTATGATTCTATCGAGTGTTCTGCTGTTTCCCGCAATAACTACGTCTCTTATTTTAACTTTATCGCCGGGTGTAATCTTGAAAACAACTTCAACTTCTTTTTTATCTTTATCTTTTTTTAAATCCGGAACAACCTGAACAAACGCATAGCTCATATCTGCAATAAGTGTTTTTATTTTTTGTGCATCACTGCGGAAAGTTTCAACATTAAAGGATTTTCCTACTTCAAGCTTTATAAGCTCTCTTATTTTTGCCTCGTCTATTACATGTTTCTGCTGCTCAATTGTAATAGCGTTAACAGTATAGACTTCTCCCTCTTTTATCTGATAACTCATATCTGCCGTATAGTTATCAAAGTTTACTTTTACAAACGGCTCTTTTACATCAACATCTAAATAGCCATGTTGCATATAAACATCACGGATTCTAAGCGGATCATAAGCCAAGTCATTTACTTTCATCTTGCCGTCGTTTCTACCCCAGAACCACCCCATAAACTCTCGCTCTTTATTTGCGATTATCTCATCAAATTTGCTACTGCTTAAACCTAAAACCCCACTATATTTAAGCTCTTTTATAACAATCTCTGCACCTTCGTTGACTAAAAAAACTATCTTATAACTTCCGTTATCCAAAAGCTCCTTTTGAACCTCCACGACACTGTCAATCTTGCCCTCTTGACTTATGGCTTCTATAATTCTCTTTTTTGCAGCTTCTATTTTTTTCTCGTCATAAAGTGCACCGACTTTTATCTGAATAATACTCTCTTTTATCTCGCTGTCATTCTCTTTCCAGCCCTTTAGCTCTATTTTTGAGATAAGCGGTTTCTCTTTAAAATGAAATGTTAAAACCCCATCTTCTTCTAAAGTAATCCATATATCATCAAAATATCCCTGCTTATAATAGGTCTTAATGGAAGCATCAAGCATCTTATCATCAACGGCATCACCCACTTCAAACTTTAGCATTCTTAATGCTACAGTCTCCGACATATTAACCATGCCTTTGTATTTGATAGAATTTATTGTGTATGCGAAAGAGTTTACTGCTAGAAGGATAAATAACACTGCTAAAAATTTTCTCATTAAGTTCCCATGATTATAAAATAAGAGCAGATTTTACCTTTTATGAGGTTAATATTAAGTAAACTCTGTATAATTTGAGAAATTAAAACAAAGAATTGAGATGAAAGTAGCGATAGTAGGATTGGGGCTTATGGGAGGTTCTCTTGCCATAAGTTTAAAAAAAATAGATTTTATAAGCACAATTGTCGGGAGTGATCACAATGATATTCACCGACAAGAAGCTCTAAAACTTGGTTTAGTTGACAAAATAGTAGAGTTTGATGAAGTAAAAAATTATGATGTAATTTTTTTAGCTATCCCCGTTGATGGCATAATTTCTGCGCTTCATAATTTAACCGATATAAAAGAAAATACAACAATTATAGATTTAGGAAGCACAAAAGCAAAAATTATTGCCGCTGTACCGCTGAGCATTAGAGAAAATTTTGTAGCAGCCCATCCGATGACGGGAACTGAAAACTTCGGACCGCAAGCTGCAGTTAAGGACCTCTATCTAGACAAAGCTGTAGTGTTATGTGAGTTGGAAGGTAGCGGGAAGACTCAAGCTGATGTTGCTAAAAGGATATTTAAAGCTTTAGGTATGAAAAGATACTTCATGTCAGCAAGCGAGCATGACCGTCATGCCGCTTTTATCTCTCATATGCCTCATGCTATCTCCTACTCTCTTGCAAATACTGTAATGAATCAAGAAAACAAAAAAAACATCCTAGCTCTTGCTGCGGGTGGTTTTCGCTCCATGAGCCGTCTGGCAAAGAGTTCTGCAAATATGTGGGAAGATATTTTTAGACAAAACAGAGAAAATCTGCTTGAAGCAATCACGCTTTTCGAAAATGAGTTAAGCATCCTAAAAAAGCATATAAAAGATGAGGAGTGGGACAAAGTCCACAAAAATATAGAAGCCGGAAACAGGCTTCACGATATTTTGGATTAACCTATCTCATACCTCTTTAAAACCTCTCTCAAGGTTTTTTTATCTACCTCTATCTTCTCCCCAGAGTAGATATTTCTCTCCAACACATCAACTATTTCAGCGACATCCTTATCATCCCTAAAGGGAAGAAGTTTGACAAGAAGCACTCTTGGCTCCTTTATTGTGCCGCTTTTTTGCTTTTTTGCCAGAGAATGAGGCTTAAAGAGCATCAGTATCACACCAAATATCAAACCGCCGATAAAGACAAAAGCTAAAGTAACACCGTCCTGCTCCGCTTTTTGTGTAGTAGCAGCAACTTCTTGTATTGGCTCTTTTTGAACTTTTATCTCCTCTTTTGTCTTCTGATTTAATACATTTATCTTTATCTCTTTTGTAAAAATCTCTTTTATCTCTTTTGTTTTTAAATCAAAATATCTTAATGAAAAAGAGGGAATTACAAAATCTCTATCGGCTACAAAAGCTAGTTTTTGGGTAAGTTTTTTACCCTCTATAGAAATTTTTTCATCAAATACTGCTACGTCTTTTATGTCAGGCTTAAAACTTTTTATATCCTCTAAGTTTCCCGCACCTTCTACTTCTAGTGTTAAATCTATCGCCTCGTTTGCTTTAATCTCGCTCTTATCAACAAATGCCTTGATGCTAAAATCTCCAACCAAATTTACGCCTGAGGGAAGTGGTTTGACATCAAACTCAAGCTCATTGGAGAAGTATGTCTTCCATTTTATAGTAGGAATCCAATCCCCCCAACTGCTCGCCCTTGAACCACGTGATGCTATTCTCATCTGAGCTTTAGGAATCTTTAGCTTACCTGCTCTTTGCGGTGCTAATGTATATACAATCTCGGTAATTGTATATTTTGACTCCTGATATCTATTTGGCTGTGACTCACTTTTAATCCAAAATCCTTTTAACTCAGGCGGAGTAAACTCATTGTCAACTGCTTCTGCATCGCTTCTTTGCTTAAAAGTCAATGTTAAATCAAACTCTTCGCCTACAAAAAGTTCCTCTTTACTGCTCTGCAGTTTTAAAACAAAATCCAAATCTTTTGCACCGCTTACAGGGACAACTTTCACTTCTACTGTATTACTTGACTCTGTTTTGCCATCTATCTCAACCTCAACAGGATTGATAACACAGCTTTTTTGCGGAACAAATTTATAGCTTAGTATGTAGTTTTTACTAATATCTCCGTTTGTTATCTGCATGCTAGTTTGTGAACTTGTGGAGATTACATCGCTATCACACAATCTGCGTATATTTGGTCTTGTTATATCTTCGCCTGAGATACTAAGCGAGTATGTAACCATCTCGCCTAACTCCACCTCTTTAGGAGTTGCTGTAGCGATAACTCCCGCATATGCCACACTATAAAATAGTAATAATATAGATAGTAGTTTAGTAATTGTTCTCATCTTTTGCCTTTATATTCTACCATGGTTTCTCATCTTGGTTTTTTGTAGTGTCCTCTTGCTCATTTAGCTTATAGAGATATGTAGAACTATCGCCGCTTAGCTCTTTTATCCACTTCATCTGCTCTTCATCGCTCATAATATCTTCTTGCGAGATTGATGCATCAGAGCTATTTTCATCTTTTTTTTCTAACTTCTGTAAATCTTTTTCTTTGTTTTGCTTCTCGTTCTTTTTAGAGTTCTCATCTTTAGACTCTTTTTTATCCGACTCTTCACTTTTTTCTTTAGACTCCTCTTTTTTATCTGATTTATCATTCATCTCAGAGTTCTCATCTTTGTCCTCTTTAGATTTATCTTTCTTGTCGGACTTATCTTCTTTGTTCTCTTTTTTACTCTTATCTTTATCACTTTGCTCTTTATCTTCTTGATTTTGTTTATCTTGCTCGCTCTGTTTTGACTCTTTCTTTTGTTCCTTTAAAAGCTTCTCAACCTCTTGCATATTATCTCTTGTATCTTTATCTTCTAAAATCTCCAAAGAGCTCTTATACGCTTCTAACGCCTTTTGCAAATCGCCCTCTTTTACATAAGCATTTCCAAGATTCGAGAAGTTTTTTGCCTTTAGTTCCTCTTCCTTGAAGGTCGCTTTTTTATATGCTTCTATCGCTTCTTTGTATTTTTTATCTTTATAGTATGCGTTAGCGGCATTATAATAACTCCGTTCATTTGACGAACTTTGTGCATGCTCTTCGTATAGCTTTGCGGCTTTTTTATACCCCCCAACCTCATACGCCTCCTTTGCTTTTTTCAAATCCATAAAATCCAAAACTCCTGCCTGAAGATGCTCTGAGCCAAATAGAAAAACAGATAGCATTAAAAGAGATGCAATGTTTTTTCTACTGCTAAGCGAACTCGTAGCTATCAGCAAAATAAGAAGTGCCATGCCTAGCGGATAATAGAAGAGCGGTGTATGTCTTTGAATCTCCTGACTTTTTAGCTCCCTCTCTTGGCTTAGGCTCATTATCTCTTGAAACATTCTTTTAATATCAGCCGAAGATGTCGTACTTTGTATATAGACTCCGCCTGTTTGTATCGCCAAATCCGCAATCTTTTCATTGAGTTTTGAGATGATTATCTCCTCTTTATATTTTACAAGGCTTCCATCTTTAAGCTTTATAGGTGCGCCTTTTTTTGTAGCTACGCCCAGTACAAAAACAACAATATTGTGTTTTTTTGCACGATTAATCTCCTGTGAAAAATCCTCCTTGTCTCCGCCGTCACTTAAGATAAGAAGATATTTTTTGCCCTGCTTCTTTTGTGTTTTACTCACAACATCTAAAATAGACAAGAAGTCCGTTCCCTTCTCTGTTATTGATGATGTATCAAGATTGCGAAGCAAAAAGGCTACTGCTTTAGTATCAAAACTAAGAGGAGACACAAGATAGGAATTTTTTGCAAATGCCGCTATACCGATGCGCTCGTTAAGCGCTTCTTCCAAAAGTGTAAGAAGTTTCTGCTTTGATGCTTCAAGCCTATTTGGGTAGATATCAGATGCCAACATGGAGTCGGAAATATCTAGGGCAATCATGATGTCGGCACTCTTTGCTTTTACCTCAACTAAGGCATCTTTTATGGCAGGCTGGGCAAGTGCGATTATCATAAAAAAGCTCATTAACAAAAAGAGCACATTTCTTGCCCTCTGCGTGAGCATATTTGAACGTACCTGAAGCTTCTTCATAACCTCTTGGCTGAAAAACGCTGCATGCTGCTCTTTTTGAGTAAAGAGCAGTCCAAAAAGAATAAACAGAGGAGGTAGCATGTAGTATAAAAATTCAGGATGTAAAAAGGTCATGCGCTTGCTCTTTTGTTTCTAAGATAGATGTATAGCATCAGGAAAATAAGCGAGAGAGTAAGGGGAAATTGATAGTAGTATTTTAAGCTTGTAAAGCTCTCGCTTCTTATTTCAGACTTCTCAAGCTCGTCTATTTTTTTATAAATCTCTTTTAACTCCTTTGCATTATAAGCGCTAAATGCGACTCCTCCGCTCTCGTTTGCTATTTGAATGAGCACCTCTTTATTAAACTCATGCGGCATTCCTATGCCTATTGGATAAACTTTAACTCCCTCTTTTTTTGCCATGTCTATTGCCACATCAAGCGGAATTTTGTCGATTTGAGACGTACTGTAACCATCTGTGAGCAAAATAGCTATCTTTGTCTTAGAACTTCCCATCTTTAAAAGGTTTACACCCTGCGCTAAAGATGTGTTGAGTGCCGTATATTTTCCCGCCATTTCTATCTGTAGCTGTGAGAGTATTTTATTTAAAATATCCGCATCATATGTCAGCGGGGAGGCTATAAAGGAGAATGTTCCAAATACGACCAGACCAATATTGTCATTTTTTCTCTCTTTTATAAACTCGCTAACAATCTCTTTTACAACATCAAATCTGCTAAGATGCTGATTCTGAGCATCAAAACCCTCCGCTTTCATCGACCCTGAGGCATCCAAGATAAGAGCTATCTCATACCCCTCTTTTGGTTCAAGTTCATAAGGCTCATCTTTTACGGGCGACATTAGAGCAAGTATCATTGTTATAACTCCTAGCCACTTTAAAATAAAGAGCGTTTTTGATGCCGAGATGCTACTCTTTAAATACTCCGAAGTGTGTGGAAAATAGATAGATGGAAGCTTCATCTTGCAAAATATTGCGCAAAAAATAAAAAGAATAATTAGAAGTGATATTATAGGAAATTCAAAATAGATTCCATCAAACATCAATCATCCCCCTATAGAGTTCTATATAGCCTAAAACTTCCTCGCTAAAGGCTCCAACCTCTTTTTTATACTTATACTCTTCTAAACGGTTTGTAAGGTTTTCATACATCTCTTGATGCCTTGGGCTGTCGTATTTAAAAGTCGCGCCAAGTGAAGTTATCTCATAAGCACTCGCTTTAGTATTGCCTAAATCAAGCGAAGATAAAAGCCTAAAGTGCTCTTTTCTCAGATTAAAAGCGTTGCGCTTTTGAAGCCACTTGTAGATAAGGTAGCCTATCCCGGCAACAAAAAGAGCGCCAAGGAGAGAAATCCCTAAAAAATAGTAGAGTGAATACTCCTGCACCTCAACTATAGGTTTTATATCATGCAGCGGAATATCGTAACTTTGCTCTTGTGCCATTATCTGCCCTCAAAAAGTCTGCGAAGCTCTACGCCTGCAATAGAGTCGGTGTATATTTTTGTAAACCTTATACCATCACCTCTTAGTGTATCAAAGAGTCTGTGGTCATGAGCGGCAACCCTCTGGCTATATGCTCTTACACTTGATGCATTAAAATCACCCTCTAGAGCTGCGCCACTCTGTGGATCGACAAGAGATGCAAAACCTATCACGGGCGGATTCTCCTCAAAATGGTCTCTTACTATGATAGAGAGCACCTCATGTTTTCTTGCTAAGAGCCTAAAATCA
>Ga0172382_10013421_pt1 | contig 10559 bp, 9 predicted proteins | sample Leawel138RmetaG_FD_122245 | JGI IMG/M metagenome (GOLD analysis project Ga0172382, IMG submission 122245) | Leachate microbial communities from a municipal landfill in Southern Ontario, Canada - Leachate well 138R metaG | ecosystem: Engineered > Solid waste > Landfill > Unclassified | place...
CATGCCGTTTTATCACCCGGTGGTGGAAGAGGGCGTACGCACGGCCTTGCAATACCTGGCGAAGGAACTGGCGGGGTGATGCCGGGCATGTGAGGCGCCCTCATGCGCGCGATGCTTCAAAACCATTCAGCCTGCATATCCATCGCAGTGTCCTCCAGGCGGCGTAACAGGGCATGTTGTGCCGTGTTGCGCGGTAGCTCACATCTGAAGTACCAGTCACATGCGGCGAGTTTCCCGGAAATGAAGGCCACGCTTCGTGTCGGGCGTTCAGCGGTGCGCAAGGCGGCAAGCGCTTGTTCCAGCCATATCCAGGCTACTACGGTACGGCCAGCCGTTTCAAGATAAATGCTTGCGTTTCCGAGGGCCTTGCGCCGTAATTTCTTCGTCTTATTCCAATTTCAAACCGTTTTATCTGAACTCCTCTAGTATTCTGTGCAACTCGCTGATGATCATGCTTATTTTCGGGTTGATCCGGGCAATGGGTCCGCCGATTCCCAGGGCGACGAGATCGCCTTGAATAGTGCATGGAAGCAGCGCGGCCACCATCCCTGTGTTGTCAAACACGCCGCCTCTGGAAACGACAAAACCAAATTTTTGGTAATGCTCAAGATGCTGACGCACCTGGGATAGGCTTGTTTTTTTGATGATCCCGCGTCGTTCGCGTTGAGCCTGGGCAACGATACGCCGCAAGGATGAGTCATCGTGTTGGCTGAGCAAGGCTAGCCCTGTGGCTGAGGTACAGATGGGGCGGAGTACACCTGGCAGCGTCGGCACGGCAGTTGGGCGTTTTTGTTGTTTAACCAGGACATAGCGTGCGTACGTGCTGCGACGCACAGCGGCCACCGCTGTCTCGCCAGTTTTCTGGTGCAGGGTTTCGATCGCCTTCTGCACGAAGACGTCGCTGGCCACGCCATCGTCGCCGATCCAGCTGCCCAGATGAGATACCTGGGTGGTGGGCACATACTCGTGTGTGCGGCGATCATGGGCGATATAAGACAGATCAATAAGTGTTCCAAGCAACGCTGCAGCGCTTGACTGGGGAATGCCTGTAAGGTGGGTGATTTCTTTGAGCGTCAGGGGTGTCTGTACTCGATCAAATAATTCGAGTAGCTGCACGACACGCGCCGCGCTCTTTACGTGACTACTGCTCAATGCTTGCCTCCTGGCATCTCGCACGGATGCGCTCGATGGGCGCGCGATCGATTTTTGATGATTTTCTCTGTGTTTCCACGTATGTGGAATGCCGATGATGAATATAGCGATTGATCTTGTCCTTGTATAGAGCGCCAACCTATAAAGAGAGCCATTAATTAAAAGGAGGAGAAACTGATGCAGTATTTTTGTTCGATCATATGTGCTGCGGTGATGGGTGTGACCACGGCTTTGCCTGCGTCGGCTCAGGCGGATGATTATCCTGACAGACCCATTACAATCATCGTTCCTTTTGGCGGGGGAAGCGGTTCTGATGCGACCGCCCGCTACTTTGGCGAAAAAATGTCCAAAATTCTAGGGGCGAGCTTCATTGTTGAGAATAGGCCGGGAGCTGCGGGGGCGATTGGGATGATGGCAGCCAAGCGCGCGCCGGCCGATGGCTATACCATTGTTCAGGCTTCAATTTCACCGCTGGTCGTCAATCAGGTCCTGGTCAAGGAGCTTGGCTATGACCCTGTCGAAGAATTTGTGCCATTACTGGGTTATGGCCGAAATATGAACGTGTTGATCGCGCCTATTGATTCAGAAATAAAAAACATCGATGATCTGAAGCGCGTTACCGGTCAGACCGGGCATGAGGTGAACGTAGGCACTTATTCAACAACGCTGCAGCTGGCGGCAGCGTGGATGGGCGATGAACTGGGTGTACAGTTCATGAACATCCCCTATAAAGGACAAGCTCAGGTCATCAATGATTTGATGGGCAGCCAGATCGACCTTGCCTTGGTTGATCTTGGGGGAGCCAGTTCCTTGCTGCATGAGGGTAAGGTCCGGGCAATCGCCGTGACAGGTGAAACACGCAGTGAGGATTTTCCCGATGTGCCCACCATCAAGGAAAGCGGCGCCGATGATTACGTGCTGTATAGCTGGAATGCGTTCTATGTGCGCGCTGAGGTGCCTGATTCGATTCGCGCCAAGCTGTCGGATGCAATCAAGCAAGTGATGACTGACCCAGACACTGTGGAGAATTTTTACAGTCCCAAGGGAACGGAAGGCGTGCCTTTGCCCGCAAAGCAATTACGTGAGCTCCAGAAGGAGCAGATTGCCCGCTTCGAGGCGGTTGTCCAAAAGCTTGGAATCGAAAAAAACTAAGCAGAACCACCAGCCGCACTCACCTGCGGCTTTATGGCTGACAAGAGGCTGATGTGTATCCAAACAGAAATCCACTAAAGGTCAAGCTGGACAATGATCGTTGTATTCATGGGCTATACATACAGATGGCCGGGCCGGAAAATGTCGAAATTGCCGCTGCTGCAGGTTTTGATTATGTCATCCTGGACGAAGAGCACGGTGGGTTCTCCTATTCGGAAACGGCGCAGCTGATTCGTGCGGCGGAGGCAAGCGGAATCGTGCCTGTTGTGCGCGTGAGCGAACAGAGTGCTTCAGCCATCAGAAAGGCGCTGGAGGCGGGTGCCATGGGTATTTATGTACCCAATGTGAAAAATGCCCAGCAGGCGGCGCAGGCTATTGCTGCGGCTAAGTTCTCGGCGGTAGACACCGCCGGCATACGAGGCGCATGTCCCACCGTGCGGTCGGCGCGTTCCCGGGGGGCTGTTGAATGGGCGTCGTACGTCGAATGGTCCAACAGCAATATCATGGTTTCCTTGCTTATCGAAAGTCAGGAGGGGGTGGATAACTTGGCTGAAATCCTGGCAGTACCAGGCATTGACACCATTGTGTTGGGCCGTTTTGATCTGGCCCACGAAATGGGGTTGAACGGGGATAGGTATGGAAAGGTGATGTCTGTTGTATTTGAGAAGTTCGTGAGCTATTGCGAGGCCGCCAACGTACCGTATCTCACACGCCTGAGCACGCTCGACCCCCATGATGCCCGATGTGAATATGACGACTGGGTCAAGCGGGGCGCCAGGGTCTTCAACTTCGCTTCTGATCGTGAGCTGATCGCAAAGTCGTTTACTCAGGCGATTCAGCCTTTCATTTGCAAGCATCCGTTGGACGCACATTGAGTCTCTGCATGCTCTAGTATCAATACTGTTTAGTCAGTAACGATTTTTAACACCCGTAGCTATCGCGAGCATTTGCAACGGAGCAGATCGCCCCATTCCGTAGATGCACGCGGCGCGGGAACTTGATCAGAGGGTCCCTGGCACGCACCCCGCCGGGAACAGCTCATACTCGCTGAGTTCCGTTCTACTGAACGCCTTTACACCGGCAGGCCTTCACGATGGCGCCTGGCCGCGTAGTAGCGCCAGAACAGCAGCGCAGCGGTTGCTCGGTACGGGGCCCACTTAGCAGCCATGTGTGCCAGCTTGCGCGGCGTCGGATACGGGTCGATATTGAAAGCATCGGCCACTGCGTTGCGCAGGGCCAGATCCCCTGAGGGAAAGATGTCGAGGTGGCCTGCGCAGAACATCAAATAGATCTCGGCCGTCCATGGCCCGATGCCCTTATAGCAGGTCAGGCCGGCGATCGCGGCCTCGGCTGGCAGCCCCGCAATTACCTCAAAATCAAGCTCGCCGGCAAGCTCGGCTTCGGCCACACCTGTAAGCGTGGCGTGCTTGCCCCGGGACAAGCCCACCCCTTGCAGCCCGTCTGCGCCCACCGCCAGAAAGGTCTCAGCCGTGACCGTGTCCAGACGGGAGGCGAGCCGGCCCCAGATCGCGTCCGCACTGGCCACTGACAATTGCTGGCCGCATACGATGCGTGCCAGCCCTGCAAAACCCGGTGTCCGGTTGCGTAATGAAAACGACCCGGCAACGTCATGGACCTTGGTCAGGCGCGGATCGATTCGCAGCAGGGATTCCAGATGCCTGGCCAAGATCATTTCCGAGTCCAGGCGTTCTTCATGAGTAATGATGGACATCAGTACCTCGTCAAGTTCCAAGGTGGCCATCCATTGTACGGGCCTCGTCGCATTGCCAGGGCAGTGAGCATCGGCGGAATGGGCAGCGCTCGGTCGTGTTACTCGAAAGTCCATACCGCTGTCTCGGAATCAGCACTGTCAGGGTAGGAGGGGGCCGCCGATGGGGCTGAAGGGGAGCAACGCCTCTTGAAGTATGCTGTCGACCCGAAATGGGATATTTAATTACAATCCAATAATGTAGCAAATGGTTTATTCATTGACCGCATTATTTATTGCCCGTATGCCCCGCTGGCGCGCTCCGAACTCCTGTTCTATCCGGGCTCTGTGAGACCTTGCATTTGGCTACGCGCGACTTCCCCAGTTGATGTGTTTGCTGGCCTGCGCCGCATAAACCCTGCCTCGTTCTCACCACCTAAATATGGTTGCAACCACGCTCGTCGCCATGCTGTGTGCACATCTGTTGTGCTTTTCAGGCATGTTTTTACTTATCAGTAAACGCCTGCCTGGAAACAGGATGGGAATGGATTTTTTTGCGGTAGGCAACCTTCTTCTGGCCTCGGCCTACATCCTGCAACTGCTTGAAAGGGGACCCGCATGGAGCGTGATGAGTGTCGTCAACCACACCTTTACGTTGGCCGCGCCCATTGCCTACTGTCTGGGCGCCATGCGTTTTTTTGGGCAACAGGTGCCATTGTGGCGCCCCTTGATGCTGTTTTCCGTGATCTATTGCGTAGCGCAAATTTTCGTGCAATGGAACGCTGGGCCCGCCGCGAGGTACGCGATGCTTGCGGCGATGGCGACCCTGCTTTTCTTTACCATGACAATAACCGCGATCCACGGCATGCGCACTTTTGCAAAAGACCTGTCCGGGGAGATGATTTTCTTTGCGTTGCTGATTGGCGGGATCTGTGTACTGAATGCCCTGAAGTTCATAAAAATTGTAGACGGTGGCCTGGATGCGCTGCATATGGACAGCCGTTTTCAAATGATCTTCTACATTTACATGTCAACGCTTGCCACCATGGTGCCGCCCTCTATCGTCTGGCTTGTATTGTGGCGACTGACCGATAATCTGCGCAACATGGCGGCCCGGGACCCTTTGACGGACCTGCTCAATCGCAGGGGGCTTTCAGAAGCGCTAGAAACCTATTTCAGTGCTCGAAATGCTGCACCCGCTTATTTGCTGCTGGTGGATGTCGACCACTTCAAGCTTATTAACGACACCTACGGCCACCAGGCCGGGGACGGTGTGATATGTCATATTGCCGACTTGCTGCGGTCCACGGTGCGTCGCGGCGACCTGACAGGTCGCATCGGCGGGGAAGAGTTCGTGGCAATCTGCTTTGAAACCGACGGCGAAGGTGTCAGACATTTGGCGGAGCGTTTGCGCACCCGGGTTGAAAGTCACGCGGCCCAAGCGGATGGCCATCTGCTGCCGTGTACAGTCACCATTGGGATTTCACCAAGTTTCTATGGCGCACATGGCCTGGAAAATGCCCTTAGGCAAGCAGATTCCGCCCTTTACAAGGGAAAGACGGCTGGACGCAACCGGATCGAGCTGGCCGACGTTGCTTATGTGGCGGCGTAGCTAAGCATGATGGAAATCGGCATCGGGGTTGGTTTCATACCGGAGCCATCCCGCCACTACCGAAGCCCGGTCAGGGTGATCCATGGGATGGACCCGGCCTTCGCTAACGGGTATTTCCTTGAAGTCAAAAGGGCTCATGCCTTCAATGCATGCGACATTCACGCCATACTCATTGGGCAAGGAACGGCGCTGATGGAAGGTATATATCCCGCATTTCGAGCAGAAGTAATGTTTCGCCACCCCGGTCTTGAATTGGTATAGCGAAAGGGCGTCTTGCCCTTGCTGCACTTTGAGGTCGCCCAGATTTGCCGACACTGCTACGGCGCCGCGCATACGGCAGTAAGAACAATTGCATCGACGGGCGCCGCGTACGCCATCCGATAGTTTCAGCGTGAAGCGGACCGCCCCGCAGTGGCAGGCTGCCTGGTGGACAGGGCGGTTATCGGGATGCTGTTGAGTCATGATGACGGCCTTTATCGTTACGTATGGGATATATCCACGAAGACGTTCGCTGTCGTCACCTGAACCGGCGAGATATATCGGTCAAGAATCACCCCAGCAGCGCGCCACCGGCCCAGAAGGCTGCGTAAAGAAGGGCGCTGAAATAAATGACAGTCAGAACCGTGCTGACATAGCCCAGGATGACGAACACACCATCGCGCTGAATCATGCCAATGGCGAGTAACAGTATGCCTACCGCTGGCGCTGTATTCGAGAATGGGATGAGGCCGAAAGGGGCCATCAGCAACACCCCCCCGAATACCAAGACGCAGCCATTGATAACCGTCATGTACTTGGCCGTCATGCTGAGTGCTCGCGGCCGTACCCAGGCGTCGATGCGCGAAACGATGCGCACCCCCTTACGCAGCGTTGGCAGGAGCTTTTGTGCATCAAGCTTGCGGTCCAGGATTCTGTCTGGCAGCCACGGCATGCGGTTCAGCGTGATCGCTATGGACAACAGCACGATTGCGGCACCGAAAACAGTGGAAACCCCCGGTATCGAAACGGGAATCAAGAAGGGCAGCGTGGCAAATGCGCATAGCAGCAGCAGCCCTTGTTCGCCGATTGCGGCCATCAATTCGCGCAACGTTACCGTTTCACCGTGTATGGCGTCGACGGTACGAGTCAGGGTTGCACTGAGTGAAGTCGTGGTGTCTTTGAACTGCATCGTGTTTAATTTGCCCTGGTGAGCAGGGTGTCAGGGTTGGAATAGTGTTCCCAGCACCCGGCTTCCTTCATGCAAGCCGGTAACGGCTGTCATGTTGACCAAGGTGTCAAGGCCGAACAGTCTGATCTTACCGCGCGTCAGAACCCCGTGTCTGAATCCTTTCCGGAGTTTAGCGGTTTCGGCCTGAAATTATCATTGCCTGAGCCAGTGTGATCCAGGGTGTGACCATCACCCTCGTGCAGTTGCACTTCGTTCTCTATGATTCACTTACAGGGGGACTTGCGCCCACCAGAGCCCCCATGCTGGCCGTACATGTGAAAAAGCCTGCCCCAATACTGAGGCAGGCTTTGAGCATCTGCGATGACGCTTTGCCGGCTATGGCTGCTGAGGTTTCGCGGCCTTGCCAGCTATGCACCCATAGCGTAGAGCCAGCGAGACCCTTACTTGTCGGAACCTTGTTCTTCCTGTTCTTTTTTATTTTCCCCGGACTCGGATTCTGGGTTGGCTATCTTTGGGGCTTTCCAGTTAAGCGGTGGCGTGACGATGTCTTTCCAGGCGACACGTTTAGGTGTGGACATAGTTATCTCCCAAAGCAACGTGGCAGCGCACCGTGCGCCGCCACTACTACTGTATAAAATACCAGGATTTTTATATTATGTCAAACTGATATAGTCGTAAGCTTGGCTTATCAAGCCCCTGCTGCAGCGGATGATCGGGGCGCCGCCATCCATAAGCTATGGTGAAGCTCAATAGCGAAACCGCTGAATCCGGAAGAAAGAGAGCAGCCCCCATGACAAGAAGCGCCCTCGTGTGGCTGCGTCGCGATCTCCGCTGTGACGACCATGCTGCGCTTTACCAGGCACTACGCCGGTACCCCCGAGTGTATTGTGTTTTTGTATTTGATACGGACATTCTGGATGCGCTACCCACCCGCCAGGACAGGCGCGTTGAGTTCATTCATGCCAGTGTGATCGAACTGCATGCCCAGCTACAGGCGCTGGCCGCACAAAGTGGTGCGCCCGGCGGTGGGCTGATCGTTCGCCATGGCCCTGCTGCGGCCTGTATTGTCCGTTTGGCGCAGGAACTTGGCGTACAGGAAGTACTGGTCAACCGGGATTACGAACCTCAGGCCATCGCACGCGACCAACGCGTTGCCGAGGCTTTGGGTAAGGCAGGCATTGCATTCAGCGACTATAAAGACCATGTTCTGCTGGACCGCGGCGAAGTGCTGACGCAGCAGGGGCGCCCCTATAGTGTGTTCACTCCCTATAAGCGGGCATGGCTCCAGCAGCTGGATGCCTTTCAGCTCAGACCGTACAACGTGGTGCGTCATGCTCACCACCTGGCTGCAACGCCAGTCGGCGAAACCCTGCCCAGGCTGTCGGATCTGGGTTTTACACGCAGCAATCTGAACGAATTGCCCCTGCTCACAGGAACTCAGGGTGCGCAGCAGCAGCTGCGTGATTTCTTGCCGCGTATGGCGGCTTACCACGAAGCGCGCGACTATCCCGGCAAGAAAGGGGTTTCTTACCTGTCGGTGCATCTGCGTTTCGGCACTGTGTCCATTCGGCAGCTGGCGGCACTCGCTGCTAACCAGGCTGCCAAGGGCTGTGTGGGCGCCCAAACCTGGTTGTCGGAACTGGCCTGGAGGGACTTCTACTTCATGATTCTGTGGCACCACCCGCGCGTAGTCACGCAGCCGTTCAAGCCCGAATACGACGGCCTGCAATGGGACGACGCGCCTGAACTATGGTCGGCCTGGTGTGAAGGCCGCACTGGTTACCCCCTGGTGGACGCTGCCATGCGACAGCTGTTGCATTCGGGCTATATGCACAACCGCCTGCGCATGGTGGTGGCAAGCTTCCTCACCAAGGATCTGGGCATCGACTGGCGTCGGGGCGAACGATACTTTGCTGAACATCTGAACGACTATGATCTGGCCGCCAACAATGGTGGCTGGCAGTGGGCTGCATCCACCGGTTGTGATGCTCAACCTTATTTCCGGATGTTCAACCCGATAACCCAGTCCCAGCGCTTTGACCCTGAAGGCGGATTCATTCGCCGCTATCTGCCTGAACTGGCGCAGGTGCCGGGTGCGCACATTCATTTCCCCGCCGCCATGAAACCCGCCGCCCTGGCCGCCTGTGGCTTGCGCCTGGGTGTGGACTACCCCCTGCCTGTTGTGGAACATGCAGGCGCGAGAATGCGCACGCTTAAGCGGTTTTCCAACTTCCTCGCTCCGGTTGAAGGCCCCTAGACATAATGTATTGACCTACCGCACCTCAAGCGACGCGGATTACGCTTGAGGTTCTACAACCATCAGGCGCAGAGCCGTAATTGAGGGGGTAGGTCAATACATTATGTCTAGGCGGCTTGCGGTTTTACAGTGGGTTTGCGGCGCAGCCCGACCCCCTGCGCTGCGCCAACGGCGCGGGCCCGCAACTGACCACAGCCGCCGTCCACATCCTGCCCTGCGCTATTCCTCACCTTCGTCAGCACACCGCGAGTTTGCAGAGAGCGGACGATTTCGCGAATGCGGCTGGAATCGGGGCGCTCGTAGTCATCGCCTTCGAGATGATTGAAGGGAATGACATTAAGCACGCCGTACTTGCCCTTGAGCAGACGCACGATGGCATCGAGTTCATCGTCGCCGTCGTTGACGCCCTTGAGCAGCGTCCATTGATACTGGATCGGATAGTTGGTGTCGCGAGCGTATTTCTCGCCGAGCTCGATGAGTTCTTCAGGTGAAATTTTCGGGGCGCGAGGCAGCAGGTATGCGCGCAGATCCGCTTTGGTCGTGTGCAGCGACAGCGCCAGTGCGGGTTTGACACGTTGTTGCGGCAGGGCTTCGAATACGCGTCGGTCGCCCACGGTGGAGAACACCAGATTCTTGTGACCAATATTGCCTTCGGAGCCAAGCAGATCAATGGCTTCGAGCACGTTGTCGAGATTGTGCGCCGGTTCACCCATGCCCATGAAGACAACTTTTTTCACCGTCCGCAGACGCCGCGCCAACACGATCTGGGCGAGGATTTCCATGCTCGTGACCTGACGGATCAGACCGCTCTTGCCGGTCATGCAGAAGCGACAGCCCACCGCACAACCGACCTGCGTGGAAACGCACAGCCCATCGCGCGGCAACAGCACGCTTTCCACCATCTGCCCGTCGGCGAGTTCGACAAGCAGGCGTGAACCATCGTTGCCAGTGTGTTCGGAGCGGACGCGGGCAAGGCCGTCCAGTTCCGCCGTCAAGGCGGGTACGGCATCGCGTAGCGCGAGAGGCAGAAAATGCTCTGAGCTCCGCCGTCGAGTACCGATATCCAGCGCTTGCCCTTTCAGCCAGACGCGCACGATCCGGCCACGATGAACGGGCAGGGCGCCGAGAGCGGCGAGGCGTTGGTCAAAGTCGGAAAAGCGCATGGGGGCGAAGTTTACTCTAGGCTCGGGAACGGGGTGTTGGTGAGGGGGGTTGGCGACTGCGGGGGTTTGGGGGAGGGAGTGATAACTGACGTATAGTCGCTTATCGGCCAAGAGCTGCCGTTCGCTTCCCTGTTTAAGGCTTGAAGGTACACGCATCGCCTAAAGGTGTTTTTTTAATTCAATAATCGTTGTATTATTGAACAATGAATGAAGACCAAGCCATTTCCGCTCTCGCAGGCCTTGCCCACCCTCAGCGGCTACGCGCGTTCCGCGCCCTGGTCGTGGCCGGCCTTCCCGGCCTCACACCCAGCGTGCTGGCGGATCAGCTCGGCGTTGCAAGAAATGCG
>Ga0172382_10013422_pt1 | contig 10559 bp, 8 predicted proteins | sample Leawel138RmetaG_FD_122245 | JGI IMG/M metagenome (GOLD analysis project Ga0172382, IMG submission 122245) | Leachate microbial communities from a municipal landfill in Southern Ontario, Canada - Leachate well 138R metaG | ecosystem: Engineered > Solid waste > Landfill > Unclassified | place...
GCTACGCAGCCCCGGACATCGGGCGCGTGCAGGGCAAGGACATTGGCAAGCAGCATGTCGGGCCATGGGCGCCCATGCGTCACTTCGCTTACGGTCACACAGCAATCGGGCGTATAGCCCTGCACCTGTGCCAGCGGCGCGAGCTGGTTCATGATGCTGCGCGGATAGCCCGTGGTGCTGCCGATCGCGATGGCGCGATCGCGCAATGCCTTCACGATGTTCAGCGCGCCGGGAATGAGGGCGCTGTACCGCGCCGAATTGACCGCATCGATCCTCAGAAACGCTTCATAGATCCGGTCGATGTCGGTCGAAGTTGAGGCAAGGCCGCTATGGTCCTGCCAGCGTTGTTGGACCGCCGGTTGAGCGAGAATCTGCTCGATATGGTCGCGTTTCGCAGCGCCCATCGGCAGGCGAGCCTCGGCCTCGCTGATCTCCATGCCGAATTCCGCAAAGGCCTCACGGAAGGCGGCGACCGGAGCGATGCATCCGAAATCGAGGATGGTGCCGGCCCAATCGAAGATGACGGCGGAAACGGAGCCCGGGCAAGGGCGGGAGGCGGGACTGTTGCTTGGGTTTGACATGCGTGCCTGTGTTCTGATTTCTGGTGGTACAGAGGGGGGTGATAAGCCTTGACCCTAGGGCGGATCGACATTGCCCTCCGGTCGCCTTCGGCCCCAGCCCTGGCGGCCTGCAAATGGCGCTTTCGCGCGCTTCCGGTGCTCACATACCTTGAGTGCGCTCCGCTCCGGATCACGTAAAATCACCATTTTCGGCTCGTCATCTTCTGAATGTCGATCCCCCCTAGGCCGTTCGCATGACGTAAATATTATAAAATAAGCCCTGTTTTCGTTATATTTTACGATAGAGGCAGGGTACGGCGGCGTTCCTGGATAAGAAGAAGGGCTCTCTGGAACATATCTATCGGCGGTGCGGAGTGGTTCACCGGCGCTTGTGACCACTTCCTGCGTGGTGGGGCAGGGCCCCGCTCTTGAAAAAGAAGAGTTCTGCCGTGACATGATATTGCGTCATTGTCACGGGCGAGAGCGACCCAACCCCTCAATGCGTCTCGTCAGGTGGTTGCGGCGTTCCACGCGGCGATAATCTCGCGGGCCTTTGCGCCGACGACCGAGGCTTCATATCCGGGCCTGTAAAGCCCCCCTCCGACACCGATGCCGAAAAGGCCCGCCGCGCGATATTCGCCGATATTCGCGGCGCCGATGCCGCCGACGGCCCAGATCCGCGTTTCTTTCGGCAAAACCTCGCGGATTGCCCCGATATAGCCGCTGCCAAGGAGCGAGCCGGGGAACAGCTTGAGATTATGCGCCCCCGCTTCGATGGCGAGAAAGGCTTCGCTCGGGGTCATGAAGCCGGGCAGCACGTCCATGCCGAGCGCGATCGAGCGGCTGATGACGGCCTGGTCGACATTGGGGGATATCATGAAGCTGCCCCCGGCATTTGCGAGCGTCTCGGCGATTGCGATGGAGGTTACCGTGCCGCCGCCGATTGCAGCGCGATCGCCCAGTGCCTCTGTCATTGCGGTGATCGATGCGGCGGGATCGGGTGAATTGAACGGCACTTCGATGATGCCGATCCCGGCATCGACCAACGCTTCGCCTATCGCGACCGCTTCCTCCGTCGTGATGCCGCGCAAAATGGCCGCTATGGGCGGGGCGCCGGATTCGAGGGCATCTTCGATCTTCATGCACATTTCTCTCTTGTCAGCCCGAGACCGGCGATGACCGCCGCATCGCCGTCCACGCGCCGGGCCTTGCAGCCAATGGCGTCCAGTGCCTTTTCATACAGGCCGGAAAGCGTCGGATCGCCGATCAGGGTAATCGGACGGCCGGGTGTCGCCTGCGTTTTGACCTCTCCGCCAATCAGCAGGCCCGAGATGAAACCATGTGACCAGTTTCGGGACATGGTATCGAGCATCCGCGCCGCACGGGACTCGAAAAGCGCGGCCGTCAACGGTTCGTTCGCACGCTCCATGCCGCGCGCGAACCCTTTGTCGAAGCTGCCCCGGCCCGGCGTATCGGGGCCGGTCAGCGTCGATCGTTCCGTCAAAAGCGCGAAAATCTCTCCGGTCGGGCAGGTGTGAAAACCCGTAATCACGCCGTCGCTGAGGCTGACCCATTTGGAATGGGTTCCGGGAAGGACAAGCTGATGGGTTCCGGCGGCGAGCGAAGGATCGAGCGCAATTGCGCCGAAGATCTGGGTTTCCTCGCCCCGCATGATTTCCGGTACGCCCGCCGGAGTGCGATGACTCAGGCCGGGCATAACGGCAACCGGAACACCGCCAATTCGGGTGCAGGCGCGTCCGGCGAGCCAGCCGACCGGGTCCGCCGGACAGGGCACATAGCCTGCCTGTACCAGTCCGCCCGGCGCCCCGGCCATTCCGCAAAGCGTCACGTCGGCAATGGTGCAGTCATTCTGCCATAGTGCAAGCCGTTCGGCCAAAATGGATCCGGCATCATTCCCCGGCGTGCCCGTGCCCGGCCCATGGAGGCGTGCACGGATTTCCCCCTTTTCGAAGAGGTAGAGCCTGAGGTGACTGGTCCCCCAGTCACCGAGTACGAATGCCCCGCTCATCGCAGGTCAAGGACGACGACCGATTTCGCCGGCAGCGACACGACAAGCTTGCCGTTCCGTATGCCTGCGCCGGTGAATGGAACCGGCCTGACCACATTGGGGGCGTCGAAGCTGTTATGCGCATCCATTTTCGCGGCCGTCAGTATCCGCCCGGAAACGGCTTTCGCGTTCAGGCCGTCCAACGTGATCGTTACCCTGTTCGTTTCGTTCGGATCTGTATTGGACAGGCCGATATGGACGCTGCCATCCCTGCTCCTGACCGCAGACCCAACCACCGCCGGGACCGCGAATTTATCCTTGGCATAGGTCGGGGTGTCGATGGCGATGGGCAGCACGGTCGCATCCTGCCAGGGCTTGTACATTTCGAACACATGATAGGTTGGCGTCACTATCATCTTGTCGCCATCGGTCAGGATCATGGCCTGCAATACGTTCACCATCTGGGCGATGGCGGTCATGCGGACGCGATCGGCATGTCTGGCGAAGATGTCGAGGTTGATCGCGGCGATCAGTGCATCACGAAGCGTGTTCTGCTGACGCAGGAAGCCGGGATGCGTATCCGGATCCTGCTTATACCATGCCCCCCATTCGTCGACGGCAAGGAACAGGCGCTTGTCCGGGTCGACCTTGTCCATGATCGCGCTGTGTCTGGTGATAAGTTCATCCATGTGCCATGCGCCCTGAAGCGCGTCCGCCCATGCGCTTTCGTCAAAGCCGGTTGCTGCCGCGCGCGGGGGCCAGCCGCCGCCGGGCAGGACATAATAATGCAACGAAAGGCCGTCGAGCATCGGGGCGGCGACGCGCATCAGCGTTTCGGTCCATTCATAATCCCCGGCATTGGCGCCTGCGGCGATCTTCATGATCCGGGTGTCGGCGGGGGCCTTGATGAAGGTGGCGTAACGCCGTGTGATGTCGGCCGCATATTCGGCGCGCATATTGCCGCCGCAGCCCCAAAGTTCATTGCCGATGCCGAAATAGGGGAGCGGCCATGGATCCTTATGGCCGTTCCGGGCGCGCTCATCGGCAAGGCTTCCTGCGGGGGCGGTGATATATTCGACCCATTCGGCCATTTCGCGCGGTGAGCCATTGCCGACATTGCCGGAAATATAGGCTTTGGCGCCGACCTGACGGGTCAGTTCGAAAAATTCATGGGTGCCTACGCTATTGGGTTCGGTCACGCCGCCCCAATGCGTGTTGACCTTGACCGGGCGCTGGTTCTGCGGTCCGATTCCTTCGCGCCAGTGATATTCGTCGGCGAAGCAGCCGCCCGGCCAGCGGATGACCGGCACCGAAAGAGTGCGCAGCGCGCTGATGACATCGTTCCGAAAGCCGTTGGTATTCGGGATCGGGCTGTCCTTCCCGACCCAGAGTCCGCCGTAAATCCCGTTACCCAGATGTTCGGCGAACTGGGTGAAGATTTCCTTGCTATAGACGGGGCCGGGCGTGTCGCCATGGATCGTCGCCGTCGTCGGCTTGCCTGCTGTATCGGCCTGGGCCGTGCCGGTGAGTGCGGTGGCGCCAAGGAGCAGTGCGGCGGTGGTGCGTTGCAGGGCCTTCAGCATTTTTTCTCCCCTCCTGGAAAATATCAGTCGTGAAATGGTTCGACGCTCTCTCGCCGTCCGCGCAGAAAGGCATCTGCGACGAGGCGCAGCGGGGCGGTATCCACATCGCTGCGGCGCCCGCGGATCAGACGGGCGAAATGGGCATAGAGGCTGGGATATTCGACATCCCCATCATGTCTGGTTCCCGCGGGCAGGGTGAGATCGGCGCCACCTTTCGAAAGGCGGAGCGTCCCGGCATCTGTATCGACGATGATGTCCCAGCTTTGCGGGCCGGTCTGGCGCCAGTCGAGGTCCATGTGAATCGGGGCACCCGCTGCATCGCACAGGTCGAGATCCGCCGCGATCGGCGCGGCCCGGTTCTCCGGCAGGCTGAGCGTCGCCGCCTTCAGGAAAACCGGGCGCGGCAGGATATGGGTGAGGATCGAAAGCGCGTTGATTCCCGGATCGAACACACCGAGTCCGCCCGGTTCCCAGATCCAGTCCTGACCGGGATGCCAGACGCGGACATCCTCGCGCCAGACGATCGAGACTTTTTCGATCCTGCGCGCGGCGAGCCAGACTCGTGCCGGGGCGACACCGGCGGCAAACCGCGAATGCCATGCGGCGAACAGCGTTGCGCCGACCGCTTCGGCGCGATCGCTCAGGGCGACCACTTCCGACAAGGTCGCGCCGGGCGGCTTTTCAAGGAAGACATGAAGGCCATGGTCGAGCGCGAGTGCCGCCAGATCATAGCGGACCTGAGGCGGTGTACACAGGGCGACGGCATCGATCGCGGGACCGGTGGCAAGCAGATCCTCAAGGTTGCGGTGATGCGCAATGCTATCCTGACCGGGATCATGCGGGCTGACCGTTGCGGTCAGGCGGAACGCCTCCGTGCCGTCCAGCGCGGGCAGGTGCTGGTCGCGGGCGATCTTGCCCATGCCGACCACGGCGATGCGGATCGGGTCCATGGCCTAGAGCGCCTGCACGGCGACCGCGCGTTCCTTGGAGCGGGTCAGCGGGTTGGCGACCGGAAGGGCGAAGGGTGAGGCCGAAATCTCGAAAATATCGCCTTCCTGCGCGATCACACCATCACTGAAAGACAGGGTGGCGGTGCCGAAGAAGTGAATATGAATGTCGCCGGGGCGACGGAAGAGATCATATTTGAAGTGATGATGTTCCAGATTGGAAATGCTGTGGGACATATTGGCTTCGCCGGACAGAAAGGGCTTTTCCCAGATTACCCTGCCTTCGCGCAGGATCCGGCTGGAACCTTCGATATGGGGGGGCGGCGCGCCCAGCAGCAATTCGGCGCCGAGGGCGGCCTGACGAAGCTTGGAATGAGCGAGCCACAGATAATTATGCCGCTCGGTAACATGGTCGGAATATTCGTTGGCGAGCGCGAAGCCGAGGCGATAGGGCGTGCCGTCTTCGCCGATGATATAGATGCCGGCCAGTTCCGGTTCTTCGCCGCCGTTGCGGGCGAAGGGCGGCAGGTTGAGGGCATCCATCGGGCCGACGAGTTGCGAGCCATCGCCTTTGTAGAACCATTCGGGTTGTTGTCCGACTTCGCCCGGAACCGGTTTGCCGCCTTCCAGCCCTTCGAGGAACATGCGCATCGAATCGGTTGGTTTGCCCCCGGCCATGGCCTCGCGATGCATTTTGTCGCGCCCCTCGGCGGACCCGAGATGTGTGAGGCCGGTGCCGGACAGGATGAGATGCGCTGGATCCTCATGGTCTATCGGGGCGAGCAGGCGCCCGGCGGCGAATTCGGCTGAAATATCGACGACGTCGCCGCGCGGGCAGCTTTTAGCGACCTGAGCCAGCGTTTCTCTGGCGGCAATTGCGCGCAGCGCAAGTTCGCGGACCGTGGTGACGCCACGGAGAAAGTGGGCTTCGTTTCCTTCGGCAAGGATGATCGAGCGCGTGTCGTCGGTCGCGCGATGCTGAAGCAGGCGAATAGGGTTCATGGCTCTCTCCCCGGTTGCGGCGCGCTGTTTCCCGCGGTGCGCGTCGCGATATATTGGGTTGTAATCGGTCCGGGGCGGCGAACCGCTCCGGACATTTCTTCATTATGAGGTCCCGGCGTCGGTCGATTCCGATCGGCCGGAGATCACCCCAGGGTCAGGACCCGTTACTGGCGCCGGTGAGGCGTCCAGATGGCGATCCTATCGGGCCGAATGGCCCGCCGGAAAGGCTGGCTGCCTTTCCAGGGGCAATTGGGTTTATTGGAACGTCCCGCAGGCATTTGACCAAAATGGCCCGGCGCTGCGTCGAAAAACCTGAAAATATCGGCATATTTCTGTGCCTTTCCTCCTTGCGCTGAGCCATTTTGCTTCAAACCTCAACGGCACCAGCAATGGGGCCTGACCCTAATGTCAGTTTGCCGTCGATCAGGCGCGGGGCGCCATCTGCCAATGCGGCATCGCGCAATTCCTCGGGCAGCACCTCCTGCGCGATATTCTGGTAACTGACCGGGCGCAGGAAGCGGTCGATCGCAAGGCTGCCGACCGACGTCGTGCGCGGATCGGATGTCGCGGGGAAGGGGCCGCCATGGACCATGGCATGGCAGACCTCGACTCCGGTCGGCCAGCCATTGGCGAGGATGCGCCCGACCTTGCGTTCGAGCAGCGGCAGGAGGCGCGAGGCCATCGCTTCGTCGGCCTCGTCCATATGCAGGGTCGCGGTGAGCTGGCCTTCCAGGCCGGACAGAATTCGGGCGAGTTCGGCCTCGTCCTTGCACCGGACGATGATCGACGATGCGCCGAAAACCTCGTGCCCCATCGCCTTGTTGGCGAGAAAGGCCTCGGCCGTGGTCTGAAAGAGGACGGCGCCGCCATGGGTTGCGTCGCCTTGTTCGCCTGCGGCCAGCATCTCGACGCCGGGGCAGCCGGACAGGGTCGCCACGCCCCGGGCATAGGCATCGCGAATACCGGTCGTCAGCATGGTCTGCGGGCTGGCTCCGGTTACCGCGCCAGTGGCCGCAGCAATGAAGGCCTCCAGACCTTCGCCCTCGACGGCCAGAATCAGGCCGGGATTGGTGCAGAATTGTCCCGCGCCCATGGTGAGGGAACCGACAAAGGCGGCCCCGAGCGCTTCGCCGCGGGCGCGAAGCGCCTCGGGTAGCAGCAGTACCGGGTTGATGCTCGACATTTCCGCATAGACCGGGATCGGTACTGCGCGAGACTGAGCGAGGCGGGCAAGAGCGAGACCGCCGCTACGCGATCCGGTAAAACCAACCGCCATGATGCGCGGGTCCTGTACGAGCGAGGCCCCGAGATCGTTGGAAGGGCCGGCAAGATGCTGAAACACGCCCTCGGGCAGGCCGCAGGCCGCGACGGCCTTGCTGATAGCCCCGGCCACCAGCGCGCCGGTGACCGGGTGGGCCGGATGGCCCTTGACCACCACGGGGCAGCCTGCAGCAAGCGCAGAGGCGGTGTCGCCGCCGGCGGTGGAGAAGGCGAGCGGGAAGTTCGACGCACCGAATACCGCGACCGGGCCGACCGGGATCATGCGCAGGCGCAGATCCGGGCGAGGCAAAGGCTGACGGTCCGGCAGTGCCGGGTCGATGCGAAGTTGTTGCCACTGGCCCTTGCGCACCACATCGGCGAACATGCGAAGCTGACCGACGGTCCGGCCCCGTTCGCCTTCGAGGCGTGCCCGGGGCAGTCCGCTTTCGGTCATGGCTGCCTCGATCAGCGCGTCGCCGACACCGAGAATTGCCTCGGCGATTCGTTCGAGGAAAGCGGCACGCGTTTCACGATCGGTGGCGCGATAGGTATCGAAGGCGGCATCGGCCTTAGCGCAGGCTTCTGCGACATCCGCAAGTCCGTCGGCCTTGAGAAGCTCCCCGTGCGGCTGTCCTGTTTCGGCCACGACGGATCGGAATTCGGTCATCTGCTGTCTCCTTATTTACTCCGACATATTATGGAAGACGGATAAACGCAATCTTTGTCGTTCCTTCCTTTCGCGAGGGCTGGTAGGGTTGTTTCCGGAGGTGCATGAAACGGTGACGGATACGAAACGAACCAAGGAAAGCGAAAACGCGAAGATGGGTGAAGAGACGCGCGGTCCGGGGCGGCGATTGCATGGCGCGATCGCGCACAAGCTCGGTACGGACATTTTGTCTGGCAAATATGCTCCCGGTGACGTCCTTTCCGGGGAAGTCGCTTTCGCCGAGGAACTGCAGGTTTCCCGCAGCGCCTATCGCGAGGCGATTCAGGTTCTGACCGCAAAGGGGCTGGTGGCGAGCCGGCCCAAGGCGGGCACGCGGGTATTGCCGCGCGACCGCTGGAACCTGCTCGACCCTGAGGTGCTGGGGTGGGCCTTTGCCGGCGAACCGGAAATCGAGTTTGTACGCAATCTCTTCGAATTGCGCGCTATTATCGAGCCCGCAGCGGCTCGTCTGGCGGCGCAGCGGCGCGACAAGTCCGACCTCAAGGCAATGAAGGACGCCCTTGGCGAAATGCGGCGCCATACGCTGACGACCGAGGCCGGTCGGGCGGCCGACCGCGATTTCCACAGCGCTATTCTTCATGCGACGCGCAATCAGGCGCTCATGGTTCTGAGCGCCAGCATCGGCGCGGCAGTCAACTGGACGACTCAATTCAAACAGCGCGCCCGCGCTCTGCCGCGCAACCCGATCCCCGATCACGCCCGGGTTTATGATGCCATTGCCGCGGGCGATGCCGAGGGTGCGGCGGAGGCGATGAACATTCTTGTCGATCTGGCGCTGGAGGATACCCGCAGTGCGATGAGTTCCTGATCGGAGTAGTGAGAGGGGTGTTTTCTCCCTCCGCTGCCTCAGATGGGTTTTCGAGCAGGATGACATATCTGGTGACGAAGGGAATGCGGCAACAGGTAAGCTCCGTCTCCGGTCAGGATGGTTCCTCTTCCAGCCTCTGATCGGTCAGAGCGTGGGTCGGCTTGCTGCCCCAGAGAGCGTAAAACAGCACATAAAGTTCGCAGGCTGCAGTCAGTAGGAAAGAAGTCTGCAGACCGTAAAGATCCGCTATCCAGCCCTGAACGATGACAAGCGCTCCTCCTGCGATTGCCATCACCAGCAATCCCGATCCTTCCTCGGTCAGCGGACCCAGGCCCTTGATGCCGAGCGTAAAAATCGTCGGGAACATGATGGAGTGGAACAGGCCGACAAGGATCAGCGACCACATTGCGACCGGGCCATGCGCGAAGGTCGTTATCATCATCACCACAAAGGCGCCGGTCGCAAAGACGGCAAGTATTTTGGCCGCGTCGAAGCGTTGCATGATCGCCGAACCGGCAAAACGGCCGACCATCATTCCGCCCCAGAGGAAGCTGAGATAGCGACCGGCCTCCTCATGGGTGAGATTGGCGATATCGGGTTGACTGACGAAGTTTACGAAGAGGTTCGCGACCCCGATTTCTGCGATGAGATAAATGAAAATCGCGGGCACGCCGAAGACGAGGTTGCGGTGGTTCCACAGTGACAAATGTCTGCGTTCCTCTCTGGCAATGCGCAGGCTTGTCGAGGCCATGGCCGGTAACGGGAAGCGCGCAATCACAAGGGCAAGAATCACCAGAACCACCGCAACGAGGCCATAGGGCAGGATCACTGATTGCGCGTCAGCCAGGCGTTCCGCGTTGCTCAGGATCGTTCCGGCCGCTGACGTGCCGCCCTTGGACCGGCCGAGGATGAGATAGGCGCCGAACAGCGGAGCGAACATCGTTCCGGCAGAATTGAGCGCCTGAACGAGATTGAGGCGCGAGGAGGCGGTTTCCGGTTTGCCGACCACGGCGACATAGGGGTTGGCCGCAACCTGCAGCAGGGTGATACCGCTGGCGATCACGAACAGCATGGCCAGAGTCACGGCATAGGATGGGATGCTCGCTGCCAGCATCATGCCCGACGCGCCCGCTGCCATGACCAGCAGGCCAGTGACGAGCGCCTGCTTGTAACCGATATGCTCGATGAGCTTGGCGGACGGAATGGAGGCCACGAAATAGGCGATGAACCAGACCGATTCGATCAATGTGGTCTGAGTATAGCTGAGATCGAACACGCTGCGCAGATGCGGCAGCAGTGTGTTGTTGATGACGGTGATGAAGCCCCACATGAAGAACAGGCTGGCGAGCAGGGTGAGGGCTGGAGCGTAGCGAATTCCGGCCTCCTGCGCGGTTTCGGCCGAGGCGCCGGACGAAGAGACGGTTGAAGGCATGTCTATCCTCTCGGTCATGGGGGGGCTTGCGGTTTTTCCGAACCGTCTTGCGCTTTCTCTATTTGTCGGAGTATATATGTCAAGCGGCCTCGTCAATGGGCCAGGATAAATCTACGCAAGGCCGGGAGCATTCGGGAATGAGGAAACTGGGTAAGGCATTGGGGAGCGCGGCCATTTTGGCGATGCCGTCGGTCCCGGCTTCGAATGCATATGCGGCCACCGCGAATCGCGA
>Ga0172382_10013423_pt1 | contig 10558 bp, 5 predicted proteins | sample Leawel138RmetaG_FD_122245 | JGI IMG/M metagenome (GOLD analysis project Ga0172382, IMG submission 122245) | Leachate microbial communities from a municipal landfill in Southern Ontario, Canada - Leachate well 138R metaG | ecosystem: Engineered > Solid waste > Landfill > Unclassified | place...
CAAATCAATATATGTCGGAAACGATAAGATTAAATAAAGTATTAAAAGAACTTAACATCTCAATTGACCGTGCGGTTGATTTTTTGAGCGAAAAAGGCATTCAGGTTGAACGTACTCCCAATACGAAAATCGACCAAAATACCTATTCGGTACTTGTTCAGGAATTCCAGTCAGATGCCGAACAAAAAGCAGCATCTGAAGAGGTAATTATTAATAAGATTCCGGAGCGTAAACCCGAACCCAAAATTGAAGAGCCGGAACCCATTGTGGAAATTCCTGAAAAAATTAAAACAACAAAAGTGGAATTAGAAGGGCCGAAAACAATTGGGAAAATTGATTTGGATAAACTAAATACTCCTAAACCTAAGCCTGCAGAGCCTGAAAAACCTGTGGTTCAGGAAGAGAAGCAATCTATAAAAGAAGAACCAAAACCTGAAGTCAAAGAAGAGGTGAAACCAGAGCCCGTGGTGGAGAAAGTAATTGAAAAAGTAGAAGAGCCAGTTAAACCCGCAGTGCCTGCAACTGAACCCGTGGTTGAAAAACCAGCAGCCGAATCTGATGAGCCTGAAAAAATCGAAACTAAATACCAGAAACTGGAAGGTCCTAACTTCACCGGTAAGAAGCTCGATTTGTCGGAATTTGAAAAAGATAAAAAACTAGCCGAGGACAGAAAGGAGAAGCAAAAACAGGAGAAGGAAAATAAAAAGAAGAGAAAGAGAATCCGTAAAGATGTGAAACTGGATGATGTAAAACCTTCAGATAATTCCGGCAATAATAACAACCGTCCACACAAACAAGGTTCTCAAAATCGTCAGCCAAGAAGACCTCAAGCCGAACTCACTGACGAAGAAGTTTCAAAACAAATTAAAGAAACGCTTGAAAAACTTACAAGTAAAGGAGTAAAGTCCAAAGCGTCAAAACATAGAAGAGACAAAAGAAAAGAACGCCGCGAAATGGAAGCCATGGAAATGGAAGCCATGGAAAAAGACAAAACACTTCATGTTACCGAATTTGTAACGGTAAATGAACTGGCAAGTCTTATGGACGTTGCGGTAACAGAAGTAATTTCTGCTTGTATGTCACTTGGAATTATGGTGACAATGAATCAAAGACTGGAAGCAGATACGATTCAATTAGTAGCAGATGACTTTGGGTATGATATCGAATTCAGCAATGTGGAAGAAGACCTTGAAGTAGAGGATGAAACTGAAGACGCACCGGAAGATTTGATACCCCGCGCACCGATTGTAACAGTTATGGGTCACGTTGACCACGGTAAAACTTCTTTGCTTGACTACATACGTAAAGCAAATGTAATCGCAGGTGAGTCCGGAGGAATTACACAGCACATAGGTGCTTACAATGTAAAACTTGAAAACGGACAAAAAATCACTTTCTTAGATACACCAGGTCACGAAGCCTTTACTGCGATGCGTGCACGTGGTGCTCAGGTGACCGATATCGCCATAATTGTGATTGCAGCAGATGACCAAGTGATGCCACAAACACGCGAGGCAATTAGCCATGCGCAGGCAGCAGAAGTTCCGATTATATTTGCCATCAATAAAATTGATAAACCAACGGCAAATCCCGATAAAGTTAAAGAACAATTAGCCAATATGAATTTGCTGGTTGAAGAATGGGGCGGGTCTATCCAATCCCAAGATATTTCAGCAAAACAAGGACTTCATGTTGAAGAATTATTGGAAAAAGTTTTGCTTGAAGCAGAAATTTTAGATCTAAAAGCCAATCCTAAACGTTTGGCAACCGGAACCGTGGTAGAAGCTTCCCTTGATAAGGGAAGAGGATATGTTTCGACTATTTTGGTTCAGAACGGAACACTTCGCGTAGGTGATTACCTTGTAGCAGGAAGTAATCACGGTAAAGTTCGCGCCATGCTTGATGAAAGAGGTAAGCCGGTAAAAGAAGCAGGCCCATCTACACCGGTAACAATCCTTGGATTGGACGGAGCGCCGACCGCAGGTGATAAATTCAGGGTGTTTGAAGATGAGAGAGATGCGAAACAAGTAGCGACCAAGCGTGAACAGTTGCAGAGAGAGCAAACGATCAGAACTCAAAAACATATCACACTGGATGAAATCGGACGCCGAATTGCATTGGGAGATTTCAAGGAATTGAACATTATATTGAAAGGGGACGTGGATGGTTCTGTAGAAGCATTGACCGATTCACTTCAGAAATTATCTACAGAAGAAATTCACATCAACATACTTCACAAAGGTGTTGGTCAGATTACCGAATCTGATGTTTTATTGGCAAGCGCCTCTGATGCAATTGTAATTGGATTTAATGTACGTCCGGGTGTTTCTGCAAAGGAGATTGCCGACAGGGAAGAAATCGAAATCCGAAATTATTCCATTATTTATGATGCCATTAATGATGTAAAAGAAGCAATGGAAGGAATGTTATCTCCTGAATTGAAAGAACAGGTTACAGGTAACATTGAGATTCGAGAAACTTTCAAAGTTTCCAAAGTGGGAACAATTGCAGGTTGTATGGTGCTGGATGGGAAAGTTACAAGAAACTCAAACATCAGGCTGATTCGGGACGGAGTTGTAATTCACGACGGTGAGTTGGCGAGTCTGAAACGTTTCAAAGACGATGTGAAAGAAGTGACAAAAGGATATGAATGTGGTTTGAACATCAAAAATTACAACGATATTCAGGTCGGGGATATAATTGAAGCTTATGAAACAGTGGAGGTTAAGAAGAAATTAAAATAAGATTTATAAACAATTTGATAACTAAAGAAGTCGCTCCAAATTTGGAGCGACTTCTTTGTTAAATATCGTTACAGTAAATCATTTCAAGGGAATTATTCTCATGTTAAAGTTTAAATAAATTTGGATTTCTTAATAAAATGTTACAATTTTGCCACGATAATGTTATAAAAAATTAAGTATGAGGACAAAATTTGCATTTTTAAGTGCACTTTTCCTGCTCTTTGTAGGGCAGGTAGTTTTTGCTCAGGTTACGGGTACAGTACAGGATACCGATGGGTTTCCTATTGCTGATGCTGATGTAATTGTGAGAGGAGGAGATGCTTCAGCGATCACAGATGAAAACGGAACGTTTTCTGTTGATGCGCAGATCAATGACGTATTGGTGATTACTGATCCATTGTCAGGAGTATCCATGGATTTCAAAATTGTGAAAACCAATATGGGTGTTTTGCGATTGGCGGGAGTAGAGTTAGAGGTTGTAACGATTACACGATCTATCTTTGATCCGGCTTCTGTATCTAATGCCGGTATTACGAGAATTGACTCAACGGTTTTAGACACACAAACTCCATCTTTATCAGTTGACCAAATGTTGGCAGGTAAGATTTCAGGTCTGAACTCTGTTGGACAACAGGGTGGATCACCAGGTAGTGTGGCAAACGTAGTGATACGTGGGGCTATTGGCTTGAATGGAGGTGTAAAAAGTCCATTGTATATTGTCAATGGAGCTTATGTGAATGAAGATGACGTGAACTCAATTAACCCTAACGACATTGAGTCTATTAGCGTTCTTAAAGAAGCGTCTCAGTTAGCTGTATATGGTTCGCGAGGAGCTAATGGTGTTGTGGTAATTAAGACAAAACAAGCCAAAAGAGGTCAGTCTATTGTTAACTACAAAACGAGCATGGGTTACTCTGAGTTGATGCCATTGAATAATATAAAAGTAATGGGCTCCAGACAATTGTTGGAATTCCAAAATGAGTTATTTAATGTAGCGGGTGATTTAGGGGTAGGTATTCCAAGAACTCCTGAAGAAATTGAAGAGTTAAGCAGAATCAATACTGATTGGGAAGATGTTTATACTAAAGGAGGTTTTATGATGTCTCACTATTTGTCTATTGCAAATGCAAGTGATAAAGCGAGTACAAATTTCTCTGTTGGATATGACAAAAACACTGGTAACATTATTTATTACAAAGGATTTGAAAGAATTACTTCTTCATTTAATAATATAGTTCAGGTAAATGACAGATTCAGCTATGGATTGAACGCTTCTGGAAGTTATACGGAAAGAGATAACCCAAGAGACCGTTTTAATGGTCAGAATGCTTTCTTCAACATTTTGAGAAATACTCCTTATTCTACAGTTTACCAAATGGATGCTGATGGAAATGTAGTATTGGATCAATATGGAGACCCTGTATTTAACCAGGCAGTAAGCGCTAACTCTTACAACGCTTTGGACGAAATGAAATATACTTACAGAAGTCAGCGTAACTTCCGTTTGTTTGGATCAGGGTATTTAGCATTGGAGGTTTTCAAAAATGTTACAGCAAGAACTACTTTTGGTGCTACGTATGACCGTGTTCAGATTGAAAGCTTTGGTCAGCCAAGATCTTACCTTTCTGGATTGTTGGGGTACGGCGGATACAAAACTGATAGCAGTGGAGACCGTTTAGACTACAACTGGAGAAATGAGGTTACTTATGCAAACAACTGGGGAAGACATAACTTGAGTGTAACTGCAGCGAGTGAGTATATTAACGAAAGCAATTATTATAATGCAATTGATTCTCGTGGATATCCAAACAATATTCAGAATGTACAAATTCTAGGTACAGTAGTTCCAGGTAATACTTATACTAACAGATGGATGATCACTCGTTTCGGTTATCTGGGAACTGTTAACTATAACTTTGGAAACAAATATTTCGTAGATGGTTATATTCGTAGAGACGGAACTTCATTGGCAGGTTTCGATAATCAGTACGGAACTTTCTGGGGTGCGTCATTAGGATGGGATGTTGCTAAAGAATCTTTCTTTGAATCTCAAAGATGGTTAAACAACTTGATCATCAGAGCTTCTTATGGTGAAGTAGGTGATGACAGTGCTTTGGATGTATATTCAAACTTGACTTCGATTGCGCAAACCACGCATACAGGTTCAGGAAACCCAATTGCTTATCCTAGTGGGATTGCAAATAATGAGGTTACTTGGGAAACCAACTCAAAACTTAACTTAGGTTTTGACTTTGGTATGTTCAACAGAAGGTTAACCGGTAACTTCGCTTATTTCAAAGACAACCGTAAAGATTTCTTATTTGACCAGTCATTAGCTTCAGAAGCTGGAGGATACACAGTAAGTGTCAACGCAGGTGAATTGGAAACAAGAGGATATGAAGTTGAGTTGAACTATGATATCTTGAGAAGCAATGATGGTTTAAACCTTAGCGTATATGGTAACTTCACAAACATTAACTATGAAGTTAAAGAACTTAACGACGGATTGACTCAAATCTTTCCAGCCAATACGTTCGAAGCAATGGTACACGAAGTCGGACATGATCCGTTTACTTTCTTCATGGTTAGGTATGCAGGTGTAAATCCTGACAATGGTAACGCTCAATACTTTGATATTGACGGAAACATTACTGAAGAGTACAATCCAACTGACGCTGTAACTTTGGACGGAAAATCTCCATTCCCTAACTATTATGGTGGATTTGGTCTTGCTGCAGAGTACAAAGGATTTAACTTGAGAGCTGATTTCAACTATCAGGGAGGTAACTATATCTACAATAACACTTACTTCTTTGGAATGAACTTGGACCCAAGTAACGACGGTTACAACTATTTCCAAGGAGCAGAAAATTACTGGCAAAATCCTGGAGACACTGGTGTTTTCCAAAAGCCAAGTGTAAACGGATTTGAATATACTGACCAGTTTTTGGAAAAAGGTGATTATATCTTATTCAGAACATTGGAACTTGGATATACATTTGACAATGATATGTTCAGAAATCTTCCAATTAAAGGTATGAGAATTTACGGTCAGATTCAAAATCTTGCATTGTGGACTAAATTCCATGGTAATCCAATTGTAGGTACAGGGGCAAGTGAATCAAGTAACGTAACTTCTGAAGGGTATGTTTCTGGTGCATTCAGTTTATATACTTATCCATTGTCCAGAGCTTATACATTTGGAATTAATCTAACGTTTTAATTGAAAAAATGATGAAAAAATATTTTAAATATATCGTACTATCTTCAGCAGCTTTCTTTATGAGTTGTGAAGATGAAGATATCCAACTATCATCTCCGGGAGATGCGGTTTATGAAGTATATTATTCTTCTTTGCCGGAATTAGAAGCTGCCGTAAATGGAACTTATAACGCTTTTTTTGGAGCCGGATTGTATTCGTCAGAAGCTGGTGTAATAAAAATTGGTGATGTATTATCAGACAACGTTATACAAAACCCAGGGGGGAGAGGTACTATGACTTCTGGTCATAACTGGACCTACAATGCAGGGACAGGAGCGCCTTCAGGTATTTATGGTACAGGTTATCATATGGTGTCAAGAGCAAATGCTATTTTGGACAATGCGTATAAATTGGATGATAATTTGATTTCTGAAGCAGATAAAACTAAAAAGTACCAGTTGTTGGCTGAGGCAAGAGCATTGAGAGCTATTGCACATTTTGAAATTGCAAGAGCTTATATCAAAATCCCTACGCAGTCTACAGACGCAAACTCTTTTGTAGGTATTGCTTATCCTGAAACATTCGACCCACACGCAACTCCTGGAAGACTAGCTACTGTAGCCGATGTTTACAGCAAAATCGCCCAGGATTTAGAAGATGCTTATGTTGATCTTCCGAATACATCTCCAAACCTTTTCAGATTGAACAAATCCTCTTTAGCAGGAATTATGTCAAGAGTTTATTTGTACATGGGTCGCTATGACAAAGTTATGACCTATGCTTCAACAGTTGTGGGTACAGTTGCCCCTTGTCCAAGTTCAGATCTTTTGGGATTGTGGCGTTCACAAAACAGCAATGGTGTATTGTTCCAGACTTTGGTTGATAATTCAGATCCTGCGATTGGTGTAAACTATAGCCAGGGAACCGGTAGTGGAACCGTTTCTGAATACAATGTTGACAAAGCATTCTACGATACATTCCTTGCTACTGAATCAGCTAGGAGAGATGCTTCTATTCAAGTTGTCACTCCTGTGAATACTAATGATCCTATGTACGTAGTAAGAAAATATGTTCAAAGTGCTTTAGGGGCAATCAACCTTCACTATGGTAGATACCTGAGAGTGGAAGAAGTTATCCTTAACCTTGCTGAAGCTCAGTATTTGGCAGGTCAGCAGGGAAATGCTTTGACTACATTGAACATTTTGAGAGATGCACGTTATACATCTTATGCAGGTGGTGAATCAGGAGACGCTTTATTTGAAGCTATCATCAACGAAAGAAGAAAAGAATTGGCTTTTGAAGGTGACAGATTCTTCACGTTGAAAAGATTAATGGGAGTACCTGGTATTCCTTCTCACTATGCGCAAGGAATTGTTCGTTCTGGAAACGGGCATTTTGCAGATGGAACAGGAAACCCTTCTATTACTCAAACATTAGCGCCTGACGCAAGAGAATGGCAATGGCCTCTAACTCAATCAGTCTTCATTCGCAACCCGAATATGACTCAGACGCCAGGTTATGAATAAATAACATTAAACTTTAATTTAAACCCACTCAATTGAGTGGGTTTTTTTATTAGAAAAATTTTCGATTAACTTTGTCGAGTTGATTTTACTTTCATGAGATACCTGCTAGGCGTTTTGCTTTTGTTTTTCTTTCTTCAGAAAACACAGGCCCAGATTGACCCAAATAATCCTGAAGCAATTCAGGATTCCTTACAGGAATTTGGTAAACGAGAAGTAGCAAATGACAGCCTTAAAGTGCATACACCGGTAATCTCAGATTATAAATACTGGCGCCAGGGTGATATTTCACCCACAGTAGTTGATACAGCACTTACTGTAGAGAGTTTTTATCGCCAGAATTTCACACATAAAGACGTTTTTGTTAAGATGTATTTTCCCAATTTCGGTCAAACTTTCAATCCATTGGAATATGAAGAAAGCCGAAACAGAATTCATCTTTTACCAACCGGAAAATCCTTTAATTACCTTTTTCCTGAAGATGTCCGGTATTATGATGTAAAAACACCAACAACTGAATTTCTTTTTGAAAATGGATTAAGAGAAGGACAGTATCTTTCGACAACATTTACTCACAATTTAACGCCACAACTGAATTATTCAGTCCGTTACCGCGGCCTTCGCTCAATGGGAAGATATCAAAATAACCTGGCGGCCAACAACGCTTTCATCAACCATCAGTTATAAATCCAAAAATGAAAGATTTAAATTATGGACACATTTTGCTTCGCAGAATCTGGACAATGAAGAAAACGGCGGAATTCAACATTTGGAAGAATTTGTGTTGGACGATAGTTTGCGTACGACCAACCGCCAAAATATTGCCGTGAATTTAGAATCGGCAGATACCCAATATGATTCCCGTAGGTTTCATTTGGGGGCAAGTTATGGATTGTTTGGGAAAGCAAAATCAGATTCAACAAATTTAGGAGCTCCTATTTTGATCAAAAATATTTTCACTTATGAAAAACAAAAATATTTTTATGAAGAAACCGCGGTAGAAGATTATTATGAAAGTCCGGTTTTTTCAGGTTTAGAACGGCGGAACCGTAAAAATTTCGAAACCCTTCAGAATACTTCAACTGTTGAATTTAAATGGGGTGAACGTCTTTTACTCGAAGCTGGTGTTAGGATTGAAAACCTAAAACTTTATTCCTCACATCCACTTTCATCAGGTTTAATCAACGTTCCGCGTGAAATCAAAGATAATTTGCTGGGTGGAGTAGCGAAACTCTATTTTGACTGGAATGAGAGAGTTAAACTGATTGCCGATGCAGAATTTAAATCGGGGGAAATTTTTAAAAGTCAGTACCATGTCAGCGGAGAGTTGGATATTCAGCCCATAGAAGGTTATCATATCGTAGGTGGAATATTGGCAGAATCGGCTTTCCCGTCACTTAATTTGTTCTACAACCAAAGTTTTTATAAAGATTTTAATTATTACAATTATAGTTTTGACAATATCAATACCCAGAAATTATTTGGGAAACTGAATCTGGAAAAATTAAAAACCGATGTAGAAGGGACGATTTACAATGTGGAAAACTATGTTTATGTGGGAACTGATTTTCGTCCTCGTCAATTAAACGGAAGCATTTCTTTGTTTCAAATCAAAGCCAATAACCTTTTGACGTACAGAAAATTCAACCTTCGGACAACTGTTCAATATCAGAAAGTAACCCAAAACGAAGGTTTTTTACCGTTGCCTGACGTGATTGGACGTGCTTCTATTTATTGGCAAAGCAAAATGTTCAACGACCGCGCCGAAGTTCAGATTGGTTTCAATGCCAATTATTTTAGCGAATTTGAATCCAGAGAATTCTTTCCGGTCATCAATGAATTTATGTTGCAAAGAACGCATCCCGACTATGGAATTCAGAAAATCGGTGGAAATCCCATGCTGGACTTTTTCATAAACATCAAAGTCGACCGAATGAGAATTTACCTCAGAGCCGACCATTTCAACACATTTTGGGGAGAAAACAACTATTACAGCGCACCTTATACGCCCTTTCGCGATTTTAAAATCCAGTTTGGTGTAAAGTGGTATTTGTTTACTTAAGAATTTTCAACGTTGAGAATTCATAAACTCAAACTCAGTCAAAATTTTCAAACGAATAATGACCGATGATGTCAAACGCAAATAAAATATCTTCCACAACTTGTCCTCCTCCGATGTTGTGAACGATTTTATATCGCTTATTGTCCTTTGATTTCCTATCGACAACTATCCCTATGTGCGTCATTCCATTTCCCAAACGCCAGCAAACGATATCGCCGGGCAGATAATCTTCAGGGTTTTCAGTTATGGTCTTTTCAACTCCAAATCTGGCGAAATAGACCATCAGATTAGGAACACGACGATGATCAATATTGGTATCGGGTTTGGAAAGCCCCCAAATTTTCGGATAATCTGAAAAATGGATTTTCATATCTTCATGGACTTCTTTTTGCAAATCAATCCCCAACTTTCTGTAAGTCCGGATGACTACATCCGTGCAAACGCCCTTTCCGGCCGGGACATCCCCATTCGGATAATCAATTTTAAAATAAGTCGGATCGTAAACTATGCGGGGATTAACAATGGAAAGCGCTGCATCAGAAATTCTTTTTTGTTTTTCAGTTAAATCCGACATTGAAATTGCCTGCTCAATTTCTTGCTCTGAAGAAATTTGAACTTGAAGATTATTTTCCTTTTTACAAGAAATAGAAATTAGAAAAAATGAAATTGTAATCAGAAAAGATTTCATACTCCTTTCAAGTTATTTAGAATTTTCTTTTCCCCACTCTGATTCCAGTAAATTCAAAAAATCATCATATTGGGATCCTTTTTGAGCATGCTTTCTGGCCTCTGCCAACCAGAATTGAAATTTGGGTTCATTTTTTTCTAGATAATAAGCCTGCGCCATGTTTACACCCATTTCAGCAACTGCTGTTGTGTTTTTACATCCATTTAATGCCTGATTATAGGTGTCTTCTGCTTTTTCAAGTTTACCCGAATGTCGATAAGAATAGAGTAATTCACGGTATAAAAAGCAGTCGGAAGGTGATTTTTGAATGGCAGAATTGAGGAAAGGAATGGCTTTGTC
>Ga0172382_10013426_pt1 | contig 10556 bp, 10 predicted proteins | sample Leawel138RmetaG_FD_122245 | JGI IMG/M metagenome (GOLD analysis project Ga0172382, IMG submission 122245) | Leachate microbial communities from a municipal landfill in Southern Ontario, Canada - Leachate well 138R metaG | ecosystem: Engineered > Solid waste > Landfill > Unclassified | place...
GATGCCTGAATGACCTTGAGAATCTTTCGGCAGGCATGATCAGGCCAGAACGCAACGGGCAAGCTCCGTCTGGCCAGCCACGCGACCGTGGGCTGGCGGAGCACCTGAACCTAGTAGATAGATCTATGAATGGAGCTGGTTGTTATGTCGATGGCTGATCGTGATGGTGTTATCTGGTTTGATGGGAAAATGGTGCCGTGGCGCGAGGCCAACGTCCACGTATTGACCCACTCGCTGCACTACGGCATGGGCGTGTTCGAGGGTGTTCGCGCCTACAACACCGATCAGGGCACTGCCATCTTCCGTCTGCAGGCGCACACGGACCGCCTGTTCGATTCCGCCCACATCATGGGCATGAAGATTCCCTACACCAAGGAAGAAATCAACGAAGCGTGCCGTGCCGCGGTGCGTGAGAACAATCTGGAAACCGCCTATATCCGCCCGCTGGCATTCTACGGTTCGGAAGGCATGGGCATTCGCGCTGACAACCTCCGGGTTCATGTCGTGATCGCGGCCTGGTACTGGGGCGCCTATATGGGCGAAGAAGCGCTGGAGCAGGGCATTCGCATCCGTACCAGCTCGTTCACCCGCCACCACGTCAACATCACCATGACCCGGGCCAAATCCAGCGGCGCCTACATGAACTCCATGCTGGCCCTGCAGGAAGCGGTATCGGCCGGTGCCGACGAGGCGCTGCTGCTGGACCCGGAAGGTTATGTGGCCGAAGGTTCCGGCGAGAACGTGTTCATCGTCAAGAACGGCATCATCTATACCCCGGAAGTGACCGCGTGCCTGAACGGCATCACCCGCGCTACCGTGCTGACCCTGGCCGGGGAAATGGGTATTCCGGTGGTCGAGAAGCGTATCACCCGCGACGAGGTGTACATCGCTGACGAGGCCTTCTTCACTGGCACCGCAGCGGAAGTGACGCCGATTCGCGAAGTGGACTGCCGGCAGATTGGTGCCGGTCGCCGTGGCCCGGTTACCGAGAAACTGCAGAAGGCCTACTTTGATCTGGTCAATGGCAAGAACAGCACGTATCGCGAATGGCTGACGCCGGTCAAGTGAGCTGAAAGCTGAATACCGGCATTGCGAGCCCGAAGGGCGTGGCAATCCACGGGGCTGGCCATCCAGTGCTGGCGTTGCCATGTCGGCGGATGGCCGCCCCCTGCTCCTCGCAATGACGATAGGATGTGAGGCTTGATGAGAATTCTGATTATCGGTCCCAGCTGGGTCGGTGACATGGTCATGGCGCAAACATTGTTTGCCTGCCTGAAACTGCGTCACGGCCCGGACTGTGTCATCGATGTGCTGGCCCCGGAGTGGAGCCGGCCGATCCTCGAGCGCATGCCCGAGGTCAACCAGGCGCTGAGCTTCCCGCTGGGGCACGGCGTGCTGGATATCGCCACTCGCTGGCGTATCGGCAAGAGTCTGGTCGGTCAGTACGATCAGGCCATCCTGCTGCCCAATTCCTTGAAATCGGCCCTGGTGCCGTTTTTTGCGGGGATCGCTCAGCGCACCGGCTGGCGCGGTGAAATGCGCTACGGTCTGCTGAACGATATCCGTGTGCTCGACAAGAGCCAGTATCCACTGATGATCGAGCGCTTCATGGCGCTGGCCTGGGAGCCGGAGCATCAGCTTACCCGCCCCTATCCGCGACCTACTCTGCAGATCGAGCCGGCCAGTCGTGAGGCGGCGCTGGCGCGTTTTGGCCTGGAGCTGGATCGTCCGGTGCTGGCGCTTTGTCCCGGTGCGGAGTTCGGTGAGGCCAAGCGCTGGCCGTCCGAGCATTACGCGGCGGTGGCGGACCAGAAGGTGCGTCAGGGCTGGCAGGTCTGGCTGTTCGGCTCGAAGAACGACCACCCGGTGGGCGAGCAGATCCGCGAACGCCTGCGTCCTGGGCTGCGCGAGGAGTCGACCAACCTGGCTGGGGAAACCAGCCTGGCCGAGGCCATCGACCTGCTGTCCTGCGCAACCGCGGTGGTCAGCAATGATTCAGGGCTCATGCATGTCGCCGCCGCGCTGAACCGTCCGCTGGTGGCGGTGTATGGCTCGACCTCCCCGGACTTCACGCCGCCCCTCGCCGAACAGGTCGAGGTGGTGCGGCTGGGGCTCGATTGCAGCCCCTGCTTCGATCGTACCTGCCGCTTCGGCCACTATAACTGCCTGCGTGATCTGGAACCGCAACGGGTGATCGACGCGCTGGATCGATTGGTCGGCGATCCGCTGGCCGATCCCCTGCCGGTCTGACCATGCGAGTCCTGTTGATCAAGACGTCCTCCATGGGCGATGTCATCCATACGTTGCCGGCACTGACCGATGCGCAGGCGGCAATGCCCGGTATCCGTTTCGACTGGGTGGTGGAAGAGGGCTTTGCCGAGATTCCATTGTGGCATCCGGCCGTTGCCGAGGTGATACCGGTTGCCATCCGCCGCTGGCGCAAGCATCCGCTGAAAACCCTGCGCAGTGGGGAGTGGCGCCGCTTCCGGCAGCGCCTGAAAACCCACAAGTATGACCTGGTCATCGACGCCCAGGGACTGCTGAAAAGCGCGCTGCTGACGACCGGGCTCAAGGCGCCAGTGGCTGGGCTGGATCGTCACTCGGTCCGCGAGCCGCTGGCCAGCCGTTGGTATGATCAGCCTCTCAGCGTGCCCTGGGGCCAGCATGCGGTGGAGCGGGTGCGGCAACTGTTCGCCCAGGCGTTAGGGTATCGGCTGCCTGCCGAGACGGGGGATTATGGGCTGAACCGAGCCTACCTTGCCGGCGAGCAAGCCGCCGAGCGGTACGTCGTGTTCCTGCACGGCACCACCTGGGTCACCAAGCACTGGCCGGAGCTGTACTGGAAGCAGCTGGCGCAGCTGGCGGTGGAACGCGGTATCCAGGTCAAGCTGCCGTGGGGCAACGATGCGGAAAAGGCCCGGGCCGAGCGTATCGCCCAGGGCATTGCCGGTGTGCAGGTGCTGCCCAGGCTACCGCTGGCTGGTATGGCCCGTATTCTTGCCGGAGCCCGCGCGTGCGTGGCGGTGGATACCGGGCTGGGGCATCTGGCTGCGGCGCTGGATGTGCCGACGGTATCCCTGTTCGGGCCAACCAACCCCGGTTGGAGTGGCGCCTACGGCCGCAGTCAGGTGCATCTGGCCAGCGACTTCCCCTGTGCCCCCTGCATGAGCAAGAAGTGCAAGTACGAGCCGACACCTGAGGATGCACGGCAATTCGATCTGCGCCAGGAGCTGCCGCTGTGCTTTACCCGCTTGCAGCCGGAGCGGGTGATGGTGGAGCTGGACCGGTTACTGCACGCTTCGCCCAACGCTCGCTGAACCTTGGAAGGTGGAACCAGCGGAGCAGCCTCTCCTGGGGTGTAGCGCGCCTGCGCTACGCCAGTGCCCACCGCAGCTATGCTAAACTCGCCGATTCAAATGAATCCGTGTTTTGGCGCATAAACAACAGTCGCCTTCGCCAGATAGGTGAAGACACGGGCATCCTTGACAAAGAGAGTCCTGATGCAACTGGCATTTCTGCTCTACAAGTACTTCCCTTTTGGCGGTCTGCAGCGTGATTTCCTGCGTATCGCCCAGGTCTGCCAGCAGCGGGGGCATGCTATCCGTGTGTACACCATGGGTTGGGAAGGCGAGCACCCATCAGGCTTCGATATCCGTATTGTTCCGGCGCGGGCGCTGAGCAGCCAGCGGCGCAATGAAAAGTTCGTCGCCTGGGTTCAGGCAGACCTCAAGCGTGATCCGGCCGACCGGGTGGTGGGCTTCAACAAGATGCCCGGGCTGGATGTCTATTACGCCGCCGATGGCTGTTATGAGGACAAGGCGCAGAACCAGCGCAGCTGGTTCTATCAGTACGGTCCGCGTTATCGGCATTTTTCCGCCTATGAGCGAGCGGTGTTCGCGCCTGAAGGGCGCACCGAGATCCTGATGATCTCCGAGATGCAGCTGCCACTGTTCATGAAGCACTACCGCACGCCGGTCGAACGTTTCCATCTATTGCCCCCCGGCATTGCACTTGATCGCCGCGCACCGGCCAATGCGGCGGAGATCCGTGCAGGTCTGCGTGCCGAATTCAATCTGACCGATGATGATCTGCTGCTGGTGCAGATCGGCTCGGGCTTCAAGACCAAGGGGCTGGATCGTACTCTGGACGCGGTCGCAGCCCTGCCGCCGGCGCTGCGCCAGCGCACGCGGCTGATCGTCATGGGCGCCGATGATCCGGCACCTTTTCTGCGTCAGATGCGTTCCCTGGGCCTGTCCGAACAGGTGCAGATTCTCAAGGGCCGCAGCGATGTACCGCGCTTCCTGCTGGGCGCCGATCTGCTGATCCATCCGGCCTACAACGAGAACACCGGCACCGTGCTGCTGGAGGCGCTGGTGGCGGGGCTGCCGGTACTGACCACGGCGGCCTGCGGCTATGCCCATTACATCGAGGAGGCCGATTGCGGGCTGGTGGTGCCGGAGCCTTTCCAGCAGACCACCCTCAACAGCTGGCTGGCACGCATTCTGGATGATCTGCAGACGCGCGAAGAGTGGCAGCAGAACGCCCTGGAATATGCCGAGCATGCCGATCTGTACAGCATGCCGGAACGGGCCGCCGATGTGATTCTGGGAGAGCTGGTTTGAAGCTGGTGTTGCATGAGCCCTTCAAGTCCCTGTGGGCCGGGCGAGATGCCTTTGTCGAGGTGGAGCAGTTGCAGGGCGAGGTCTTTCGCGAGCTGGAAGCCCGCCGCACGCTGCGCACCGAGGTGGCCGGGCGTGGCTATTTTGTGAAGATTCACCGTGGTGTTGGCTGGGGCGAAATATTCAAGAACTGGTCGACACTCAAGAAGCCGGTGCTCGGTGCCGACCAGGAATGGGAGGCGATCGGGGCCTTGACTCGCGCTGGTGTGCCAACCATGACCGCCGTGGCCTTCGGAGAGCGTGGCAGCAGTCCTGCGGCGCGACACTCCTTCATCATTACCGAGGAGCTGGCGCCGACCATCAGTCTGGAGGACTTCAGCCGCGACTGGCCGAGCCGCCCGCCGCCAGCAGCGCTCAAGCATGCGCTCATCCACCGGGTAGCCGACATGACCGGACGCATGCATCGCGCCGGTGTCAATCACCGTGACTGCTATATCTGCCACTTCCTGCTGCATACCGATACCCCGCCCAGTGCGGACAATCTGCGTCTGTCGCTGATCGACCTGCACCGGGCCCAGGTACGCACGGAGGTGCCGCGCCGCTGGCGCGACAAGGATCTTGCCGGCCTGTATTTCTCGGCGTTGAATATCGGCCTGAGCGAACGTGACAAGCTGCGTTTTCTCAAGACCTATTTCCAGTTGCCGCTGCGGCGGATTCTCGCGGATGAGGCGGCTCTGCTGAGCATGCTGGAGCGCAAGGCCGCCCGGTTGCAGATGCGCTTCGAGCGCAAGTACGTCAAGGACAGTAGCGAAAGATGAGCAGTTGGACACTCAACCCGGAATATGCCATTGGTCCGACCGGTGCGGCCTTTGCGTCTCTGGATGCGGTGTTTGCGCTCCAGGGAGAGAAGATCGCCAGCGATCCGCTGAGCGAGGTGATACGGGTCCAGGTTGGCTCGCGACACTATTACGTCAAGCGCTACCATGGTGCCGGCAAGCATCTGCGGCGCTTCATCGGGCGTCCGCGGGTGCGGGCAGAATGGCGCAACCTGCTGTACTTTCGCGCCTGGGGTATCCCGGTTGCCACCGTTGTCGGCTATGGCATGGAAAAGCGCTTCGGTGGTTTCCAGCGTGGCGCGCTGATCACCGAGGAGCTGCAGGGCACGCAGGATATGGCGCGCCTGGCGGCCGAGCATGACTCGCGCCTGCAGGATCCGCGCTGGGCAAGGCATGTCCTGCACCAGGTAGCCGATGCCACCCGGATAATGCATGAGCATCGTTTTGCCCATAATGATCTCAAGTGGCGCAACATCCTGGTGGATGGGGCGCCACTGGGCAACATCTACATGATCGACTGCCCGGGCGGGACCTTCTGGTGGGGGCCATTCCTGGAGCGGCGCAAGATCAAGGATCTGGCCTGTCTGGACAAGATCGGCAAGTATCTCTTGAGACGGACTCAGAGGCTGCGTTTCTATCTGCTGTACTGTGGGCGGGAGAGGCTCAATCGGGCGGATCGCGTGCGTATCGGCAAGATCGTACGGTATTTCGAGGGACGAGAATGAGTGCATCGCCTTTTGTTTCGGTGAGTGTGCGCGATACGCTGCGGCGACATCAGCTCGATAGCTTCGACGCATTGTGGAATGTCGCGGCGCAGCAGGTGGATGAGCCCAACCGCGCCCGTGGCGGCTTCAGCAGTGTCAGCCGGCTGATGCTGGAAGATGCCAATGGACAGCCGCAGGCCTTCTACCTCAAGCGCCAGAGCAACTATCTGATTCGTAATTTGCGCAGACCTTTGGGTGAGCCGACTGCCGGGCGCGAGTTCTACAATATAGGTCGCTATGCCGAGCGCGGTATTCCAGCGCTGGAGGCGGCCTACTATGCCCAGCGCCGGGTTGACGGTAAGGTGCAGGCCATTCTGCTGACCCGGGCATTGGAAGGCTACCAGCCCCTGGACCACTGGTTCTCCCGTTGGGACCAGCTGGGCTATCGTCTGCAACGTGATCTGGTCATAGCGGCAGCTGCACTGGTGGCGCAGTTGCATGGGAGCGGGGTGGTGCACAATTGCCTCTATCCCAAACATCTGTTTCTCAAGCCGCTCGCCGATGGGGTCGGGGTGCGTCTGATCGATCTGGAAAAATCCCGCGCCCATCTTTTCTCCCCCTGGGGGAACATGCGTGACCTGGATGCCCTGAATCGCCGCAGCCAGGCGCCCAGCCGGACCCAGCGCCTGCGTTTTCTGTTGACCTATCTGGGTAAATCAGAGGTTGACGCGCAGGTTCGCTATTGGGCAACACGAGTGACGCGCCGCTCTGCCAGTAAACGCAAGGGGCGCAAATGAGTTCGTCCACTGCCAGGCTGCGTGATGCCGGACGCACCCCGCCGGTCGACCTCAGCCTGCCGCTCGCGGCGGGCAAGCCGCTGCTCATCCAGCAGTGGCTGCGCATTCTACCGGGAAAGCGCCTGGTCGGACGCGGCGAATGGAATGGCCAGCAGGTGCTCGCCAAGCTGTTCATCGCCACCGGTGCCGAACGTCATTGGCAACGCGAAAGTGTGGGTATTCAGGCCCTGCAGAGGGCAGGCATCACCACGCCTGCTCTGCTGGACAGTGGTGAGCTACCCGGTGGCGGGCGCTATCTGCTGACCGAATATCTGCCGGGCGCGCAAAGTCTGCAGCAGCTTTGGGAGCGATTGCCGGACCCCTCGCCGGGCAGCCCTGAGGCGGTCGCCATTTTGCAGGGTGCGCTGGGAGCCATTGCTGCCATGCACGCCCAGGGGCTGGCGCAGACCGACCTGCATCTGGGCAACTTCCTGCAGGATGCGCAACAGCTGTATGTCATCGACGGGGACGCGATCGAGGCGAAGGAGCCGGGCAAGCCGCTGGGATTGCAGACGGCCCAGAGCAACCTTGCGCTGTTCTTCGCCCAGTTGATGCCGCAATGGGACCGGCAGGTGGATCATCTGCTGCAGTCCTACCTGGCCTGCCATCCATTGCCTGGCCTGCAGAGTCAGCGCCTGCTCATGGATATTCAAGCGCAACGCCAGATGCGGCTGGATAACTTTCTCGATAAGACGCTGCGTGACTGCAGCCAGTTTGCGGTTGAGCGGTCCTGCAACCGCTTTTCTGTGGTCTTGCGCTCGGAGCAGGAGACCCTGGCGCCTTTGCTGGCCGAGCCAGACAGTGTCTTCAACGGCAGGCCACTGCTCAAGGATGGCGGCAGCAGCACCGTCACCCGCGCCACGGTGGGTGGCCGTGAAGTGGTCATCAAACGCTACAACATCAAGGGGTTCGGCCACTGGCTCACGCGTTTCTGGCGTCCCAGCCGGGCCTGGAACTCCTGGTTGGCGGCCTGGAGACTGGAGTTCCTCGGTATCGCCACGCCCAGGCCGCTGGCGATGATCGAGCGCCGTATCGGGCCCTGGCGCCGCCAAGCCTGGCTGATCAGCGAATATTGCCCAGGGCCAAACCTGATTCAGCGCCTGGATGAGACGGGCGCGACAATCCCTGATCCAGTGATTGCCGAGGCGTTGCTACGAACCTTCAATCAGCTGGTGGCTGCAGGCATCAGCCATGGTGACTTCAAGGCCACCAACCTATTGTGGCAGGACGATCAGGTGGTACTGATCGATCTGGATGTCATGCAGGCGCACCGCAGCGAGACCGGGCGGCGCAAGGCCTGGGCGAAGGACCGCGCACGCTTCATTCGCAACTGGCCTGCAGGTTCTGCCCTGGCGCAATGGCTGGAATCAGTCATGCCCCGCTGACGGTCGGCGTCAGGCCGGCAGTGGCAGATTACCGTCCACCAGGAAATCGGGCAGCATGAAGGAGGTCAGCGTATTGGTAGCAATCTGCTTGAAGGAAACCGCCTGGGCGCTGAGCTCGCACAGCCACTGACTGGTATTGTCCGGTTGCCGGGAACGGAATGCACCGGGCTCGAACAGACCTATGCAGTGGCCGTGCTCGGGATCCCGCGCCGAGGGGTATTCGAAGGCCTGCACTCCGGCTGCCCGCATGGCACTGCCCAGTAGCTGACACGGTAGGTAGTGACTGGGGTGCGTCAGCTCGCCAAGGTGCTGAGCGAACGGCGGCTGCTGCAGTCGAACGCCCGCCGGCGTGTGATAGCGTGCCGAGAACAAGGTATGTTCGCTGCGTATCCGGTCCTTCGGCGATGACCCCTCCATGGAATACCAGAACACGAAGCGATAATAGGCGGATTCGGCCAGCGTCGTGTGCACTGTACCGCCGCCATAGAACAGGCTGGGTTCATGGGTGCGGCCAAAGCGCGAGCCCCAGCGCAGGGGAGGGTAGCGGAACGGGCTCTTGAGCAGATAATGCAGGGTGTCGGTATCCGCAGGGTAGGGCGGCTTCACGCTATCGAGCAACTCCTCCAGCAGCGCCTGCTCCTCCAGAGTATCCACATAACCCAGGGTGGCAATCTGGCCCTGGCTCTCTACCAGGCGAAACAGCCGGCCCTGTAGCAGGCCGATATGCTCAGGGCCTTTGCTCGCCTCCCAGATCATCAGGTCTTGCCCCGCAGCGCATCAGCGAACTGCAGCACACTCATCAGCCCCTGGATGCTGGCTACCTGCTCAGCCGGAATGCCGCCCGTGATCTTGTTGGGGGTGCGCATGAAATGCCTGATCCAGTCTTCATCACCCCCGGTCAGCGCATGCAGCGCCCGCGCCGTGCGTATCAACAACAATGCCAGCTCGCCTTGCTTTGACTGCGGATCAAGCGACTGGCTCTGCTTGAGTCGACTCACCGCGGTGCGGTGCATCCCCAACACTGCCGCCAGCTCGGCCTGCTTCAGGCCAAGCTGCGCAGCCGCGCGCAGCACTGCCTTGGCAAGGACGGCGTCAGGGCTTGGTTGTAGGCGTTCTGCAATATTCATGAGAGGCTCCTGCAGGTGTTTCATATGCACATTATAGTATCTATTTGTGATATTTGAACCTGTGAGGCAGGTCTTCCGACAGGCCGTTTTTGAGCAGGCACCCGGGTTTTTCAGCAGTGGAACAGATGGCGGGATGCCATAACAGGCAGACTAGGCGAGCCAGTGGCGGCAAATATGTATAAAATCCTTCCCTTTACCGTTTCTGAAAGAGGTGTACCCGTGGGCCTGACCATTCTCGGACTTTCCGGCGCATTGAGCCATGACCCGTCAGCTGCGTTGTATATCGATGGCAAGCTGATCGCCGCTGTGGAAGAAGAGCGTTTCGTGCGCGACAAGCACGCGAAGAATCGCATGCCCTACGAGTCCGCCAAATTCTGCCTGGAGCAGGCCGGCATCAAGCCGGAGGATGTGGACATCGTCGCCATTCCCTTCGCTCCCATCAGCATTTTCGAGAAGGCCCGCTGGCATTACGCCAAGCGCTACTGGTACGCCCCCGACCGTTCACTGGATGCCATCTTCATGGGCAACCGGCGCTACCATCGCTACAAGAAGCGCATCCAGTGGTGCCTGCAGCAGCTGGGCTTCGACCTGAAGAAGGTCAAGCTGGAACCGGTCGAGCACCACCTGGCCCACGCCTCCAGTGCCTATCACTGCTCGGGCTTCCAGGAGAAGACCGCCATCCTCGGTATCGATGGCAAGGGCGAGTACGCCACCACCTTCTTCGGTTATGGCGAGAACGGCAAGATCCACAAGATCAAGGAATTCTACGATCCGGACTCGCTGGGCGGACTGTATGGCGCCCTCACCGAATACCTGGGCTTCGAGATGCTCGATGGCGAATTCAAGGTCATGGGCATGGCGCCTTATGGCGATGCCGCCAAGTACGACTTCTCGCGGCTGGCCAAGTTCGAGAACGGTGAGCTGACCATCAATACCGACTACGCCAACGTGATCGGTTTCCGTCGCTACAAGGAGAAGGGCAAGGGCTTCTATTTCTCGCCCAAGCTGATCGAATGGCTCGGCCCCAAGCGCGAAGGGGACATCGCCGA
>Ga0172382_10013428_pt1 | contig 10552 bp, 4 predicted proteins | sample Leawel138RmetaG_FD_122245 | JGI IMG/M metagenome (GOLD analysis project Ga0172382, IMG submission 122245) | Leachate microbial communities from a municipal landfill in Southern Ontario, Canada - Leachate well 138R metaG | ecosystem: Engineered > Solid waste > Landfill > Unclassified | place...
TCAGAATCTGTCCACGACGTTAATTTTGGAAAGATTGCCCGTTCCGGCGCCCCCCATCCCTTTGGGAAAAAAACTTCCCAGGCACCTTCCAGGGTTTGTTCTTTGACCATGTTGTGATGAACGGCTTCTGTCTTGCCCGGACCAGACAGTTCAATCACGCCATCCTCCAAAAAAAAAATTCCTTCTGCTGTGAAAGCGAGTAACGGAGGATGCTGCCCTCCACTTTTTTCACGGGTAAACCAGGGATCGGAATGATCCCGTTTAAATACAATAAATGTACTGCCGTAAGGAGCGAGGGTGACCGGAAGGGTGATCCCTGTCTGATCCTGGTCATAAATGACAACCGGAACGATCCTCCCGGAAACCGGGTTCCACAGCTCAGGGAGCTTGTCTTGCTGACGAAAACGTACGGATCTGGAAATCCACCCGTCTGTCGTGTTCCTGATAAAATAGAAATCCAGATCATCCTTTGCATAATGGACGTAATCGAGCAAATACAACGCTTCGCCGGGATAGCTAAAATCAGGGGCAAGATTCAGGTCCCCAAGTATGGACGAGGGCGTGACGCCCGAATAAACCTTTGCTTCCATTTTCTGCAGCTCTCCTTTTTGATAAGTGGTCCATAAGCGGTCAAGCATTTTTCCCATGTCGGGCATTCCGGGCTTCACCTTGCGTACTGCTGCTTTGGCCGGCTTCTCTCCAATGATCACAGCTCCCTGCCTGGCCAGCTCATCAAGCTTGATGAACACTTCAGGATCAATTTCTTTTTCATCCGTTAAAGCCAAAATACGAAACGTTGCACCTGTCGACGGGATGACAAGTTTCCCGTCTTTTACAACGACCGTTTTCAGAATTTCCGTATTCACGATCTCGTAGTCATACCCCGGTCCGGCGGTAAAACGGCTGTTTTTATGGCCTCCGTAGTTGGGAATCGTATCCCCGTAATAGTAAAGCACATCTGCCACGAAATCGGCCTTCTGCAAAATATAAGAGACCCTTGCCAGATAGTCGTTGAAGGGTTTTATTTTAGGCCACCAGACCCGCTTGTCATTAAAATGTGTCCCTGCATGATAGGCAATGCCCGGGAAGCCTGTTCCGGAAGGGTTATGCGCAGAGCCGTGGATCACCACTTTATTCATTCCTTCACAAAATGCCCTGTCTCCCAGTGGCTTCATCTCAAAAGGCCCCTCCTGCCAATGCTGAAAGGTCGTAAAAGCTTCCATCTCAACAAGGCCCTGGTTATAACTATGCGAGGCCGATGAAACCTCTTTGACGACCCTCGAAATATCGATGCCCTTTTCATTAAACCTGCTGTGGTTAATCCAAAACTCCCCCCGTGGAATATCCAGCGCGCCCAATGCTTTTAAAGGTTCAACGGGCACATTGTGCAGCGGGAGACCGGGTCCTCCCGCTTCACAATTATTTTTCAACCCATGTTGATGACAAATTTCCCTGGACTTTTTATAGAAGTTGTTGATCATCAGCTCGGATATGGTCTTTTGAAAATCAGCCTTAAAATGCGCAGTAAGCGCAGGCGTGAAGGGATTATCGGGAAACAGTGCGGGCAGGAATTTTTCGACCGGATAACCATTGATCTGTTTAAACACTTCCGGCAAGGTTGTTGTCCAGGTAAGCGCTTTCGCTTCATAACTGGCCATGTACAGGCTTTTAAGCGCCGTTTCCCTTAAATCGCCCATTGTTGCTTCCAGCTTGTTGATGATGTACATCAAGTGAAATTCGGTGGCTTCTGCATCATAATGATCCATGATGGGCCCGGCGGAGTATTTGGTTGGTAAGACCAGGTTCTCTCCCGAGTTTGAACATACATACCGCAGGATATCCCAGTTCCCTGCCGGAGCATTCCAGTGCAGCATCTCTGTTGCGGGGTCGAAAAACGCCGAAACATTGATGACCATGCCGGTGTCAAGACCTGCAGATTTCACGCCGGCAGGGACAGCCAGAACAGCGATTTCTTTATAAAAAACCGGTTTGCCGTCGTTCCTGTACTGAATACGGCGCTGCTTCCCCCACGCATCTTTCTTTGAAACAGCAGGGAAAGGCAACTTCATTTTCAATTCTTTTCCGCCATCGGTCTCTGTCTTTGAAAAAAAGATCGATTTGGAAGCATATTCCGGGGGAATCCAGCTTCCTCCGGCATTCCAGCTGCTGGCCGTATACACGCCCACCTCCATCCCCAGCTTCCCGGCTTCGCGGAGGGCACATTTTAAGATTTTCAGCGATTCTTCACTCAGATAAGCAGGCCCCGCCTGGATATGAACCGTGTCCCGCGAACCAATCTCAAAAATGGTAAAACCGGATATCCCCGCCTTCTTAAAGGACAACAACTCTTCTTTCAGCCGGAGTGTATCCACGTATCCTCCCAAAAACCAGTAGGTCACATTCGGCCGGGAAGCCGGCGGCGGATTTTGGAATCCTTCCTGAAAGGTTCTGTATGACGCGTCTTCCTGCGCGGTCACATAACAATGAATGATAAAAAGACATAAAAAGGAAAGCAGCAACTTCTTCACGTACGTATCCACAAGCGCTTTCAGATGCCCGGACAGCGTTTCGGCATCCTGTCCGCTCTTTTCATTCCATTGAGGATACTCGTATTCATGATCCAGATGAATCCTGTTCTTATAAAATCCGCCAACCATCCTTTTCCGCTTTTCGTTATTCCGGTCTCTAGCCTGTTTTAAAACCGATTAAAGGTACAGCAGGCTCTTCGGATATTCAATGTCATAATGGGCAAATGATATATCCAAACAGGCAAACCACGGGTGCGGTTTCTGTTTCAGACCGGTTAACGGTTATTGCGGACATGGAAAAGCAGTCTTTGTCAGTAACGACCAAAAGACTGCTTCTCACACTTCCTACGATAACTTCACAATCAAAGATTTATCAATACTCCGGATTTTGTTCCAGCCGGGGATCGATTTCAATTTCATCCTTCGGAATGGGCATCAGCAATTCGTGATCTTCGATCGAGTAGTTGAAGCCCGTGCTGATAAAGTACGCATTCAGCACGGTCTGTGCCCGTCCTGTCCTGACCAGATCGAACCAGCGGTGCCCTTCCCAGCAGAATTCCACACGCCGTTCCCTTTCCAGGGCGAGGGCAAACTCCGCCTTTGACAAACCACTGAGTCCGTCCAGTCCGGCGCGGTCCCTCACCATGTTCAGGTAATTATGGGCAGTTGCGGTCTGGCTGGTCTCATTCAATGCTTCCGCATACATGAGCAAGACATCCGCGTAACGTAACGACGTGAAGTTAATCCCTCCATCCCCGCTGGTACCGGTGCTGAAATCGACAAATTTTAGCCCGCATAAGGTACGCTGGTAGGAGCCATTCGTCAACTTGACCGAGTCGATCATGGAAGCCGCTTTCCGCAGGTCTCCCTCTTCGTAGGCATTAAATAATCCCCGCGTGGGGCACATCGACCCGCTGCCGCTCATGTTATTGGGGAATATCGCGATTCCAAACAGTCCGGGGGTGAAAGCCGTCGAAAAATAGTTACCCTCCCCGAGGTTGCCCGACAGGTATTCGATCTCAAAGATCGATTCGCCCGATCGTTCGTTACTCCCGTCAAACAGGCTTCCGTAATCATCCGCCAGGGAATAGGTATTCAGATCAATCACGCCCTTCAGGGTGGTTGCCGCATCCGCATATTTTTTCTCCGTCAGGTAGACTTTCCCCAGCAAGGTTTTAGCGGCTCCCGCCGAAGCCCTTCCTTTTGGCATCGTCTGACCGGCAAGCAACGTGGCCGCATTTTGCAGGTCGCTTTCGATGAGGGCATACACGTCGGCCACCGGCTTCCTGGTCATATCGAATGTAAAAATCTCATTCGGACTTCTGAATGCCACATCCACGATGGGCACGTCCCCATACAACCTCACCAGGTAAAAATAGCTATACGCTCTTAAAAACAGAGCCTCCCCTTTAAACTGATCCTGCTTGCTTCCGCTCAGGGCCAGATCATCAATCCGGTCCAGAATGTTGTTGGAATAAGCGATCACCGTAAAACAATACGTCCACAGCGTGTTAATATAGTGGTTGGATGAGGTGATTTCCGCCCCGTCAAATTCAGCCATCAAGGTCTCGTAGGTATAGGAATTAATTTCGACGTTATCCGTGATCAACTCAGCCGGACCGAGTAAAACTTCCCGGTTGTGCATCGTCTGGAGCGTGTTATAGATCCCTGTCACGGCCGTCTCAAAATCATTTTCAGTCTGGTAGTAACTCACATCATTGATCTGGTATTCAGGGGATAAACTCAAAAAATCATCGCATGACATGAAGCCAGGAATCGTGATCAGCAGTATAAAAATAATTTTTTTCATTTTATGCGGAATTTAAGATTTGACAATTTTAAAATGAAAGCTTGACACCAAACGTGTAGGTTCTTGCCAGGGGAAAGGTACCGTAATCAAGTCCTGAGCTGGTAATGCTGTTCCCCGTCGTACTCGCCTCCGGGTCATAGAACGGATAATCGGTAAAGGTGAAAAGGTTGGCCACGTCGGCATAAACCATCACGCTCCCTAAAGACATCCTGCTGATGAACTCACGCGGCAGGGTGTAGCTAAGGCTGATATTCTTTATTCTGACATAGGAAGCATCGAATAAATAGTAAGAGGACGTTTCCATCGAATAGGCGTGATTACTCCGGATTGCCCTGGGGGTTCTTCCGTCCCCGGGATTGCTCTCCGACCTCCACCGGCGAATGCTGCCCAGTTGGTTTTGTACCCCGGCGCTGTTCATCAAACTAGTATTAATAATATAGGTCTCCGCCCCGTGCGATCCATTGAGAACAACACTAAGCGAAAAGTTTTTGTAAGAGACCCTGTTCGTAAAGCCCCAGGTATACTCGGGCCAGGGATCTCCGACAATTCTCTTATCATCCGAAGTGATCTTCCCGTCCTTACTGAAATCTTCAAATTTCAGGTCTCCCGCCTGAACCTTCGGGTGCTGCAACGGGCTCGTGGAAACCTCCCCTGCATTTTGAAATACGCCGATCGCGTTCAGCATGTAAAAGCTGGATATCGGGTAGCCGATCTGAGTGGCCTGGTAAGAGTTATTGCTGATCCTGGCCCCTTCGGTCGCCAGCTTCAGGACTTTGTTTTTGTTGGAGCTGAAAGTCAGGTTACTGGTCCAGTTGAAATTCCTGCTTTTGATATTGACGGTTTGCAGGGTCAGTTCGATCCCCTTGTTTTCAATATCGCCGACATTCTGTGTGGAACTGTTGTATCCGGATGCAGCAGGCAACTCGACGGCCAGCAACAAGTCCGTTTTCCTGTTTTTATAAACATCGGCTGTCAGGGATACCCTGTCCTTCCAAAGGCCCAGTTCCAAACCGACGTCAACCTGCTTTGATTTTTCCCAGGTGAGGTCATCATTGGACAGAGAACTTGGCACCAACCCGGATATCATGTTTGCCCCGTTCACATAATTGGCTGCGCTGAGTAAACCAATCGTCGCGTAATTCCCGATCTGGTTATTCCCCGATAAACCATAGCTGGCTCTCAGTTTCAGGTTACTGACAAAGTCGAGCGATTTCATGAAATTTTCTTCCGACAGGTTATACCCCGCTGAGAACGAGGGGAACGTACCCCACTTGTGATTCGCGCCAAACCGCGAGCTGCCGTCCCGACGGAGGGTCGCGGTAAAGAGGTATTTCCCGGCATACGTGTAATTCACCCTGGAGATCAGCGATAACATGGTCCATTCTGACTTGATCTGGGTCCCCGAATTGACGGTCCCGGCATAAATATAGCTGACATAATTGGTGGGAAAATCGGTCGCCCCTGCCGATAACCGGTCGTAGGTGCTTTTTTGGGCCGTAAACCCAACGAGGGCATTGATGGAATGCTTTTCCTTAAAAACACGTGTGAAATTCATCGTGTTTTCATTCAGCCATTCGATGTTATCAGTTTTGGCGGCAGATGCCGTTGACGGATAATTCAGTGTCGCATTCAATGGTACAGCCGACGAACGCCAGAGTTTTGTTGTCCCGGCATCGTAGTTGACCCCTACCGTACTTTTGAAGGTCAGCCCGTCCATGAATTTATATTCCAGGTAATTATTCACCATCACGTTGGTTTTTTTCCGGATGTCGGAATAATTGTCCGTATTCAGCACCCGCAGGGGATTGACCAAAAATCCGAGGCCATAATTCACGTCGTCTGCATTAAAATATGGACTGCCGTTCTCATCATAAACAGGGATGGTGGGAGAGGCCGCCAAGGCCATCGTGATCACGCCTGCATTTCCATAATGGCCTTCCGTGTTGGGGAAGGTGCCGTACCCGTACGATCCTGAAATGGTCGAACCGATCTTCAGTTTTTCCAGGACTTGGACATCCAGATTCGACCTGACATTGAACCGCTTGTAATCGGAGGTCAGGACAATCCCTTTCTGATCAAAATACCCTCCCGAAATATGGTACTTTAATTTCTCATTTCCCCCGCTCGCCGAAACCTGGTAATTCTGAACGGGCGCCACGCGGAAAATCACATCCTGCCAGTCGGTATTGGTCGTCACGGAGGATGGGTTCCGGAATGCATCCGGGACTTTGGTCGACCCCGACCGGACACTGTTGGGATCCGTGGCCTTGCCTCCTGAGTAAACCCACGTATTGTCCCGCGCTTCGCAAACATATTCCATATACTCCCGGGAAGTCATCATATCCAGTTTATTAGCCACCTCCTGAACACCATACGAGACATCCACGTTGAACTGCGATTTCCCCATACTCCCCCGTTTGGTCGTAATGATCACCACGCCGTTGGCTCCGCGGGAGCCATAAATGGCTGTTGCCGAGGCATCCTTTAAAATCTCGATCGACTCAATGTCGGAAGGATTGACCGATGCCAACGGGTTGATCCTGTCGGACGTATTGTTAACCATTTTTGAAGAATTATAGGAATCACTCCCAAAGCTGAGCATATTGGAGCTTCCTTCACTGATCGTGACCGGAAAACCATCAATGACGTATAACGGCTGGTTCCCTCCTGTAATTGAACTGACCCCCCTGACGAGCATGTTTACCCCGCCTCCCGGGGCTCCGGTCGTCTGGGTGATCTGTACCCCGGCCACTTTCCCCTGAAGCATCTGGTCGAAACTCGACATGGACGGCTGAAGGATTTCTTCGCCGGTAACCCTGGAAATCGAACCGGTAAGGTCTTTTTTGCGCATGGTCCCGTAGCCTACCGCCACGACTTCTTCAATCCCGATCGTCTCCTCCTTTAAGACCACATTGACGGTGGTCCTGCCCTGTATGGCAATTTCCTCTGTTTTCATCCCAATAAACGAGAAGACCATCACGGCCTGTTCCGGAACGTTGGTCAGCGTATAGTTTCCCCCGGCGTCTGTGATCACTCCCATGTTCGTTTCCTTCACGATAATGGTCACGCCGGGAAGAGGCGTTCCCGATGCGTCGGTGACCCTGCCCGATACGTTTAATTTACTGACCTGATTGGTCAGAATCCGGGACAATACCACCTGCCGGTCAATGATCGAATAGGCAATCTCCTCGTGTTCAAAGAGCGCCTTCAGCAACTCCCGGATTCCGGCATTTTGAATACTCACCGAATAATTCTTTTCCAGATCAATTTCATTTTTGTTATAGGCAAAACGGTATTTCGTTTCGTCCTCGATCCGGATCAAAATAGCTTCCAGTTTCATCTCTTTCACGGAAATGGAAATCCCGGCGTTCTGCGTGTACGAATCCAATGCAAAGGATTGGATCAAACAGACAAGCGATATGGCAACAACAATTCTCATCACAAGAAACATTTTTTTAAAAGTGTGGAATGACCACACCCGGTACATGTCATTTTTTTTCATACATTTGAAAATTAGTAATGGTTAAATTTCAACGTTTACTGATTCGCGGGAAGGCATTGCCGTGCTTTCCCGCTTTTTTTCATTTAAATTCAGGTCATTGGTTTTATTTGATAATTATTTTCCTTTTTGAATAACTGTTCTTGTTCAGTACCTTTATATCCGCTGTTCGGATTTGTACCGATGTGATCATGGTGAGCAGTTTTAGGGCATTTTCCAGGCTTTCATCTTCCAACACCAGCCTGACTTTCTTATCATCAGCCTTCCTGGTTTGTATTTCAAATTCAACGTTATAGAACCTGCCAAGCTTCAGACAGGCCTCTTCCAGCGAGACATCGTGAAGGACCAGTTTCCCGTCTTTCCACGCCACATAGTCAGAAACGTCAACGCTTAATTTTTCAACCGCATGATTCGCCGAATGATAAACAACCCGCTCATTCGGGCATAGTTCACCTACAAGGTGGCCCTGTACCTGCAGCCGGACCCTTCCCTGTTCCAGGATCACCTCACAGGCGTGATCTCCCTCGTAAGAGGAAACATTGAATTTCGTTCCCAGCACTTCTACGTCCAGCCCTGCCGGCGTTTGAACAACAAAAGGTTGTTTCTTCTGGTGAACCACGTCAAAATAGGCCAATCCGTTCAGCTCAACGATCCTGCGGTTGCGGTCGTCGGTATGGTATTTCAGCACAGAACCGTATCCCAGCCAGCCGCTTGTACCATCAGGTAACCGGAACTGGTTCCTGAAGCCCGTGTGAGAAACAAATTCAACCGGCGGGGCAACTGCATCTTTTCCGGCATGATTGAATACATAGATACCCGCGACAACGAGCAATCCGACGGCGAACACGGCCGCGATCCGGGAATAATCCCGGAACTGCTTCCGAAGACCGGAAATTCCTCCCTTTTGATGGTGCAACTGATAATAGAGCTTGTAATAGACCGGATCCAGATTCGGACGGCTTTCATGCGCGGCATCAAACTGCTCCCACTGTTCCTGAAGAACGGTCCTGGTTTCTTCATTCAACACGCCATCTCTGAAATAATCCTCAAGGATCCTTCGGTCATTAAACGTAAACTTCTGCTTAAAAACGTCGTCAATATGCGTTCTCCGGATTGCCATACTGCAGTCTCTTTTAACAGTAATAGCATCAGACCTGCAAAACGTACCTCTCGAAGAGGTTTTTTTTTTGCCGCCGGACTATTCTCCTGTAAACAGGCAAAAAAACAACATGTCCGTCAACCGGGAGTCTTCCCTGACCCTCCCGAGAACAAACTTCCTGGCGATCGACAACTGGTTTTTAACAAATTGTTCGGTAATTCCCAGACGATCGGCAATCTCCTGGTTTTTCAACGCTTCCTGGTACCTCATGATAAAGATTTCCCGTCTTCTTGGAGGCAATAAGGCGACTGCTTTCTGGTACGTTTGCATAAACAGCAGGTAGTCTGTCCGGTCTTCCTCAAAAGCATCCACGTACTCCTCGGCAAAACGCTGAAGGTATCTTTCTTCGCGGCTTCGCCGCAGAAACCGCTGCCTGATCTGATTATACGCAATGGTAAACAAATAAGCCCGGAAGGAAGTATCCGTCTTTAGCGACATACGGTTTGCCCAGATCTTCAGAAAGACGTCGTGAAGCAAATCCTCCGCATCCTCCCGGTCATGCAGGTAACGCAGCGAAAACTGGTACAAACGGACGCCAAACTGTTCAAACAATACCTTGAAAGCCTGTTCGTCTCCTTCCCGGAGTCTCTTAATCAAGAAAGCCGTGTCGATATCATCAGTTTTCCGATTCAATTTCTTGCTTCGTTTAGTTGTTCGCAACAGATAAAATTACACTATTTTAATAAATATACGTTCACGATTGCTATCGCAGGTTGCGTTTAATTGTCTGCCAAAAAGAATCCGCTACAGGGAAATTCATCTTAACGCACTAACATCGGTCTGACAAAAATAGAAATAAATTCGATTTCGATGCTCCCCTGATAAAAAAAAGACCGCCGTTCATAAACCCGATTCTCTTAACGCACAAATCCTGACCGCTGCTTTAAAAAATGCGAAATAAATCGTTATTTTGTAGCCGCAAAAAATCCGAATTTAAAAAGACAGAATCAGCCGGATGACTGATTTTTTAAGATCATCGACATGAAGAGCAGCATCCCGAAATATATCGCGATCAGCAGGGAGATCATTCAAAAAATTGAAACCGGAGAGTACCAGCCTGGTGATCAGATCCCTTCCGAGAATGACTTAATCAAAACGTTTGCGATCAGTAACACCACCGCCCGCAAAAGTTTGCTGGAGGTGGAATTACGGGGATGGGCCAGCCGGATCAAAGGCAAAGGCACCTTTGTCTTAAACCGGACAGAAGATAAGCATCTGACCCGGGCGCTTGGCTCCTTTAATGCCATGAAGGAGAGTTTCACCGACAACCTGGTTCGGGAAGGTTTTGCGCCCAAAAACATCATCCTGGAAAAAACAGTGCTTGAAAACGGAATTTCTTCACACATCAACAACCGTCATTATATCATTGAAGGTCCCGTTTTGAAGATCCACCGCCTGAGGTACGGCGACGATCTTTTGCTGAAAGAGGAGACCAAGTACATCTCCATGTCGATCTGTCCGAAAATAAACAGGCTGGATTTGGATCAGCCCCTGATTTCTATTTATGAAGAAAAATACCATCTGTCCCTTGAAAATGTGGAACGCACGTTAGGCAA
>Ga0172382_10013430_pt1 | contig 10552 bp, 10 predicted proteins | sample Leawel138RmetaG_FD_122245 | JGI IMG/M metagenome (GOLD analysis project Ga0172382, IMG submission 122245) | Leachate microbial communities from a municipal landfill in Southern Ontario, Canada - Leachate well 138R metaG | ecosystem: Engineered > Solid waste > Landfill > Unclassified | place...
CCAGCAGTACCCCTATCAGCACCAGCAGTACCCGTACCAGCAGCCTCAGTACTATCCCCCGCAAAACCCTTACTACCGCTAGAGCTAGCCTCTGAGGTGGCCGGCCACCTCGGTGCGGTAGGCCTTCCAGGCAGGAAGCGTGCCGGCCAGGGCGCCCAGGCCGACCATCGCGGCCGGTCCCCAGAGGAAAACCGGATGGAAGCTCCAGACCTGGAGCACCACCCCGGTCTGGGCTCGGATGATGGAGGAAGCCGCTAGCAGCACCAGCGCATAGACCAAAAAGCCGCCGAGGCTACCCAGCAATGCCAGCAGCGACGACTCCAGCACCAGCAAGCCGAACAGGTTTTTTCTGGGCATGCCGAGGGCCCGCAGCACCGCAAACTCTTTCTTTCGGCTGCTCAAGGTTTGAACCAGATTGGCCAGGATGGAAGCGCCCGCTATGACCAGCACGAGATAGGAGACGAGGGCCAGCACCCGGTGTGCCCATCCCATCTTTTGAAAGACTTCCGCCACCACCCGTCCGATGGGGAAGGCCAGGGTGGCCACTTTGCCCTGCCGGTTGATCTGTTGCTCCAGGCTAAACCCGATCTGCGGATTGGCCAGATCGAGCAAAACCGCGCTAACCTCTCGGTGCTCGGTAGGAATGGGGTGGCCAGATTCGGGCACGAATGTTTCTCCGCTCCCCCTCAGGATGTGCCCCTCCATTCGAAAAATCCCCTCGATGGGAATGAAGATGACGCGGTCCACCGGCGTATTGGTGGGCTCCAGGATACCCACCACCAGGTACTCCTCGTGGTGCTGATGGTCTTCGTCGAAGACCAGCCCGTGATACGGACTGAAGGTCGAACCAGGCTGCAAACCGGTCTGCCGAGCAGCGAAGCTTCCCACCACTGCCTCCCGGCGCTCGCTATCGAAGAAGCGGCCTCCGGCAGCGAGTTTCCAGGGAGGGGCGTCCTCGGGTGGGTCGGTGAAGTACTCCAGAGTGGTGCCCACCAGGCGAAACCCCCGGTAGTTGTCTCCCACCGCTACAGGCACAGCGCGCTTGACTCCGGCTCTTTCTGCGGCAGCTTCGTAGAGAGTCCAGGGGATGTTGCCCGGGGAGGTCTCCAGGTGAAAGATGCTGTTGAGAACCAGTTGGAGTTGGCTCCCCCGGGCTCCCAGCACGGCGTCGTAGCCGTTTCCACCTCCCACGAAGGCGGCCTGAGCCTGGGCGTTGATGGCAAAGACGGCAAAGGCCAGTCCCACTGCCAGGGCCGTGGTGAGGATGGTGATCCCGTTGGCCAGCCGATGGCGTTGCAGACTCCGCAAGGCCAGATGCAAGAGGGAACCGCTTTTCAAGGTCCCTCCTGGAAGTGTTCGCGATAATCGATGATCCGGTCGAAGCCCTGGACCGAAGCGGTGTCATGGGTTACCACGAGCAGCGAGGCGTCGTTGGCTCGGCAGGTTTCTCGGAGCAGGTCCAGGACTTCCCGGGACCGCGACTCGTCCAGATTGGCGGTGGGTTCGTCGGCCAGCACCAGAGGAGGGTGGTTGACCACCGCCCGGGCTACAGCCACCCGCTGTTGTTGCCCCACCGACAACTGCCCAGGAAAGCTGCTGAGTTTCTCCTCCAGGCCCATCTCTACCAGCAAAGCACGAGCCTTGGAAAAGTTGGAACCACCCGCGAAGGTGACCGCGGCTTCCACGTTTTCCAGGGCGGTGAGTGATTCCAGCAGATGAAAGGTCTGAAACACGTACCCGATCTGCCGGGCCCGAAATTGGTCCAGCTCAGTCTCCTTGAGGGCGGTGATCTCAACCCCGGATACAAAGATCTTGCCGGAGTCCGGTCTCAAGATCCCGGAGATGAGATGCAGCAACGTGGATTTACCGGAACCGCTGGGTCCGGTGACGGCAACGTGCTCTCCCTTCTCCAACGAAAAAGAGCCTTCGACCACCGGGTGGTCGAAGGACTTACGGACGTCTTGTAACTCCAGCAGACTCAAGGAATCTTGCGGTCAGAAAACTTCACAGATTCTGGCGGGCCAGTTGAGCCGCTCCTCCGGCTGTTGCAAGCCCATGCAGGGCCGCACCGCTCCAGCCGCCGACCAGCCCGAAGGCGGCGGTGTTCAGGCCGACCGAGACCACCGATTTGAGCAGGCTGGTGTCCTGGCCGAAGACCAGGTCGGTTCCTTTGGAGTTGAGGTTCTGCAAGAGCCCTCCGCCGGTGTAGCCTAAAAGCCCGCCCACCAGGCCTCCGCCGATGATCCCCACGGCTTTGGCTACCGGGTGCAAGGACTCGGTGAATTCATTGCCTTTTAGGGCGAACTTGGCAGCCAGCCCGAAGGCTGCCAGTTTGGGAGTCAGGGCTTCGTTGGAGCGCTCCAGGTAGTCCGCGGTCTGCAGGTGCCAGGGGTCTTTGGGGGGCTCTTGATTTTGCCTGGGCGTCGTCCGGGGAGTCTGCGCCTGGGGAAGGCGGGTGGTTTGGATGTTCATGATTTGATTCTCCTATCGTGAGTGCCTAACTCAGTTCCATGGTCAGGGCTTGGTGGACGTTGAGCCGTCCTCCCGAGGCGGTCTTGCCGTCCAGCGATTCGACCTTGTCGGTGCCCTCCTCCAGGCGTCGGCGCAGGTCTTCGTTGCTGATGTCCGGGTAGTGGGAAGCCACCAGGGCGGCCGCTCCGCTCACGTGGGGGGTTGCCATGGAGGTGCCGGAGTAGGTGGCGTAGCCTCCGCCCGGCACGGTGGAGAGTATGTCGACCCCGGGGGCTCCCAGATCAACGTTGCGCTTGCCGTACTGCGAGAAGCTGGCAAGTCCGTCGTTGTGATCGGTGGCCGCCACGGCCACCAGGTTGTCGAGCCCGTAGTTGGCCGGGAATGAAGGCAGCCAGTCGTTGTTGTAGCCGCTGTTGCCCGCTGCCACCAGGTGCAGCGCCGAGGAGGACTGTTCGAAGGCCTCTCGGATTCCCGAGTTGGGTACCGGACCGCCCCAACTGTTGGAGGTGATGCGGGCCCCCATTTTGGTGGCGTACTGCACCCCCCGGATGATGGCGGCCGAATCCGTGCTGCCCTCGTCGTTGAAGATCTTCACCGCCATCACGCTGGCGTTCTGGTTGACCCCCACCACTCCGATGCCGTTGTTGCCCACCGCGGCGATGGTGCCGGCGCAGTGAGTGCCGTGCCCCTGCCCGTCCATGGGGTCACCGTTGTCGGAGTAGGCGTTGTAGCCATGGACGTCGTCGATCACGCCGTTTCCGTCGTTGTCGATGCCGTCGCCGGGAATCTCCCCGGGATTGACCCACATGTTGGCTTTCAGGTCGGGGTGGTTGTAGTCGATCCCGGTGTCGATCACCGCGATCAGGGGACCACCCTGGGCTTGATTGCGACCGCTGTGGATCTGCCAGGCTTCGGGAGCGTCGATATCGGCATCCACTTTTCCACCGGTCTGGCCTTCGTTGTGGAGGCCCCAGAGCTTGCTCGCGTCCGGATCGTTGACCGCCATAGGGTTCTGGCCTTGCTCAAAGGCGTCCAGTCGATAGATATGGTTGGGGGCGCTGAACTCTACCCGGGGGTCGTCGGCGAGCTTTGCCATGGCTTGCTCCACCGACACCCCTTCGGGCAGTTTGAGGTGCATGAATTCGCCGGTCTCCGACTTGTGGACTCCCCCCGGAGTGTCGAACTCTCCGATGACCTTCGCCCCCAACTGGTCGACCACCGAGCCGCTTTCACCGGAAAGTTCGAAGCCCGGGCGGGTACGCAGGATCAGTTCACCCGGCTTGTACTCTCCGATGGCCGCGCTGTCCTGTGGAGGGGCTTGTGCGGGGACGGGATCAGCCGATTGAGGGGTAGCACTTCTCAGCCCGGAATGGGCGAGGGGAAGATGGGATCGTATCATCATAGTGGGTCGAGTCTCCTGAAGCATTGAGTAAGTCTAAGTGAGACTCTACCTGGTGGAGGAGACGATGTTTTCAACAAAACGTTAACGTGTCGCGCACTGAAAAAAAACTAAAAAAATTTCCTAGAACCTTACTTTAAGACTTTTCGGTACCGCCTCGATGAGAAAGGGCGGTTCTCCAGGCCAGGCGTCTCCATCCAATTGTAGTTCTTCGGAGGGGTCGGTCTCCACCTCGATGCGAGCCGCCTGGAAGTATCGGACTCCGGGAAGGCTGGTGTGTTTTCCGCTGCGCATGGCTGTCATCTGACGCATGATCGCCAGGTAGTTGGCTCGGGGAAAGATACAGACGTCCAGCAGGCCGTCATCCACCACCGCCTCCGGGGCTGGGATCAAACGGCCTCCGTAGCTACGGATGTTGCTGATCACCATGATCCAAAAATCCATCTCGATGGTGTCGCCGTCCAGGGTGAGTCGGACGTGCCGGGGTACCGAGTGATAAGGCCGGAGCTTCTCGGCTGAAGTGAAAAAATAAGCCAGGGCGCCGAAGCGCCTCTTGCGCTCGGCCGGCAAGCGATGGGCCACGTGGGCATCGAACCCGATCCCGGCAAAGCACACAAAGTGTTGATCGCCGATCTTTCCGGTATCGATCACCCGGGGCGGCTGTAGCAGCAAGAACTCACAGGCCTTGCGTGGCTCCAGGGGCACCCCCATCTCCCGGGCCAGTACGTTTTCCGTGCCTACCGGGACCACGCCTAGGGCGGTCTCGCTCCCTACGAGGCCATTGGACACCTCGAAGATCGAACCGTCTCCCCCGGCTGCGATCACCAGTTCATATCCATCGGAGGCGGCCTTGCGGGCAGCTTCGGTGGCGTTGCCCGGACCGGTGGTCTCGTGGATCTCCAGTTGAAACTCGTCTTGCTTGCTGAACACTTCCCGGATATCGGGGAGGGGCGATTTCTTGCGCCGCCCTGCATTGGGGTTTATGATCAACAAAGCTCTCACTAGAGGAGAGCTTTGGCACCAGAGGGTGGTTTCCTATTTGCTCCAGCGGACTCCGGTCACTCGCCAGCCGTCGTTGGCTTGCACCGGGTTGCCGTCCTGGTCTACCACTCGGCTGTAAGCGCCGTCAAAACCCTGGGGCGACTGTTGGGCACCCCGAAAGAGGTGCAGAAACGGGTTTTGATGGGTTTGCCGCATGCGGGCCTGGGCCACCTCCATCCAGCTCATCACGAAAACGAAGAGAGCGATGACCAACAGCATGAACTGGCCCGAGTAGAGCCCGTAGAGAGCCATCAGGAGGGCCGACCAGCGGGCCACTTTGGCGGCTGTCTGGGTGGCTTTGAGGTGCCCCTGCTTCTTGCTCAGCAGGGCTCTCAGGATGCGCCCACCGTCCATGGGGATGGCGGGGATCAGGTTGAACCCCAGGAGCACCAGGTTGATGGTGATAAACCAGCCGGTCAGAGCCGAGAAGAAGAAGGCTCCTGCCGAAACGGGTTGAGCCAGCAAGGAGAGCTCCAGCAAGAGCGCCCCTGCACCTGCCAGCACCAGGTTGACCGCCGGCCCGGCCGCCGCGATGACGATCTCGGCATTGGGGTTCTGGGGCAGGCCTTGCAGCCGCGCCACTCCACCCAGGGGAGAAAGGATGACGTCTTTAGTACGAATTCCGTACTTGCGCGCTGCCAGGATGTGACCGAACTCGTGCAGCACCACCACCCCGAAGATGATGGCCGCTAGAGCCAGGCTGAGCAAAGCTTGAAACATGCCCCCCTGCAGCAGACCTGAGATCGCAACGAAGGCCAGGAGCAACAAAAACGTGCCGTGCATCTTGACCTCAATGCCAAACATTTTTCCTATCGAACGGGTTCTTAGCATAGATTCCTTCTTCCAGTAACAACAGTATCAGAAACCTCTTGTTTTCCTATTTGGGAAAAATTTGTTTTCTGTTAGAGATTATAGGAAGAGTGGGTCTACTCCAGGATGCTTATGAGACGTTCCCAGCACTCCCGCCGGGCCCTGGACTGGCGGGCCATCCTGCCTCCCAAAAGAAGCCGGAAACCGGTGGAGCTGTGGCTGATCGTTCGCTCGGTGGTGGGTAACCCGGGCAGGCCCAGCGCGGGCCCCAGGTCGTACCCCACCCGGGGAAAGGTCTGGTGCGCCGTATCGGATTCTCGGCCGTGGAGCTTACGCCGCTGGGCTACCAGTTCGCTGAAGGCTGCGCTGGGCCAGATCTGGTCGTCGGAGCCGGAGAAAAGGTAGAGAGGGCACTGGATCTTCTCCACCGCGATCCGGCCCCGATCCCGGTTTTCCCGGTCGGCCACGGCTTCGGCGTAGACCTTGCGGGTGGTCAGAAAGTTATCGCCCCGGGGCTGCAGGGTGGAGTGATCGCAGACCACGTGGGGCAGGACTTCGCCCTGGATCTTCCAGGGGCTAAAGCGAAGCCCGCTACCGGCAAAGCAGATCACGTTTCGCAGCCCGGGCAGCCGCTGGGCCAGCTCCATCCCGGCTTCGCTCGAGCGCCCCGAACAGACCAGAGAAAACGGCTCGTCACCGACCTGCATCTCACTCAGCAAGGGATCAAGATCTGGGGCATCGCTCTTGACGTGCCGCTCGTTCACCCGAAAGCCTCGGGCCCGAAGCATGGAGACGCCGTGCTCGACGGAGGTCTCCCCGTTGTGAAGAAACCAGAGTAACGGACCGTGTCCTGTCTCGGCTCCTGAAGTAACGCGAGTGGTCTCACCGGACCAGACTTCCCGGTTTCCATCGAAGAGTTGAAAGGTTAAGTGGATGCGGCCGTCTTTGGGGAGCACGAATTCGTGGGGTTCGTCTTCCAGGCAACGCATGCTGTAGAGGGGGCCTTCGGCAGCGATTCCGTAATAATCGTCTCCCGCGCCGGCCGTGGTTTCGGTGGAAAAACTGGTCTGGGCCGAGACCAGATAGCCGTTTTGACTTTGCCAATGCCGACCGGCCCCGTCGCGGCACGTGGTCCTCAACCTGACCTCGGTCACCGGGATGAACCCTTCGCCGGAGATGACTGGAGGGGGATCGCACCAGAGGGTGCTCTCGTGGGATAAGGAGACTTTCATCAAAATTTTCAGCCTCGACCGCTCAACCAGGTGGCCTCCAGGAGCCACTTCTGTTCCTCTTTGAGCTCCTCGGAGGTGAGCCGCCACTGCCAGTTGCCCCCGGCCTCGGAGGGAGTGTTCATGCGAGCTTTCTTGTCTTTGGCCAGGACGTCTTGAAAAGGCACGATGGTCACGCGGGCAACCGAGCGCATGGCCAGCCGCACCATGTGCCTGACCGCTTCTTCCGTGGGCATCTCGGTGCTGAGTCCTAAGTAGTGACAAAAGAACCGGCGCTCGGCTGTTCGAGCTTCGTCCTCGTACCAGCCCGCGGTGGTGTCGTTGTCGTGGGTGCCGGTGTAGACCACGAAATTGGGACCGAAATTGTGAGGAAGAAAGTCGTTGGTGGGTTCGGAGAAGGCAAACTGCAGCACCTTCATCCCGGGGAGTTCGAAATCGTTTCGGAGAGCGTGGACGTCGGGGGTGATATCTCCCAGATCCTCGGCCACGATGGGGAGGTTCGGAAACTCTTTCTTGAGTCGCTTGAAGAGCTTTTCCCCCGGGGCGCTCTTCCACTCACCGTTCTTGGCGGTCTTCTCGCCGGCCTTGACCGACCAGTAACCGGCAAAGCCCCGGAAGTGGTCGATGCGCACCATATCGTAGAGCCGTAGGGAGCTTCGGATACGCTCAAGCCACCAACGGAACTGAGTACTCTCGTGCTTTTCCCACTTGTAAAGCGGGTTGCCCCAGAGTTGGCCGTCTTCGGAGAAGTAGTCCGGAGGCACCCCGGCCACGTGGGTCGGGCGCCGATCTTTGTCGAACTGAAAGAGTTCAGCGTTGGCCCAGGCGTCGGCTGAATCCAGAGCCACGAAGATGGGGATGTCGCCCAGGATCCTGACTCCTCTGGCTTTGGCTTTAGCCCTCACGGTGGCCCATTGCTGATCGAAAAACCACTGCACCACTTTGTGAACCTGCAGTTCGTCCTGGTGCTCGCGCGCATATTCTTCCAGAGCTTTCTTGTTGCGCTTGCGCAGAGGCAACGGCCAATCTTGCCAACTCTTTTGTCGGGCTTCTTTGATCGTCATATAGAGGGCATAGTCGTCGAGCCAGTGTTGGTGGGCCTGGCAAAACTCCTGGAACGACTCTTTCTGAGCTTTTGAGGCGCGTTGCTCGAACGACCCCGCGATCCGGTAGAGCACCGGCCGTCGCACTTCGTACAGGTTGCAGTAGTCGATCTGGTCGGGAGCAGCCTCAAATTGCGATGCTTCCAGCTCCTCTTTCTTGGCCAGCCCGTCTTCTAGCAGGCCTTCGATGGAGACCAGGTACGGGTTTCCGGCGTGGGTGGAAAAACTCTGATAGGGGCTGTCGCCGTAACCGGTGGGACCCAGCGGTAAAACCTGCCAGACGGATTGGTGGTGGGACTTGCAGAAATCGAGGAAGACATCGATCTCCTGGTGGAGGGTGCCTCCCCCTGAGGACCCTGGCAGAGAGAGAGGGTGAAGCAGTATACCGGCTGAGCGTTTCATGGGAGAAGCGTTGAACCTGAGCGCCCACTATCCTTTCAAGGGGGGTATTTCAGCCGCTCGGGCTTCTCCTCATAGGACAGCCTGTAGTAGTCGACCATGCTCAGTTGGAGGGCAGCCTCTTCGTCCACCAGGGCGATGGTGTGGGGGTGGAATTGCAGCACCGAGGCCGGACACATCGCCGTCACCGGGCCTTCCGCCATATAGGCCAGCGCCTGGGCCTTTCGGCGCCCGTAGGCGAGCAGCAGACAAAGCCTGCTCTCCAGGATGTTGCTCACCCCCATGGTCAGGCCGTGACGGGGCAACTCCTCGCCGGGAAAGAGCTCTTTGTTGGAGGCCAGGGTGGCCGATGCCAGGGTCTTGAAGCGGGTTCGAGAGGCCAGAGAGGAGCCGGGTTCGTTGAACGCAATGTGGCCGTTCTCTCCCAGGCCCAGGAGCTGAATGTCGATGCCCCCGGCTCTCTGGATGGCCTGCTCAAAAGCCTCACACTCGGCCTCTGGGTCCGGGGCCAGGCCGTCCAGGAGGTGAATGTTCGAGGGGGAGATCTGGACGTGATTGAAGAGATGCTCGTGCATGTAGTAGGCGTAGGAACCCGGATGGTCCGCCCCTACGCCCACATATTCATCCAGGTTGAAGGTCTTGACCTGGCTGAAATCGGCTCCGCGAAGGTTCTTGTACACTCCCTCCATGGTGCGTCCGGTGGCCAGCCCCAGAACCTGGTCGGGTTTCTTCTGGAGCGCCCTGCGGATAATCCCAGCTGCAGCCGAGCACACCTCTTCGGGGCTTTCAAAAATGACGATCTCCATTAGTATTGGTCCAGGGCTTGATAGATGTCGTTTTGGAAGTGGTCCAGGTAAGAACGTACGTAGTCGCGGAAGCTCAAGGATGGGTCGTCCAGCAACGGCAGCATGTCCAGGGCGTACTCCAGGTGCGTGACCGAGTCGGACTGGTAGGCGTCGAAGAAGGTGGCATTGGCTCGCTTGCGGCCGCCGGTGGCCAGTTCGTATCGCTTGCCCCCGGTGATCTGTGAGTCGTAAAGGCCCACCAGCGAGTGGGTAAGCCCGGAGTGGGCGCTCACGTCCATGACCACTTTGCGGGAGTCCGGTATCCAGTCCAGCCCCCGCCAGACCTCGCAGCCCAAGAACTTCTTGGGGCGGTGCCCCACCCGTCGGGCCGCTTCGACCACGCAAGTGGCGATGGCGATGTGGGTGCGGTGCTTGTCCACCAGGTTGTGGGTGTACAGCACCTCGGGGGTGGTCGATTCCAGCAGTTTGACCAGGTCCTCGACGAACTCCACTCGCTTATTCTCGCGCACCTCGGCGCTGGAGTACATGAGCGATACCTGGGCCGAGTACTCACCCACCATGGCTGCTGCGCGCTGCTCCCGCAGACGCACCTCGACCATCTCTTGATCGGAAAAGTCGGCGTAAGTTTCGCCCCGTGGGCTGCCCGAACCGTTGGTCACGGTGACCCCGGTAAACCACTGATCCTCTTTGCGAAAGGCAGCGAGGATACCATCCCAGCACATGATCTCCAGATCGTCGGGGTGGGCACCGATAGCCAGATGGGTGGTACGCTGCAGTGCCTCGCGCCGCCCGATCCCCGACGGAACAAAGACCTCGGCAGCGGGCTTATGCCATCCAAACTCCATGCCGCCGGAGATTCGCGCCGGCCGTGGCTGCAGCCTTTTTGTTGGGGGTGGTTTTCGGGGGGTGCTTTGTGGCTGGTGGGGGGTAGGGGCTGTGGCGGTGGCGCGCGGGTGCTTCAACGCGGCGTGGTGCTGTACCCACAGTCGCACCAAAAAGGCAGCAATGTTGCTCACTTTTCTGCGCAAGCCTGGACCTGGTGCGCGGCCGGTGGCGCTGGGCGGGTGCTTCAGTGTGGCGCTGAAGCATGCTTCGCTGCGGGGGCGAAGCACGGGGTGCCTGGCGGGTGCTTCAGCGTGGCGTTGAAGCATGCTTCGTTGCGGGGGTGAAGCACGCGTGGCGGGGCGGGTGCTTCAGCGCGGTGTTGAAGCATGCTTCGCTGCGGGGGCGAAGCACGGGGTGCCTGGCGGGTGCTTCAGCGTGGCGTTGAAGCATGCTTCGTTGCGGGGGTGA
>Ga0172382_10013431_pt1 | contig 10551 bp, 9 predicted proteins | sample Leawel138RmetaG_FD_122245 | JGI IMG/M metagenome (GOLD analysis project Ga0172382, IMG submission 122245) | Leachate microbial communities from a municipal landfill in Southern Ontario, Canada - Leachate well 138R metaG | ecosystem: Engineered > Solid waste > Landfill > Unclassified | place...
GGCGCCATAACCACTCCAGTCCTAAATAACGAAATAATCTAGGCGCTCGCCTTTTTTTGCCGGTAATAAAATCAAAGGTGCCGCCAACCCCTAATGCTAAATTAACGTCTTTAAAGTCAGTTAGATTTCCTGCCACCACTTTTTCTTGTTCAGGAAAACCGAGGGCGACAAACAAAATAGCCGGAGAATAATCATTGATTTTTTTAATAAGTTCTTTGCTTAAACTTGACTCTCTTGGGCTTTTGTAAACTGCAAAATCAAGATTTACATATTTTCTCTTCAATGCAGCATTTACTTTTTCAACTGAAGATAACCCCTTTTCCCAGATTATTATTGCTACTTTATAATTATTCTTTTCTGCTAAAGATAAAATTTTTAAGCTTAAGTCGGAACCGGTTATTCGAATAATTTTTTCCCCCTTTAAAATTCCGGCAAGTTTTAATCCAAATCCATCCGCTAAAGAAAAATCTGCTTCATTAATAATATTTTTTAAATTCTCATCTTTTAAGGCGGCTAGCATGATTTCTGGATTAGGGGTAACAATATAGCGTTTTGTTTTTTTCTCTAAGCCAAATTCAATATCAGACAGCAGTTGCCCGTAACTTAAACCACTAAATTTTATTCCCAAAATATTTGCCATATGATATAATCTAGATGACCTAATTTTATTATAAATATTGGCTTTAGTCAAAATTATTTAATATGAAATCCTATAAAAAAATATCTGAAAAAATAGAATATATTGATATTGACAACCCTCGTAATAAGAGCAAGGGGGTTCGTTGGGTAAACATAATAAATGCTGGTAAAGTAGAAATTAATTATTTACGTAAAAATTATAACTTTGATCTTTCTCATTTGCGCTTAACAGCCGCTTCCTTTGTCGCCCAACGCCCCATTGTTTTTAAGGGCCCTTCTTATCTTTTTTTAATTTTACACTTCCCTACTTTAGAAGGCGATAGAATAGTCGCGGGAGAAATTGACTTTTTTGTTGGTCATGAATTTTTAATAACTATTTCTAATAATAACCTTCCTTCTTTAAATAATTTCTTTAATTTAGGAAAAAAGGACCCTAATTCTCTTCTTTCTTTTACAACCGAATCATCTGCTATTTTATTATATGAGATATTGGAACGATTAATTAATGACTGTTTTAACTTACTAGACAATAACAGTCTAGAAATTAAAAAGGTAGAAAATTTAATTTTTTCTAATGAGCAATCTAAGGCGGTGCAGAAAATTTTATTACTTCGACGCAACATAATTAACATTAGAAAGATAATGCAAAATCATAAGAATATTCTCAAAGAATTAACTAAAATGAAAAGTAGCTTAGTTGATCCTATGGCAATAAAAAAGTATTATGAAATTCTTGTTGCAGATTCAAAGCGCCTTTGGGAAAATCTTGATAACCAAAAAGAAATGATAGAAGTTTTAAACAGCACTAACGAATCAATGTTAAATGGGCAAATGAATATAATAATGAAGACTTTAACTGTTTTTTCTGTTATTGTTTTTCCCCTTTCACTTTTAGCAGGAATTTTCGGAATGAACGCTGTTAACATGCCCCTTGTTGATTCTAGTAACGGATTTTGGTTAATTTTAGGCATCATGTTTATGGGAAGCTTAGGTATGGTTATTTATTTTAAATACAGAAAATGGATTTAAATTAATTTTTTTAGATAAGAAAAAAGCCACCTATTTTTATTAAGTGGCTTTTATTTTGATTATAAATTATAAACCTCTCCTTCACTGATAATGTCTCCATCTTTGTTTAACTGGAACCAAATTAGTCCAGGATTATCATTACGCAAATAAGATGATCCGGATAAATTAAGCCAGTTTCCCAAATCGTCAACTAAGGCTGCATTGTAGAGAAAACCTGTCTTTAAGGTAACCTCAATGCCCACATACTTAGCACCTGATTGGACTTTAGTGGCCTTATCATCTTCAATGATGTAACCACTATCTCCAGAAACTTGCTTCTTTTCCCAGTCAAAAATGTTGCCATCGCAATAGAAACTTTCAAGGTCTTTTCCATTTAGCCTTTCAAGGTTAAAGAGAAGTGTAACAGCAAAGGTGCCAGCACTCTTTGGTTCAGAAAATATTTGCACCGGTTCGTGCTTTTTTATATCTTCTACAACCGAAACCTCAAATACTTGAGATTTCTTTTGGCCATCACTTTGAGTGGCTGTAACTGATATGCTCACATCTTTTACCTCGTCAAATTTGTGAGAAACGACAAGACCCTGATAACTATTCTCTTCAATCTTCCACTGAGCATCTTTTATTTCCTCACCTTTAAGTGAAGAAATCTCCATTTTCACATCCTTATCCTTTTGGATATAAATATGATAATGAGAGTTAAATCCCTGCTGAGTTGTGATCAATAATTGATCAGTGCTTGTAACATTTTCTGTGGTTTCAATTTCCTCGTCAAAATCAAATGGTTCATATTCAATTTTTTCACAACTAAATGCAAAAAAGACAAATAAGAACAAAAACAACAATTTTCCCTTTTTCATTTTTTAGTCCTCCTATTTTTTTATTTGTTTTTTCAATGTACGTTTATTATAAATAAATTTTATTTCTTATAAATTGCTAGAGTATCAGCCGAAATCTTATCCCAATTATAAATAGTTTCTGCTCTTTTCTGTGCTAGCTGGGAAAACTCTTTCATCTTATCTTCATTGCGCAAAGCAAATTCAATCTTTTCTTGTAAATCATTTTCATCTTTAGATTTAAAATACAAAGCGGTATCAGCAGCGGCTTCACGATTAGCTGGAATATCGCTAATTACATTACTAAGCCCATGCGCCATCGCCTCAAGGAGTGAAATTGATAATCCCTCCATTTCCGATGATTGTACAAATAACTTAGCGTTAGAATAAAGTTGATTTAAATTTTCTCCTGTCTGATTACCACAAAAAATAATGCGTTTATCACTCTCTGCCAATCTCTCTAGTTCAGCTTGATACTCACCATCGCCTACTATTGCTAACTTTATATTTTGATCTTTGATATTTTTGAAAGAATTTATTAAATACTGAATACCTTTCAATCTTATTAAACGAGAAATGCTAACAATATATTTTTTTGACTCTAATCCAAAGACAATTAATTTATTGCTTTTATCAGTTTTATTAATAAAAGCGCCATTGGGAATGATAACACTTTCCCGTCCATGTCTTTGTAATAAGTAATCATGCATTAAATCGGTTAAAACAATTACTTGATGCGCATAACGACACATGGTCTTTTCACCTAGTTTCAACATAAACTTAGCAAAAGAGCTCCATTTATCATTACCATAATCAAAGCTATGTAAAGTTGAAATTACTACAATTTTAGGAGCAAATAATCTCGGTATCCAAGTTAAAAGCGAGGGACCAATTCCATGATAATGAATTACATCAACCTTTTTAAAAATAGCATCAAAAGTTGCTAGAAAACCATGAGTAATGGCCGCTAAATTTTTATTATTTATAAAAGGTAGGTGAATAATGCGAACACCTTTCCACTCATTTATTTGCTCTGGCAAGTAATTGCGACGATTATAAACTATTACTTTCTGATTTTTTGCCGCTAGAAAAACAGCCAAGTTTTCAACATGACGATCAACGCCACCGCTTATAGTTGGTATTCCCTTTTGTCCAATAAAGGCTATTTTCATAATATTTATAAATAATAACAATAATAATACTTCAAACTGTCAAGATAAGTCTATCATATAAAATAATATTTGTCAAGAGATAGAAATAAAATAATAAAAAGCTCATTTTAAAAAATGAGCTAATTTTTTTCTATTTTTAGGTAAATTAAGCTGTCTTTTGATAATGCAATTGAGTAGGATAAGCAAAACTTATTCCCTGCTCATTAAATTGGCTAAAGATATCAAGGTTAATTTTTTCTAAAATATCTAAAAAATCATTGTAACTTTTTACATCAATAAAAATAGATACCTCAAAATTCAAACTAAAATCACCATAACTTTTAAAGTGGCAACGATCTAAATTTGCCTTTTCTTGTTTATCAACAATAGAGGCAATAATTTTTGGAATAGACTCTAATTGGGTACGACTAGTCTCATATATTATTCTTAGATTAAAAAGAGCTCGACGACGATGTAGTTTTTGAAAATTCTCCACTCTCGCCTTTGTTAATTCTTGATTAGAAATAATTAATAGTTGCCCATCTAGCGTTCGTAAATGAGTTGTTTTTATGCCAATTTTTTCTACAGTACCCATATCAGCGCTAACTTTAATAAAGTCACCAACTTTAAAGGGCTTATCAATTAAAATTGAGAAACTAGAAAATATATCAGCTAATATGTTTTGTAAAGCTAGGGCAACAGCGATTCCGCCAATTCCCAAACCAGCTATTAAAGAAGTAATATTTACCCCCATGTTAGCCAGTATTAATAATAAACCCAAGCTCCAAAGAATAATTTGTATAAAAACATTTAATGTTTTTACTGTAGATTGCGCCTGGCTATCATCATCATTTCTTTTAATCGCCTTATACGCTAAAACCTTCAATAAATAACTAGAAGCCTTGATCCCCTCGTAGACAATAACAAGAATGAATAGTAGATAAATTGCCTTACTTAAAAAATTACTTAAATTTAAAAAATTTGAAGCCAAATAAAGCGAAATCACAAGATAAAAAAATGATTTTATTTTAACTATAATACCGATCAAGGTGTCATCGTAATTATTTTTTGTTCTTTTTGCAATTTTATGCAAGCGTGCTAAGATCACTTTCTTTACAATTAACAAGATAAGTAAACAGATGACAAAAACCGCTAAAGCAAGTAAATAGTCCTTGCCAGAATTGCCATAAAAATTAAAACTTAATATTTTATTTATAATATCTTCCATATGTTTTTTTAATTATTACAAAGCTTATCTTATAATCTTATCATAAAAAACGCAAATTTAAGAAAAAGCCCCTGAATAATAATTATTCAGGGGCTACTTATTTAAAATTTACTGAGTCTTATAGATCCAGTAATCTCCGCTTTTTGTCATTTTGCGGAGGTTCCAACCGGTAAATGGGGCCTTAATCTCAACCACATTATCAAATGGCACGCCTCCAGACCGAAGACTTTCCATAATTAATGTGTTTGAAACATAGAAAACACCTTGATTGGTGATCCCGTAATCACCTTGATAACCTTCTGTGGGCTCAACTAAAAAGTTATAACCTTTTATTTGATTATCAATGATGGGATTGTTAAACCGGACCCCCTGATTCATTGCGTAGTGAGGAAAATACATGTCCTCTCTCTCGTTCACTCTAATGCAGTAAAGTATTTCACCTCCCTGCCTTAAGTAGTCCAGATTTACTAATCCTGGCGTTACTGAAGAAGGAGCGGTCCTTGTTTTAGCAACCGGGGCTGGAGTAGGCGGTGTTGATATAGGCTTTGAAACAGGAGTTGTAGATTTTTTAGTTGTAGGTGAAGTGCTTTTTGGCGCGCTAGCTCTTGGAGCGGGCGCTGACTTTGGCACAACTGTTTCAACTTCTACTGGCGTGACGACTTCAATCGCCTGAACATTCCCCATCTCCCACAACTTCTCCAAAAAAGTCACTCTCTCCTGGAGGCGAGCAACTTCAATTCGCAACTCTTCGCAGCAATCTTCTGCTACAACAACTTCCTTTTTACCACAGGCGGTAAAAAGGATCACAAATAATACAAAAATAATCTTTTTCATCTTTTCTACTTTTTTAGTTTTACTTCCATTAATTCGTTTTTTTCATATTAAAGGGCATGAAATTTATGCCAAACACAATTTGACTGCTGCTGAGATTTTTCTCAAAGCTACCTACTTGTTTTTTCAAGAGCAAATAAACTGAAAGGAAATCATCCCAACCTTTTTTCTTTAGAGCGAACTCCGGCCCAATAGCCAACCAGTTAGATTTATTACCTTTATAATGGTAATAACCAACATAAAGCTTTGGTTCCAGTTGCGTCCTTGATCCAAAACTAATGATGCTTTCCTTTAATTCTAAACTAAAGGATGAATTATCATAATGATAACTCTCATCAATTAATTTTTCATCCCAATAGGCCTCTCGACTTGCGCTGATAGGTTTTTGAAAAAATAAACGAATTTGTGTTCTTGGAAAGAACTCATTGCCTTCATTAATTTTTTTCAAAAAATTTAAATTTAATTCACCAGAAAAAATCACGTCTTTCTGATTCATAGAAAAATTTCCTGACAGGCCATCGCTACCCAGCGATTCACCATTACCTGAATCTAAATTCCGCTTTATCATTAAGTTAGAGCCGAAATATCCAGAATGCGTGAGAGATAAATCATGGACATATTTCCCAACAGCTAAACCGCCACCAAAACTAGAACTATTACCAGAATAGGTGTCAGTCCTGTCATTACTCTTGAAGCCAGTTGAACTGGCAACAACACTCATGCCAATATTCCAACCATTGGTTTTAATGGGCATATATTCGGCATACATACCATACCAATAACCGGAATTATTAGTGTTCTGCGTCGCCACATGCCCGCCACCAAAAAGTGACAAATTGGCATTATCACGAAATTGCGCACTAAGCGCGAATGTTGTGATAAGCAAAAGAAAAATCACAATAATTTTCTTCATTTTCTATATAGTTTTTGTTGTTAATGTTCACTGATATATGATATTAAATCATTGAATCATAATACACTATTTTTAAATATATGTCAAGTATTTCAACTTTTATAATTTAATTAAGAAAAAAACCTCATACTTTCGCATGAGGTTTAAATTTTTATTATATATCTACAATTGATAGATATAAACTATGCCAGAAGGCCACTCCACCCTTTTAAGAGGTGCTGGTGACCAAGCAGTGGCATCGCACATTATTTCAGCGTACTCACTCATTCCAGCCTCTAAAAGAAGACTTTCTTTGATAAAAAATATACCATCTGCAGTTATACCTCTTGCCTCCTCTCCAGTTGCTGTGTGTGGCAGGGCCCAATTATAGCCACCAACACCATTAGGATAAGCTTCGCTCATCTCACTGGGTAATAATTCCGGTAGATGTCCATCTCCTCTTCCGTCCAAACGAACAGAAATTACAGTAGTGTTAAGCGGTGCTTGGGCCGCCGTCGCTTGCAGTGTTGGGGCAAAAGAGAGATTTGCAGGCTCAGTATCTTTGTTTTTTTGATTACTGAACATATCTACACCAACATAAATCACAAAGGCAAGGAAAAAGATCCACGCCAAATAAACTGAAAAATTCTTTCTTCTTCTCATTTTTAAGCCTCCTTACTTTAAGTTGTTAATAGTACATTTTAAAATTTATAGATTTTACCTTATAATATTTGAAATATTTCCTTTTAATTCTTCTTCAGTATCTATATTTTCTTGTAAATTAGGAATCTCTTCATATTCTAAATCAGATTTTATGCTGATTTCTCCTAAGTTGCTTTTTACTTTTTTTCTTTTTTTATTTTTTACATTCTTCTTGCCAAATAAGTAAAGACTATATTTATCTTCAGGAAAAACATAGATATAAAATAAGGAGAAAAGAAAAGCGACAATAAAAGCCATTGCGCTATTTACTAACAGATTTGGTTTAACAGGGTAGCTAGAAGCAAGCGGTTGATCTATAATACTAATTTCTACATTCTTACCCCCATGATAATCTTGATTACTGTTGATTAAAATATCATTTACAGCCAAAGCAATTTTTCGTGCTTCTGCTACTTTAGTATGATAAATATTAATTTCAATAATACCTGTATCCTGTTTCGTCTTAGTTAAAACCGTCTTATTCCAACGTTTTAATTGTTTACTATACTCACCCGCAAAATAATTCTTGTCAACATTATATTTAGAATTTAAAACCTTATCATAGAAAGAGCCAGAATAAACTACAGTGGCTAACAAATTACCAAGATATTCATTAGAACGAGACAAAGAATAGGCATCGGTATTATCAGAGTTTTGCGTAACAAGCAAACGAGAAGAAACTCCATATTTTAAAGGCTGAGTCAGTGATACTAAAATAGCCATCATTGTAACAACTAATAAAATAGCAACGATTGTTTGTGTTTTACGACGCAGTAGTTTTAGAAAATCATTAAATTCCATATTTATTAATTTAACTAGTTTAATTTATTTTACTCTTGCAACTATACTACAAATGAATTTATTTGTCAAGAGTTATTTTACTGGATCTAATAATATAAGGCAAGCACCCTTGACATATTTTTAATAATAATGTACAATAAATTATTAATTAATTTTTTAAATTAAATTGTCGCTTTTTAAGCGGGCAAAATTATAAATAATATGAGAAAATGGATAATTTTATCAGTAATATTGATTTCAGCCGCCTCCCTTCTAATTTTTGCAAATCCTGGGAAAAGTCGCTTAAAATCATATTACTCAGGTGACGCTATTAGTTTCAATGATCAAGTTTATGTAAGCAGCACTAACACGGGTCGTCTTGAAATTTTTCGCCTCCAAGATAATAGACTTGATTTAGTTGTTAGCGCTCAACCTTATAACGCTCGTTTTAACACCTACGACGATTTTTACGATGCTATCTTCAATATAGAGGGTAATCGTTTATACGTTTATGCTGTTTCCAATTATACCTTATATAAGTATGAATTAACCGGCACAAAATTAACTCTAGTAACAGAGAATAAGAATACTTATTGGGAGTGGTATAACCGCGTAGCTAAGTTTGGTGATGATATAGTCACAATTAGCGCTAAAGGAATTAAGGTCTTTAGTCCTAATCTTGAAGTAATTGTGGCACATGATTTTAACAATGTTGCTGCTCCCTATAATCTAAGTGGCAGCAATCCTCGCTTTTATTTAAGCGTAGATGAGGTAAATAGTGCTCTTTCAGTTTATGATCGTGAAGCACGTGAAGTAGTCTCAACTATTTCTCTAAATTTCAAATACGACAAGGGTAATCGTCGCGCCTATCAAGATATACACGGCAATATCTTTGTTGTTGATGACTACTATGCTAAAAAGTTTAATGTTGCCGGAAAATTACTAGCAAGTTATTCTCATTTAGACTTTCAAGGTTTTGATATCTCGGGCAATAATCATTCCGAATATGTTTATTTTAGCAATGGAGTTGGCGTAGTAAAGCTTGATAAAAACATGAAAGAAGTAGACTATGCCTGGACTGGCAACTTAGGCGCCAGCGCTGGTTGGGCTATGGGAATTAAATCAGTATATAACAATGGCGATAAACTTATTGTTTTTAATAATACCAGCATCCTGGTTTTAGATGATAAACTAAATCAGATAGCTTCAGTTGTTGCTAGCGAAGAAGCCGATAAATGGGCAAGTGAGAATTTATTTTTGAAATTAGATAAAAATCGTGCCGCTGTTAATTCTGATATTATGATAAGTGGAGGCGGCTACTTCCCTTATGAAGATTTAACTATTACTTTTGGCAAGGAAAAATATAGTGCTCAGGCTGACATGAATGGTCGTTTTTCTAAGATTATTAATGTTCCTCAGTTAAGAGCTGGTGGACACGATATTAAAGTTAGTGGCGAAGAATCAGCTTTTCACTATAGCATTTCCTTTCAAGTAGAATAATGTAAAGTTTAGGCGTATAAAAAAACCGTCTTAGAAAAAGGCGGTTTTTTTATAAACAAAATAGTATATTTATATTAACTCCTGATAAACACCCATAACTTCATTTAAATTGTTTTCTGCATTTAAATTGGACACACTAAGATAAGCATTTTCACGCATTTTCTTTAAATTGTAATTACTAAGTTCCTTTATTTTAGTAGTCAAATCATTAACGTTGCCTGCTTCAAATAAAAAGCCATTGTATCCAGGCTTAATTATCTCTGGCATACCCCCTTGTAAAGAAGCGATTACTATTGTTTTCAAACTTAGAGCTTCTAACAAACTAAGTGGCATATTTTCATACCAAATAGAAGGCAAAACTACTGCCTGTGCTTCCATTATCAATTTCTTTAATCTATCACCTGTCTTAAAACCAAGAAATTCTACCGGTGCATTTAAACTAACTGCTAATTGTTTTAAATCTTCATAACAAGGTCCGACCCCGGCTATTTTAAGATTTTGTTTACTTAAAGTGGCTGCCTTAATCAAAGTACTTAATCCTTTTTCTGAAGACAGGCGGCCAAAATAAAACAAATAATCTCCCTCTTTTTTACTTCTTAACTCTTCCTGACTGGCACTTAAACTAGCAGAAAAAGAATTATAAACTACCCTTATCTTCTTTTCATCCCAACCATATTCTACTACCTTATTTTTCATAAAATTACTGGGAGCAATAAAAAGGGAGATATTTTTTTTATAAATTTTAAGCCACTTATGATGTATAGTCATCTCCAATGCTGCCAGTAAGCTTTGACTTAACGAGTTTTTAAAGCAACGACGATAAACACAATTAAAATACTTATCCTTTTTACAAGCCTCACAAATTTGACCACGACAAAAAAGCTGATAATTTGGACATATTAATTTATAATCGTGTAAATGCATTACAACTGGTATCTTATACTTTTTGGCCACATCTAAAATAGA
>Ga0172382_10013432_pt1 | contig 10549 bp, 11 predicted proteins | sample Leawel138RmetaG_FD_122245 | JGI IMG/M metagenome (GOLD analysis project Ga0172382, IMG submission 122245) | Leachate microbial communities from a municipal landfill in Southern Ontario, Canada - Leachate well 138R metaG | ecosystem: Engineered > Solid waste > Landfill > Unclassified | place...
ATAGAGCGCGCGGTTCTCGTCCACATGCGCCTCGTCGGCCCAGGCGCGCGCGGCCACCGCCTGAAGCGGCAGCGGCAGCGGCGAGCCGCCATAGGCGCGCAACTGCCGCATCGCGGCGATCCCCTGCCCGCCGCCGGCGACAAAGCCCGAGCGCAGCCCCGGCAGGTTCGAGCGTTTCGACAGCGAATGGAACGCCAGCACCCGCTCGGGGTCGGCACCCATCGCGGCCGCGACCTGCAACGCGCCCGGCGGCGGCGCGTCGCGCCAGATCTCGGCATAGCATTCGTCGGCGAGGATGCGGAAATCGTGCTTCTCGGCCAAAGCGATCGCCCGGCGCCACCAGCCTTCGTCCGCGACCGCGCCCTGCGGATTGGCGGGCGAGCAGACATAGGCCAGCGTGGTGCGCGCCAGCACCGCGTCCGGCACGGCGCCAAGGTCGGGCAGAAAGCCGGTCTCTGCGGTCGCGGGCAGGAACACCGGCTCGGCCCCGGCGGCCTTCGCGGCGGCAAGATAGGGCTGGTAGAAGGGATTGGGCATCAGGATCGCCGGCCGCGCCCCGGCCTTGCGCTCGGGCGACAGCGCCAGCGCGGCGGCGAACAACCCCTCGCGGGTGCCGTTCAGCGCCAGCAGGTTCTCCGGCGCCATGTCCAGGCCGTAGCGGCGGTGCAGCCAGCCGGCGATCGCCCCGAGCAGTTCGGGCGCGCCCTCGTTCACCGGATAGCGGCCGAATCCGTCCAGCCCGCGCGCGATCACCTCGCCGACGAAGGCCGGGAAGGGATGGCGCGGCTCGCCGATCGACATCGCCAGCACCTCGCCGCCCGGCTCGACTCCGTCGAGCAGGCGCCGCAGGCGCGCGAATGCATATTCGCCCAGTTCCGAGAACCGCTCGGGTCCGTTCATCTCTGCCTCGATCCCGGGGTCGTGTCGCCCCGTGTGCCGGCAGATTAGCCCGAGGCCGCCGCCACTGTCCAGAAAAACGGCGCGGATTTCGCAAGGTTGCGGCACCCCGTGACTTTCGCGCGGCTTTCGGGCGGCTTTCGCCTCAGGCGGCCCGCCCCAGCACCCGTTCGGCCGCCGCCGCCAGCCGCAGGAGGCGCCCGTCGCTCCCGGCCGGGCCGTTGAGAAGAATCCCGCAGGCCGGGGTGCCGGTCGGCAGGCTGACGCCGCACAGGTCGAACAGGTTGCCGAGCCGGGTATTGCGCAGGGTGCGCAGGTTCACCCGCTGGTAATAGTCCGCATCCTCCGCCACCCGCGCGGTCTCGGGCGGCAGGATCGGCGCGGTCGGGCACAGGACCGCATCGAAGGGCGCCGCCCAGTCGGCGAACCGGCGTCGCAGCGCCTGCAATTCGTCGCGGCCCGCGATCCAGTCGGCGGCAAGGATGCCCTCGCCGGCGCCGATCCTCGTGCGGATCTGGTGATACATCAGGTGGCCCTTCTCGGCGATCGGCCCCCGCCACCAGGCCCAGGCCTCGGCCGGATAAAGGATGCCCGCCAGATCCCAGGCCCGGGCGATCCAGTCGGCCCGCGCATGGGTGATCCGCGCCCCCGCCGCCGCCAGTCGCGCCACCGCCCCGGCAAAGGCTGCGGCGGGCGCCTCGTCCACCTCCTCGCCCACCACCGACCCGAGCACCAGAAGCCGCGCGCCCGCGACGCTCGCCCCCTCCAGATCGACGGGCCTCGTGCCGCCCAGCAGCGCCGCCAGTTCCGCCGCATCCCCGACGCTGCGCGCCAGCGGCCCGGCGGTGTCGAAGGATGCGCAGAGCGGCAGCGCGCCCGTCATCGGCAGGCTGCCGAACGAGGGCTTGTAGCCGACCAGATCGTTCCACGCCGCCGGCAGCCGGATCGAACCGCCGGTATCCGACCCCACCGCCGCCGGCGCCAGTCCGAAGGCGACCGAGGCCGCCGCCCCCGAGGACGACCCCCCGGGCAGCAGCCGCGCGTCATGCACATTCGGGGGCGTTGCGGTCACCGGATTGTAGCCCAGCCCCGAGAAGGCGATCTCGGACATATGGGTCTTGCCCAGACAGACCGCGCCCCCGGCGGTGGCATTGGCGAGAATGGCGCAATCCGCCGCCGGCACCCGCCCCGCCAGCATCGCGGTGCCGGCCTCGGTGGCGGTGCCGGCGCTGTCGTAGAGGTCCTTCCACGACAACGGCACCCCGTCGAGCAATCCCCGCCGCAGCCCCGCCCGGGCCCGCGCGCGCGCCGCCCCGGCCTCGGCCAGCGCCCGTTCGGGCGTGAGTCGCGCGTAGATCGCGCCCGCATGCGGATGCGCGGCAATGGCCTCGAGATACCCCTGCGCCAGTTCCACCGGATCGACGCGCCCGGCCGCGATCCCCCGCCCCAGTTCCGCCGCCGTCGCCGCCTGCCGGTCCGCCATCCCGTCCTCCCCGATTCGCCGGCGATATTCCCCCGCCGGGAAGCAGGAGGAAAGCCGCCGCTCCCCCTCGCGTCCCGCATCTGCGCCCGGATACCCGCGGGGTGCGGCGCGGCAGCCCCTTCCGCCGGCGCTGGACATCCCCGCCCGGCTGCCGATAGTCGGGCCATGGCACAGGACAGCGACATCCTCATCACCGGCGGCGGGCTGAACGGGCCGGCGCTGGCGCTGGCGCTGGCGAATGCCGGGCTGAGCAGCACCGTCATCGACGCCCTGCCGCGCCAGACCCGCGCCGATCCGGGCTTCGACGGGCGCGCCTATGCGCTGGCGCTGGCCTCGGTGCGGCTGCTGCGCGGCATCGGCATCTGGCCCGCGATCGCCGCCCGTGCCCAGCCGATCGAGCGCATCGTCATCACCGACGGCCGCCCCGGCGAGGGGGCCGGTCCCTTCACCCTCAGCTTCGACTCGGCCGAGATCGAGGAGGGCGCCATGGGCCAGATGGTCGAGGACCGCTTCCTGCGCACGGCCTTCCTCGAGGCGATCGCCACCACTCCCGCCGTCACCGTGCTCGATTCCGCCCGGGTCGAGGCGCAGGCGGTCGATGCCGGCGGCGTCACCGTGACGCTGGCGGACGGGCGCCGGCTGCGCGGGGCGCTGCTGGTGGGCTGCGACGGGCGCGGCTCGGGCACCGCCGCCCGCGCCGGCATCCGCCGCTCGGGCCATGCCTACGGACAGACGGCGGTGACCTGCGCCGTCTCCCACGCCCGCCCGCATCACGGGGTGGCGCATGAATTCTTCACCCCCGCCGGCCCGTTCGCGATCCTGCCGCTGCCCGAGAACCGCTCCTCGATCGTCTGGAGCACCGCCGGGGCCCATGCCGCCGAACTCATGGCCATGGACGACGACGCCTTTCTCGAGGCGCTGAAGCCGGTCTTCGGGTCGCATCTCGGCGCGATCGCGCTGGCCAGCCGGCGCTTCAGCTATCCGCTGAACCTGACGCTGGCCGACAGTTTCACCGCCGATCGGGTGGCGCTGGTCGGCGATGCCGCGCACGGGCTGCATCCGATCGCCGGGCAGGGGCTGAACGCCGGGCTGCGCGATGTCGCGGTGCTGGCCGATGTGCTGGCTGCCGCGCATCGCCGCGGCGAGGATCCCGGCGCGGCGCCGGTCCTTGACCGCTATGCCCGCTGGCGGCGGTTCGATTCGGGAACGCTGGCGGCGGCAACCGACGGGCTCAACCGGCTGTTCTCGAACGACAACCCGGTGCTGCGCCTCGGGCGCGGGCTGGGGCTGGGGGCGGTGCAGGCGATTCCGGCGCTGCGGCGCGCCTTCATCCGCGAGGCGGCGGGGCTGACCGGCAACCTGCCGGCGCTGATGCGCTGACCCTCAGTCGAGCAGGCGCGCCTCGCTCTCGAGCATCACCGGAATCCCGTCGCGGATCGGAAAGGCGAGGTTCGCGGCGCGGCTGACCAGTTCCTGCCGTCCGGCATCATAGGTCAGCGGCCCCTGGGTGAGCGGGCAGACCAGCGCCTCAAGCATCCGGGGATCGAAGGCCGGCCGGGCCGCGGCATCGGTCATTGCAGCCGCTCCTCGCCATCGTCGCCGCCGTGCAGCGCAAATTCCATCAGCGCGGCCAGCATCCCGCGCCGCTCGGTCAGGGTCGCGGCCTCGAGCAGCGCCTGCCGGTCCTCGGGGCCGAAGGGCAGCAGCATGGCCAGCGCGTCGATCAGGGTCTCGTCCGCCGCCTCGCCGATCGACTCCCAGTCGGTCGAAAGATCGCGCGCCCGCATGAACCGGCCGAGCGTGGCCAGAAACGCCGGCCGGTCGAAGCCCGGATCGTCCTCGGGCCCCCCGAGGTCGCGGGCGAAGCCGGTCCAGTCGGCCCGCACCCGCCGCCACGGCTGCGGCCCCGGCAGTTCCCCGGCCACGCGGAACCGGCTTACCCCGGTGAGGGTGACCAGCACCCGGCCGTCGTCGGTCTCCTGAAAGCCGGTGATCCGGCCGGCGCAGCCTACCGCGCGCAGGGGCGCGTCGTCGTCCTCGGTCTCGGGCTGGATCATGCCGATGAGCCGGTCCTCCGTGCCCAGCACCGCCGAGAGCATCGCCAGATAGCGGGGCTCGAACAGATGCAGCGGCAGCCGGGCGCGCGGCAGCAGCAGCGCGCCCGGCAACGGAAAGACGGGGAGGGTCTCGGGCAGGTCGCGCCGCCAGCGCATCAGGCGAAAACGAGCGAGGACAACCGCCGCCGCCCCGAGAGCACCACCGGATCCTGCGGCGGCAGCGCGTCGAAGATGGTGAAGAGCTGGCTCTTGGCCGCACCCTCGTTCCATTCGCGGTCGCGGCGGAACAGGTCGAGCAACTCGTCCACCGCCCCCTGCACGTCGCCGGTGGCATGAAGCGCGGTGGCAAGGTCGAACCGCGCCTGGTGGTCGGCCGGATCGGCCTCGACCCGGGCGCGCAGCTCGTCCACCGGGCCGGCCTTGGCCGCCTGCCGGGCAAGGCCGAGACGGGCCCGCGCGGCCTCGACCTCGGGCTTGGCGGCGATCGCGGCCGGGGCGCCGTTCAGCACCGCCTCGGCCTGGTCGAGCTCGTTCATGGCGATGTAGCAGCGCACGAGGCCGCCATAGGCGGCGGCATTCTCGGGCTCTTCCTGGAGGATCGCGGCGAAGGTCTCGGCCGCGTCGGCGGCCGCGCCCTGATCGAGCATCTCCTCGGCCGCCGCGATCGCATCGGCCAGCCCGCCGTCACCGCCCAGCGCCGCGACCTTGTCCACGAACTGGTCGACCTGCGAGGGCGGCAGCGCGCCCTGGAAGCCGTCGACCGGCTGGCCCTGCCAGAAGGCATAGACGGTCGGGATCGACTGCACCCGCAACTGGCCGGCGATGGCGGGATTCTGGTCGATGTCGATCTTCACCAGCCGCACCTTGCCCTTCTGCTTCGTCACCGCGCTTTCGATGGCGGGACCGAGCTGGCGGCAGGGCCCGCACCAGGCGGCCCAGAAGTCGACGATGACGGGGGTGGTCTTGGAGGCCTCGATCACGTCGTCCATGAAGGTGGCGTCGCTGCCGTCGATGACGGGCTTGAGATCCGGGTCGAGCATGGCTGTCCATCCTGCGGGGGTTCGGGTTTGGTCCTATATGGGCCGATGAGGTGACGGCGCCAAGGGGCCGGGAACCGGGCCGGATGCCGCAGTCGCGCCGCACGGGCGCGGGCGCCCGCGCCCGTCATCGCGGGGCGGCGCCGGCCCCGCCTTGCCCCCCGCGCGTTCCGCGCCTAGCGTCGGCCGAAACGGAGGCCACCATGACCCGCACCCTGCTCTGCTTCGGCGATTCGAACACCTACGGTTCGGTCCCGCTCGTCACCCAGGACGACCCGCATCGCCGCTACGGGCCGGACACCCGCTGGACCCGGATCTGCGCCGCCGATCTCGGCCCCGGCTGGGAGGTGGTCGAACAGGGCCTGCCCGGCCGCACCGCGCAGTTCGAGGACAGCTTCATGGGCGCCCATATGAACGGGGTGCAGGGGCTGCGGATCGCGCTGGAAAGCTGCGGGCCGATCGACGCGCTGACCATCATGCTCGGCACCAATGACGTGAAGGCCGGCTTCGGCGTCCCGCCGGTGCAGATCGCCGGCGGGATCGCGGCGCTGCTCAACATCGCGCTGTCGCAGGCGATGCAGGCCCGGCACGGCGGCTTCCGGGTGCTGGTCATCGCGCCGGCGCCGGTGCTCGAGACCGGCTGCCTGACGGGCGTGTTCTGGGGCGGGCGCGAACGCTCGCTGGCGCTGGCGCCGCTCTATCGCGAACTGGCGCAGGTCTACGGCACCGGCTTTCTGGACGCCGGCGCCCATATCGAGGTGAGCGCCACCGACGGCGTGCATTTCGAGCCCGAGATGCACCGCAGGTTCGGCAGCGTGGTCGCGCAGGCGGTGCGGGAACTGGTGGAGTAGGGGGCACCGCCCGTCATTGCGGGCGCAAGGCCCGGTCCCATGGATCGCCGCCTTGCCGTGACGGCCCCCGGGCCTAGAGATCGAACGTCGCGAATACCGGCGCGTGGTCGGAAGGCTGCACCCAGCCGCGCACCGCGCGCAGGATGCGCGAGGAATGTGCCGCCTGCGCGATGTCGCGGCTGGCCCAGACGTGATCCAGCCGGCGGCCCTTGTCGGCCTTGTCCCAGTCGGGCGAGCGGTAGGACCACCAAGAATAGAGCGGCCCCTCGGGAATGTCGGCGCGGGTGACATCGACCCAGCCGCCCTCGTCGCGGGCCTCGTTCAGGCCCTCGGTCTCGACCGGGGTATGGCTGACGATCTTCAGGAGCTGGCGGTGGTTCCAGACGTCATCCTCGCGCGGGGCGATGTTGAGATCGCCGACCAGGATCGCGCGTTCGGGCGCGTCGGCGCGGAAATGGTCGCGCAGATGGGCCACGAAATCGAGCTTCTGGGCGAATTTCGGATTGGCCTGCGGGTCGGGCACATCACCGCCCGCGGGCAGGTAGACGTTGTGGATCGTGGTCCCGTCCTCGAGCCGCGCGGCAACATGACGGGCATGGCCGGTAGCGGCGAAATCGACCTCGCCCGCATCGACGAGCGGCAGGCGCGAGAAGATGGCAACGCCGTTGTAGCCTTTCTGCCCGCGCGCGACGAACCAGTTGTAGCCCAGCGCCGCCGCCTGCTCGCGCGGCATCAGCTCGACCGGGCTCTTGCATTCCTGCAGGCACAGGATGTCCGGCCCCTCCTGCCGCAGCAGGTCGAGGACCAGCCCCTCGCGCAGGCGTAGCGAGTTGATGTTCCAGGTGGCAAGGGTGAAGGCCATGGGTCCGCTCCGTCCGATTCCCCCTATCGAAGCGGAGATGGGCCGGGGCCGCAAGCGGGGGCGTGCCGGGCGGTCACTCGAGCCGGAAGCTGGCCTCGGCGCAGACATCGGCGCGGCGTTCGATCACCGTGCCGTCCTCCATCACGAACTGGAAGTCGTAGACGCAATTGCGCTGGCCGTCGGCGAGGGTGATGTTGCCGCTCTCGCCCGGCCCGATGGCGCGGCTGCCGAGGATATCGTCGCTCCAGCCCGGCGCCGGCACCGGCGAGGCATAGAGCTCCATCAGCGTGAGCGGCGAATCGTTGACGATTTCCCAGGCGGCATCCTGCGCCAGGGCGGGCGCTGCGGCGAGGCCGGCCACGAGCGCGGCGGCGGCAAGGCGGGGCATGTTCTTCGACACGGGTTCGGTGTCCTTTCGGCAGACTGTGCGGGCCGGACCATGGCTCTGCCCGCTGTGAGGCAGATAGGCGGGGCGCCGCTGCTATCCAATATCGGCGGGGGCCGCGGGGGGCGCAATCCGATGGCGGGAAGGGCCGGAGTGCCGGATCCGCGCCCGCCTCCGTCTCCGTCACCCGCGAGGCGCAGGCGAAGCAATCCATCGGCCCGGGCCATGGATTGCCGCGGCGGCTGCGCCGCCTCGCGGGTGACGGGGGGAGCCGCACCGGCAAAAAGGCCCGGGAGCCATGTCCCGGGCCAGTCGACAGGGAGGAGGCGGCATGACCCGGCCGCCACGGGAGTGCTCAGGCGACCAGCTTGTAGCCGCCGGATTCGGTCACCAGCAGGCGGACATTGGTCGGGTCCGGCTCGATCTTCTGGCGCAGCCGGTAGATATGGGTCTCGAGCGTGTGGGTCGTGACCCCGGCGTTGTAGCCCCAGACCTCGTGCAGCAGCACGTCGCGCGGCACCACCGTATCGCCGGCGCGGTAGAGGAACCGCAGGATGTTGGTCTCCTTCTCGGTGAGGCGGATCTTGCGGTTGTCCTCGGTCACCAGCATCTTCTGCGCCGGCTTGAACGTGTAGTGGCCAAGCTGGAAGATCGCGTCCTCGGACGCCTCGTGGCTGCGCAAGAGCGCGCGGATGCGGGCCAGCAGCACCGGAAAGCGGAACGGCTTGGTCACATAGTCGTCGGCGCCGGAATCGAGGCCGAGGATCTGGTCGGCATCGCTGTCCTGCCCGGTGAGCATCAGGATCGGGCATTTCACCCCCTGCTTGCGCATCACCTTGCACAGCTCGCGCCCGTCGGTATCGGGCAGGCCCACGTCGAGGATCACCAGGTCATGGTGCTGGGCCTTCGCCTTCACCAGCGCATCGGCGCCGGTCGCGGCCTCGAACACGTCGAATTCCTCGGTCATGAGCAACTGCTCGCCAAGCGCGTCGCGCAGGTCGTCGTCGTCGTCGACGAGCAGGATCTTCCGCAGCTGGGCCATGGGAACCTCCGTTTCAGTTCGCGGCGACAGGTTGCCACGCCGCGCCGGCGGGGCAAGGCCGGGGCCGGGTTGTGTCAGCCGGGTCACGCACAGGTGATTCGCGGCGGGGGTTTGTTACGGGATGTGACGGCCCGGCCCGGGGCGGGCCGCATCGGGGACGTCCGGATTGCCACGGCGAAGCAATCCTCCCCCTCTGGCCACCGGACGGGTGCGGGCCTATCTGGGGCGCATGAGCGATGCCCTTTCACCCGACCCGCGCGAACGCCTCGGCCGTGCCCGTGCCGATCTGCGCATGGGGGTGCCGGTGGTGCTGGCCGATGCCGGCGCGGGCGTGGTGGCGGCGGCGGTCGAGACGCTGACGCCGGCGCGGCTGGGGGCGCTGCGGGCGCTTGGTCCGGTGCTGGTCATCACCTCGTGGCGGGCCGAGACGCTGAAGGCCCGGGCCTATGACGGCGATCTCGCGCGGCTCGAGCTGCCGCCGGATGCCGATTGCGGCTGGGTTCAGGCGGTGGCCGACCCGGCCGGCGACCTGTCGCATCCGCTGAAGGGGCCGTTCACCAGCGCCCGCGGCGGCGATGCGGCGCTGCACCGGGCGGCGATCCGGCTGGCCAAGTCGGCGCGGCTGCTGCCGGCGGCGCTGGTGGCGCCGGTGCCCGATCCGCAGGATTTCGCCGCCCGCCATGGCCTCACCCTCGTGCCGGCCGCGCAGGTGATGGCGGGCGAGATGTCGCCGCTCTCCGGGGTGATCTCGGCGCGGGTGCCGCTGGCGCTGGCGCGGGCCGGGCGGCTGCATGTGTTCCGGCCCGGCGACGGCGGGGACGAACACTACGCGGTCGAGATCGGCAGCCCGCCGCGCGACCGGCCGGTGCTGGCCCGGCTGCATTCGGCCTGTTTCACCGGCGACCTGCTCGGCAGCCTGAAATGCGACTGCGGCCCGCAGCTTCACGCCGCGCTGGCGCAGATGGATGCCGAGGGCGCGGGCGTGCTGCTCTACCTCAACCAGGAGGGGCGCGGCATCGGCCTTGCCAACAAGATGCGCGCCTATTCGCTTCAGGACCAGGGCTTCGACACCGTCGAGGCCAACCACCGCCTCGGGTTCGAGGATGACGAGCGCGATTTCCGCATCGGCGCCGCGATCCTGCGCGGGATGGGATTCGCGCAGGTGCGGCTGCTGACCAACAACCCGAAGAAGGTCGCCCGGCTCGAGGAACAGGGGCTGCGCGTGGTCGAGCGGGTGCCGCTCCGGGTCGGGCGCAATCCGCTCAACGAGGGCTATCTCGCCACCAAGGCCGCGAAGTCCGGGCATCTGCTGTGAGCCGGCTCGAGCTGCGGTCCGGCGGGCTGTGGCACCGGGGCACGGTCCGGCCGTGCAGCATCGGCCGCGGCGGCATCACCCGCGACAAGCGCGAGGGCGACGGCGCCACCCCCGCCGGGCTCTGGCGGATCACGGCGATGCTCTACCGCCCCGACCGGCTGGGGCCGCCGGCGGCTTGGGCGCGGCCGCTTCGGCCCGGCGACCTGTGGTCGGACGATCCGGCCGATCCCGACTACAACCGCCCGGTGCGCGCGCCCCATGCCTTCAGCCACGAGGAGCTTTGGCGCGACGATCCGCTCTACGACCTGATCCTCGTCACCGACTGGAACGCCGCGCGGGTGCCGGGGCGCGGCTCGGCGATCTTCCTGCACGAATGGCGCGGCCCCGGCCAGCCGACCGAGGGCTGCATCGCGCTGGCACGGCCGGACCTGCACGCGCTCGCCACGCGGATCGGGCCGGGGGCGGAGGTGCTGGTCGGGGGATAAGCCGCTCCTCGCCCCGTCATTGCGAGGAGCCGAAGGCGACGCGGCAATCTAGGGGGCCGGACCATGGATTGCTTCGCCTGCGGCTTGTCTTATGCCCCCCCCCGGCTTCTGTGCGAAGATGAAGCCGCTGCCGAC
>Ga0172382_10013433_pt1 | contig 10549 bp, 10 predicted proteins | sample Leawel138RmetaG_FD_122245 | JGI IMG/M metagenome (GOLD analysis project Ga0172382, IMG submission 122245) | Leachate microbial communities from a municipal landfill in Southern Ontario, Canada - Leachate well 138R metaG | ecosystem: Engineered > Solid waste > Landfill > Unclassified | place...
GCCGCCATTCGCGGGGGTGAACCAGAGGTCACACTGCGTGAGTACATCACCGAAGTGCAGGCCCAGATTCTGGTCATCGGGGCTTACGGCCATTCGCGCATTCGCCATCTGATCATGGGCAGCACCACGACGACCCTGCTTCGCACCAGCCCTGTTCCTGTGCTGGTGTTGCGTTAGTGCCGCAGGCTTTCGTGTTGCGGTGCTGCAATACGATTTTTTGTGCAGTGCCGTAAAACTGTTGCAATGATGCCCCGATACGATGCCCATCATTTGCAACAGATGTGGGTTGGATATGAAAGGGTTTCGCAATTGGCGGGTCGGGGTCAAGTTGGTCACAGGGTTCCTGGCGGTCGCCGCGATTGCGGCAGTGATTGGCGGGTTGGGTTTGCGTTCAACCAGTCAGGTCAACCAGATGGCCGTGTTGATGTATGGCCAGGAAGTTGCAGGTATCCGGCACGCGTCCCAGGCGCAGCTTCGTTTGGTGGCGGCCGGTCGCGCCGCCCGTGCCGTTTTGCTGGCACCCGATAAAGGGGCACGCATCGGCGAGCTCTACGCCATGCGCGATCACCTTGAGGGCGCCAGAACTGAAACCGAAAAGCTGCATGTCCTGATGGCAGACCCTGACGGCAAGGAAATGGTTTCAAATGCCATGGACGCGATTGGTGCGTATGCGGCGGCACTGGAAACCTACGCGACAGGGCTGGAGGCAGCCGGGCTTGAGATCGATTCCCTGCAAACGCTGGCACGTCATGAAATGACCTTGTCGCAAGCCACCATGCCAGGCGATCTGGCCGAAATGCTGATCAACAGCATGGTACTCAACAAGCAAAATACGTCTTCCGATCTGGCCAACGAAACGACAGTCATTTATGAGCAATCGTTGCTTGGTCTGGTAGCCCTGACCGGTCTTGGCGCCTGTCTTGCCATTGTGCTGGGCGTGTTGCTTGCCCGCGGGCTGATGCGCCAGCTGGGTGCAGAGCCTGTCGAGGTTGTGCGGGTCGTCAACCTGATTGCCCATGGTGACCTGACCACCCCGGTTAACTTGAAGCGTGCCCGCGAGGGCAGTGTGATGGCGGCCATGGAAAAGATGCGGCGCTCGCTTTGCGAAGCGGTGGGGCGTGTTCATGCCAGCAGTGATTCGATTGCCATTGGCGCACACCAGATTGCGGTCGGTAATACCGATCTGGCGCGCTGGTGCCGGTTGATCACCTGTCGTCCGATGCGCAGCACGCAGCGCAGCACGTGGTGTCACCGCGTTTGCCTGTGGCAACAGGCGGGGGGTATCAACCGGCTCTGGCGTAGTGCTTGAAGTGACTATTTGTTATCATCGGTGTCCAGTCGCCGATATCAAAAAGGCTCGTCAATCTCATGTCCGTTCGCCCCTGTTCTGCTTGCCGCGATGGCGAGCCGCTTGATTTTCAGTTCAGCTACGCCTACCAGCCCATTCTCGATGTCAAGAAACATAGTGTTTTTGCGCACGAGGCGCTGGTGCGTGGCCCGGCGGGTGAATCTGCCTTTTCAGTTTTGTCAAAGGTCAATGAAGACAACCGCTACAAGTTCGACCAGGCCTGTCGTGTAAAGGCCATACAAACGGCCGCCGCTATCAATCTGCCGTCGCGCTTGTCCATTAATTTCATGCCCAATGCCATTTACAAGCCCGAACTGTGCATTCGCACCACGCTCGAGGCAGCACGGCAGTTTAATTTCCCCATCGACCGCATCATTTTTGAAACGGTTGAAGGTGAACAGGTGAATGATGGCAAGTGGCTGGCGCAAGTGCTAAAAGAGTACCAGCGCATCGGGTTCCTGACGGCCATCGACGATTTTGGTGCCGGCTTTGCCGGCCTGAACCTGCTGGCCGACTTTCACCCCGACATCCTCAAGCTCGATATGGGGCTGGTGCGCGACATACACGTCAGCAAGTCGCGTCAGGCCATTGTGCGGGGTATCGCCGGCATCGCGGCAGAGCTTGACATCATGCTTGTCGCAGAAGGGGTAGAGGTGCTTGACGAGTACCTGTGCCTGCGCGACCTGGGCATTGACCTGATGCAGGGCTACCTGTTCAGCAAACCATTGTTCGAGTCTTGTGTGCAGCTTGAAAAGGTGCTCTGGCCGGTTTGATGCTTGCGTCGATGCCGCAGGCGACAGATGCCATCCGCCGCGTTGCCGTGGTGTCCCTTCCCGTCGTTACGCTGTGATTCTGCGGTTCGATGTTAGCCCGGTCTGGCGGTGTCAGAGGCAATGCGGCCATCTACCAGCGTAATGGTGCGGTCGCAGGTTGCCGACAGTCGCGGGTCGTGCGTCACGATTAACACAGCACAGTTGTAGCGCGCGTTAAATTCCCGAAACAGCTCAAATACCCCGGCAGCGGTTTGCGTATCCAGGTTGCCGGTTGGCTCGTCTGCCAGTAGCAAGGCGGGGCGGCTCATCAAGGCGCGCGCAATCGCCACACGTTGTTGTTGTCCCCCCGATAAATCACCTGGCTTGCTGTCAATAAATTTAAGCAGCCCGACCTGCTCAAGCAGGTCAGTGGCCTGTTCGCGCATTGCTGTGCTGGGGCGACCGTGGGCAATCATTTTGGGCATCAATACGTTTTCAAGCACATTGAAGGCCGGGATCAGGTGATGAAACTGGAAGACAAACCCGATGTGGTTGCTGCGCATGGCCGTCAGGGCTTCGTCATCCATGGACTGTGTGGGTTGCCCAAGCAAGTACAGCTCACCGGATGTCGGCTGGTCGAGCAACCCCAGCAGGTTCAGCAGGGTGCTTTTACCCGAGCCCGATGGGCCCACCAGGGCCGTAAACTCGCCTGGCCTGATATCCAGGCTGATGCCGTGCAAGACCTCGAGCGCGTTGGGCTTGCCTACGTTGTACGATTTGCGCAGGTTGTCCAGTCGTAAAACCGGGGTTTGCCGGGAATCAGACATAGCGGATGGCCTCGACCGGGTTAAGGCGGGCGGCCCGCCAGGCGGGCACCATGGCGGCCAGCACGCCGGTTACTGTGGCCAGCAGCATGGTGGTGGGGATCAGGCTGGGCATCAGCGGTATGTAAAACAATTTTGGTCCAAGGGTATTGAATGCCCATACCAGCGCATACCCGGCGCCAGAGCCCAGGGCAGAGCCGGCCAGACCCAGAACCGCCCCCTGAATCAGGAATACCTGCAGCATCTGGTTGCGCCGCATGCCCATGGCCCGCAAGATGCCGATTTCGCGGGTGCGTTGGGTAACGCTGATAGCCAGCACGCTGGCAATACCAAAGGCCACTGAAACAGCCACAAAAAAACTGATCATGGTGGTTGAAAGGCGCTGTGAGCTTAAAGCGTTCATCAGCTGGGCGTTGGTTTCGATCCAGCTTTCAGACTTCAGGCCTGTGAGCTGGCCGATGCGGCGCGCAACGGTATCTGCCTGGAACAGATCGGTTACGGTGACATCAATGACAGTGACCCCTCCGGGCAGGTCGAGTAATGACTGGGCTTGCTTCAGGTCGAGATATACATAGCGCAAGTCAAGCTCGCGCACACCGAGTTCGAAAATTCCGGCGATGGTGACCGTCGCAATACGTCCATCGCCGGCTTCGATGCGCAGTTTGCCACCAACCCGCAAACCCAGATCCCGGGCCAGCAGGTTGCCGATTACGGCATCGCCCGCACCGATCCGGAACTGTCCGTCAATGATGTCCTGGCTGATCGGTATGATCTGCTCGTAGCGAACGGGGTTGATGCCGACCAGAGAGACCGATTTCCGGACATTGCCCCGACGCGCAAACGCCGGCCCGGAAATTACCGGGGAAACAGCGGTAACTGCTTCAAGCGTATCGAGGGTGCCCTGTACCGCCAGCCAGTTGTTGATTGAGCGCAGGCGCTGCGCACGCGGATCTTCCAGCACCAGCCGGTGAGCCTGTGCAGCAAGCGGGGCAATAAGGTTGCGTTCATCAGGGGGTTCGACACGGATATGGGCCTGGGTGCCCAGGGTACGTTCAATGATGTTTTCCTGTAGCCCGTTGATCAGGGTGGTGATGAACACGATAACCGACACCCCGACGGCAATGCCGACCAGAATCAGTGCCGTCTGCGTCATGTTCTGGCGCAAAAACTTAAGGGCAACGCTGGATTGCAGCCAGAGCATGTGGCGCGCCTTCAGTTGAACTTCATGGGGGTCTCGCCCCGGGTTGATCCGGAGCGCTGTTGCTGCAAGCCAGGCAGGGGCAGGGCCTGCAGGCGGATGCGCTGGCCTGATTCGACAGCGCCGTCAACCCGCACCACGGCATCGCCTGCTTGCAGGCCGCTGACGACTTCGGTCAGGCTTTGCCCGCGCAGGCCGGTTTCAACCTTAACGCGCTCAAGTGTGCCGTTGCGGGCACGCCAGACATGCGTCTGCCCATCGGGGCTGCGGTACAGGGCGTCATTGGGAACAACCAGGGCAGCGTCACGCCTGCCGGTGGTGATGGTAACGGTAACGGTAAGGTCTTGTTTCAGGAAGCCTGCCAACGGTTCGCAGGCCAGACGAACGTCAACAGTACCGCGTTCGGGGTCAATGGCCGGGGCAATCGAGGTAATGACGGCTTCAAAGGGCCGATCGGGCCAGGCATCCGTGATTGCAACCGCCTTTTGACCCGGCGACAGTACACCAAGGTTGCGTTCATCAACCGGGACAAGCAACTCGGTATCATCGTGGGCAGACAAGGTAAACAGCACCTTGCCGGGTTGTACCAGGTCGCCGGGCTCGACGTTGCGCGTGAGAATCGTGCCATCTTTTTCGGCCCGCAGTACCGTCTTTTCAAGGTCTGCCAGGGCTGCCCGCAACCGTTCTTGCAAAATGGTTTCCTGGACACCGCCTTCAGACAGCGCCTGGACATCAAGCCGGGCTTGCAGGGCCGCCGCGCTGGCGGTGGCGACAACGTTGGCGGCCTGCTCGACGTTTTCTTGCGTGACGGCGCGCGAGGCCAGCAACGATTTGCGACGGATCAGTTCACGACGGGCCTGGGCCAGCTGGGATTCGGCGCGTGACAGTGCAGCCTTTGCCTGCGGGCGCTGAGAGGTTCGCAGCAGTTCAAGGGCAGCACGTGCCTCATCGGCCCTGGCCTTGATGGTATCGGCACGCAGAATGACCAGAACGTCACCCTTTTTAACGACATCGCCTTCACGGACACGCCGTTCCGTGACCACAGCGGTGATCTCGCTGCCAATTTGAGCCCTTGAGTTGGCCACGACACGGCCGGTGGCGACAACCTGCTGTACCAGAGGGGCACGTTCAAGAAGGTAGCCAGGCATGACCGGCCCTTGCCAGCTGCGCCAGCCCCAGAAAGCAGCCAGGGCAACAACAGCGGCCACAAGCCAGAGTTTCCAGCGCGCAATAAGTTGGCTCACGATTGATAACCCGTAAATGTCAGGATTTCGAGTATATCGGTTCGCCGTTAGTGACGGGAGCGCCAGCGCTGGATTTCGACAGGTATCTGTTCAAGACTGGCCAGCAGGGTAACGTCGGGCACGCCACGCCTGTGCAGCACACTGTGCGGGCTGCCTGCCCACAGCTCGGTGTCAGGGTTTAGCAAGCTGCGTAGTTCACCCAGTGCCTCGGCGGCTTGCCCGGGGTTGCTGGCTGCAGAAAAACTGATGGCGATAATGTCTGCACGGTGTGCCTTTGAGGCATTGACCAGATCCTGCAGGGGCGTTTGGGCACCCAGGCTCATGCAGGCACAGCCATCAACCTGGAACAAGGCTTCGGCCATCAGAAGGCCAAGACTGTGGCTTTCGCCCGGGAACGTGGACAGAACAACCCGAGGCCGGCTGTCCGGTGCGGCTTCCGGGGCGGATGCCATGGCAGAGCGCAGGCTGGTTTCCAGCACCTCACTGCACAAATGTTCTTCAAAGATATGCAGCTCGCCGCTGGCCCAGGCCTCGCCAATTTCATGCATCAGGGGCAGTGCCAGGTCCAGCACGAACCGGGCCAGCCCGTTACGCATGATGGCCTGGGAAAAACGGCGGCGGATCAGGCCCGGGTCATGGGTTTTGAGCTGGGCAATGATGTCGCGGATTTCATTCGGCTGGCCGGTTGGATCGCCATTGCTTGCCACGGCCGGTGCATCGTTGTCCCGCAATTCTTCCCCCATGCGGTACAACTCGTCAAGGTCAAGTGCAACGATTCGTCCAGGGCGGTGGCCTGCATCAAGCAAGCGTTTGATAACCCTGAGTTTTTCAACCTGGTCTGGGGGGTAAAGGCGTTCGCCGTTGGCATCACGCCCCGGATTGGGAAACCCGTAACGTCGCTCCCAGACACGCAAGGCGTCTTTGCCGATACGCGTGTCGCGCTCGACAGCCGTTATGTTGAGCATGATCTGGGTAGCTGAAGACGGTGCACTCATGGTGATTTTTGCCAAATTTGTTTGTTTGTCTTGGACAACAATGATATCAATTAAAATTGTCCTAGACAAATAATTGTCAAAGTAGACAAATATCGTTAATATTTGCAAATGAACAGGAATTGACTAGGACAAATTAAAGCTTGTCCACGAACGGGAGTAATTCATGAAGAAAGTCGCTGTCATTGGTTCCGGTATTTCAGGGCTGGGGGCGGCCTGGGTGCTGGCCCGGTCCGGAGGTGACGTGCGTGTTTCGTTGTTTGAGGCGGCAGCGTATGCCGGCGGGCACACCAATACGGTTGACGTCACCCTGCCCAATGCACGGGGAACGCCGGTAACGTTCGGGGTCGATACAGGCTTTCTTGTGTTCAATCATCGTACCTATCCGCAATTGGTCAGTTTGTTCGATACCCTGGGCGTCGAGACCGTGGCATCCGACATGTCGTTCTCGGTGCAGGCCGATCAAGGGCGTCTTGAATGGTGTGGCAGCGACCTGGCTTCGGTGTTTGCCCAGAAACGGAACCTGGCTCGCCCGGCTTTCTGGACCATGCTGCGCGATATATTGCGGTTCAATCGCGAGGCAACCACGATTGCCCTGAAGGGTACCGAAGCCCAGCTTACGCAAAGCATTGGCGACTTTCTTGTGCAGCAACGTTATTCAGACGTTTTCCGCGACTGGTACCTGTTGCCCATGATCAGCAGCATCTGGTCATGCGCAGCCAGCCAGATGCTTGAGTTTCCGGTGTCAACCCTGATCCGCTTCTGTCATAACCATGGCCTGCTGCAGGTCAGTGACCGGCCCCAGTGGTACACCGTGGCTGGCGGTGCGCGCAACTATGTTGAGCGCATGCTGAAAGAGCTTGATGATGTGCGTCTGAGTACGCCTGTACTGGCTGTGCGTCGAAACGGGCCAGGGGCAGGGGTGAGTGTGGCAACGGCTCACGGCCCGGAACATTTTGATGAGGTTATCTTTGCCTGTCATTCCGACCAGGCGCTCGAGATTCTGGGCCCGGATGCCACGCCCTCCGAGGCTGGTGTCCTGGCAGCGATCCCTTACCAGATGAATCATGCGGTGTTGCATACCGATGAGTCACTGCTGCCCGCCCGGCGCAAGGCCTGGGCGGCCTGGAACTACGAGCACCGGGCCCGGTCTGATGAGCACGGTGGCGAGGGCGTGTGCCTGCATTACTTGCTTAACCGGTTGCAGCCTTTGCCGTTTGGCCAGTCTGTTATTGTGTCACTCAATCCTGTCCGTCAGCCTGACCCGGCCAAGGTGCTTCGCCACATCGATTACGCGCACCCTGTCTTTGACCTTGCGGCACGGCAGGCGCAGCAGGCCTTGCCGGCTATTCAGGGGCAGCGTAATACCTGGTTCTGCGGCGCCTGGACAGGTTACGGCTTTCATGAAGACGGGCTTAAATCGGGGTTGTCTGTTGCCAACGCATTGCTCGAGCGCTGGCAAGTCGATGTCGCCATTCCCCAGGCAGCGTAACCGGATCAATCATGACAACGCTTTCCAGGCCCTTTTCTCCTGCCCAGGCTCTGATCGGTATCGGTCAGGTCCGGCATACGCGTCTGCGGCCTGCGCATAACGCGTTTGCCTATCGCACCTGGTTTGTGCTGTTGCCGATGCGCAGCTGGCGCTATCACCCAATCCGTGGTCTGAAGCGCAACCAGCGCGGGTTGGTCAGTTTTCATGATGCAGATCACGGTGAAGGTGGGCCAGATGCCCTGGCCTGGGTAGAGCAACTGCTTGAGACGTCGGGTGTGCACGTGTCGGGCGAGATCTGGTTGCATACCTACCCGCGTGTTCTGGGCTATGTATTTAACCCGGTCAGTTTCTGGTATGCCCATGATGCCGATGGCTCGCTAAAGGCGATTGTTGCCGAGGTCAACAATACGTTCGGGCAGCGGCACAGCTATGTGCTCACAGGTTCCGACCTGCGCTGGGGTCAAGAATTGACGGCGACCAAAACCTTTCATGTGTCACCGTTTTGCCAGGTAACCGGGGCGTACCGTTTCCGTTTTATGCGAACAGGTCAAGCGGCAGAAAAAAATCAGCGTACAGTCGCCCGGATTGACTATGACGACGAGCATGGGCCCTTGCTGCAGACCAGCGTCAGTGGTGTACTGACCCCCCTGACTGCGCGCAGTCTGTTCAGGACAGTGCTGTCCATGCCTTTGCTTACGCTGGGCATCATTGCACGCATTCACTGGCAGGCGGTCAAGCTGCTGTTCAAACGCGTGCCTTTTTCGACCAAATCCACAAAGAGTGTTTCCCATGACTGACACCATTGAGACCCGTTCCGCCACGTTGCCGCGCGCCGGTGCTGCTGTGGTGCGTGCGCCGGCGGCAGCCCGTACCGTATTGCGTTTGCTTGAAAAGCTGGCCTGTGGCGCCCTTGAGCTTGAGTTGCCCGATGGTACGGTGCGACGCTTCGGGCCCGGCACCCAGCCGTCGGCCAGTATGCGACTGAACAACTGGCATCTGTTTTCGGCCGTCATACGTTCTGGTGATATTGGCTTTGCCGAAACCTATATTAATGGTGACTGGAATACGCCTGACTTGCCCGGTTTGTTGCGGTTGCTTATTGAAAACCGCGAACGGCTGGAAAGCGTGCTTTACGGGTCATGGTGGGGCAGTCTTGTTTACCGCTTGCGCCACCTGTTCAACCGCAACAGCCGCAGCGGCAGCCGCCGCAATATTCATGCGCACTACGACCTGGGCAATACCTTTTACCGCTACTGGCTCGATGAAACCATGAATTACTCATCGGCCTTGTTCAGTGGCGATAACAGCCAGCCGCTGGCGCAGGCGCAATGGGCAAAAATTCATCGTGCGCTCGACGAGGCGGGTGTCAGGCCGGGCCAGCATGTGCTTGAAATCGGTTGTGGCTGGGGTGCGGTTGCGCAAGCCGCGGCTGCCGGGTATGCGGCACACCTTACCGGGGTCACCTTGTCGACCGAGCAACTGGCGTATGGGCAGCAGCGCCTGCGTGATGCAGGCCTTGCAAACAGGGCCGATCTGCGCCTGCAAGACTATCGCGATATTGACGATGGCCCCTTCGATGCCATTGTTTCTATCGAGATGTTCGAGGCCGTCGGACAAGAGTACTGGCCGGCTTATTTCAGTGCTGTTGCTAAAAACCTCAAGCCAGGCGCCCGGGCATGCATTCAAAGCATCACCATTCGCAATGACTTGTTTGATCGCTATGCCAGGTCAACTGACTTTATCCAGCAATACATTTTCCCGGGTGGCATGTTGCCCAGCGAAACGACCTTCATTCAGGCCGCACAAGCGGCTGGTCTGGAAGTCGAGCGTACCTTCAGTTTCGGGCCCGATTATGCTGAAACCTTGCGCCGCTGGCGCAAGCCCTTTCTGGCCAATGAACAGGCCATTCGCGAACTTGGCTTCGACACCCGCTTCATGCGCACCTGGGACTTTTACCTGTGTTATTGCGAAGCGGCCTTTGACACCGGCAACACCGACGTTGTGCAGTTCACCCTGCGCAAACCCGGCTAAGGCGGCCAGCATGCGTTATTCATCACTTTGTCTGGCACGAACCGTTCACCGCCTGGTTGCGCTGGCCGTGGTGGCTGTGCTTGCCTTGCCGCTTCAGGTGGCCGCCCAGCCGGCCCCCCCCGAGGTCGTTTCGGCCCTTGGCTCGCCAATGCTGCAAGGCCAGAAAAAATTCCGCTGGTTCGCCTTTACGGTGTACGACATCCGGCTGTGGGTGCCGGCCCCTGCATCCCCTGAAACCCTGTTCAATACGCCCTTCGCGCTTGAGCTTGAGTATGCGCGTTCACTGTACGGCAAGGCGATTGCCGAACGCTCGCTCGATGAAATGCAGGCCCTGGCCACAATCGACGAAACGCAACGGGTACGCTGGCTGGGCTTTATGGAAAAGGCGTTTCCCGATGTCAACCAGGGTGACCGGCTGACCGGGCTCTGGACGCCGGACGGCAAGGTCACGTTTCTGCTCAATGGCAACGAAACGGCCACAGTGCGCGACGCCCGTTTTGGCGAGCTGTTTTTTGGTATCTGGCTGGCACCGGGTACGTCCGAGCCCTCCATGCGCTCGGCCCTGCTGGGGTTGAATCAATGACATCGGCTGCCGGGGTCGCACATCTGGCGGGTTTTCGCTACGGGGCCCTGGGTTTGCCGCTGGCATTTGTTGCCTTGCCGCTGTA
>Ga0172382_10013434_pt1 | contig 10548 bp, 8 predicted proteins | sample Leawel138RmetaG_FD_122245 | JGI IMG/M metagenome (GOLD analysis project Ga0172382, IMG submission 122245) | Leachate microbial communities from a municipal landfill in Southern Ontario, Canada - Leachate well 138R metaG | ecosystem: Engineered > Solid waste > Landfill > Unclassified | place...
CCACAAGTGACCCCACACCCCCTCGCCCCTCACCCCACTCCCCTAACCCCTAGCCCCTAGCCCCTAGCCCCGAGCCCCTAGCCCCTAGCCCCTAGCCCCTAGCCCCTAGCCCCTAGCCAAGATGACCGACCACAAATACCGCATCGCCGTCGAGGTTGAAACCCAGTATCTGGACGACCAGTCGCTACCGGAAGAAAACCGCTACGTGTTCGCCTATACCATCACCATCCGCAACGCCGGCAGCGTGCCGGCCAAGCTGCTGTCGCGCCACTGGATCATCACCGACGGCAACGGCGCCGTGCAGGAGGTGCAGGGCGCCGGCGTGGTGGGCGAGCAACCGCATCTGGAGCCGGGCAAGCAGTTCCGCTATACCAGCGGCACGGTGCTCGACACCCCGGTGGGCGCCATGCAGGGCAGCTACCAGATGCGCGCCGACGACGGCCACGAATTCGATGCCGACATTCCGGTGTTCCGGCTGTCCATGCCGCGCACCCTGCATTGAAAAAAGTGGCAAGTTCCAAGTGACAGGTTCCAAGGTTTTTTCCTGCCACTTGTCACGTGCAACTTGAAACTGGCCTTATGTCCCTGCGCCACACCTATACCCTGTTCGCCCCCATCTACGACCTGGTGATCGGACGGGCCAGCGAGGCCCTGCGCCGCGACAGCCTGCAGCGGCTGCCGGTACGGGAGGGCGATGTGCTGCTGGCCGGCATCGGTACCGGCCTCGATATCCCGCACCTGCCGCACGGCCCCTGCTACATCGGCCTGGACCTCACGCCGGCGATGCTGCGCAAGGCGCAACGGCGCCGCGCCGGACGCGCGGACATTCACCTGCACCTGGGCGACGCCATGCAGCTGCCCTACCGCGATGCCAGCTTCGATGCCGTGGTACTGCACCTGATCCTTGCCGTGGTGCCGCAACCGCAGCGCCTGCTGGCCGAGGCCGAACGCGTGCTCAAGCCCGGCGGCCACATCCTCATCGTCGACAAGTTCCTGCGTCCCGGCCAGCGCGCGCCACTGCGGCGCCTGCTCAACCTCATCACCCGCCACATCGCCACCCGCACCGACGTGGTGCTGGAGGAGGTCATGGCCTGCTGTACGCAGCTGCACCTGCAGCTGGATGAGCCGATACTGGCGCGCGGCTGGTTCCGGCGGATTGAACTAAGAAAGTGACAAGTGACAAGTGACAAGTGACAAGTGACAAGTGACAAGTGACAAGTGACAAGTGACAAGTGACAAGTGACAAGTGACAAGAAGGGTGTTGGCATTTTCTGGTGACTTGCAACTTGTATCTCGAAACTTGTAACTTCACCCTGACCTACACCCAAGACCCGACACAAACCCGGTAGACAGAACCGTGCCCACCTATGCCATCGGCGACATCCAGGGCTGCTACGACCCGTTGATGCGACTGCTGGAGCAGATCCGCTTCGACCCGGCCAGCGATCGCCTGTGGTTTGCCGGCGACCTGGTGAACCGCGGCCCGAAATCCTTGCAGGTACTGCGTTTCGTGCGCGACCTGGAGGACAGTGCCGTCACCGTGCTGGGCAATCATGACCTGCACCTGCTGGCGGTGTGGCAGCAGAAGCATCACCACTTCAGCACCAACGACACCCTGCTGCCCATCATGCAGGCGCCGGATCGCGACGAGCTGTGCCACTGGCTACGCCACCGGCCACTGCTGCATCACGATGCGCAGCTGGATTATGTGATGGTGCACGCCGGCCTGCCGCCGCAATGGGACCTGGCCACCGCGCGGCGCCTCGCCGGCGAGGTGGAGGCCGTGCTGCGCGGCGACGATTTCCTCGCCTTCATGGAAAACATGTACGGCAACAAACCCAGGCAGTGGGATGCGGATCTGCGCGGCTGGGATCGCCTGCGCTTTGCGGTGAACTGCTTTACCCGTCTGCGTTTCTGCACGCCGGCGGGGGAGCTGGATTTTCATCACAAGGGCAAACCGGGCAGCACCGATGATGCCGTGCTGCCGTGGTTCGCCGTGCCGGGGCGACGCAGCGGCGACCAGCGCATCCTGTTCGGCCACTGGTCCACCCTGGGATTTCACCGCGGCGACAATGTCTGTGCCCTCGACACCGGCTGCCTGTGGGGCGGGGCCCTCACCGCCCTGCGCCTGGAGGATGGCGCCGCCTTCCATCTCGACTGCCCCGCCAGCTGTGCCCCGGGGGCGGACTGAGGGCCCCTTGATGCACGTCAAGTGCATGTCGCCGCGGCGGTTTTAAACTCTACAATTACGGGGAGGCCTGGATTAAGTCCCTCCCGGACTTGTTCAGACATTCCATAACAACGTCCCGCCGTCCACCCGGCATGGGATGCATGCCCGTGGCAGGATGCTGCGCCCGCGCGGAGAACTTGCTGCGATGCTCATTCGAAACCGCTCCCTGTCCTTCAATATCGTCCTGCTGGCCGTCGTCATTGGCGCCCCCTATGGCTTGCTGTGGGGCTGGCTGCTCTACTCCGATCGCATCGGCCTCGACGTCATGGCCTGGGTGGTAGTGTTGCTGGTGCTCGACGCCGCCGTGATGGTGCTGTTCGTGCGCGGCCTGATGCAACCGCTGCGGATGGTGAGCCAGATCATGCACCACGTGGCGCAGGGCGACTTCACCATTGAGGTGCACAACCCCTATCAGGGCCAGATTGGCGATATGCTGGCCGATGTCGACCGCTCGGTGCGCGCCAACCGCAGCATGATGGAGCGCATCCTCGGCAACACCGTCAACATCGCCTCCGCCAGCTTCGAGACTGTCTCTTCCTCCTCCAAGGTGGTGTTCAACGTCGAGGCGGAGGAGAGCCACGTCCACAGCATCTCCGAGGCCAGTCGTCAGATCAGCGCCACCATCGCCGGCACGGCGGACAACGCCCGCAGCGTCAGCGCCGCGGTCCATGAACTCAACAGCACGGTCAGCGAGGGCAATGCCATTGCCCAGCAGACCCTGAACAGCATGAGCCAGCTGGCGGAGACGGTGGGCGAGGCCGCCGCCAAAGTGGAGGCGCTGGGCGACTCGTCACGACGCATCGGCGAGATCACCGCGGTAATCAACGATATTGCCGGACAGACCAACCTGCTCGCCCTCAACGCCGCCATCGAGGCCGCGCGCGCCGGCGAACATGGCCGCGGCTTTGCGGTGGTGGCCGACGAGGTGCGCAATCTGGCCGAGCGCACCAGCAAGGCGACCAGCGAGATCGCCGCCATGATCCATACCATCCAGAGCGAAATCGCCGCCGTCACCACCACCATGCAGACCGGCGTCGACCGTGCCGGCAACAGCCGCCAGGCGGCCGTGCAGACCGGCGACGCCTTCGACACGGTCAAGGGCGGCATCGAAACCGTGACCACCCTCATCAACCAGATCGCCGCCGCCGCCGGCGAGCAGCAGACCGCCACCGCGGAGATCGCCGCCAGCATCCAGATGATCTCCGAGCTGGCCGGCAACAACACGCGCCAGGCCCACAGCGCGGTGGATACCATCGAGCAGATGAACACCGTGATCGGTGACCAGCTGCGCACGCTGGAGCAGTTCCAGATCCCGCACAAGGCGGTACTGGTCGCCAAATCCGATCACATGCTGTGGAAGAAGCGCCTCACCGAGCTGCTGCTCGGCCGCACCGAGATGCGCTCCAGCGAGGTCACCGATCACCATTCCTGCCGCTTCGGCAAGTGGTATTACAGCGACGGCAAGCAGATGTACGGCAATATCGCGGCGTTTCGTGCCATCGAGGAACCGCACCGCCAGATTCACGCCATTGCGCGCCAGGTGGTGGAGATGCACGAAGCCGGCAACAAGGCCGAGGCGCAGCGCCTGGTGGAGCAGCTCACCGAACCCACCGCGCAGGTACTGGCCCGTCTGGACGAGCTGCACCGCATGGCGGCAGGAAAAAGTGACAAGTGACAAGTGACAAGTGACAAGTGACAAGTGACAAGTGACAAGTGACAAGCAGGATGGTTTGCCTCCTCGGGTAATTTGCAACCTGTCACGTGCGACTTATAGCTGGTATCTCCCCTATCCCTCCAGCAGTCGCTCGAACTCGGCCAGCGGCAGTGGCCGGCCCAGCAGATAGCCCTGGTATTCCTCACAGCCCTGTGCACGCAGGAAGGCCAACTGCGCCGCCGTCTCCACACCCTCGGCGATCACCTCCAGGTGCAGGCTGCGCGCCATGGCGATGATGGTGGTGACGATGGCGGCATCGTTGCGATCGTCGGGCACGCCCTGGACGAAGGAGCGGTCGATCTTGAGACGGTCCACCGGCAGACGCTTGAGGTAGCTGAGCGAGGAATATCCGGTGCCGAAATCGTCGATGGCGAGATTGACGCCGAGCGCCTTGAGCCGCTCCAGGGTACGCACGCCGGCCTCGGCATGACTCAGCACGAAGCCCTCGGTGATCTCCAGTTCCAGCCATTGCGGCGCAAGGCCGGTCTCGACCAGCACCTCGTTCACCGTCGCCACGATGTCGCCGTGCACGATCTGCTGCCCGGACAGATTGACCGCAATGCGCAGCGGCCGGCCCCGGTCCTGCCACTGGCGCGCCTGCCGGCAGGCGGTGCGCAGCACCCAGCGCCCCAGTGCCTGAATCAGGCCGGTCTCTTCCGCCAGCGGAATGAAGCGATCCGGCGGTATCAGGCCCATCTCCGGGTGCAGCCAGCGCACCAGCGCCTCCGCCCCGATGCAGCACTCGCCCTGTATGGCGGCCTGCGCCTGGTAATGCAGCACCAGCTCATCCCGCTCCAGCGCCAGACGCAGGCCGCGCTCCAGCTCGAAGCGTTCCAGGCTGAGGCGCGTCATCTCCGGCGTGTAGAACTGGTAATTGTTGCGCCCCATTTCCTTGGCGCGGTACATCGCGGTATCGGCATTCTTGATCAGGGCCTCGGCATCCTGGCCGTCGCCGGGGAATACGCTGATGCCGATGCTCGCGCCGATATAGATATCGTGCGGCTCCACCCGTGCCGGTTCGTGCATCCTCTCCAGTATCTTGCGCGCCACGACGCCGGCATGCTGCGGATCGTGCAGGTCCTCCAGGATCACCAGGAATTCGTCACCGCCCAGGCGCGCCACCGTATCCTGATCGCGCACCACGGCATTCAGGCGATGGGCGACGACCTGCAGCAGACGGTCACCCACCGGGTGACCCAGGCTGTCATTGACGTTCTTGAAGCGATCCAGGTCAAGAAACAGTACGGCGAGCTGATGGCCCACACGGCGCATGCGCTCGAGGGCGCCCTGCAAGCGGTCCTGCAACAGCACCCGGTTGGGCAGGTCGGTGAGCAGGTCGTAGTGCGCCAGGTGATGAATCCGCTCCTCCGAAGCCTTCTTCTCGGAAACATCCGTAAAGACGCCGATGTAGCGCATCGGCTCGCCCTGCGCGTTCTTCACCACGCTGAGATTCTGCCAGGCCGGGAACACCTCGCCATCGGCGCGTCGGTACCACACCTCACCCTGCCAGCTGCCGTCCTCATCTACCATCGCCCACAGCCGCTCGCAGGCCTGCTGCTCGAATTGTTCGGCGTTGAGCACCGTGCGCAGCAGCTGTCCGGCAACGGCTTCAGCGGTGTAACCGGTGATGGTGCTGAAGGCCTGATTGACGTCGACGATGCGGTGATCGGCGCCCAGGATCATGATGCCTTCCTGGCTCCCTTCAAACACGCTCGCCGCCAGGCGCAGCTGCTCCTCGGTCTGCCGGGCACGGGTGAGGTCCTTGATGCCGACCAGCATGCCGATGGGTTGGTCCTGGTCGCCACGAATGATGCGTATCGAGACCTCGATGGGGCAGCCGACGGGATTGCTGGGGTCATCGGCATCCATGGTGACGTAGGCATCTTCACGCAGGCGCCGCGCCCGGCACACCGGGCACTCATCCTTTTCGCCGTGCGGATGCATCAGCACGTCAATAGTGCGGCCGATGACCTGCTCCGGCGCCAGGCCAAACAGGCGATAAAAGGCGCGGTTGGCGCGCAGCACCTGTTCATTCAGGTCGAGCAGGTACACCGCATCGTCAAAGAAATCCATGGCATAGGACCACTCCTGTGCCGAATGTTGCAGCGCCAGCTCGGCACGACGGCGCTCGGTGACATCGCGCCCCAATACCACCAGCCCCTTGCGGCCACCGGTGACACCGAACACCGGCACCTTGATTACATCGTAGATATGGGTCTCACCCCGCACAGTGGGGATCGCCTCCTCGCCGCGCGTAATGCCACCGGCGCGCCAGGCCTGCTCGTCGCTGGCCTCGCAGGCGAGAAAGGCATCGCGGTACAAGGCGTCGGTGAATTCGGCCAGTTCGGCATCGGTCCTGCCGCGATAGTCCACCGCGGTGAGGTTGAACAGTTCCAGATCGGCCTGGTTGGCCTCCAGCCAGCGGCCCTGGCCATCCTTGAAGCAGATGATATCGGGGGTGGCATTGATCAGGGTACGCAGACGCTGTTCGCTTTCCGCCAGGGCACGCGAGGTGTTCACCACTTCGCTGCCCAGCGGCCGGATCAGCCAGGCGGTAATCACTGCACCGGACAGCACCATCACCAGGATGGTCAGCGCCGGCAACAACAGCTGCTGCTGTACCGGCAGATACAGATCCGCGGTGCGCACAGCCACCGTCAGGGCCCAGCCGTGGCTGCCAGGAACAGGCTCGTAAAACAGAATCCGTTCCCCCGCTTCCGGCGTGAGAACTCCGGTTCCCCCGGCCGCCGCCATCTGCAGGGCTTGCAACAGGCCGTCTGTGGCAGGCAGCAGCCTCAGCTCGGCGGTCGCCGCATCGGGGGTCACCAGCAACTGCTGCGGCAGGTTGCCCAGATACTGCCGCACGGCTATGCCAAAGGCGGCCTTGTCGCCCAGCAGCTGGAGCAGGCCGTCGAGCTGGAACACCACCACGTCGGTGCCCACCCGCTCCGCCTGGCGATTGAGGATCGGCGCGCCAATGAGCAGATGAGGATGACCGTCGATGAGCACCGGGCCACGCAACAGCGGCAGACTGACGCCCACCGGCGGAACGGGCCAGTCCTCGCGCAGCGGCAGCAGGCCCAGTGATACGGCCGGTCGGCCCACCGCATCCAGGCGAACCAGGCCAACCACATCAGCGGACTGGCCCAGTGCATCCTGCAGGCGTGGCGTGCTGAAAGCGACCAGTTCATCGCGCGACACCGCGCCGCGGTTGTACTGCTCCAGCCGATCACGGATCACGCTGCGGCTGGTCAACTGCATGGCGACATCCGTCAGCTTGTGAAAATACTGGCCGATGCTCTGCGACTGACCATGCACCTGGGAATGCAGCGCATCTTCACCATGCTGGCGCGCCTGCAGATACAGCGGCACACCGGTCGCCAGTCCAGCCACCAGGCCGGTGAGCATGATGCCCAGCACGGCAAAGGCGAGGATGCGGCGTTGCAGCCGATGGGTTTTGCGGGTGATCACGGTGCAGCGCGCCGCCGTTCCAGAACGAGAAAGCTGAAGGCGTAGGGATTCTTGTCGTCGGCCGGGTGATCGCCGCGCTCCACCTCGCGCCAGTCGTCCCAGTCAAACGTGGGAAACCACGCATCACCCTCCACCTCGGCGTGTACCAGGGTCAGGATCAGGCGATCGGCCCGTGGCAGCATCTGGCGGTAGAACGATTCGCCGCCGATGATCATCACCTCGGGCGCATCGCCGGCCGCGCGCAATGCCTCAGCGATGGAATGCACCACCGTGGCACCCGGCGCCTGATAGGCCATATCGTTGGTGACCACGATGTTGTGCCGTTCCGGCAACGGCCGGCCCAGCGACTCGAAGGTCTTGCGCCCCATCAGGATCGGCTTGCCCAGGGTATGGCGGCGGAACCACTTCATGTCGCCGGGCAGATGCCAGGGCAGGCGGTTCTCGATGCCGATGACGCGGTTCTCCGCCAGGGCGACGATGATCGAAATCATCGGTTGTGCCTCATTCGCGCCAGCCTGCATCTCATCTGCCATCTGTATTCCCTCTGGAAAAGCCTGCCTGGATACTTCCCTTAAACCGCGACCGGCGCCTTGATGGCCGGATGGCACTCGTAGCCGACCAGTTCGAAATCCTCGAACCTGAAGTTGAACAGCGACGTCACCGCCGGATTGATCTTCATCTGCGGCAACGGATACGGCGCGCGCGCCAATTGCGTATGCGCCTGCTCCAGATGATTGAGATAGAGATGGGCATCACCCAGGGTATGCACGAAGTCACCCGGCTTCAGTCCGGTGACCTGCGCCACCATCAGGGTGAGCAGGGCATAGGAGGCGATGTTGAACGGCACGCCGAGAAAGATGTCGGCGCTGCGCTGATACAGCTGGCAGGACAACCGGCCGTCGGCGACATAGAACTGGAACAGGGTGTGGCAGGGTGGCAGCGCCATGTTTTCCACCTCGGCCACATTCCACGCCGACACCAGCAGGCGGCGCGAATCCGGATTGCGCCGGATCTGTTCGACCAGCTGGCCGATCTGATCGATGGTGCCGCCGTCGGGTGTCGGCCAGGAGCGCCACTGGTGACCATAACCGGGGCCGATGCCGCCCCACTGGCGCGCAAACTCCGCATCGTCGCGGATGCGTGCGACGAAATCGGCCAGCGCGATATTGTCGCCCGTGCTCTTCACGTAGACCGCATGCGGCCATTCATTCCAGATGCCGACGCCGTTGTCGACCAGGTACTTGATGTTGGTATCGCCGGCCAGAAACCACAGCAACTCGTGGATGATGCCCTTGAGAAATACCTTCTTGGTGGTGAGCAACGGGAAGCCATCGGCCAGATTGAAGCGCATCTGGTGGCCGAACACGCTCACCGTACCGGTACCGGTACGATCCTCCTTGCGCGTGCCGTGCTCCAGCACATGGCGCATCAGATCCAGATACTGCTTCATGCTCTCCCCCTTCTTGCTGCCAGGATCATCAACACGGCACCGGCCGCCAGCAGCGGCAACGACAGCACCTGTCCCATGGTCACCCAGCCGAAGGCCAGATAACCCAGGTGGGCATCGGGCTCGCGCACGAACTCCACCAGAAAACGGAATGCGCCATAACAGATGGCGAACAGGCCGGACACCGCCATCACCGGCCGCGGCCGGCTGGAATACAGCCAGAGGATGGCGAACAGCAGCACACCCTCCAGCAGGAATTCATACAACTGGTTGGGATGGCGCGGCAGCGGGCCGGCACCGGGAAACACCATCGCCCAGGGCACGTCGCTCACCTTGCCCCACAGCTCGCCGTTGATGAAGTTGCCGATGCGGCCGACGCCAAGGCCGAGGGGCGCCAGCGGCGCGACGAAGTCCATCAACGCGAAGTAGCGCAGCTTGAGCTTGCGGGCAAACAACGCCACCGCGGTCATCACGCCGAGCAGGCCGCCGTGGAACGACATGCCGCCTTGCCACACCTTGAACAGCAGCAGCGGCTCGGCGAGGAAGGCGGAGAAGTTGTAGAACAGCACATAGCCGACGCGCCCGCCCAGCACTACGCCGAGGGCGACATAGAACACCAGGTCGTCCACCTGCGCCGGCGTCAGCAGCGCGCCGGGGCGCTGCGCCCGCCAGCGCCCCAGCCACCAGCCGCCGGCGAAGCCGACCAGGTACATCAGGCCATACCAGTGCACCTTGAGCGGACCGAGGCTGAGGGCCACCGGGTCGATGTCGGGATAGGTCAGCATGCGGGGAGTATCCTTAAAGACCGTTGCCGGTTACAAGTTTCGAGTGACAAGTAACGGCCCCTTCCTTTCACTTGCAACTTGAAACTTGTCACTGGGGACTTACTCACAACATCACCGACCGCGCGGTGAAGCACTTGATGTACTCGGTCTCGGGGATCGCCGGGTGCACCGGATGGTCCGGGCCCTGGTGGCCCTGCTCCAGGATCTGCATCTGGCGATCGAGATGGCGCGCGCTCTGGTGCAGCAGGTCGAGGAACACCTCGCGCTGCAGGTGGAACGAGCAGGAGGCGGCGACCAGAATGCCGTCCTTGCCGAGCAGCTGCAGCGCCGCCTGGTTGATGCGGCGGTAGGCCTGGATGCCCTCCTTGGCGTCCTTCTTGCGCTTGATGAAGGCAGGCGGGTCGACGATCACCACATCAAACCGCTCCTTGTCGGCGCGCAGCGCCTTGAGCGCCTCGAAGGCATCGCCCTCGATGGCATCCACCTTGTCCGCCACGCCGTTCAGCGTTGCATTGCGCTGCACCTGATCCAGCGCCGGGCCGGAGGCATCGACGCAGGTCACCTGCGCCGCGCCGGCCGCCGCCGCGGCGATGCCCCAGCCGCCGATGTAGCTGAACACATCCAGCACCCGCGCACCTTGCGCATAGCGCTGCATGCGCGCGCGGTTGTCGCGGTGGTCGTAGAACCAGCCGGTCTTCTGCCCGGTGAGCAGTGGCGCCTCGTAACGCACGCCGTTCTCCTCCACGGTCACCACCTCCGGCGCCTCGCCCAGGGCCGACTCCACATAGCTGCCGAGCCCCTCCGGTGCCCGCGCCGAGCTGTCGTTGCGCAGCAGGATCACGCGCGGCTTCACCACCTTGTCCAGCGCCGCCACCACATCCTCCTTCAGCACCTCCATGCC
>Ga0172382_10013435_pt1 | contig 10546 bp, 9 predicted proteins | sample Leawel138RmetaG_FD_122245 | JGI IMG/M metagenome (GOLD analysis project Ga0172382, IMG submission 122245) | Leachate microbial communities from a municipal landfill in Southern Ontario, Canada - Leachate well 138R metaG | ecosystem: Engineered > Solid waste > Landfill > Unclassified | place...
ATGGAGATGTCGCAGTTCCTGCTCGCGGCCTATTACCTGCTCGGCGGCGCCTATTCGTTCCAGCTCGACGCCCATGTGCGCATGGACCTGTTCTACGGCCGGCTCTCGCCGCGCCGGCGCGCCGTGACCGATGCCTTCACCATCCTGTTCGTGCTGTTCTATCTCGGCGTGCTGATCTATGGCGGCCTGTCGTCGACCGAATATGCCTGGAGCTTCAACCAGAAGAACTACACCTCCTGGGCGCCGCCGATGTGGCCGATCAAGGCGATCATGACCTTCGGCATCTTCCTGATGCTGCTTCAGGCGATCTCCGCCCTCATCAAGGACGTGGCGATAGTGCGCGGAAAGCCTTTTCCATGAGTTCGGAGCTCATCACCCTTTTCATGTTCGCCTCGATGCTGCTCCTGATGGCGACCGGCCAGCGGGTCTTCGGCGTCATCGGCTTCGTCGGCGCCATCGCCGCGCTGTGGCTGTGGGGCAAGGGCTCGGCGGAAATGCCGTTCAACGCCACCATCCAGGTGCTGAACTGGTTTCCGCTCATCACCGTGCCGTTCTTCGTCTTCATGGGCTACATCCTGTCGGAATCCGGCATCGCCTCGAACCTCTACCGCATGTTCCACGTCTGGTTCGGCGGCGTGCGCGGCGGGCTGGCGCTCGGCACCATCGGCCTGATGGTGCTGATCTCGTGCATGAACGGCCTTTCCGTCGCCGGCATGGCCATCGGTGCCACCGTCGCCCTGCCGCAGCTCCTGAAGCGCGGCTACGACAAGACGATGGTCACGGGCGTCATCCAGGGCGGCTCCTCGCTCGGCATCCTGATGCCGCCCTCGGTGGTGCTGGTGCTCTACGCCATGATCGCCCGCCAGCCGGTGCTGCAACTGTGGCTCGCCGGCATCGTGCCGGCGCTGATGATGGCGGGGCTGTTCACCGCCTATATCTACCTGCGCTGCCGCCTGAACCCGGCGCTCGGACCCGCCCTTCCGAAGGAAGAGCTCGACGCCATTCCCCGCGCCGAGAAGCTGAAGCTGCTCTCGGCCGGCATCCTGCCCATCGCCATCTTCGCCGGCATCATGGGCCTGTTCATGACCGGCGTCACCAGCCTGGTCGAGAGCTCGGTCGTCGGCGCGGTGCTGGCGATGCTGGCCGCGCTCGTCACCGGGCGGCTGAGCTACAAGGTGCTGGAAGCCTCGACCCGCAACACGCTCGCCGTCTCGTGCATGTTCCTGTGGATCATCCTCGGCGCGCTGTGCTTCTCCTCCGTCTATGACGGGCTCGGCGCCGTGCGCGCCATCGAGAACCTCCTGCTCCACAACTGGGACCTCAACCGCTGGGAAATCCTGATCGCGATGATGGCCTCGTTCATCGTCCTCGGCATCTTCCTCGACGACACCGCCATGCTGGTCATCGTCGCGCCGCTCTATATCCCGCTGGTCAGGAGCCTCGGCTTCGACCCGATCTGGTTCGGCGTCCTCTACACCATCACCTGCCAGATCGCTTACATCACCCCGCCTTTCGGCTACAACCTGTTCCTGATGCGCGCCATGGCCCCGCCGGAGATCTCGCTCGGCGACATCTACCGCTCGATCTGGCCGTTCTTCTTCCTGATGGTGCTGTCCATGGTCATCATCATGATCTTCCCGCAGATCGCCCTGTGGTTGCCGAACGTCTACACGGGCCGCTAAGCTCGCCAACAACAAGCCCGGGAAAACCGGCAGATCGTCAACGAACCGAAGATGGGAGAACCGGCATGACAACCAAACGCATCGTCACCAAGCGCGATTTCCTGAAGAAGGCCGGCGTCGCCGGCGCGGGCGCCGTCGGCGCGACGACGCTCGCCGCGCCCTACGTCAAGGCCCAGGCGCCGATCCGCTGGCGCTTGCAGACCTATGCCGGCGCCTCGCTCGCCGAGCACGTCATCAAGCCGTCGATCGACGCCTTCAACAAGGCGGCCAACGGCGAGATGGTGATCGACCTCTACACCGCCGACCAGCTCGTGCCGCAGGGCGAATTGTTCCGCGCCGTCCAGACCGGCACCATCGACGCCGCCCAGTCCGACGACGATTCGGCTGCCTCGCCGGTCGACGTCGCCGTGTTCGGCGCCTATTTCCCCTTCGCCTCGCGCTACAGTCTCGACGTGCCGGTGCTGTGGGAATGGTACGGGCTGAAGGAGATCTGGGAGGAAGCCTATGCCGAGGTGCCGGGCGTGACGTGGCTGTCCTCCGGCGCGTGGGACCCGTGCAACTTCGCCACCACCAAGCCGATCCGCTCGCTCGACGACCTGAAGGGCCTGCGCGTCTTCACCTTCCCGACCGGCGGCCGCTTCCTCGAACGCCTCGGCGTCGTGCCGGTGACGCTGCCGTGGGAGGACATCGAGGTGGCGATCCAGACCGGCGAGATCGACGGCGTCGCCTGGTGCGGCTCGACCGAGACGCACACGGTCGGCTGGGCCGACATCACCAAATACTATCTCACCAACAACATCTCGGGCGCCTGGGCCGGCTCCTATTTCGTCAACACCGACCGCTGGAACGAGGTGCCGGAGCACCTTCAGCAGATCTACCGGCTGACCATCGATTCCTCGCACTACTATCGCCAGCACTGGTACTGGTGGGGCGAGGCGCACTACCGCACCAGCGGCGGCAAGCTGGAGCTGACCACCATCCCCGAGGCGGAATGGAAGACGGTCGAAGACGAGGCGATGAAGTTCTGGGACGAGATCGCCGCGCAAAGCCCGCGCAACGCCCGCGTGGTCGAGATCCTCAAGAAATACGCCGAGACCATGCGCGCCGCCGGCGCGCCCTATCGCTACGGCTGAGCCCGGCACGCGGGATCACGGATGAGGAAGGGCCGGCGGCGACGCCGGCCCTTCCGGCTTTTCCGGGGCTGCGCCGGATGAACGGTCGCCGCCGCGTGGACGGCGAAAGGAAAAACCTGCCGGCGAGGCAGGTTTTCCTTGATCCGCGGCGGATGCGGGATCGGGAGAAATCAATCGTCGCCGATCTTGTTGATGCGATCGATCAGTTCCTTGCCACCGACCTTGTCGTAAAATTCCGGATAGATGGACATCGCGATGTCGCGGAATTTCTCGATGTCCGGGCGGGTGATGATCTTCCCCTGCTGCTTCCACTCGGCCTCGATGCGCCTGTTATATTCGAGGTCATCCTTGCGCTCGATCTCGCGGCCTTCGGCCTCGGCCTCCTGGATGGCGGCGCGCGCATCCTCGGGCAGGCTCTGCCACCACGCCTCGGAAACGACGAGCGGATAGAACAGCACCACATGGTCCGTAACCGCCGCATATTTCAGCACTTCGATGTGCTTGAACTCGAGCTGTGCGGGCAGGCTGCCGTCGATGCCGTCGATCGTTCCCTGGCTGAGCGCCGTATAGACCTCCGAGATCGACATCGGAACCGGGATCGCACCCATTTTCCGGTAGAGCGCAATGAAGGGCGGCGATTCCATCGTGCGGATCTTCAGGCCGGCATAGTCCTCCGGCGCGTTGATCTCCCGGACGTTGTTGGAGGTGTTGCGCGCTCCCGTGACCCACCAACCCAGGATCCTGAACCCCTTGGCGATCATCTTCTGGTTGAACTCTTCGCCGATCTCGCCGTCGACCACCTTGAACGCATGTTCGACGTTGCGGAAAAGGAACGGCAGATTGAACAGATCCGCTTCGGGCACGAAGGCGCTGAGCGTGCCGGTCGTCGCCAGGGCACCTTCGATGGTGCCCAGCTGCACGGCCTCGAAAAGCTGGCGCTCGCCCTTTCCGAGCGTGTTCTTGAAAACGTTGACTTCCACCTTGCCGTCGGTGAGCTCCTTGGTGCGGGCGGCGAAATGGTCGAAGCCCTTGTAGAGATCGGAGCGGGCTTCCAGCACCGATGCGACCCGCATGGTGAAGTCGGCCGCGTAACCGAGACCCGCCGTCGAGAGCAGTCCGGCAAAAGCTGCGGTAGCGAGAATTGTCCTGCGCGTAATCATCTACTCTCCTCCGTTCTACGGCCGTTTCACGGCTCGTTCATCCTTGATCAAAGGGGTCGAAAACGGGGATGGCTCACGCACCGACTGGGCGCGATAGACTTCCCCCAGCATTTTCACAAAGGCGGCGCTGGTTTCGACGCCTATGCCATCGACCGCGCGAACCGCGCGGCCGGACATTCCATCGACACCGCCGTTCACGATCGCGGCGTCGAACAACCGGCGCTCCATGTCCTCGTCGTGCAGGAGCGCACGGTCCTCGCGCAGGGCGGCGAGACAGGTGGCCACCCCATAGGCGCCCCAGTTCGATATCACCGCCGGAACCGCCAGCGTGGCGGGGGTCTCGTCCGCGACGCCGCCATGACAGGGGCAGCCGCAATCCCGCCCGAAGGGCAGGAGCCCCTGCGCGATCTCGGCGATCGGCCCCATGCCGAGCTCGTTGCCGCGGTCGCCTATGCCGATGCACGGCAGTCCGTGCTCGGCCGCGGACCGGAAAAGCGCCTCGCCCTTGGTCGCCGAATCGGAAATGTCCTTGCCGCCGACCATGTGGTAGACGCCCTTCGCATTGGGGCCCGCCTTCTCGACGGCGACGACGGCCTTCGCGCCGAAATCCCGGATCCACGCCTGCGATTGCGCATAGGCTTCGTCGCGGTCGCGCGACAGCGGCACGACGGTCGCGGCCGGCCGGTGAACGCCGTCCTCCTCACGCATGGTCTGCGGCTCGATCACATGCAGTTCCGCCACCCGCAGCAGGACGGTCATCAACCCGACCAGCTCCGGTTCGATGGCGACCACGACGCGCGCGCCGAGGCCCATCGCCAGCGCCCTTGCCAGCACGGCCGTCCCGAGCGGGCCATCCGTCTCGCCATGCGGATAATGTCCGGGCAGGATCAGCCCGGTCACGAGGATGACCGTATCGCCGGGCCGCACCGCCCGCGACAGAAGCTCTGCCGCGCGCATGCACAGCGGCCCGCCCTGAAGGCGCAGCGCGCCCTCGAAAAGCGGGCCGATCACCCCGTATGACGGGAAGTCGAGCGAGACCAGTTGGTCGACGTTCTTGCCGATCTGCTCGAGAAACGCGCTTCGCATCAACCCCTCACCATATGGCTCGGCAGCCACAGCGACAACGAGGGAACGAGGATCACCACGATCAGGAGCAGGATGAGCGCCAGCAGGAACGGCCAGGACGATTTCACGAAGCGCTCGATGCTGATCTGCCCGATCGAGCAGGTGACGAACATGGCGAGCCCGACAGGCGGCGCCACCAGGCCGATGGTCAGGTTGAGGCACAGCACCATGCCGAAATGCACGGGATCGATGCCGAAATTGTCGAGCAGCGGAACGAGGATCGGCGTCATCAGCACCAGCACCGCCGTGTCCTCGATGATGCTGCCGAGGAAGATAACCAGGAGGTTGGTGAGCAGCAGGAAGACGATCGGGTTCGACGAAAACGTCAGCATCGCCCCGGCGAGCCGGTCGGACACCTGGAAAAGCGCCAGGATATAGTTGACGATAGTCGCCATCGCGATCAGCAGCATCACCGCGCCGAGAACCTGGATCGTCGCCCTCGATGCGGCGATGATCTGCTGCATCGACAGCGTCCGGTGGATGAACAGACCGATGATCAGCACATAAAGCACCGCGACGGAGCCGGCCTCGGTCGGCGTGAAGATGCCCCAGCGTATTCCGCCGATGATGCCGAGCGGCAGCAGGATGTCGAACGCCGCCTCCCGCAAGGCGAGCCCGGCCTGCGGCAGCGTGGCCCGCGGCGCCTTGTGGCCATAGCCCTTCACCGTCACGACGATGTGGCTGGTTATCATCAGGACGATGACCATGAGGATGCCGGGAACGACGCCGGCGAGAAAGAGCTGGCCGATGGAGACATTGCCCATCGCGCCGTAGATGATGAGGAAGATGCTGGGCGGGATGATCGGCCCGAGGGCGCCGGAAAAGGCACACAGGACGACGGCGAAATCCTTCTTGTAGCCCTGCTTCTCCAGCGCGGGGATCATGGTGCTGCCGAGCGCCGCGGCATCGGCCGTGCCGGAACCGGAGACGCCTGAAAGCAGCGCGCCCGACAGGACGACCGCATGGGCGAGGCCGCCGCGCAGATGACCGACCAGCACCTGCGCCAGCTGGACGAAACGACGGATGACGCCCGCTTCGGCCATGAGGTTTCCCGCCAGCACGAAGAAGGGAATCGCCAGAAATGGGAAGGAGTTCAGGCCGTCCTGGATCTGCTGCGGCACGATGATGAGATTGGTGCCGGAATCCATCAGGATGAAGAACAGCGACGCGAGCAGCATCGCAAAGGCGATCGGCACGCCGAGCATCATTCCAGCGAGGAAAACGAGAAGGAAGGCGACCATGGCTATCTCCCCGATCCCGTGCCGGGGCGCCACCGCTGGACGGCATTGCGGGCGATATAGTAGGCGATCAGCAGGGAGGATATCGGCACCGCGGCATAGACGTAGCTCATCGGCAGGTTGAGCGCGGGCGAAATCTGCATGTGGAAGAACCGGGCGAGCCTGAAGCCCTCCCACGCAACCACGAGCAAGGCCGCGAAGCACAGCGCGTCTATGACATCCTGCCATCTCGGCCCGAGCCTGTCGGAGATCATCGTCAGGCCGAAATGGCTTCTATGCTTGGCCGCGACGGCCGCCGACAGCAACGACGTCCAGATCAGCAAAAAGCGGGCAAGTTCTTCCGGCCAGGGCAAACCTATACCGAGGACGAAGCGATCCAACACGCCGATCAGTGTTGTGGCGACCATGGCGAACAACGCGCCGATCGCGATCCCCTCCAAGATCATGCATCCTCCCGTCACGGATCCGAACTATGAGCCACCCCATAAACTGCGATCTGTGATCACAATATCACGGCTCCTTTCGAATGCAAGAGGCTTCTTGTCCGCCGCGCGAAATTCCGACGCCCGAAGGGAAACGCCGCGCGAAGCGGCCCCGGGCGTGCGCCCGACGCGCCTGCCCGTCCTAAGGTGCCAAAATGTGTCGTGTTTTCATGCGCATCGCCCTGCGCCGCTGGCGCTGCCCCTCATCCGGAGCGGATAAGCCGCAACACGCTTTGGTGGGAGGGAAGCCGGACGCCCTCCGGCATGGGCTTCAGCTCAGCGACTGGAGATCGCCGCAAACGCTGATCGCCTGGCCCGACGTCATGCGCCCGCGCGGCGAGGCCAGGAACAGGATCGTGTCCGCCAACTGCCGCGGCGTGATCATCTCCTTCAGCGACACGCGCGACAGCGCCTGCCGCCTCATTTCCTCCAGGGAAACGCCGGCAACCTGCGCCTTCTCGGCAAGAATTCGGTCCTGCCGGGGACCGGCAACGACACCGGGCAACACCGCGTTGGCGCGAATCCCCAGTTCCGCCAGTTCGATCGAAAGCGACTTGGTGAAGCCGACCACCGCCCATTTGGACGCGGCGTAGGGCGTGCGCAGTCCAAACCCCACGCGTCCCGCGGCCGAGGACATATTGACGATGCTGGCGTTGGCGCTTTCGGCGAGAAGCGGCACCGCGAGCCTGACGCAGTTGAATTGCCCGGTGATATTGATTTCGAGGGTCTTGTCCCACTCTTCCGGGTCGATCGTGTCGACCCGGCCCGTCGGGCCGGAAATCCCGACATTGTTCACCAGACAGTCGAGGCCACCCAGTTCGCGGGCGACCGTCTCGAACAGGGATGCGACCGCTTGACGGTCGGACACGTCGCAGCGCTGCGTCACCACGCCCGGCAGGCGCCCCGCGGCATCGGCGAGCGCCTGCGGGTTCACATCGCAGATGCAGACACGCGCGCCCTCCTCCATGAAGGCCGTCGCCGTTTCAAGGCCGATCCCTCCCGCGCCGGCAGTCACCAGCACGCGCAAGCCTTTCATCTGCATGTCCATTCCGCACCCTCGCTCGGTTATTCCGGCAACGCTCCGGTCGATTGAATATATTGCGACGAGGTCGAGATATCCCTCACGAGAGCCGAACGCGCCGCCTCGGCATCGCCCTCGACAAGGGCCGCAACCATGAGCGCATGGCAAGCCTCGGCATCGCCGGAACGCAGGCGCGTTTCCGAGGAGCCCAGATCGAGGTTGATCACCGGGCCGATTTTCAGCCACAGCCCCTGAATTATGCTTTCCAGAAGCGGCAGCCTGGCTGCGCGATAGATGGCGAAATGAAGCTCCTTGTTGAACTTCAGGCCCTTCTCCGCCTTGCCGTCCGCGGACCGTACCGTTTCCCGAAACTGCTCGTCCAACTGACGGATGCGCTTGATGTCCTTCTGCGTCCTGTTCAGCGCGGCCTTTGCCACGGCAAAACCTTCGATCTCGCAACGGATCATCGTCAGTTCCTGCAATTTCTGCCGCGTCATGATCGGGACGCTGACCGCGCGGTTGGGGGAAACCTCGAGCGCACCTTCCGCCACCAGCCGCGTCACGGCCTCGCGCACCGGCATCACCGAGACACCCATGGATTTGGCGACGTTGCGCAACGACAGCTTCTCTCCCGGCACGAGCCGTCCGGCCATCAGAAGATCGCAAAGTTCCTCGTGGACGCGATTGCCGAGCGTCACGCGTTCAAGTGGTTCTATAAGCCCTAATTTCATTCCCATGGCCCCTTAACTCTGGACAAAGCCGTTTCGCAATGCAACTATTTTCGTGATCACAGATCACGGTTTGTTTGATTCCTGACGACGAGAGGTAACCATCATGACGGGCGTAACGGGTCGCCAGGCGTCGATTATCGGCGCCGGTCTTATCGGCCGGTCATGGGCTATCATATTCGCTGCGGCTGGATGGGACGTGCGAATCACCGATACGAACGAAAGCGTGCTTGCCGCGCTACCCGGCCTGATCCGACACAATCTGGAAGAACTGGCCCAGCACGGCCTGGTCGATGATGTCGACGCGACCGCCGGGCGGATCGTCGCGGTCCCCGATCTCGCCGAGGCGGTTGCAGGTTCATCTTTCATCCAGGAATGCGGCCCGGAGACCCTCGCATTCAAGCAAGAGATTTTTGGCATTCTGGATGCGCTGGTTTCCAAGGATACCATTATCGCATCCTCCTCATCTTCTATCTATCCTTCACTCTATACCGAATTTTTATCCGGCCGACACCGATGTCTTCTTGGTCATCCGGTCAATCCGCCCCATCTGGTCCCGCTTGTCGAACTGTGCGGCGCGCCGTGGACATCGCCCGACATTCTGGCGCGGGCCAGGGAAATCTATGCCTCCATCGGGCAGGTGCCCGTTACCCTCGGCAAAGAGATCGAGGGCTTCGCCCTGAACCGGCTTCAGGGCGCGTTGCTCACCGAGGCCCTGCGGCTGGTGGGGGAAGGCGTCATCAGCGCCGGCGACCTCGACCAGACCGTCAAGAACGGCCTTGGCCTACGCTGGAGCTTCATGGGGCCGTTCGAGACCATCGAGCTGAACGCGCCGGGCGGCATCGCCGATTACTGCGCCCGTTATGGGGAGTTCTATCGCCGCATCAGCGCCACGCCCGCCCCGCCCGAGGTGTGGGACGAGCCCAATCTCGAGCGCGTCCTGAAATCGTGGGGCACCCCGCCGGACCCGGACACGAGGCGCGAACGCGGCGCGTGGCGCGACAACCAACTCGCCGCGCTGAGAGCTTACAGGCGTAACCAGATGCAAGGCGGATAGGGGGCCGCCCTCCCTCTGGCAGATCCATCACTCACAAGCGAGGCAAGAATGTCCAAGAGGAAAGTCATCATCACCTGCGCGGTCACCGGCGCGATCCACACGCCCAGCATGTCGCCCCATCTGCCGATCACCCCCGACGAGATCGCGGAAGCCGCCATCGGCGCCGCCGAGGCGGGCGCCGCCATCGTCCATCTGCATGCCAGAGACCCCGAAACCGGAAAGCCCGACCAGCGCCCGGAAGCCTTTTCCCAGTTCCTTCAGGTGGTCAAGCAGCGCTCGGACTGCGTCGTCAACATCACCACGGGCGGCGCCCCCACCATGCTGGTGCAGGAACGCGTCGGGCCCGCCGCGCATTTCCGGCCGGAAGTCGCCTCCCTCAACATGGGGTCGATGAATTTCGGCCTCTACCCGATGCTGAACCGCACCAAGGTGTTCAAGCACGACTGGGAAGAGCCCTATCTGCGCGGCTCGGTCGACCGGATATTCCGGAACACCTTCCAGGACATCGAATACATACTGACGACATGCGCCGAGAACGAAACGCGCTTCGAGATCGAGTGCTACGACATCGGGCATCTCTACACGCTCAGCCATTTCGCCGATCGCGGGCTGCTCAAGCCGCCGTTCTTCGTCCAGAGCGTCTTCGGCCTCCTCGGCGGCATCGGCCCGCACCCGGAAGACGTCGCGCATATGAAGCGCACGGCCGACCGGCTGTTCGGCGACGATTATCGCTGGTCGGTCCTCGGCGCGGGCCGCAACCAGTTGCCGATTGCGGCGATGGCGGTCGCCATGGGCGGAAACGTCCGCGTCGGCCTCGAGGATTCGCTGTGGATCTCGCCGGGCAAGCTGGCCGAATCCAACGCCCAGCAGGTGACGGCGGCCCGGCAGATCATCGAAGGTCTCGGCCTGGAAGTCGCGAC
>Ga0172382_10013436_pt1 | contig 10546 bp, 6 predicted proteins | sample Leawel138RmetaG_FD_122245 | JGI IMG/M metagenome (GOLD analysis project Ga0172382, IMG submission 122245) | Leachate microbial communities from a municipal landfill in Southern Ontario, Canada - Leachate well 138R metaG | ecosystem: Engineered > Solid waste > Landfill > Unclassified | place...
CAGCTTATGCCAAGCTCCCGACAGGGTCATCATGCCGTTGATCATGCCGCCCCAGCTCGGTGCGAGCAGGATCAGCGACATCACCATACCCAGGCTCTGCGCCCAGTCTGGCAGTGCGGTGTAGTGCAGGTGGTGCGGGCCGGCCCAGATATAGACGGTGATCAGTGCCCAGAAGTGGACGATCGACAGGCGATAGGAATACACCGGACGCTCGGCCTGCTTGGGCACGAAGTAGTACATGATCCCGAGGAAGCCGGCGGTGAGGAAGAAGCCCACGGCGTTGTGGCCGTACCACCACTGCACCATCGCGTCGGTCGCACCGGCGTACAGCGAGTAGGACTTCATCGCGCTGACCGGGATTTCCAGGTTGTTGACGATGTGCAGAATCGCCACGGTCAGGATGAAGGCACCGAAGAACCAGTTACCGACATAGATGTGCTTGACCTTGCGCGTGGCCAGGGTGCCGAAGAACACGATCGCGTAGGCAACCCAGACGATGGTGATCAGCAGGTCAATCGGCCATTCCAGTTCGGCGTATTCCTTGGAGCTGGTGAAACCCAGCGGCAGGGAGATCGCGGCGAGCAGGATGACCAGTTGCCAGCCCCAGAAGGTGAACGCTGCCAGTTTCGGCGCGAACAGGGTGGTCTGACAGGTGCGCTGGACCGAATAGTAGGAAGTTGCGAACAGAGCACAGCCGCCGAAGGCGAAGATCACCGCGTTGGTGTGCAAAGGACGCAGACGACCGAAGCTGGTCCACGGTAGGTCAAGGTTCAGGAATGGCCAGGCCAATTGCGCTGCGATGAAAACGCCGAGCCCCATCCCGACGATTCCCCACACCACCGTCATGATGGCAAATTGGCGGACCACCTTGTAATGGTAGGCGGTACTGGTTGCTGTGTTCATGTATGGGCTTCCATCCACGGGTAATGAGCAGTTTTTTCTTTCCTAGGAAAGCGGGGGCAAGGATGGGGAAAGGGCAATTTGCCGGTATTGACGCTGGTCAATACACGCAGGCCGCGCAGGGGCATTCCGGGCTCTGGACGCGGCCGTCCGACGAAGCGTTCGCGACACTGATTCTGGCGCACGGCGCTGGTGCGCCGATGGACAGTCCGTTCATGCAGCAGATGGCTGAACGCCTTGCGGCGCGCGGGGTTGCGGTGTATCGCTTCGAATTCGCCTACATGGTCGAACGACGCACGACGGGGCGCAAGCGCCCACCCGAGCGGCAGCCGCAGCTGCTGCAGCAATGGCGGGAACAGCATGCGCTGGTGCGACAGCAGGCCACAGGGCCGTTGGCCATCGGAGGCAAGTCGATGGGCGGGCGGATGGCCAGTTTGCTGGCCGATGAACTGGGCGCCGACGCGCTGGTGTGCCTGGGTTATCCGTTCCACCCTGCGGGCAGGCTGGAAAAGCCGCGCGTCGAACATCTGGCCGAGCTGCGTACGCCTGCGCTCATTCTCCAGGGCGAGCGCGATGCGCTGGGCAATCGCGCCACGGTCGAAGGCTATCGGCTTTCGCCGATGATCCAACTGCATTGGCTGAGTGCCGCCGACCACGATCTCAAGCCCCTGAAAAGCTCCGGGCTGAGTCATGCGCAGCATCTGGATAGCGCAGCGCAGGCGATCGCCACCTTTCTATCCGTCGTCGCGCAGCATCCGGCCGACCACCAGAACGGTTTACGCGCGGAGGAACCCTAGCGGTTGAAGCGTTCGACCAGCGAGTACTGGCCTTCGGCGGTCGAACTCAATTCCTCGCTGAGCAGAGCCGTGTCGCGCGCATCCCCCGACGTCTGGTCGGCCAGCCTGGCAATAGTGCTGACGTTCTGGCTGATCTCGTCGGCCACGGCACTCTGCTGCTCGGTCGCCGAGGCGATTTGCGTGGTCATGTCGATGATGTTGTTCATCGCCTCGCTGATGCCGCTGAGTGCCTGATCGGCCTGGGCAACCTGTTCGACGCCCCGGGTGGCCTGGATGCGACCTTCCTCGGTGGTCTCGACCGCATGGCGGGCCTGCTGCTGCAATTTTTCGATCAGCTGATGGATCTCGCCGGTGGCGTCGGCCGTGCGTCGCGCCAGTTGCCGGACTTCATCGGCGACCACGGCGAAACCGCGCCCGCTCTCGCCAGCCCGGGCCGCCTCGATGGCGGCGTTGAGCGCGAGCAGGTTGGTCTGATCGGTGATGCTCTTGATCACATCGACCACGGTGCCGATCTCGTTGCTGTCGAGCGCGAGGCGGTCAACCGCTTCGCCGGTGCGCGCCACCGACGCGGACAACTGCTGGATCGCCTCGCGGGTCTCGGCGGCGACGTCCCGGCCGTGCACGGTCAGCTGACTGGCGTGTCGGGTGGCTTCGGCAGCGAGGGCGACGTTGGCGGCGACTTCCTGGGTGGTCGCCGCCATCTGGTTGATCGCGGTAGCCACCTGTTCGGTTTCCTGATGCTGCTGCGCCAGGCCGTTCGAACAGCTGTGTGCCAGCGAATCAGCCTTTTTCGCCTGTTCCTGCAACTGTACTGCGCTGTCCTGCAGGCGGGTCAGGCACGTCCTGAGGTGCGCCTGCTGGCTCAGTATCGCCATCTCCAGCTGCGCTTCGACGCCGCGGCTGTCGGTATACATCTGGGCGATCAGCGGGTCGCTGGTGGTCTGCGCGGCCAGACGCAACAGGCGCATCAGGCCACGCTGCTGCCAGTGCAGACCAGCCAGGCCGAGCGGTATCGAAAGAAGTGCTGCCAGGGCGAAGCCGAGCGAATGATCGAGCCAGGCGCCGATCATGAAACCGATCTGGCTGACCAGAATGAACGGCAGCCATTTGGTCGCAACCGACAGCCAGTGATCGCGCCGCGGCACGCCGCTCTTGCCGGCATTGATGCGCGCATAGAGCGCTTCGGCGCGCTGAATCTGTTCACGACTCGGTTTGGTGCGCACCGATTCGTAACCGATAACGCTGCGCTGGCTGTCCAGAACGGGCGTTACATAAGCGTCGACCCAGTAATGATCGCCGTTCTTGCGGCGATTTTTGACGATGCCCATCCACGGCTTGCCCTGCTGCAGGGTGGCCCACATGTGGGCGAATACGGCTGGCGGCACGTCGGGGTGACGAATCAGGTTATGCGGCGCGCGAATCAGCTCCTCACGCACAAAACCGCTGACCTCGGCGAAGATATCGTTGCAATAGGTGATACGGCCTTTGAGGTCGGTCGTGGAAACCAGACGCTGCTGGTCCGGAAAGGCGTATTCACGCTGGGTGACAGGCTGGTTGTTACGCATGGGGTCTCACGTCGGCAGAAATCAAAGAAAACGCTCGCCTGACTTTTTGATTTATATGAGTTTTTCGCTTTCAGGCTGTGTCAGGGGATCGGCGGGGGGCGCGGGTTCTTGAGCAAAAAATACGCAAACCCTCCGAGAGGGTCATATTCCTGCAATCCTCGGATGATTAACTTGGCCTCACGTCGGGGCTCACCGGTGCGGGTGGGATCATCGCGACGGATTCAAGGATGTGGATCGGGCCGTATGGAAACGGCCGAATATCGGCACGGCAGCCAGCAGGGAAACAGTCACGGACGGCGGGGCGCCGAGGTGAAGGATCACCTCGGCGTTTTTTTGTAGCCTCAGCTGCCGATCAGCTGGCGCAGCACGTAGTGCAGGATGCCGCCCGCCTTGAAGTACTCCACTTCATTGAGCGTATCGATGCGGCACAGAACCTGGAAGTTGCCGTGCGAGCCATCGCTGCGCACAACTTCCACGGTCAGCAGCTGGTGCGGTCGGATGTCGGCACCCAGGCCGCGAATCGACAGCCGTTCGGTACCGTTCAGACCCAGCGACTGGCGTGTCTGCTCGCCAACGAATTGCAGCGCCAGCACACCCATGCCGATCAGGTTCGAGCGGTGGATGCGCTCGAAACTCTCGGCAATGACCGCCTTCACTCCCAACAGATTGGTGCCCTTGGCGGCCCAGTCACGGCTGGAGCCGGTGCCGTACTCCTTGCCGGCAATCACCACCAGCGGTACGCCCTCGGCCTGATAGCGCATGGCCGCATCGTAGATCGACAGGCGTTCTCCGCTGGGCTGGTGCAGCGTGTTGCCGCCTTCTTCGCCACCGAGCATCTCGTTCTTGATGCGGATGTTGGCGAAGGTGCCACGCATCATCACCTCATGATTGCCACGCCGCGAACCGTAGGAGTTGAAATCCTCCGGCTGCACGCCGAGCGACTGCAGGTAAAGGCCTGCCGGCGAGCTGGCCTTGATGTTGCCGGCCGGGGAGATGTGATCGGTGGTGATCGAGTCGCCGAACACGGCGAGTACCCGCGCGTGCTCGATGTCCGCAGGCGGGGCTGGTGGTTGGCCGATGTCCGTAAAGAACGGCGGGTTCTGCACATAGCTGGAGTCGGCATTCCACTGATAGGTATCGCCGGCGCTGACGGCAATCTTCTGCCAGTGTTCGTCGCCGGTGAATACGTCAGCGTAGCGGCTGCGGAACATCTCGCCGTCGATGCGGCCGACCGCTGCGGCGATCTCTGCGCTGCTCGGCCAGATGTCCCGCAGGTACACCGGCTGATTCTGCGCGTCGTAGCCCAGCGGGTCCCGTTCCATGTCGATGCGCGTGGTGCCGGCCAGGGCAAACGCCACCACCAGCGGCGGCGAAGCCAGCCAGTTGGCCTTGACCAGCGGGTGCACGCGGCCTTCGAAGTTGCGGTTGCCGGAAAGCACCGACGAGACGATCAGGTCATTGTCGACAATGGTCTGCCCGATTGCGTCCGGCAGCGGCCCGGAGTTGCCGATGCAGGTGGTGCAGCCGTAGCCCACCAGATTGAAACCGAGCTGATCCAGATAGGCTGTCAGCCCGGCGCGCTCCAGATAATCGGTCACCACTTTCGAGCCCGGCGCCAGCGATGACTTCACCCAGGGCTGGCGCTTGAGGCCGCGCTCGATGGCCTTCTTCGCCAGCAGTCCGGCGGCCATCAGCACGCTCGGGTTGGAGGTGTTGGTGCAGGAGGTGATGGCCGCGATCACCACGGCACCGTGCTTCAACAGGAAGTTCTCGCCGGCGACGGCGAACGGGGTATCGGTCTGCTGCTTGCGGCCGCTGGTTTCCAGCAACAGGTCGAAGCTGGCGCCGATATCGCCGAGTGCGACACGATCCTGCGGGCGCTTGGGACCGGCCACGGAGGGACGTACCTGGCTCAGATCCAGCTCCAGCGTGGCGGTGAACAGCGGGTCGGGTGAGTCGTGCTCGCGCCACATGCCCTGCGCCTTGGCGTAGGCCTCGACCAGCGCGATGCGTTCTTCGCTGCGGCCAGTCAGGCGCAGATAATCGAGCGTGATACGGTCGACCGGGAAGAAGCCGCAGGTCGCGCCGTATTCGGGTGCCATGTTGCCGATGGTGGCGCGGTCGGCCAGCGGCAGGTTATCCAGCCCCGGGCCGTAGAATTCGACGAACTTGCCCACCACGCCGTGCTTGCGCAGCATCTGCGTCACGGTCAGCACCAGATCGGTGGCAGTGACGCCCTCGTTGAGCCGGCCGGTCAGGCGGAATCCGATGACCTCCGGGATCAGCATCGACACCGGCTGGCCGAGCATCGCCGCTTCCGCCTCGATACCACCGACGCCCCAGCCGAGCACGCCGAGGCCGTTGATCATGGTGGTGTGCGAGTCGGTGCCGACCAGCGTGTCGGGATAGGCGTAGGTGTCGCCATCCTCGTCGCGGGTCCAGACCACCTGGCCGAGGTATTCCAGATTGACCTGATGGCAGATGCCGGTGCCCGGCGGTACCACGCGGAAGTTGTCGAAGGCCTGCTGGCCCCAGCGCAGGAATTCGTAGCGTTCGCCATTGCGCTGCATCTCGATGGCGACGTTCTGCGCAAAGGCCTGATCGTTGCCGAAACGGTCGACCATCACCGAGTGGTCGATCACCAGATCCACCGGCGACAGCGGGTTGATCCGCTGCGGATCGCCACCGGCCCGGGCCACCGCGTCGCGCATGGCCGCCAGATCGACCACGGCGGGTACGCCGGTGAAGTCCTGCATCAGCACCCGCGCCGGGCGATACTGGATTTCCTGTTCGGAACTGCGTGTATTCAGCCACTGCGCCAGGGCCACGAGGTCCTCGCGACGTACCGTGACGCCGTCCTCCCAGCGCAGGAGGTTTTCCAGCAGCACCTTGAGCGATACCGGCAGACGATCGATCTCGCCCAGCGTCGCCGCGGCGGCCGGCAGGCTGAAATAGTGATAGGTCTTGCCCGCTGCTTCGAGGCTGCGACGGCATTGCAGGCTATCCAGGGAAGGCATTCAGGTCTCCTTAGTCCCGCCAGCATGGCGTTGAGGGCAGATTTCTGAAGCTAGACCCGCACAACGGGTTTCGCCAATCACTGGACCCGCCGCGCCGAGCCGGGGTTCCCCCCGATGCAACAGGGCTTCGGCTGCGTGGCCGATCGACCGAGGATGACCCGGCAGCGCGCTTGCGCCACAATGCCGGCCTGTTTCAGGAGTCCGTGATGAGCCAATCTGTTGAAATGACTGCCGATGCCGTCCTCGACGCCAGCGGTCTGAATTGCCCCGAACCGGTGATGATGCTGCACAACAAGGTCCGCGATCTGGCTGGCGGTGCGGTACTCAAGGTGATCGCCACCGATCCCTCGACCCAGCGCGATATTCCCAAGTTCTGCGTCTTTCTCGGCCATGAACTGGTCGATCAGCAACAGGACGCCGACATCTATCTGTACTGGATTCGCAAGAAGAGTGAGTGATGGCATAAAAAAACCAGGCCGAAGCCTGGTTTTTTTATGCGCGGCGATTTCAGTTGTGCTGCTTGCGGTTCACCGTCTGCGCCGCCTTGATGATGTCGGCGCCGATGTCCGACTCGAACTGCTGCCACACCGGGCGCATGCGCTCGCGCCAGGCCAGCCGCTGCTCCGGCGTCAGGCTGATGATCTCCGTTGTGCCGGCCTGACGAATGCGCTCGCGGTCGGCCTGGTTCAGCTCTTCGGCTTCGCGGTTCACCGCGTAGCTCACCTCATCGAGAATCGCTTCCAGCTCGAAGCGGACCTTGTGCGGCATGCCCATCCAGAAGCGCGTGTTGCTGACCACCATGTAGTCCAGCACGCCGTGGTTGGTTTCGCTGATGTACGGCTGCACGGTGTGCATCTTCTTGCTGTAGATGTTCGACCACGGGTTCTCGGCGCCTTGCACCGTGCCCGCCTGCAGCGCGCCGAATACGTCGGCGAAGGCGAGTTTCTTGGTCGTCGCACCAACGGCGCCAAACTGCGCCTCGAGCACTGCCGAGGGCTGGATGCGGAACGCCAGATTGGCCGCATCGCCAGGCATGCGCAGCGGCTGGGTGGCCGAGAGCTGCTTCATGCCGTTGTGCCAGTAGGCGAGGCCGATGATGTTCTTGTCTTCCATCGAGCGCAGCAGCTGTCTGCCTTTGGCACGCTTCTGGAAGCGGTTGACGGCATCGATGTCATCGAACAGGAAGGGCAGGTCGAAAACCTGCAGCTGCTTGGTGTACTGCTCGAACTTGGCCAGCGAGGGGGCGATCAGCTGCACTTCGTTGTCGCGCAGGGCCTGGATCTCGGTTGCATCACCGACCAGCGTCGAGTTCGGGTAGACCTCGACCTTCACCTGCCCGGGCAGGCGCTCCTCGGCCAGGCGCTTGAACAGCAGTGCACCCTTGCCCTTGGGAGTGTCTTCGGCCACGACGTGGGCGAACTTGATGACAATAGGCTCGGCCTGAGCGAATGCGCTGGCGGCAACCAGCACAAGCCCAGCAAGGGTAACGATTGGCTTCATGAAAGACTCTTTGTTTGGTGGTTGGCAATCTCCGCTTCTTGAGCTGTCGGCACAGTCGGCGGCCCAGGCGGATGCTTTTGGACTTTCAGCCGAGTCTTATGCCAAAGACCGATGACGATCGAAAGCGCTTTGTACGCTCAACCGGGCGGGAGCGGCACCAGATCACATTCTGTGTCCGTGCACGCCCTCGGCTGGTTGCCGACGCGTCAGCCTTGCCAGCCGCCCCCAAGCGCCTTGTACAGCGCAACGATGCCGCGGTAGACCTCGATCTCCGCCTGCGCCTGGGCGTCCTCGGCGGCGAGACGTTCGCGTTCGGCGTCGAGCAGAACGAGGAAATCCACCGTGCCTTCGCGATAGCGGATCGCCGCCTGTTGCGCCGCGGCGCGGCTGGCCGTGGATTGGCGCAGCAGCGACAGCTGGCGCTCCTGCGCGCGGGCGTAATCGCTGAAGGCGTTTTCCGATTCCTCCAGCGCCAGCAGCACCTGTTGCTCGTAACTCGCCAGGGCGCCGTCGGCGTCGGCTTCGGCGCCGCGCAGACGGGCGCGCACGCTGCCGAGATCGAACGCTGCCCAACTGATGCTCGGTGCCACGCCCCAGGCCTGTGCCGCACTGGAGCCGATCTGCGAACCGCGCCCGGCGATGAAACCGAGAAAACCGCTGACGCTCACCCGCGGGAACAGATCGGCTGTGGCCACGCCGACATTGGCGGTTGCCGCGGCCAGCTGGCGCTCGGCCGCGCGAATGTCCGGCCGTCGACGCAGCAATTCGCCCGGATCGCCGATCGGCAACGCCTTGGCAATCGCCGGCAGCTCGCGCGGCGCAAGATCGACGCTGAGCTGATCGGTGCGCTGGCCGAGCAGGGTGGCGATGCGGTTGCGCGCGCGGGTCTGCTGCGCCTGCAGCTGCGGCAGGCTGGCCTCGGTGGCCGCCAGCCGCGCATCGGCACGCAGCACGTCCAGTTCGCTGCCCATGCCGGCGTCGCGCAGCTGTTCGGTCAGTTCGTGGGAGTTGCGCTGGTTGGCCAGGTTGTCGCGGGCGATGCGCTCGCGCAGCTGGGCGCCACGCAGTTGCCCGTAGGCGTCGACCAGCTCGGCGATCAGGCTGACCTGCAACTGATACAACTCGGCCTCGGCGACGTCGGCCTGTGCCTCGCTGGCCTCCAGGCTGCGCTGGATGCGACCGAACAGGTCCAGCTCCCAGATCATGTCCAGGCCCAGATCGTAACGCTCGCTGTTCACCCGTCGCTCGGTGACGCCCGGTTGCTGCGCCTTGCCGATATCGGCGCGGGCACCTGCCGTGACGGTCGGCAGGCGATCGTTGCTGATGTTATCGCGGATCGCCCGCGCCGCCTGCAGGCGGGCATAGGCGATGCGTAGTTCGCGGTTTTCCGCCAGGGATTTGCTGACCAGCGCATCCAGTGTCGGGTCGTCGAACTGCCGCCACCAGGCCGCTTCGAACCGCGAGCGGTCGTAGCCTTCAGCGGCGGCACGCTCGATCTGTGCCGGTTCCGATTGCGGCGCGCGGTAATCCGGGCCGACCGCGCAGGCGCTGAGTGCCAGGGTCAGCAGGGAAAGGGCGAAGAACTTCATGCGCGGGCCTCCTTGAATACCGCTTTGCGCGCTGCGCGCTTCTCGACGAAGGCGCGAATCACCAGATAGAACACCGGGGTCAGCAGCAGGCCGAAGAAGGTCACGCCGAGCATGCCGCTGAACACCGCGACCCCCATGGCATGACGCATCTCGGCGCCGGCCCCGCTGGAGAGCACCAGCGGCACCACGCCCATGATGAAGGCGAAGCTGGTCATCAGGATCGGCCGCAGACGCAGGCGGCAGGCTTCCAGCGTGGCGGCGAGGCGGTCCATGCCTTCCTCCTGCTTATCCTTGGCGAACTCGACGATGAGGATCGCGTTCTTGCAGGCCAGGCCCACCAGCACGATCAGGCCGATCTGGGTGAACACGTTGTTGTCGCTGCCAGCCAGGATCACCCCGGTGATCGCCGAGAGCAGCGTCATCGGCACGATCAGGATCACCGCCAGCGGCAGGCTCCAGCTCTCGTATTGCGCCGCCAGCACGAGGAAAGCCAGCAGCACGCAGAGCGGGAAGACGAACACCGCGGTATTGCCGGCGAGGATCTGCTGATAGGTCAGCTCGGTCCATTCGTAGCTCATGCCGTTCGGCAGTTCAGCCTTGAGCAGGCGCTCCATGGCGGCCTCGGCTTGCCCGGAGCTGTAACCCGGCGCGGCGGCGCCGTTGATCTCAGCGGTGAGGAAGCCGTTGTAGTGCATCACCCGATCCGGGCCGGCGCTGTCCGTGACGTTGACGAAGGTCGACAGCGGGACCATCTCGCCGCGGTTGTTGCGCACCTTCAGTTGGCCGATCTGCTCCGGCGCAATGCGGAACTTCTGGTCGGCCTGGACGTTGACCTGATAGGTGCGGCCGAAGCGATTGAAGTCGTTGGCGTACAGCGAGCCGAGGTAGACCTGCATGGTGTCGAAGATCTCGTCGATTGCCACGCCGTGGGTCTTGGCCTTCTCGCGGTCGATGTCGGCATCCACCTGCGGCACGTTGACCTGGTAGCTGGTGAACAGGCCGGCCAGCTCCGGGTAGTCGGCGCTCTTGGCGATGACGTTCTGCACCTGGGTGTACAGCTCCTCGTAACCGAGGTTGCCGCGGTCCTGCACCTGCACGCGGAAGCCGCCGATGGTGCCCAGGCCCTGTACCGGCGGCGGCGGGAAGATGGCGATGAAGGCATCCTGGATCTGCGCGAA
>Ga0172382_10013437_pt1 | contig 10546 bp, 10 predicted proteins | sample Leawel138RmetaG_FD_122245 | JGI IMG/M metagenome (GOLD analysis project Ga0172382, IMG submission 122245) | Leachate microbial communities from a municipal landfill in Southern Ontario, Canada - Leachate well 138R metaG | ecosystem: Engineered > Solid waste > Landfill > Unclassified | place...
CCCATACGCCAAAACCACTATCCGTTTGGCTTTTGGATCGAAACGCCAAACAGGGAAATTAGTCCATTTACTGTTTGGCGTCTCGATTGAAATCCAACGCTGGTAGGCCTTGCCATTACTGGCTCAAAGCAAGGTTTGGCACTTTTTGTACCCTAAACCAACCTCGGCATCAAAGTACAAACCGTTTGGTTTTTTAAACCCAGAATGCAAACGATCGTTTGGCGTCTCGATTTTTTGCACTAGCCAAATGCCGCCAAACAGCGCCGTATTGGACGATATATTTCAAACAGTTAGCCGCGCACAGGTGATCATAAAAAACCGATTAGACTGGTTAGTTTGATGGCCATTTCTTTCATCTAATTCACCACCGAGTCTGCACCCGACGACTGAAAATAGACGGCATGACGAACCAACAAGGTGAAAAGTGACGTGTTATGGGCAAGTGGTAACGATTGGGATAGAGAATGGATACAGCAGGTGGTCGATTTATTGGTTGGGCATGGCGCGTTTACCCTCTACCCGACATTGAGCCAATGCGATAATGCCGCCGAACGTTTAACCCGCTGGTTGACCTATCAGTTACCGCGCGTTAAACAAGCGCACCCTGGCTGCCCGATTCACCAATGGCTAAATAGCACTGGCGCACAAGTAATCGTAGAAAAATGGCAGTGCCCCGAGCAATGGCCAAACCTGTATTGGCTACCTTTGCCTGAGGTTGATGGCCACACGCAAGGCGGGTTGGTTTTGTTACCAGCACATTTATTACCGGCATATGTGGATGACACGATTCAAACCAACACAGTGCAAACAAATACACCGGCCAACGCCTGTATCTTTTGGTGCATTTCGCCTTTATCTAAAACAGCAAAGCGCGCTACCTTGCACCCCAAACAGAAAAACCGAGCATTTTGCCTGCCCAGTTCGCCAGAGCAAATAGGTAAATCGTGCACGGGGTTATTACTGAGAGGTTTGAGAAAAGAGAACGGAAAAGGAAAAGTGATCAGCCACCAGATCAACCTAGCACTGCTGCACCACCTTTGTGGGCCGGAGAATGATGTGTGGATTACTCAAGTGCTTATGGCCTAACGTTGAAAATAATCGCTAATCTTGTCACGGAATAAAGAACCAAACTTTTTATGATCACCACTCTCAAAACGAACTCGTCCAGCCACGATACAAGGTGATATTTGAAGCTCTTTTGCTAGCTCCCTTACTTCTTCAGCGCTCGATAAACTGCTTCTGCACCAAATACTCTGTGGTATCAACGCCTCTCTAGCCATATCATCGGCTTGTTTCTCAATCTCATCAGCGCCCTGAGCATCTAAATCATCTAAGTACCAGCTTTCATTACCATCTAAGTGCAATGCAATATGTGCCATTTCATGCATTAGTGAAAACCAAAAGCTATCGAGACGATTGTGTCTTAACGTTAGCGCTATAATCGGGTTGCCATCAATGCCCATGCACACAGCACCATCCAAATAAGTTTTGGGTAGATGAGGCTCAATGATTACATGAATGCCTGACTTATTTAGAAACTCAATCGCTAGTAAAGGGCCTGACTCAAGCCAAGATAGCTTGGAAATGTTCTGCATCCATTCCAAATTCACAGTACTAGCGCGATATTGACAGGGTAATTTTTGTTCAGCGGCCTTCTGCAATACTCGAATTTGCCACGCCCACAGAGCATAAGGATCTGTTTCCTTATCATTGGTACGAAGGTGAGAAGACGCTCTCAACAAGGCAGGTTGAAGATTAAAGCCTGAATTTACGGAACCGATAAAATCAGACAAAGCCTCAGCTGCATATTCCTTTAACTCTTGTAATGAACCATTGAAGCTATCAAAGTAGCCACGCTTTCGCATTTCAGCTATCGGGAAGGCTTGCCAATCTACTTCTCTTTGAATTGCGTGCTTTTGCTCTGGCAATTGAATCAAAACATCAGCTGATATACCCAACCCACTGCTTAGCTTTCGGATCATGTTCAAGCTAAGGCTACGTGTTCCATTCAATATCTCGGAAACTTTTGGAGCTGACCCAATATAAGGAATAAGGTCTCGATTTTTTAAACCTTGTTGCTCCATTCTAAATTTTATCGCTTCTATTGGATCGGGCTTACTAATTGGAAAATGATCTTCTTCGTACTTTTCAATTAATAATGCCAATACATCCATCTCATCAGATTCGGCTGAACCTGGCTGCGGATCCAAGTCCATTAATGACATTAATCGCATCAATGCTGACTCATGATCGTGTGCTGATTTGATTAATTTAATGTGACTCATTTTCCCCTCCTAAAAGCGTTGCTTATCATACTGAGCATGAGTACCAACCCACTCAATAACAGCAATGCCATTTTGATACCTGACTTTTACAACTAGTCTGTAATGGTTACCTTTGATATTAAATATAACTCTATTACCGTCTAGGAAATCTGCACTGCGGTAACGGTCTTTAATATCCTGAGGAATTTTCCAACAAGCGCTTTGAGCTTCAGAAACCCATGCCTCTAAAGCTGACTTCACATTAGCGTGTTTTTTATAAAAATCGACAAGTTTGTCTTTACCTAAGACTTGCATACCACCTCAAGGTTCCCTTAGCGGGAATTATAATCAAAGTTACCAAAAAGGGAAGTTTTCTTTTCTGTACTTTACAATCACACCATTGCCGCTTCGTACACTTTTTCAACCTCGGTAAACTTAGTGACGCTCTCTAGGCGAGTTAAGGTTGTGAGTTTCATCGAGTTTTTCATTGGGCGATGTGGCACATTGGTCACTGGCGTTTGCAGCGAGAGCGGTTTGCCGAGTTCAAATAAATAATACAAATCAGCAGAACCTGACTTCTTACCCGCTTGATCTTCGGTAATGACGTAACGTGGTAACACTGTTACTCGTTTAACCGGCCAAAGTTTGTCAATGTGCTTGGTTGAACTTTGAGTGTCTGAGGTAGACGCCAACGCTAAATAGCGAATTTCCTCGGCAATATGCAGCTTAAATTTCTGCAAAAACGTGCTTTGCGGCAGGTGATACCACAGCGCTGTGCCTTGCTCAAATTGTTCAAAGTAGCCATTATCACGGCCACGTTGCCCACCCAATGCCACTGTCATCGTCAAATCAGGGTACAGTACTTGGCGCATGCCGTAATACGGTATGCGTGCTGCTTCTTGTACGTAGAGCCTTTCCGCCATGCCAGCCACAGGATACATGGCTTCATTGTTTTGCCCTGTTTGTGCATTCGGTGCTGTGCCAATTTGCGCTTGCAAGAACTCTAGCAACCACTGATGACCGGAATAACTGCTCTTAGTCTGGGTAGGATCTGTTTGACTAAGCTCGTTTTGGCTAGGCCTATTTTGACTAGGCAACAGGGCGAATGCGCCAATACCCACTTCTTCTATCGCGGCTGCGTAGGGGTTGGGTGTTGTGGCTTGATCAAAAAAACCTGGATATAAAGCAAACGCACCAAAAACGGGGCGGCTTTTTTTGGCAGGTTGGCCAGCGTTTCCACTTGATGGTGATTTAGAATCGTGCGGCTCTGATAAACGAATCAGTGCATCCCGATAACGGTGCATTTGGTTGATCGCATCGTCTGGTACGTAATCGGTACTTTCAATATCTTCATTACTGTCATCAAAGCGGTTTTGCTCGGTTTTAATGCGGTACTTGGCATCAAACAGCCAAATAAACTGCTTTTCTTCTGATGAGTCTGCTTGTGTTAAATCGGCACTTTTAGGCAGTGTCACTTCCAATACAATATCCGGCTCTTGGTTAACCAAGTACGAGCGGATTGATTGACCCTTTTTGGTAAATTTAGGCTCGTGTGCCAGCCTAGCGGTCACACCATCGCTACGCTTAAAGCGAAAGGCACCGGCAAACCCATCTTTTAGTTGGTACTCAAAAAAGTCATTTTGGGCGAGCTTAGTCGCACTATTTTCCACCAGCTCAAAGCCGAGATCCTGCTCTAAAATCTGTTTCAAACACAAAAAGCACCACACTTCATAAATCTCGGCCACCGATTTCATTGAAATGCTCGACTGATTGCCAAACACATCTAAATAAGATTTCAGCTCCTGCCAAATACGATACACCGCGCTGTAACCCGTTTTTTGCTGTAGCACTAACGACTCACGGTTTAACCCTGTGTATGCACCAACCTCTTTTAAAAAGCTTTGACCTAACACTTTTTGTAGCGGCTGCTGCCAACTATGCAGCTCATTTAAAAATGAATCTGACAACCGTTGCCGTTCTGGCGCTTGGTTACTCTTCCTAAGCTTTTGTTCAAACTCCGCTAATTGCCGCTTGCTTTTACTCACCGCCATTTTGATAAAACGGTTTTCTGGGGTATCCACACTCAGTTGCTTTTTTTCGACTGCGTAGCGCTTATCGAACTGGCCATTCGCAAAGTCTTGCTTGACTTGCTCCGCTAACTTATGCGGCAAACGTCCTTTTAATTTGGCCGCTTTGATATTGGCCACTGTAGGTTGCAAACGGCTATGCGGTGCAGCACAAATCACTTTTAAGCCTTGCTCAAAGCGCTCCCTTAACGCGGCAAAATTAGCCAACCACATGAGTGGAAAATGCCCGCGTTGCTGGCTAGTCGCTGCGTCTTGTTCTGTTTTTTCTACCAAGCTAAAGCGCCAAAGGGGGTAAACCTTGTCGATGGCTTGGTACATAGCGGGCAAGTCTTGGTGCAGTGCCATTTTGGTTGGCAGCACTTCAAAGGCAATATACTGAGTCTGTGTTTTGTCATTGTGCTCAAAGGTAAGTGGCAAACGTAACCAGCCCACATCATTACTGGTATTAATGGTGCCGGTTAAACGTGCGGGCACCACGCCCCTTGCGGTTTTTACTTCGGGAGCAAAACGAAATGCCTCATTCACGCTTTGGCTGCGATGGGTTAACCGCGCATTAGTTACTTCACTAAAAAAGACCCATTCAAACTGGTACTGAGTATTCTCAAAAAACAGCGGGGTATTTAATGTCAGCTCAGCGTGTTTCGCTAAGCCATTGGCAACAAAGTCGTTTTCGGCTAAGTCACTTTCATCTAACCTACTTTTGTCTAAACCATCTGCAACTAGCCCTTGCGGTTCAATAGCATTGCTCAGTTCAGCCGCAGGCGCAAAGCGCAATTCGTAGCTAGGTTGTATATCATTAGCGCTCGCTCTGTGCGCCATTGTATTCTGATACACGCTCAACCGCTGGCTAATATCATTCGCCCAAACCGAAAACTCAAAGTCGGGGGTTTGTAATCGTATTAACTCCGGCATTCCCTACCACTCCTTACGCCATAGCTGTGCTGGTTTTGCTTATGGGTTGCATTCATTGCAGAAGGCATCAAATAACACCAACCCATTAAGGCCAGAAACTGGTGAAGGTGGCACTGGCTAATCGCTCGCTCATCCACTGCAATTTCGCTTTTGAACGGCAAGGTATGCGAAGTATTTTTTCCTCATCCGTAGCACCATCGGCCACGATTTTCTCACGATACAAGTCAGGGCGTTGATTAGCTTCGTCCGTTTCAGACGCTAACCAAATGGGGGCTAACTGCGCAGCCAGCACGGTATTCAGCTCTGCCAACAAAGCCTTACCATCAGATGTGGTCAGTTTATCGGTATCGCCTTCGATACGTGGCAAAACCTTACACATCATAAAGTCGTCCCACACGGCTTTTAGGGTCAGGTCATCTTGTGGCTGGCTGCTGGCAACAGCAAGAAGCAGTTCATTGAGCGCACGAAACGCCAACTCAAACGGCGTATTTTTTAGCACTGTGTTGACTGCCGATAAAAACGCAACCGTTTTTGTGCCATCAACATCAAAAATATCAGCTAAATCCGCTTTGCTGGCGTTTGACCAAATAGGATAGCTAAGGCGTTTATTGCAGCTGGTTGGGGTGAAAAAGTCGTTATAGTCGTTATAGTCGTTAGGGAAAAACGCACCAAAATCAAAGCTCAGCGCACGGTCAATCACTTTGCGCGAAAAGCCATGGGTGGTTTCATCCATATTCACCGTACCCGCGACCAGCAGGTTAAACGGAATACCTAAACCATATTGGCAAATATCTGCCCACAGTGCATCGTATTGCTCACTATCAAAGCCTAGCGCTTCGCGCAGCTTTTCTTTATCAGCGATTTCTTCAATGGTGGCGGGTTTTAATAGCGCATCACAGCTATAGGTAAAGCTATCACCTGTCCAACACCATTCGCGGGTTTCCAGTACCGATAAATAATCAGCAAAATACTGCTCAACAGGGGCAAGGTTCATTTCATCCAAACACAGCCAGTAAGGCAGTACCTTATCTAACCCATCTCGTTCACCTGCTACGACTAAGCGCTCGCCTTGGTCTTCGATCTCTTGCACTTCAACGGTTAAACCACTATCAGCAATCGCACGCCAAGCTTTGGCGATAAATTGCAATACATCGGTAGTGATGTATTCGGCTTTGCCGTCTTTTGCAAGGCGAGAAATATAACCCAACAAATCACTCGGCTCATGCCAGTCGGGGCGCACTGAGGTTAAACAATAGGTTTCTGTAAACTGCTGTGATGTTTTTGCTTGCTCACGCACAAAACGGGTTTTACCTGTGCCTGAGATACCAGCTAGAAGGAGGAATGGTTTGGATAGCGGGAGGCTTTGAATACTAAGCGGCTCTTTTATTAGCTTGGTCTGACTAAAATTCTCTTCCTCTAATAAAGCCTCATAATTAAATTCTTCTATGTCTTTGTATATTTGTAATAACTCTTTAAGGTCAGTTATTAATACTGCGCTTTCTGGAATATTAGAGCTACTATAAAATTTCGCAGAAATATTTGGCTTTTCATATGACTTTCCAAGAGCTGTTTCCGCTTTTAAATCAATTTCTTGCACTCCCCAGCTCTTCAACTTAGGGAATTGTGCTAGTAATACATCCTTTATATCACTAGCTCTTTTTTCCGCTCTTCTTTTCCCTAAATTTTTGGTAGGTATCGTAGTTCCTTGGTTCAAAGAAAGATAGAAACCTGAACCATCTGCGTTAAACAAATAAACTGGATAAATTCCTTCTTGTGTAGTTGTTGTTATATTTGGATCCAGTATCGATATCCAAGGGACGTTTGCCCAGTTTCCAGCTCCAACACTTGCTTTAATCTCAAATGAATCGAAGTCTTGTTTTACTAATTGTTCGATTTCATCTTTTAAATCTTGGCGAAAAAGATTTGCAATCGGGTGCCCTGTAAATTGCTCTTTTGTTGCTTGCACCCAACCATTAACAAATTTGCTTAATTTCTCTTTTAGACTCATAACTATCCTTAAATTCAAACCAGCACTAAAAAGTTAGCGTGTATTAAAGAAATGCTCTTTGATTGAGTGCTGCTGTTCGATTTCACCAATTGAACGATACCTGCGCCTTCTAATGTTTTGAGCGTTCTCGACACATTACTGACTGCACGGCCGGTAAGTGTTGCCAGCTCAGTTACCGATTGAGGCTGTTGCTCGGCAATTACTTTTAATAATTGCTGGTTTTCTTTCGACAGCACATTGGCGACCGATTTCAGCGAGTCGAACCAAATATCGACAGGGAAATCGGGATCTGGGCTTTGCCCTTTAATGCCGATTACACAGCGCGATTGTTTTGCGTTTTTCATTGCTTTACTCGCATAGATTACTCGAATCGTTTGCTCACTAGGTTCCCAGTAAGCAGATAAAACAGCGCTTAACCAATCTAAAGACTGTACGCTTATACATAAGCTGCACATCTTATCAACTGCTGATAATATCGCAAGACTATTTTCCGTTTAGGACAATTAAAAGCCCCGTGTTCAGGAAGTACACCACCTGTACTCTAGCGGTATTGTCCGTATTGAAGTTCAAAACTCGCCCAGCTCTTGGGTTGACTGGCGGTTCACGGCAAGGCGACAAGCCCAGACAGGATTCATCGCCTTTTTAGTCATCCAAGATGCTGCCTTTAACACAGTACATGCGTGGGCGAGTGTTGTCGGGCAGGCTGACTTTACGCTGCGGCCGATTGCCATCGGGGATTAGGTAGCCTGCGGCCATCAGTGCTTTGGCAGCGCGATCTGGGCTTAGGCCTTCGGTGGCTTCACGCCAGCCAGTTGGGTAAAACAGGTAAAGGGTTTGTGGGCCGGTGACATCTATCCAACCCGCGCGTTGGCGTACTTGGCTGCTGTAACCGGTTTGTTTGGGCGTAAAGCGGCTTTCACCATGTTGCTCAATAAAACTGCGTACCTGACGAATGGCTTGTTGGTCTTCATTGGCGGCCACACCACCGCGAGCGAGTATCCATTGGTCAAGCTGATTTAAGCAGGCGGCTTCGACACTTTGGGCTGGCCAATCGAGTACTTTGGCTTGAATGGCTAACAGGCCTGCGCTGGCCAGTAAGGCAAACTTTTCGGCAACTCGGCGCACTTGGCCGTCGGCCTCGGGAGGCAAGCTGGCTAAAAAGCGTTGGCGTACGTTTTGGAAAACGGGTCGCACCTGCGCGCTGTGCTGCGTTAAATACCGTAACCAGTCCAAGGCCAAGCAGCCGTAATGTTGGCGACTTTGCTGTTTAAGATGATCGGCTAAATCGGCGGCGTTCATACCATGACTATGGTTAAACACGCCCATTTAGAGACCGGCATCAGCACTCCCTCGTCATCTTTCTACCTGCAAGGGTGTTGGCTGCACTTTTTCACCCTAATCACTTAGAAAACTAAGCTCATAGGATTCAAAAGCTTGCCGCCTACTTGCAGTCAGAAATCTATAGAGGGGATCAATCACGCGCACTTGCTGGCCGGCTTTTATGTTCAGCACAAACGCCAACGATTAATGGCGGGTTATCCAGACAATAGCGGCCAACGTGCTGCCGCCAACTGTCGCTACTGCCTTGTTGAATAAAGCCTTCTATCGGGTGCATGGTTTGCAGCACCATGCGCGGGTTGTTACTGTGTTCGCTTGGGTAAAAGGTGAGGCGCGGATGCACATAAGCGTTATGATGCCAGCCAATGCAGTTGACGCTGATGGCCTTTTGCGTGGCCAGTTCGCCCATTTGTTGAATAAACAGTGAGAGCAACTGCCGCGCTTTGACACTGTTGCTTAGGCGCATGCCTCGGCTGAGTAGGATTCGGCGGTACTCGCTGCCGTCTCCGGCCAATAGTTCTGCGGGCATGGCCCAGTAACGATGGCGATTGTCATCGTCTAACCAGTGCAATAAATAGCCGCCCTTTGTTTTCAAGAGAAGTGTCCCCTTGCGGATCGCGGGTGCGGGCGGCCACTTGCAACCAAGAGCAGATTTTAACAGGGCTATCTTGCCCTGCTGGTTGCATCACCAGCCAGTTTTGCGCGTTATAGGCAAAACCAGCCGGTAATGTTGGTGCGTTGCTATGCATTTCACTGGCAGGTAACGGGGTTGATGCTGATGGTTTATCCACGGCCATAAGCAGCACCAATACGGCGGGTTTCAATCCACTGGTCGATATCGCTTTCTAACCAGCCCACTGCACGCGCACCAATACGAATGGATCGCGGAAATTCACCGTTGGCCATCAGGGCATAAATGGTGCTGCGGCCAAAGCCTGTTTTGGCCTTTACCTCGGGCAAGCGCAAAATCCGCTGCTGACGCGCTGGGTGTACTGAATTTGTGGGTGATTGTGTCGTTGGGTTCATCGTTTGCTTCCTCACTGATCTGTTAAGTTCAGTTAGGAGTTTGCCAGTGCTAAACGGACGCAGTAGGCAGATAAATGCCCAGATCGTGCAGCTTTCTGAGGGTACAAGTAGCTACTTGCCCCAGTTTGTAGATAGTGCCCCAAATAATAATTGTTCTGTGGGCAGGGTTGGTGCGTGGCTAAGTGGCGTGAACTAAGGCTTTGCCCAAACTGCCCCAAAAGCCCAAGGGATGAGCGAAGTGTTAAAACACATGGAGTATGAGGCAAAGCATAAAGTGAAACTAAAACTTCTTTATCTGCTGAAAAATGAAAATATAGTTTCACTGACTCATTAAACGTTAAACGCTGATTGTTTCATGGCTTGCTCCGCTCGGCTGATCCCTAGCCGCTTAGCAACGGTTTGCCATTGCTTAACCGCAATTAATACTTCATCGTAAATTTGCGTGGCTTGGGTTTGCGAAAGTCTGAAGAAGTCTTTTACGTCAAAGGCTAATTGGTAGTCTAAAGTGTTGTCTGCATCGGTAATATTCAGATGCAGGCCATGCTTACCCACTATCGGGTTTAAATCATAAGCAGGTGATAACTTCCAGCCATTCTTTGTTAATAAAAACCCATGGTTACGCAGGTGATCATCCGTGTTGGACACCGCAATATTAAACACGATTCGACGCCATAACTGAGCTAAATCGGCTGCGGTTTGTGCACCAGAATTGGAAATAAATTCAGCAATCTCTAAGTAGCTAGCACCTTGAGATTGTTCACCATCATACTTTTCGTTTTCAAAATAGCGAAGCTGTGTCATGGCCGATGAAAAATGCAGCCGCTTTTCACCGTCGCGGTCAAACCGTTTGGTTAAAAAGGTATGGTGCTGTGACGAAAATTGCTTGATCTCACTTGGAAACATGTGAACAC
>Ga0172382_10013440_pt1 | contig 10546 bp, 7 predicted proteins | sample Leawel138RmetaG_FD_122245 | JGI IMG/M metagenome (GOLD analysis project Ga0172382, IMG submission 122245) | Leachate microbial communities from a municipal landfill in Southern Ontario, Canada - Leachate well 138R metaG | ecosystem: Engineered > Solid waste > Landfill > Unclassified | place...
CACAAACGGGTATTGGAAATTCCTTTGCGCCGCGATCATTGTTCTTGCCCCATATAGGCCCGTCCGGGCCTGCGGCAAAGGCGATGTTGGTGCACCGATCTTCAACACTTTCAGACAGGCCGTCCTGAGGCTCGGTATTGAGATACAGCAGTTCATCAAATGGTACGTTCGCCGCTTCGGCGATCGCCTGCAGTTCGTCCAGCGATTGTGGCGCCGAGTTAAGAAGCGTTTTTGCTACAATTGACTTTTGCTTATTCCAATGACGTGATTTTGGTTTCTTCGCCAGCACAGCAAGGTGCTGTTTGATGTCCTCACGAAGAGCCTCGCCTGTGTCCAGACCGATCTGGCGAGCTGATCCGCTGACCTCGATAATGCGCATGGTTGTGGGCACTTCGATCGAAATTGGTGATTTGTGGACAGACATGGCCGCATCCGAGAAATAGGTACTCATAATTGCACAAAACCCTGCTTTGACCAGTGAGGCCTTATTGTATACATACAAAATTAGCGAACTGCTATTCCTTGACTATCATTATAGTCTTGTGCGAAAAAGTCAAGCTTTATTGGGAAACGCCTTGACATCCAAGCATATCGAATGTATTTTAAATAGTAATAGAGGTGTTCTTCCTCTTGAATAGTGTGTAGGCAAATGTCATTACTGCGTTATGTAGACATTGTGAATCAGTTGACGGCACGAAGGGGTTTGCTTATTGCTCCTGCGCGTCTTCCCGACGAGCACGAGTTAGCAAACGAATATGGCGTTGCGCGAGACACTGTCAGACGTGCGTTGAAGGTGCTTGAAGAGCAGGAGGCGGTAGTTCGCCGTCGCCGTCGCGGGACATTTCTGCAACCACTGGTAGCCTGCCCCAATGTTTGTCGGGGACATGCCGTCGGATTTGTGCCCCCTTGGTGGGCCGACTCTACCACTGTCTGGTGCACATCCACCGTGTTTGAAGGGGTCTCTCGCTGGGCGGACGAGCAAGGGTGCTCTCTTAATGTGCTCCACGCCCAGATGCATGAGGACCAGGACCGCTTTGCCCAGCGGGTGCGAGAACGCAATTTGGCGGGAGTGGTCTGGCTTCATCCTCAAACCGAGCAGGTACCAATAATTCGAAGGCTGGCGAAGCTCATGCCAGTTGTAGTCGTTGGAAGACATGTGACAGGCGAAGGCGTCTACAGCGTCACACCTGATTACGTTCATGCAGCCAGACTGATCGATGACCACCTTGTTGGACTAGGACACTCCACATACGCCGCGGTGGGCACCGACCTTATGGGTATATACAACGCGAAATGGCTCAAGGCGATCGAAGAGGCCCATGCGCAGCGTGGGCAGGTGTTTGATTATACTCACAGGTTTCTGGACATTCGTCCCTTCGCTCGTCAGGTACTGTCACGGTTATTGCTGGAACTCTATTTGCCATTTCAGCCCGAGATTCAGGCACTGGTGTTGACATCATCAAGTTATTTGAAGTTTTTAGCGGCCGATGTCGCTTTTCGTGATCGAGTAGGCCGGGACTTAAGTGTAGTCACAATTGATTTTGGTGTAGCGCCAATCGAATTCAGTTGGCCATATCAGGCGGTCGATCACATCGTTTGCGACTGGCAAACCATTGGTCGTCAAGCGATTTCGCTTCTAGGACAAATTGTCGAGGGACAGGTTGTTCCCGAATGCAAGACAATGCCCGTTAGTCTGAAAGTTGGCGAAACCTGCACAAGTCATCGACCTGTCGAGGGCGGGTCTGACTTGGCCGGAAGCTGATTGTAGTAAAGGTGCCGTATGGCCTTAATAAGTATATTAGTAACCCACTTCCACAACTGATGTTGTAGACAGGAGGTCACATCATGCAGACTGGATCCAGATGCAACCTATGTCCTGCGACAACTCTGGTACGCAAGGCATTTACCCTGATCGAGCTGTTGGTGGTAATAGCAATAATATCGCTATTGATCTCGATATTAATGCCCTCGTTAAGCAAGGCTCGGGAACTGGCTCGGACGACAATGTGCAAGTCGAATATGCGCCAGTTGGGAATTGCCGCGTTTTCCCGCTCCGTCGAAGCCGATGATTATGTATTGCAGGGCACCGCTTCGGCTCTCGATCGCTGGTGGGATGCACAGAGCGATTATCCGTTCAACTACATGAACTATCTCGGAGGTACCAGATACCTTTGGCAGACCGGCATGTACTGCCCGGATGTACCGGCGGAGGAAATTGGAACCTCGGCCTCGCTGACGCCCTCAACGTACCTGTTCAACCAGTTCTGGTGGACATCCCATGAGAAAAGCTGGGCTGCAGGTAACAGGCAGGCCCATGAGGATGCTGCCGATCCGGTTCGTCTCTCGGCGGTACCACAACCGTCAATCGCATTGCTGATGTTTGGCGGTAGGGGATCGGTGGGACAATGGCTTCAGGCGTGGGACAGAAAGATGGACCGTCACGGTTCCATAGACGCCATTCGTGTCGCCCCGCCAGTGGGCCCACGAACAACCATGCTCTTTGCTGATGGTCACGTCGCCCTTGGAGAGTTTGACGGCTCTTATATATATGCAATGAGTTTGGACAGCGGCGGAGAATTCAGGGCATACAGGGATATGAAGACTAATGTGCGTCCTGAGTAATACTCATAGTTACTAATTAGTTATGAGCTGCAACAAGTGTAATGTGTAACAGAACCTATGAAATTCGAGGAATAAATGATAAGTACAGCGGGTATGCTCACCAGCTCGAAGTGGTGCTTGACGGTGGCGATGATGTTGATTGGTGTTCAAGGCGCCAAGGCGGAAAAGCATTATCCCAGATTGATCGGCAACAGCGCGCCGCTGCTTACTGATGCGCCGACCATAGACGGTCAAGTGGAATTACGAGAATGGACATGCGCACAGCAGTTGCCGCCATTGATACGCTCTTCAGATGGACAACTGGATACTAACCGGACCGAGTCTTATATAGGATACACCGAGGAAGCCCTTTACATTGCGTGGCGAGTATATAGATCTGCCGAATCCGGACCGATGCGAATCTCCGCCAATACGCCCGGCAAACATGAGGGCCGGGCCGTGTGGCTTGACGATACAGTCGAAATATTCCTTGATATCAATGGCGACGGGAAAAGGGCAGTGTCATTTGCGGGCAATGCCGCCAGTGCATATGGCGACGGTCTGGCGAGCGGAACAACCGACTTTACCCATTCCTGGAACTGGCAGTACCAAGCCCGCGAGACGGATTTCGGATGGGAGGGCGAGCTTAAAATCGGGTTTAAAGATCTTGGCTTGGATGGCCCCCCGGACGCCAGTGCAACCTGGGGCTTTGATCTCGCTCGCAACAATGTGACTCCTAACCAAGAGGTAGCGTACATTTCGTTTCGTGAAAATTGGCACGACAGGAGCAAATACAGTCGGCTGACATTTGGAGGTGGCAAACCGCTGGTGCGGCTGAGGGAGTTCGGTTCCATCGGAGACGAATCCGTCGGTATCCTTGCCGAAAGCATCAATACCAGCGATCAAGACGCCGATATCGAAGTCGAGTACACGATCTACCAGCGCCGACCTGAAGTCAGCGCGTTCAATTTCTTCCAGCAGGTCGACGCTGGAGTGTCCAACCGAGCCACGCAGGACATACTCACCACAGCTACAGTCGAGCAGCAGTTGGAAGCCGCACTGGGTTTATACAGACAACTGAAGCATGAGCGACTTACCCGACACGTTCCCGCAGGAGGTAGGGCGATACTAAATATGGCGTCCAAGGCTGCCGTCGGGGATTACCTGATTGGATATAAGTTCAGACTTGCTGACGGAAGCATGCTTGCGGAAGGTTTGCTTCCCGCGACCCGATGGGATCCGCTGCATGTTGAGATTGTTCCTTACTATCTGAAGGCTGATCTGATCGATGTCAACCTTACGGTTCATTCCGGTGATGTCCGAAGCCGAATTAACGATATCACCTGTCGAATGCTGCAAAATGACAAGACCGTTCTTGAGACACATACCACTCTGGAAGGTGCGTCGTCGGGCATAGACCTGTCAACCAAGGACATAGTTCCTGGGCAATACAGGCTTGAAGTTATCGCAGTTGACGACGCGGGAAATACGCTAAGCCAGTTCAGCCGCGATCTTCACAGACCCGAGCCGCCATTCTGGGCCGTCAAACAGTATGGTTTTGCTAACTTTGTTCCAGAGCCTTGGACCCCGGTTGAAGCCAGCGACAACAAGGCGAGTGTCTGGGGTCGGGATTATCATTTCGACAAAGCATTCCTGCCGAGGCAAATCGTGTCGCAGGGTCATGAATTGCTGGCCGCCCCTCCGCGTCTGCTGCTGCGGATGAACAATAAAGAAGTGTCTTGGGAAGGGAAACTGCGACTTGCCGAAAAGAACATAGAGTACGTTGACTATGTTTGGGAAGGCTCGGCCGGAACGATTCCTGTTCAGGTTCGCACGCGGGTGGAATTTGACGGGTTCATCACTATTGACCTTGGCATGAACACCAACGGGGTGACGATCGACCAATTCTTCGTTGAGTTCCCTTTGCGTCCCGAGCAGGCGCAATTGTACAGCGTCAAGACTTCACGGAACGTTAGGCCGCTGACTTCAAAGGTGGCTCAAACGGGAATGCTGACAAACAGCTTCAGTGTGGACTTTGTACCTGGATTATGGCTGGGTAACACGGAACGCGGGCTGCAATGGTGTGCTGAAGTTGACCAGTATTGGCACAATCGTAGCAAGTCCCGCGCGATTGAAGTTGTTAAGGATGCTGACGAAACAGTGGTGCGCCTGAGGGTGATAGATCAACCTTATCAAACGCCCCAACGCATCGAATACCGATGGGGCCTGGTCGCCAGCCCGGTAAAGGAGTATGACCTCCAACGCACTCGCGATCTGTACTATGCTCAATATGCCATTCAGGAGGCGTATTACAAAAACGAGCCAAAGGCGGTGCAAGCCTTCAAGAAACAGTTGATGATGGGCCAGAAGATGGGCGCCAACTGGGCTAATACCTTCCGCTGGCTGACTCGGTACGACGCGCCTGTGGGGCCTGGTACGTTCGGGGAACCATATCTTGAGAACCCCGCACATATCGAAGCCCACCGCGCCGCGGTCAAGCTCATTCACGAGCATGGCATGAAGACGACCGCCTATACAGGATGGAACGGACTGCACCCCAACATGTCATGGTGGCCATTCTTTGGTGAAGCGATGAAACGAACCCCTTCACGCTTCACTTACGGGGGTTATAAAGGGTGCTCCCGAGCAGGGTTCGGCGATTACCTGGCAAATGGGCTCGCGTGGATGATACAGACCCTCGGTATCGAAGGGGTATATCTGGACGGCACCGCCAGCATGCAACCATGCTACGGACGTCACCATGGATGCGGCTATACCGACCCGAAAACAGGTCAAAGAGTCATTACCTATAACATATGGCCCCAACGTGAGCTGTTTAAAAGAATGTACAAGATAACTCACGGTGAAGTTATCGACGACGGCCTGATTTACAGTCACTCCGGCGGGTCGCCAATGCTGGCGATTGAATCCTTTGTCGATATCCGACACGGGTCCGAGGGCGACACTCTTGAAGAGTACCTGGATCTGGACAGCTTCCGAACCAAGTACTACGGACGAATGTACGGCCTGCCCCTTGAGCTGACATGGGTCTATCACGCGCCGCCCAACCTGGTGTGGGGCGTGGGAATGCTGCACGATACCCCAATCAAGATGTACTACCACCTCTTCGCCGACCGCCGGTCACGCAGTGACAACTATGACAAAGCACACATCGGTTGGAAAATGTGGGCGCCGCGGCAGTGGTTTGACTGGGAAGCCGGATATGAGTGGCACCCGTACTATAACAATAGTGATGTCTTGACTATAAGCAAGTCCAGCGTCAAGGCGTCCTTCCACCTGAACAAAAAAGGGCAAATGATCTTCATTGCCCTCAATACCGATGAAGCACAAAACAAAGCCATGTTCGCTTTTGAACTGTCTAAGTTAGGTCTGCCTGGTGTGCTTCATGCCAGAGATGCTGTGACTGATGAGGAACTTAAAATCACCAACGGCGAGTTTGAGCTAAACATACTTGGGCATCGTCCACGCGTTTTGATGATAGATGTTGCACCTGTGCCCGAAGTGGACCTTAACATAGTTGAACATGCGCCATAATTGGATGGTCGCAACAGTGGCGTGCGGTCAAGACGACGCATGCGAAGGAGATGCAATGAGAAATAGTAAAAGACAACCTGTGAAGTCAGCATTGTCGCTGGTGGGCGCGTTTGTGTTCGCCGCTGGAATGCTTGTGAACGTCCAGGTAGCCGAGGGTGGAACCATATCCTACCCGGCCATGGGAAATGTGGAGCTACCCCAGGGCACTATCGAGATGTGGATTACGCCACAGTTCGACCCGATAGATAGCGACCTTGCGAAGAAGGACTACTGGGGATTCAATCTGGTTCAGATCTACCAGGACGACGACAACTTCATATGCCTGATCTGGCGATCAATTAAAGGTCGTAGAGGCCCGTTCGCTCGTCATCGTCAGCAGGGATTTCGCATTCCCACCAACTTCAGCACGATATCCGGATGGAAGAAGGACGAGCCACATCACATAGCCTATTGCTGGGAAGGCGAAACTGACTGGTGGGTAATAGACGGCAAGAAAACCAATGAGTCTTCTTCGAAATACGGACCTTTGAAACTGCACATGAACGAGTCCATGACGATAGAGCTGGGAACAGCGAAAGTGAACGAAAAGTTTGTCATCGATGATCTGCGGATATCTTCCATCGCCCGCAAAGAGGATGAGGTTGGATATCATAATCCCGGCAAGCTGGGCAATGACGCATGGACGCTTCTGCTGGACACCTTCGATGAGCCTTTCGAATGCGATGGTACCACTCAAACCAGCCCGGTCATTATGACGCCTTCAGTCTCCGGACAGTCAGGAGGCATTCCCGACAAGAACTGCAAGTTCGTGCCAGGTGTAAGCAAGTCTGCCCTGAGCCTGTAGCTTATATGTGGCATTGACTAAGAAAAGAAGTTGTGAGAAGCGGCCCGTGACGCGTGTCATGATCTGCCGCGGAAGTATGAGTACTTATATGAAAGGGAAGCAACATGAAACTCACGCAACATTGGAGTAATATCATTCTGGTTGCTGGCTTCGTCTGCTGTGTCGCTTTGAGCGCACCTGCCTTGGCGGATACCTACAGTGACGCAGTGCTGGGTGATAATCCGCTGGGATACTGGCGGATGGACGGTTCTGGAGTCAACCAGGGTTCTGATGGAACCACTCTTCAACACAGTGATGTCAGTGTTAATACCGAGGCTGCGGGTCCCCGTGGGGAGTCGTATCCGGGATTTGACGGTGGCAACAGCGCCGTCTATTATAACGGCAGCGCTTTGGATACGGGCTTCAGCCGAGTTGGCGATGCCATTGAGCCCGATTCCTATGCGTATGACATCACCGGTGCGATGACTGTCGAGGCGTGGGTGAAGGCCGATGATCTCGATACCGGCAATCGCGCGATTGTCGCAAACTTTCACAACACCAACGGCCATCGCTCTTACATGCTGTACCAGAACGGTAGCGGGTTGCGATTCAGTGTCAGCGGCGATGGCTCATCCAGTAATCTTGCCACTGCGGTGACAAGCGGCTCGCTTACGACTGACGAATGGTACCACGTGGTTGGCGTGTTTCGTCCTTCCGAATCCGTTGAACTGTACGTGAACGGCGAACTGGCGAGTTCAGTCACAAGCGGCGTGCCCGATAGTGCGTTTGTGTCCAAATACGCCACCTATATCGGCGCTCAGTGGACCAACAAAAACGTCGGTAGTTGGTTCCTGGGCTCCATTGACGAGGTGGCGATCTATGATAGTGCTCTTTCAGATACACAGATCAAGCAGCACTTTGATGCAGCTAGTATCCCCGAGCCTATGACCCTTTCGCTTCTGACGGTCGTCGGTGGCTTCCTGGTGGCCCGTCGCAGGTAATCAAGTTTTCTGTAGAATGTGCACAAATGGCCGGCTTCTTCGGGAGCCGGCCATTGCTTTATATGGGCAATGGGTTTCATCCACGGCCACCCGCCCGCTGGTGTTCGGCTGGTTCGTTGCAATTGCGTACGCTGTCCAATGACCAGCTTTTACACTGGCAATGTTATGCATGCGTTGGGGCTTTTCCGTCGTCGGCTTGTTTAGAAAGACTGGTGAGACTACAATCCCAGCTTTGGTATTGTCTCGTGTCGAGGTGACAGGGCGGTGAAGGTGATGATGTCCCGGAAGGAAACAACGAGAATTGTGGTTGCAGGGCATATATGCCTCGACATTCTTGTGGATATTGGAAATTTGTCGCAGGACGCGCTGGTCAAAGGCCTGGAACCGGGCAACCTTGTCAAGATCGGCGGAGCGAAGGTGACGACGGGCGGGACGGTTTCGAATACTGGAATCGCGTTGCATCGCCTTGGTATGGATGTACGCCTTGTTGCCCGTGTTGGAGACGACGCCTTTGGTGAGGCGGTGGCGAACGTTGTCGAGGGGGTTGGTCGGGGTCTGGGACGCGATCTTGTCAGGGTTGCTGGTGAACCCACGTCATATACACTGGTGTTCAATCCGCTTGGTCGGGATCGGTCGTTTCTGCATTGTCCCGGAGTCAACGACACGTTCTGTGCCGATGATGTGGATTTTGCGATTGTTGGGCAGGCGGGGCTGCTGCATCTGGGTTATCCGCCCCTGATGCGGAACATGTGGATAGACAAGGGTGGCGAACTGGCAAAGCTGTTCTCGCGAGCCAAAGAACACGGTATGACTACGTCGCTTGACATGGCCTGGCCAGATCCGGCAAGCGAGGCGGGACAGGCGAACTGGGGCGATATTCTTGCGAGTGTCCTTCCGGTGACGGACGTGTTCCTGCCCAGTATCGACGAGGCGCTTTTCATGGTCGATCGGCGGACGTATGAACGTCTGGCTTCTGGCGAGGAGAAGATCAATGCAGATATGCTCGATACCCTTTCGCAAAGGCTTATTGATCAGGGTCCGGCAGTGGTGGGGCTTAAGCTGGGGCGCGACGGGTTGTATGTCAGGACGGCTGACAACGTGCAACGTTTTGCTCGCATGGGCGCTAGTGCCCCGGCGGATGTCGCCAACTGGATGGCTCGCCGGATGATTTCGCCATGCTTTGAAATTAAGGTTTCCGGCACAACCGGCGCGGGCGATTCGACCATCGCCGGATTCCTCGCCGGGCTTGTCAAAGGCATGCCGATCGAGTTCACTATGAATGCGGCGTGCGGAACGGGTGCGTGCAACTGTGAGAACCCGCTCTCGGCGGGCATGGTTCCGCATTGGGACGCATTGGTGAAGCGAGTTCCAGGCTGGAAGCGCCAGAAGGTGAGCGCCTCGCTGAAAGGCTGGGCGATAGACCCCAGCACGGGGTTGTATGTCTCGCCGGAGGACAGACAAATACGCAGGCGGTGACAACCTTGTGAGATCCGCGGCGACGATGAAGCACCAGAGATGATATTTCCCGATTTGCCGATAGTTCCGGCGGCTGTTTTTCAGAAAATTTGAAAGGACAATACAGAAATGAGTTCGTTGCAGGCTCTTCAGGACAAATTCGTCTGCCCCACGATGTTCTCGTTGATGTTGACGGTTGAGGAAGGTTCGCTTGACAGCGTCATTGAGTCCACAGCGTCGGCTGTGACAAAGGGTGGAGCAAAGCTCAAATCCCTCTCGTTGGCGGAGGTGCTCGACGACGGAAATCTCGTCTACGAGCTTGTGATGCTTAGCAGTGACGAGTGCCTTAAGAAGGTCACGCAGGGTCTGGCGGGCATTGTGGGCATGAAGCTTACGACCGTGCTTGACATGTCGTTTGAAAGCCACCGCGGCGGTTCGTGCGAAATGCGAAGCCGACGGGAGATCAAATCCAACACCGACCTGCGTGTCGTGTATACTCCTGGAGTTGCGAGGGTCTGCAAGGCAATCGAATCGCAACCAGAGTTGGCAAAGGAGTTTACAAACGTCCCCAACAAGGTTGCCATTTGCACCAACGGTACGGCGATACTGGGGCTTGGCGATATTGGGGCTCTTGCGGGGCTTCCGGTTATGGAGGGCAAGTCGGCGATTTTCTGGGAATTCGCCAGAATCTCGGCAGAGCCTGTGTTGATCGATACGCACGACGCCGACGAGTTCATCAACGTAATGGAGAAGATCGCTTGCGGGTTCGGCGCGGTGCAGGTCGAAGATGTCGCGGCTCCGGCGTGCTTCAAGATCACCCGCGAGCTTGACCGTCGACTTGGCATCCCTGTCATGCACGACGACCAGCATGGTACGGCGACAGTTGTGTTGGCTGCACTGTATACCGCGCTTCGCAAATCCGGTAAGAAGATAGGCGATGTCTCTTGCGTGATGAGCGGAGCGGGGGCCGCGGGTACGGCGATTGCCGACTTGCTGAACCTTGCAGGGATTGCCGATGTAGTGGTGCTCGATCGCAAGGGCGCCATCTGCCGAGGAAGGGAAAGCCTCAACCCTGAGAAGCAGGCTCTTGCCGAGCGGACAAACAGACAGA
>Ga0172382_10013441_pt1 | contig 10546 bp, 7 predicted proteins | sample Leawel138RmetaG_FD_122245 | JGI IMG/M metagenome (GOLD analysis project Ga0172382, IMG submission 122245) | Leachate microbial communities from a municipal landfill in Southern Ontario, Canada - Leachate well 138R metaG | ecosystem: Engineered > Solid waste > Landfill > Unclassified | place...
AACTATAGCATAAAATAGGCAATTATAAAACAATATTAACGTGTTATATGTAATTAATGAGATTTTTTATCGCAACCCCCGGGCCTAACCAAGAAAAATATTGAGGGGTTGTGCAAAGGTCTCCTTTGGAACTCATAAATGCCAAAACGATATTGACCCCCTATAGTGTATGGCATTTAGTAGAACATATCCGGATTGCTCAGTGGGATATTCTGGAGTTCATCAGAGATCCCCTGCATATCTCACCCGAGTACCCCGCCGGATATCGCCCTGATGCATATGCAAAGGCGGAAGAGCACATGTGGAAAGATTCCGTACTTCGGGTGAAATCCGATCTGGCAAGTCTTATAAAAATAGCGGTGGATGAGAAAAATGATCTCTTTGCCCCTATTGCACACGCTCCTGAATATACTATCTTCCGCGAACTTTTAGTCGTTGCTGATCACAATGCATATCATACAGGAGAAATTGCGCTTCTCCGCCAGGAATTGAACGCATGGCCGAAAGATCATCCTTATTTGACCGGTCAGGGCTGATAGAATGGGCGAAAGTACAATGTAAAGAAAGGGAATAAATACATTATTTATTTGACATGAAGACATTCTTTTTATATTCGGCGTTGGTGTTGAAATACTGTTTCAGGAGGATCAAAATGAGATTGAAAGATAAAGTTGCTGTTGTGACGGGATCGGGTCGGGGCATCGGGGAAGGCATTGTCATGCGTTTTGCCGAAGAAGGTGCCAAAGTAGTAGTTAACGATGTCAATGAGGCGGACGCGAATGCAGTTGTAGAGAAAGTGAAGGCAGCGGGCGGTCAGGCAGTAGGGGTAATCGGGAGTGTTGCTTCGCGTCAGGTTGTTCAGGGTATGGTGGATACGGCAATTAAAGAATTCGGAACTCTTGATATAATGGTAAATAATGCCGGCATCACCCGTGATGCCATGCTTCATAAAATGACCGATGAGCAGTGGGACCAGGTAATCGCAGTAAATCTTACGGGTGTTTTTTATGGAATTCAATGCGCGGCCATATTCATGAGGGAAAAAGGTTACGGGAAAATCATCAATATTTCATCCACCAGCGCTTTCGGTAATCCGGGACAGCTGAATTATGCCGCTACGAAAGCGGCCATTATCGGAATGACCAAAACCGCCGCAAAAGAACTTGGACAAAAAAATGTGAACGTAAATGCAATAGCTCCCGGGATGATCTGGACCGACATGATGAAGAACATGCCGCAATCCGCCAAAGATAGAATAGATCAGATGCTTCCCGCTATTATGCCTCTTAACAGGAAGGGTTCTCCACTCGATGTCGCTAATTTGGCACTTTTCCTGGCCAGTGAGGAAAGTCAGTTTATGACAGGCCATGTCCTCTTCTGTGAAGGCGGCATGAAGGCTTAAAACTGGTGGTTTTTTGGTTCCGAATAAAAAAAGGACAGTCTGTGAGGCTGTCCTTTTTTATTAAAATGGTATTCTTTTTACCAGCAGTCTATGTTGGGCCGTTTTTTGCCTGTGCGCTCGGGTGGTTTCGGTTGCGAACGCAGCCCGCTCATGATCCAGTGACGTGTGTCGGCGGGGTCGATTACATCGTCAATTTCCAGGACCGCCGCCATATTGATCGCCTTCCCGTATTCATAATGCATGGCCACCAGCTCATCATATCGCTTGGCCCTCTTTTCGGGATCCTCAATCGCTTCCAGTTCTTTCCTGAAACCGAGTCTGACAGCCCCCTCGAGTCCCATGCCGCCGAATTCTCCCGTCGGCCAGGAGACGATAAAGTTGGAAATATGAAAACTTCCGCCCGCCATGGCCTGAGAGCCGAGACCGTATCCTTTGCGCAAGACCACACTGAAAATGGGGATCGTTGCATTCACTGCATTGGTGAATATACGACAAAAATGTCGAACCTGAGCTGTCTTTTCAGCCTCAGGACCTACCATGAAGCCGGGGGTGTCTATAAGAACGGTGACGGGTATATCAAAGGCATCGCAAATCTGAATGAATCGGGAGACCTTGTCAGCACCGTCTGCATCAACTGCTCCTCCGAGGTGGGTAACATTGTTTGCAATGAGGCCGAAAGGCTGCCCTTCGATCCTGACGAGTGCCGTAACTATCCCTATGCCGAATTCTCGGCGAAGTTCAAGTATGGATCCTTTATCTGCGATGACATTGATAATTTTACGGACATCGTAACTTCGCCTGCGGCGTTCCGGCACAAGATCGCGTAACTGGGTCTGATCTTCACATTCCCACTCCGGAAGACTTCCCTGGAAATAAGAAAGATATTTTTTTGCCGTCTGAACCGCTTCAATGTCATCTTCCACGACGATATCGACAACTCCATTGGGTGACTGTATGGACATCGGGCCGATCTGAGTCGGCTTAAAAACTCCCAGTCCGCCACCTTCAATCATTGCCGGACCGGCCATGCCCAGGTTTGAATTCTTTGTCGCAATGATCACGTCACATTGGCCAAGAAGGGCAGCGTTTCCGGCAAAACAATACCCGCTTAATACTCCTACCATGGGAACGAGTCCGCTTAATCTTGCAAAATAGGCAAATGACATTACATCAAGCCCTGCCACAACAGAATCCTGAAAATCTACATCGCCCGGTCGGCCGCCTCCCCCTTCAGAAAAAAGTACTGTCGGTAATTTTTGATCGTATGCAATTTTTAGCATCCGGTCTTTCTTTTTATGATTGAAGAAGCCCTGTGTGCCTGCGAGAACAGTATAGTCATATCCCATTACCATGCAGCGGGTCCTGGACCTTTCGAAAAGTTTTCCGTTGACTGAGCCGATTCTGGTAACCAATCCATCGGCTGGAGTTCTCTTAATCAATTGCTCCATGGAAGTTCGGCGACGCTGTCCCGCCAGTATCAATGATCCGTATTCAATGCAATCATCAGGATCCAGCAGATCATCGATATTTTCGCGTATTGTCCGCTGTCCCGTTTTTCGGCGCTTTGCAACGGCGTCGGGGCGCACTTCATCTTTTGTGAATTCATGTCGGGAATTTACTTCCGCCAAATCGGCACGGATATTCTTTGCATCTTCAGATTTCTTATCGCTCACATTTCCCTCTCTGTATTGAAAAGTATTCCACTTCGCGCATGCGCGTTCATCCTTCGACCCAGTATCAGGCTGGACGCCATTCGATTGATGTCGAGGCTGGTCATACCCATATAGGCACAAAATGGTATATTGTCAAGGATTAGTGGTCATGACATTACATTTCAACATTGCACTGTTAAGAAGACAAAAATGTTCTGGGCTCGCTTACTGTTTTATTATATACTTTTTTATATGATGATCACTTGTTAAAATTTTAATTGAAGCGTAAGCCACGGCGATTATAATTGCGGACCATCTCGATCATTCGAGAACGATCGATGGTGAATATTCTCTTTGGACTTACTTGCTCTCCAGACACTTCCCCTTTTTCCTCTGCGCAACGGGCGATTGTCGCCCATCTAAAAAGTTAAAAAAAAGAAAGGAAAAGAAAGATGAAATATGCATTTACGTTTTTTCTGCTTTTCATTTTTGCAGTACAAACAGGTGCACAGGAGAAGAGCTTGACATACACGGTGGACGGCAAACCGTACGAGGGCTATTACGTAAGCCCTTCTCAAGGGGCTCCGCTTATAATTCTGATTCATGACTGGGACGGTCTTACAGAATATGAAATTACACGTGCCGAAATGTTGCAGGGAATGGGATATGCGGTATTTGCTGCGGATCTTTTCGGCAAAGGAATCAGGCCCAAGGAACTTCAAGAAAGACAGAGACTAACCGGCGAGCTATATAAAAACCGGGAAAAGATGCGCAGTTTGCTCAACGCCGCGCTAAATGAGGCAAAGATAAAAAATGCAAATACTGACAATGCAGTAATGGTCGGCTACTGCTTCGGCGGTACCTCCGTTCTCGAATTCGCGAGGTCAGGCGCTGATATGAAAGGATTTGTCTCATTTCATGGCGGATTAATGACGCCGGAAGGACAAGATTATTCCGGGGTAAGGGGCACAATTATTGTATTCCACGGTACCGCGGATGAAAGCGTTACAATGGACCATTTTTCAAATCTTGCCAAAGAACTGGAAAAGTATAAGATTCCGCATGAGATGACAACATATGGGGGCGCACCACATGCCTTTACCGTATTTAACACAGAAAGGTACAGGAAAGATGCCGACAGAAAATCGTGGAATCGCTTTTCAGAATTTTTGCACCAGACACTCAAATAATATCATTTCAGTTTCAGCGGCTCGATAATTTGTAAGACAGCTCTTTTCAGGACGATTGCAGTACCACATAAAAAATCCGGTCATTCCTTTGAATTTGAAGAAGTAATCGTTCCCTGTCATCCAGCTTTTGCATGGTATTCAGAAATTCTCTCATGTTCGAGATTTCTTTTCTTTCAACTTCTCTTATAATATCTCCTTGCTGAAGGCCGGCATTATCAGCGGGACTCCCGGGCTGAACCTGCATTATAATTACTCCTTCATCGAATTTAAGTTTCAGCTGCTGCGAGATTTCAGGAGTGATATCTTGTACCGAAAGACCCCACTTCTGTTTCTGTCTGTCCGAAGGTTGCTGATCACCACCGTCTTCAGACACATCAGTTCCGGGCATTGTTCCCAGTTCGGCAGAAATGGTCATTTCCTCACCATCGCGAAGAACTTTCATATCGACTTTCGTATCCGGTTTCATACCGGCTATTCTTGCGCTCAAGTCGTGAGCTGTTTCTACCGCATTACCATTTACGGAAGTAATAACATCTCCCGGTTTTAATCCAGCTTTTTCAGCCGGCGTATCATCCATTACCTGAGCAATAAGAACTCCTTCTTCATGTTTCAATCCAAAAGATTCAGCCAGTTCAGGAGTGAGATCCTGTATTGAAATGCCGAGAAATCCCCTCGTTACTTTTCCCTGTTTCAATTGGGGAAGAAGATTTTTTGCGATATTTACCGGTATGGCAAAACCGATGCCTTGCCCTTCGGCAACTATGGCGGTGCTGATCCCAATGACTTTACCGTCCTTGTTAAATAAAGGGCCTCCGCTGTTGCCTGGATTTATCGCGGCATCGGTCTGAAGAAAATCGTCATAGGGGCCGGCTCCTATGATCCTGCTTTTTGCACCAATTATTCCTGCGGTTACCGTATGGCCGAGTCCGAAAGGATTTCCCACTGCAAGAGTCCAGTCGCCGACGCGTATGCTCGTCGAGTCTCCTAATTGAGCGGGGGGCGGCAGGTCTCCATCTGCTTCTATTTTTATGAGGGCAAGATCTGTTTTAGGGTCACGGCCGACTATGGTAGCTTTGTATTCTTCACCATTTTGAAGGCGAACATTAATTTCCGAGGCCTTGGCAACGACATGGTTATTGGTAAAAATGTGACCTTCTTTATCGATAATAAATCCTGAGCCAAGGGCTCTCGTTCTTCTTTTTTGCTGGGGAATGTCGCCGAAGAATTTTTCAAAAAATTCTTCGAAGGGTCCTTGCGACCTGGGCCAGGGCATAGTCTGCCTTTCTTGAATTGCCTGAGTAGTGGAAATATTTACGACGCTATGTGCAACTTCTTCTGCGAGATCTGCAAATGAAGCAGGCGTTTGAGCAAAGCAGATCCCGGCACCCGTTAACCCCGCCACCAGAGGAAGCAGCAAAATATAGAAAAGAATATGTGGGAGGTTTTTTTTGAAAAAAACTGTGTTTTGCATAATTGTCTCCTTTCTCGCATTTACCAGCTGTCCTGGTCGATAAAAGAAATACTGCAATGTGCCATTCCCAGCGGCCATTCAAAAAATACAGCCGCACCTTTACACATAGTCTTTATACATGAAGACATGTGGGGAAAGTCAAAAAAATACTTTAAACTCTTTTTCATATTTCCTCTGTACAGGGTAAAAAGTAAATGGGTTGAGTAATGTAATTTGGTTAAAAGAACGCAGATAAATGTGCGGACAGCGCCGGGACGGGCAATCTCAGTTGCACCCACTCAACCGTCTCACATCAGGAGAGAGGGTGACTTTCAACTTTTTACGAAGCCATCATATTTACATATGGACATTTTTAATAATGATGGTATCGTGCGTAAGAAGAAATGCTGAACAGGCCGGTTGCCTCCGTCTCCACCATTTGAAAATACCACCGGTGCTCTTAAGTAACAGCAATCGAGGTTTTGATTCGCCAGTGAAAACTCATTGGAAGTAACGCATGAAAAAGAGCGGGAACTATGATTCTGAATAATACTGTTCTGATGGTATGAGGTTTCGTAGAAATTGAAACGACAGCGTTTTTACGGGTGGACAACTCTGATCGGAGTCATGTTTACCTATGCCGGTATGTGCGGTGATCTTACCTATGCCTATGGGCTTTTTCTCCCTTCCATGGCTGAGACCTACCAGTGGAGCCGTTCTCTTCTTTCCGGTCCATATGCGGCATTTATTATAGTTGGAGGATTGCTTGGCCCGGTAGCGGGCATGACGATTGCTCGTTTCGGTGCGCGTCTCAATATTATGCTCAGCAATATTCTCGCAGCAGCAGGATTGCTGGGGATGTCCCAGGCCGATTCAATCTGGCATGTCTATTTTTTCTTTGGATTGATGGGAGGTATAGGAATTGCGTTCGGTGAATTTATCCCGGTTACGACAATTATCAATCACTGGTTTGTTTCGAAACGATCACTTGCAATGGGACTTCTTTTTGCATCAGGCGGTCTGGGCGGATTGATAATGCCTCCCGTAATAAGTTGGATTATTATAACAGCCGGGTGGAGGACGGCCTGGGTCTTTCTTGCCGGGATTCATCTTGTATTATCAGTTCTTATGTGTGCGGTTCTGGTCAAAAACAAACCGGAAGACATGGGGCTTACGCCGGAAGGATATTCAAGGGAGCAGGCACATGGTGGTCAGTCCGGGCCTTCACATCGCCCTGTCTATCAAACAACGGTTGACTGGGAAATTGGAGCCGCATTGCGAACAGGTGTTCTCTGGATAATAATGGGTCTTTTTTCAATGGTAATATTTGTTATGAATTTATTGACCACCCATCAGGTAGCCTATCTTCAGGATATTGGATTTTCACCGATGGCATCTTCGGCTGCATTGGGCTTGATGCTTGGCATGAGTATAATAGGACGCCTGTTGTGCGGCATTCTTGGTGTGAGGTATGAAGGCCGTTATCTTGCGATGTTTTTCCTCACGGCAATTGGTCTGGGAGTGATAGCGCTCATGAACGCTGTCGATATAGTGTTTGTATATGCCTATTCAATCCTGACGGGAATCGGTTTCGGTGGAATGGTTGTTCTCATTCCGAATCTTCTGGGAGCTTACTTTGGACGGCTTCATTATCCTAAAATTGTCGGCTGGATGGCGCCTGCGGTGACGCTACTCAGTTCCTTCAGTCCTATTCTTGCAGGCGTGCTGTTCGATATTACCGGTACGTATTTCTTCCCTCTTGCCATAACGGCCGTTCTTTTATTTTTATGTGCTTCGGCCGCACATTTTGCCCGTCCCCCGTTGCATACCGTAAATGTAAAGTAAATTTTAAATAAATAATATTCAGGAGAAATAAATGAATTCAGAACCTCAGGAATCAGGCACTGACAAAATCAAATATTTTTTCCATCCCGAATCGATTGCAATTGTAGGGGCTTCAGCGAATATGGCGAAATTGAGCGGGCGTCCTATTGCCGCTCTTTTGAAGAAGAAATTCGCCGGGTCTATTTACCCCATAAATCCGCGATACGATATGATAGCGGGGCTTGTCTGCTATCCATCTGTAAAGGCAGTTCCCGGAGATATCGATCTGGCTGTAATTGCGCTACCGATCGAAGGAACGCTCGATGCATTGAAAGCATGTGCCGAAAAAGACGTGAAAGCGGCGGTTGTATTCACTTCAGGCTTTGCAGAAGTAGGTGCCGAGGGAAAAGCGCTGCAAATTGAAATTTCCTCCCTTGCGCGGCGAAGCGGTATGCGTATTCTTGGTCCGAATTGCCTGGGCCTTGTCTATTTCAAAAATTCAGTTATGGCGTCATTCTCAGACACAATGGAATTTGAGATAGGAAACTCCGGATCACTCGGATTTATAACCCAGAGCGGAGCCTATGGCGAAAGGACAGTTATGCAGGCTGTGCAGGACGGAGTCGGATTCGGCACGTTTGTCAGTGTAGGCAATGAAGCGGACCTGCAATTCTCGGATTTTATCGATTATCTTGCCGGAGATAACGGTACAGATTTGATGGGCGTCTATCTGGAAGGGGCGAAAGATGGAAATAAGTTCAGGAAAGCCGCGGAATCCGCGTTATATTCAGGCAAGCCGATTCTGGTCAAGAAAGTCGGAAGGACCGGTGCGGGCACAAGAGCGGCGGCATCCCACACAGGAGCTCTTGCAGGAAATGATAGTATTTATGAAGCATTTTTCAGACAGATGGGAATTATTCGGATAAATGAGCTTCGTGATCTTACTTTCTTTGCGATTGCATATAAAAGTGGAAGAATGCCCAAAGGGAGGAAAGTCGCCATTCTTACAGATTCAGGAGGACCGGGAGTTGAAATGGCTGACAAGTGTGAGGAATTCGGCTTGATCGTACCGGAATTGTCAGGGACAACGAAGGCCAGGATACAGGCATGCCTTCCTTTCTACGGATCAGCCAGAAATCCGGTCGATATGACTGCAGCAGTCATGACGGATCAAAAACTTTTCGGTGAGTGTCTTCGTGCGATTTTTGACGACGAAAGTATAGATATCGTGTTTGCCCCCGGTTTTTTCATGGCCTATACAGAGCCGGGACTGTTAAATGAAATTATCGATATCTATCGTTCGTCTTCCAAACCTCTCGTGTTTTTTCCAGTCTGGGTCGACGATTCACCGCAGGCAGCGGATATGATTGCAAGAATAAAAAAAGAAGGCATTCCTGTAATACCTGAAGCAACGGATGCGGCACGGACCATGTCTTCTCTTGTCTGGTATTGTGAAAAAAGACAAAGAGCAGAACTCAAGGATTGCCGTATTCCGCACTCTCCTGAAAAATCGGTTGATATAGTGAAAAAAATCCTTGGAAAGTCCAAAAATATTACGGAATATGATGGAAAACGGATCCTTGCTGCCTATGGTATTCCCGTTACCAATGAGCAGATCGCCGGATCGGAAGAGGAAGCAGTAAAAATTTCACGTAAAATAGGGTTTCCGGTTGCCCTGAAAATTCAATCCCACGATATTCCTCATAAAACTGAGGCAGGAGGCATCATGCTCAATCTCAAAACGGAGGCGGAGGTGAGGGAATCATATAATGCCTTAATGAAACGAGTCAAAGAATATGCGCCACAGTCCGAAGTTTCTGGTGTGCTTGTCCAGGAGATGGTTACCGGGGGAGTGGAGGTTATAGTCGGAATTACGCGCGATCCTGTTTTCGGTCCTTGCGTAATGTTCGGACTGGGGGGGATTTATGTAGAAGCTATGCATGACGTATCTTTTCGGATACCTCCCATTTCTATGCATGATGCCGAAGAGATGATCGAAGAAATAAAAGGTGCCGGAGTACTGAAAGGGATCCGGGGAAAGCCTGCTTCGGATACAAAGGCATTGGTAGATGTGATTATGCAAGTATCTAAATTGGCTGTTGAGTTTGCTGACCAAATAGGTGAATTGGACATTAACCCTCTTATTGTACTCCCTGAAGGCGCTCGCGTTGTGGATGCCCTTGTGGTGAAGCGATAAAAAAGATGCAGAAATTCCATTTCTGTATTAATTCTTTTTGGTTTATGCTGTCTTATACATGCGTTTCAATCATGTTTTTTGCAAAGCTGAGCCGGCAAACTCGCGCGTGCCGGCTCAGAGTTTGCCGTCATTGATGAAAGGGCTTATGAGCTATGTAATAAGTATCTGTATCCTTCATTTAAAAGTCGATGATGACAGAAGTGAAAAAAATCCTGTCTGTTTTTTCTATTTCCGGTGAAGCCGGCTCGTTCTGGTAATTTATTACATAGCGTAGGCCGAGAGAAATCATTGAGTTTACTTTCACTTTTAGAGATGTTTCAGAGTAGAGAAAAAAAAGGTCCGCATCCTTTAAAGAGGTCTGGTAGTATGCATTTTCTTTGAATGTGAGGTTTTCCATTAATTTCCATTCATACTGAATTCCGGTCTTTCCCGACAGATATTGGTCCGAATCTTCCAGACCTTCCGAATATCTGTCATAAGAATATAGTATCGACAGCACTCCCTTTAAATAGTGAGAATCTATTTTTATAAAATCGTATCCCACACCGGGCCCGAATCCGTAGCGATATTTATATCCTGAAAACTTGTCTTTTAAATAATAAGCCTCACCCGAGCCGAAAAAACCGTCACCGAGAGTACGTTCGTAGCTGCCGTCCACCCCCCATCTATTAGCAGTTTCTTCGTTTTCGCTTTCTGTCTTAATCACAGTGCCATTGAAATAATATCGGTTGAGTTCTTCTTCTTTTTTGATTCCAATTTTTCCCGCTAATGTCTGACTTTCGCTATTTCCTGAGCTGTCTGTATAAGAAAGTTCAGTACCTACTTGCCATT
>Ga0172382_10013442_pt1 | contig 10545 bp, 11 predicted proteins | sample Leawel138RmetaG_FD_122245 | JGI IMG/M metagenome (GOLD analysis project Ga0172382, IMG submission 122245) | Leachate microbial communities from a municipal landfill in Southern Ontario, Canada - Leachate well 138R metaG | ecosystem: Engineered > Solid waste > Landfill > Unclassified | place...
TCTGCGGCTCTTCGGCGACAGGGGCCTGTTCGACCTCTGGAGTCTGGGCGACTGGCTGAGGTTCCTGCGCGGGGGCTTGCTCGCCCTGCTCTTGGGGAGCTTCCTCTGCTTCGGCAGGGGCTTCGGGGACGGTTACTTCGGGCGAGAGGGGTTGCTCAACTTCTTCAGCAGGCTCAGAAACCACAGGCGATTCCTCTGGAGGCGCTTGGGGGGGAGCTTCTTCGGGGGGCGTTTCGGGAGTTTCTTCGGGGGCTTGCTCGGGGGCCTCTTCGGAAGGCTGTTCTTCAGTGGTCTTGGCCTCCAGGGCTTCTCTCTCGGCCTTTTCGGCAGCCTGGCGACGACGACGTTTTCTGGCTTCTGCGCGCGCGCTTTCCAAGTCGACATGCTCGGCCGTTTCAACGGCGGTTGTCGTGTCGCCTTCTGTGAACCACTCACGAATGGTGGCTTCGAGCCCCGCGGAAAGGGCGGCCATGTGGTTCTTAAGTGGCAGACCTTCGGCGCTGCACTTATCGAGAACGACCTTGCTGGTCACTCCCATTTCACGGGCCAGTTCAAATACTCGCTTTGCCAAGAATGCCTCCCGGCTGTTAACCAACTACTCTCAAGAAACTCGATATAAGGCGTCGTGCCCTATTCAAAAGATTCCGTCACATGGTGACGGCACTGCTATTACTGCGAGGCTGCGGGGGGCGGCTGGGGTTCCCCAGGTTCCGGTGAACCCTCGTCAACCTGTTCGTTCTGTTCCGCCAGTTGCGTCTGCTCCTGTTGGGGCTGTTGGGGCAACTGTTCGCCTGCTGCGCCTTCTTCACCCGCTGCGCCTTCTTCGCCTGCTGCGCCTTCTTCGTGTCCAATTTCCCGGGCGAGTCTTGCCTTTTTCTCGCGTGCGGCTTCGGCGAGCTGACTGACTTTTTTGGCCTCTTCGGAGCAACGAGCGACGATGGCGGTGGCAAGTTGGCTTTCCATCCCCAACTCATTGACCATGGGCTCGGCGCCTGCTTCTTCGACGTCCAGCACGTTGACCATTCCCATGGCGACGATTTTGTCAACAATTGCCGAGTCAACTCCGTTGACCTCTCGCAGTGCTTTTTCAAGCACGTCCAGGCCGGCGTTGAACTCTTCGGGGGTAAGAATTTCGATATCCCAACCGGTAAGTCGAGCCGCAAGTCTGACGTTCTGCCCACGCTTGCCTATCGCCAGCGAAAGCTGATCGTCAGTCACAACAACCGTCGCCCTACCCAACTCGAAGCATAATGCGATTTCATTAACCTCGGCGGGTTTGAGGGCAAAAGCTATCAGCACCTTGGAAGAATCGTTCCATCGAACGATGTCGATCTTCTCGCCTCCAAGCTCGTCGACTATGTTCTTGATTCTGCTGCCGCGAATACCAACGCACGCGCCAATCGGGTCGACCTTGGTGTCAAGGCTGTTGACGGCGACCTTTGTGCGGTAACCCGCTTCGCGTGCAATCGCCTTGATCTCGATAACATTCTCGGCGACCTCGGGAACCTCCAGTTCGAACAGCGCCCGGATGAAGTCCGGATGGGTTCGCGAAAGCACTATCTTGACCTGGCTGGGCTGCTCCTTCACGTCAAGGATCATCGCCCTGATTCGCTCTTCCACCTGGTGCGAGTCGCCGGGTATCTGTTCGCTTCTGGGAAGAATGGCTTCGACGCGTCCAAGATCAACCACAAGCGAGCCGCCCTCCCAACGGGCGACGCGCCCGGTGACAATTTCACCACGACGATCGAGATATTCCTCGTACAGGCTGTCACGCTCCGCAGCCCGAATACGCTGGATCATTACCTGCTTTGCGGTCTGGGCGGCAATGCGACCAAGGTCGCGCACGCTCATGGCAACACCATTGACCGAAGCCGAAATGTCGCCGCTCTGACGGTTTATGCGAACTACAATGTCGTCAGTCTGCGCATTCGCCTTGCGGATCGCAGAGACCATCGCAGCCTCAAGATCCTCAAACATCGTTTCCGGATCGATGTTTTTGTCCCTCGCAAGGGCATCTACAATACGAAGCAGTTCCTGATTCATGTCCGTCCTTCGCTACCGCTCCCGCAGGGGCGGACGAAACCGTCCCGAAAATGTCCAACGCCCAAATGGGCGACAAAAAAAGTGGGTCGCCTGGCCCACTTGCAATGACGACAATACCACCGTTGCCGCCTCACGGGGAGGACCGCCGCGCTATCGCGAACAGGCCTCCTGGCTATATCGAGCCTATGGAGGCCCCTTTAAGGCCTTATGCCAAATCGGCACACACATGGCGTTAAGCCTGTGCACCGCACCGGCCTCGAATCAGGCGAATGATCACGACCGCAACTCCCGGCCTGATATCGCGTTCACGTTCATCTCTTCCCGTTAAAGCAGGTTTAGGCCTGAAAACTCATCAGGCAACCAATGCACAAAGCGGGTACAAAACCCGCCACAATAGCTACTTCCGCAAACAAAACGGAATTACTGCGGTAAAGCTTACTAAACCCTGTCCCAAGGCGTCAACGTAAAAATACCTAAGCGCATCATTACATCAGACCACTTGGGCCATTGTGTCGCAGCCCAACAGATCGACCCTTGACTTGTGCCAAAGCCTATCCGCCCCCGCCTGCAACGCTACGATCTTATTACGTACCATAATCCATGACGTTCGGGATTGACATTTACTAATTGCCCACAACGCAGACCAAGATCGAAATTATACGCACCATAAATACCTCGCATCATAAGTCCTTTTGTTTCAATAACTTATTAATTGAGACCAATTTGTACTCTACCAAATCCAGGAAAATGTTCAGGGCAGCTTGTTTGGACGCATTTTCCGAATACATAAGAACAGTAGATTCGCCCTTTGTTCGCTTCGCTCGCTCGGGCCCGGAGGGCACGGTGAGGTTCATCGTTCAATCCTGTCCAGGTAGGTTCTTTGGAAGTAGAATGTCAGCAGGTGAACCATGGCCGACAAATCAGGATCGCTGGAAGAGTATCGTTCGAAGCGGGAGTTCTCACGCACGCCTGAGCCCGATGGTAGCCAAGGTGCCCCAAAGGCGAGGGCTTCGGGGAGAGTTTTCTGCGTTCAACAACATCTTGCCAGCCATCTGCATTACGATTTCCGTCTTGAGCACCGGGGGGTTCTACTGTCCTGGGCGGTTCCAAAAGGCCCGTCGCTGAATCCCAGGAACAAGAGGCTGGCGATGATGACAGAGGATCATCCCATCGATTACGGCGATTTCGAGGGGGTCATTCCTGAGGGTTACGGCATGGGGGTGGTGATGCTCTGGGACAGGGGCGAATGGGTACCCATGCACGACGATCTTGACGAGGCAATAGAAAGAGGCCAGATTAAATTCGAGCTGCGTGGCGTAAAGCTTAAAGGTCAATGGGCCTTGGTGCGCACGGCCGGGGGGAAATACTCCAGCCCCAGGGGCGATCACGCCTGGCTGCTCATCAAGCACCGCGACAAGTGGGCAGGAGAGGTGGACGTGCTCTCGGCGGCTCCCCTCAGCGTGTCAACCAGCAGAGACATGGGAGGCATTCTTCTGGATGAAATGCCCAAGGAGTGGTTGTCGCCCCAGACGGATGCCGAGCTTAAAACCAAGGTTCCCAAGCAGTTAAAGACGCTGATCGAGCGTATCAAAGGCCAAGCCAAGCGTTGAGTTACTGTTGACCGCACCTGCCTGGTGTAGAAAATCGCGGGTAAATCACAGCGTATACATGCCCGCCGGCCAGATTATGGATATCAGCAAAAGCACAAGAATGACGACCACCATTACCGCAAGCAGTACCGCCACAAGTGCGAACGTCCAAGCCTCGATCCGCGGTATATCGGATTGAGCCATTTCGTCGACTCCCACCAGCCGTTCCCGCAAGCGCCACCCACGGGACATGCAATTATAGTCTCCGCCGAAAGATGAACCGCCCGGGGGATTTTCGCAAAAGACGGGGTTTCGCCCAATAGCGTGCATACAATCCCCAAAAGTGCGTCGGCCTGGGCCAATCAATTCGCTCGAATCTCAGGCTCAAACGACAGCCCGCTGCTGAAGCTCAGGAATCAGCGCTGCTCAAGAATACGACCGACAGGAGGACAATCATGTTCATCAGGATACTGGGATGCATCTTCGTTCTGGCGTCTGTGACGCCCGCGTCTGCGAACGACGAACTAAGGCCTCTGGTTGAAAGCATGGGTTACAACCCCAACAGGATATTCACCCAACCTACCGCAGGGCTGCTTCCAGGAGATGTTGTGGTGCTGAGCGGAACCTACAAGGGGAACTACCCCCTGACGGTGGCTGATACCCATGGAACACGCGAAGCGCCGATAGTCTTTCTTGCGATGCCCGGCGAAGAGGTGATACTCGACGGGCTGGTTGCGTCACTTGAAACACGCGATTCGAGCAACATAGTCTTTGACGGGCTCACACTCACCAACTCACAGGACATGACCGGACAAGGGGCCCGCCTGACGCAATCGAGCGACATTACGCTTCGCAATATCCACTCAACAGGTCACGCCTTCGGCCTGTGGGGCATGCAGGGCCTGACAAACATCCTTGTCGAAAACTGCGAATTCCATGCCAACAGTTCCAGCGGGGTGAATTTCGGCGCGGGTATCGACCCGAATGACGGGCTCACCATTCGCAATTGCCATATTTACAACAACGGCGGCGACGGGTTCCAGCACGCCGGATACGTCAGCAACCTGCTGTTCGAGAACAATACCATACACTCAAATTCCGGCGCGGGCATATCGTTGCTCAATGGCGTGTGCGATTCGCTGGTTTCTCACAACCTGGTGTTCAACAACAGCAGAGACGGAATACTGCTCAGGAACACATCCACCCCTTATGTGGAACCAGGCATGCAAAACGACAATATCATCAGCGACAACATCGTGTGGGTTGGACGGTTCAGTTGGAATGACTGCCAACCCACGCCCGAACACCAGGCTGCCATTTGCCTTCAAGACCTGCCCCAGACAGGAATTTGTCAAAACCTCATTCATGACAATATCTTCGTGACATGGGCCGGCGCGGGTATTTCATTTTCCGACACCCAACTTTCGCAGGAAAACAGTTTTGTCGGCAACGTGCTGTTCAGGCAGATGAGCGACGAGTGGATCTTCGCCATCGGCGATGAATGGTTCAGCATCGATGACCTTAACTGCCTCGCCAACTGCCAGAACAACCTGTGCACCTGGCCAGGCTTCAAGGATGTCTCGATTCATTACTACAACACCCCACACCTGTTCAACTTCGATGTGCCCGAGCCCCACTTCGCCGGACTTGCAATCATGAAACTGGGGATGTTGCTCATCAGACCAAAACGGCGGAGTTGACTATAACACAACGACCTCTTGACATTTAAATAAGTCTCCTTACTTTTATATTGGACACCGCCACATGGCGGTTTAGAATTTCTGGCAGTCATTTCGTGCGACGTTCAATCTGTAACTGGCGCAGCCGCTTCTACTGAACATTTGATGAAACCAAAAGGGATCAAACATGGCATTCAGAGGAATTACACATCGTGTGGGATTTTCGCTGGTGGAAATGCTGATTGCTCTGGCTCTCATTCTGGTGTTGGCGGCGATCCTTATGCCCGCACTGAGCCTGGCGAGAGAGGCATCGAAAAGGACCAAGTGTGCAGCCCAGCTTAAGGAAGTTGGCATGGGCACAACATCATTCGCGATTGACAACAAGAACCGTCTGCCCCTGAGCCCCGGCGATTCGTGCAACATCATCTGGGGCGACCCCTCAGACAAATATCGCCATTACGGTGTGCTGCTGGAGGACGAGTACGCACAAGCCGAGTGCTTCTACTGCCCTTCAACCGAGAAGGATTTTCTCAGGGATGACCCAAAGAACGGTATCGACAACATAGGCGAAACCAACAAGACGGTTAAGGTCGGGTATTACCAACGGGGGCCCAACCAGTTGAATGACCCCACCGGAGCCGTACCCAATCATCCGGTGGCCATGTTCGCGATCGCTGACAACCAGGCCCTCATAGCCGACTACGAGAAGCCTTCAGATGGTTTCACTAATCACACCAAGGGCGTCAACGTCCTGTATACCGGTGGAGATGTGGATTACATACTTCTTCCCGAAGACCCGGCATGGCACGTCGAGTACCAAACCAACGGAAACATAGCCTTCGAGCAGCTTGACGCCAGAGAGACACGCAAGTTCTAGGCTTCAGTTCAAAATGCGTGCCCCTCACAACAGGGCCAGCGACCCTGACGCCTCGGCGGGTTGAAGGGCCGAAAGCACGACTATCAAGGCGATGGAAGTTGCAAGCGCCAGCCAGATCCCCAGCTTGATGAGCCTGACCGTGCGGTCGATGCGCCTTGTCGAGGCTTCGCCCGTGGCGAGGGTAAGTATGTGTTGGATTCTCCACTCTATCGAGCCGTGCCTCCAGTTGCGTTTGTTGGGCAACATGCCGTTGAGATGAGCGATCTTCTGAAGGGCAATGGCGAACACGGCTGCCCCTTCGTGGGATATTTTTCCGGCAGGTTCTTCAGAAAGCATTTGGCCCATGGTGGCTGCGGCATGCACGTCGCATTGGCGTTCGAGGCGTCTGGAGATCCACCCGAATACGAACAGCAGCGCCAACACCAGAAGAACCAGCGTGAACAACTCCAGCGTCCATCCTTCCCATCCGGTTATCATTCGAAGGGCCTCTCCCACAGCAGTAACCGCCAGTGACGCGGTGATCACGAACATGCCGCTGTAGAATATGTGATGGCCGGCGATGTGCTGGGCCTCGTGGGCGAAGACAGCCTGCACCTCGTGGGGTTTCATCCGGCGAAGAAGAGCATCGCTGAGCAGCACATATCTGAATCTACCCATCAACCCCACCACGGCGGCGTTGATTATGATGTCACCGCTGTTCCAGACCAGCATGCGTCGGAATTTCACTCCCAGCCCCTTCGACAGGCGGGTCAGACCTTCCCTGAGCGGGCCCGGAGGAAGCGGTTCTGTGCTCCAGATCTTCACTATCAGCACAGGTGCAATGATGAATACCCCACCCATACCCACAAGCATCGCAGGAAGAATAACCCAGGGGGCGGTTTCGGGCGACAGGGCGGGCTCGACATACAGACTCAACGCGTCGGCAAAAAACACGATCATGCAGATCGGGGCGAGAACGAACAACAACTCGTGCCGGATATTGAACAAAACGTACTGTCCAATCCCAAGAGGGCCTCCAGGCGGTGGGCCATCCCCCGTCGCCTGAAGCATTAATCTCCGGCGGAACGCCCGGTGCATGGGGTACTCCATCACCCAGGTCATTACAATCGCGGCCACAAATGGAGACATCGCCCCAAGCATGCCCACAAGTGGAAGGCTTGCAGGCGGGCCGGTCATCATCCAGTGCCCGAAGCCAAGCACATATACCCCCGCCAGTCCTCCCAGAAGCCATATGTTCGTCAGCAGCCTGGTCATCCGGTGGCGGTAGTGTGCCCGGGCCGGGTTCGCATCGAGGTTTTTTACCGACTGCACGCATCCCAGGCGTGCCAACGCCATGGTCCCGCCAAGGTAGGCGATAACTGCCCCCGCGGCAATGATTCCACGTGACGAGAATGAAACATCAAGTTCCGCCAAAAGGCGGACAATCGCAAAGGCTGCAATAACAACTAAATGCATCTGGTGAGCTTTCCAATCATTGCTAAATCATATCGTCTGACGAGGCTTACTGGGCGCGAGTTTCCGCAGGTAGACTCATTTTGACAATAGTTCATAAAAAAACAGGTTGTTCCACTTTGGTGCTCTCGGTATACAATGCCAGCCTGCAAAGTCGCGCTACGCCCGCGTCGGCCAAGGTGGCAAAGAGCGGGTGGGCTCCGGGCATCTGGGTAGCTGGCCCGTTTACCTTATACGCTGGAGAACGAAGATGAGAAAGTGCTTGAATGTTCTGTTTGCTGCCTGCGTGATTGGTGCATCGGTCAGTTCGGTCATGGCGAAAAACAAACCCGCCCCGAAACAATCTCCCCTGAAGGGTGAATACGCAATGCTTGCTCGTGAGGCGGGTTTGAGCGACGAGCAAGTTGTGAAAGTGGCTCAACTTGTAGCAAAAAACAAGCAGGAGCTTTCACAGTGGAAGGCCCAGAACGGTAAGCAAATCGCCGCCGCCAAAAAGGCACTCGAGCAGGCCCGCAAGGCAAAGGACAAGGAAGCGTCGGCAAAAGCCAAGGCCGAGCTGAAGAAGCTGGAATCCGGCAAGGCGACGCTCAGCAAGCAGCTCAAGGAGGACATCCAATCGATTCTTACCGACGAGCAGAAAGTTAAATGGGAAGGCTTCACCCTGTACCGCAGCCTGACCAGAAAGCTTGCAAAGGCCAAGTTGACCAAGGAACAAAAGGCGCAGATCCGCAAGCTCGCCGACGAAGCGGGCGAGGAATTGTCGAAGGTGAACGACAACGCCGCACGCAAAAAGATCATCTCCCGCGTGGAAAAAGCCGCAAGGGCTTTTATAAAGAAATAGAGACAAAAAAACCTAAAAATTGTAAATTAACCCTATGCCCGCGTACACTTGACGACGAGACCTGCGCAAAATGGTTTTTTAACCATCGTTCAAATTCGAACTTGTAATTATCACATACGTAGCGCATTATGTGCACACATGGCGGCGTAGCTCAGCTGGCAGAGCAAGGGATTCATAAGCCCTGGGTCACTGGTTCAAGTCCAGTCGCCGCCATTATGCACGAATATTGTGTGCTTGATTTTTGCCTTGACTTGGCAAATGTGCGTAAGCATACTGTTTCGTTTCTTAAACAATGGTTTTTAAGGAGACATCGATGGCTACCTTACCGCTGGCAGAGTTTTTGGGCATCGGATGGTTGGAATGGTATCAGCCATTGCTTCTGGTGCTGATGGTTGTTTTGATTGTTTTCTGGATGCAGTATCGTCGTAAACAGATGTAGAAAACGTAGCGTTTTACATCGCAATATGGTCTGGATAGTCCAAAACCTTTCTACCCCAGCCATATTGTAAGCGTGAGCGACAGCCGCGCCAGGCCTTGTTTTTACAAGGGCTTAGTTTTTTGTTTGTTGTTGCCCTGTCCCTTTTTTTCTGGTATGAATATAGTTTCATAGGAATCTACCATGGCCAAATCCGATGAAAACGTGACTGTACTTGCTCAACTTTTTCGAATCCTCGGTGACGAAACTCGTCTCCGCATTCTCATTGAGTTGCAGGATGGCGAGAGAAACGTTACCGACCTTTGCAAGAGGCTCAAGACTCCGCAACCGACGGTGTCGCACCATCTGAGCATCCTGCGTATGGGTGATGTGGTCTCAAGCCAACGAAAAGGCAAAGAGATCTTCTACACCATCAATACGCTAGAGAAGCTCAAGTATGGAAAGGCGTTCAACACGCTGCTTAAGCAGTCCTCAATGCTCAGGCTTGGAAAAGTTGTTCTTGGACTGGTGTCTTAGTTTCCAGGTCGAAATCGGCTTGGAATGATGCAATGACGCTGGATGCTCAGAAACCGGTATATGTTCTAGTTGGCGATGATGAGTTTCTGAAGGACTCTCATCGAAAGCAGATCATCTCTGAGATAATAGGCGGCGCAGACCCACAACTCTGCGTCGCCTCTTTTGAGCCTCCGGTTCCTCTTGCTGATGTACTGGTTGAGCTTACGACTCTACCCTTCCTCGCGACCCGCAGGGCGGTGCTTGTCCGCAACGCCGACGACTTTGTTGATCAGAACCGCAAGGAACTGGAGGAATACCTCCAACACCCTTCCGATACGGCATCGCTGGTTCTGATAGTTAACAAGTGGAGCAAGACATACCGTCTGTCCAAACTGGTCGCCAAGGTGGGCAAGGTTATCAATTGTTCTATTGATCAGAAAGACAACCTCCAGGGTACGATCAGGAAGCTGGTCTCTCAGCGACGTAAAAGCATTACTCCCCAGGCTGCCGCTGCCCTTCTTGAAAGCACCGGCAGGGATCTCGCCGCCATTGACAGCGAAATTGAAAAGCTTGCGCTTTATGTTGACGGCAAGCCTGAAATCGCAATCGAAGACGTGCGGGCGATAACGACATCGGGCCAGCACATTTCTGGCTGGGCTCTTAAGAACGCCGTCACGTCAGGCAATATACCCGATGCGCTGGTTGCGCTTGGGGCGACGCTCACCGTGCGCGGAAACGAGTTCATGGTTCTCGGCTCGCTGGCCTCCCACATCAGGACGGCTATCAGGGGCAAGAGCGCCGCGATGGAGGGCAACGACCCCGCCACCGCCCTACCGTTCAACATACCGTTCAAGGCGAAGCAGGAGTTTCTCGGTTTGATGCGCCGCAGGAGCCTTTCAAAGCTCTATGGCGATGCGCGGCGCCTTATTGCCGCCGACCTGGCACTCAAGTCCGGCGCAAAGCCACACGCGATGCTCTGCGAGTTGATCGTGACCTTGTGCAACTGACCGGGCATACCGGCGATAGCGTCCCACTAGCGTCTTTATCTTCGGGCAATTTGCGTCTATACTCCCGCCATGTCTTTGGCGAGGATACTACTTAAACCGGCGGCCCACCTGGCAGGAATGCACGCA
>Ga0172382_10013443_pt1 | contig 10545 bp, 10 predicted proteins | sample Leawel138RmetaG_FD_122245 | JGI IMG/M metagenome (GOLD analysis project Ga0172382, IMG submission 122245) | Leachate microbial communities from a municipal landfill in Southern Ontario, Canada - Leachate well 138R metaG | ecosystem: Engineered > Solid waste > Landfill > Unclassified | place...
CGTGGTAAACCTCTCGGGGAGAGGCGATAAAGACCTTGAAACTTATAAAAACCATTTTAGCCATGCCTAAAAGACTGCAACAAACCTTAAACGCTGACAAAGCCTTGCTGGCAATATATTTCACTGCTGGATATCCACAATTGTCGTCAACAGAAAAAATAGTTCAACTGTTTGATAAGCAAGCGGTTGATATTATTGAAATTGGCATGCCATTTTCTGATCCGCTAGCCGATGGCCCTGTAATTCAACAAAGTAGCTCTAAAGCACTTCAAAATGGAATGAGTACAAAACTACTTTTCGAACAGCTTAAACGTGCCAGAAAGCAGACCGACAAGCCCATTGTTTTGATGGGTTACTTGAATACAGTATTGCAATTTGGCCTCGATAGGTTTCTGGAAAATGCTAAGCGCTGTGCTATTGATGCGCTCATCCTGCCCGATCTCCCACCGGAGATATATGAAAAAAACTACAAAAATAGCTTTGAAAAGTATGACATTCCACTGATTTTTTTGGTCAGTCCGCAAAGCTCTGACGCACGCATCCATTATATCGATAAGCTGAGTAAATCCTTTATTTACGCGGTTTCCTCAGCTTCGACAACAGGTAATACAACAGCTTTTACGGAAAAACACGAAGCCTTTTTTGCGCGTTTAAAAGCATTACAGCTAAAACAACCACTAATGATTGGGTTTGGCATTAGCAATATGAAGCAAATCACTCAGGTACAACAATTTGCGAAAGGGGCTATTATTGGCAGTGCTTTTATCAGGCAATTGGATGGGCAAAAAGCCGACTTGGGTGTACACGATTTTTTTATGAATTTATAAATCACATACTAAACATGATTATACAACTTGAAAACACAATACAAAAAACTGATTTAGTTCAAATTGAGCAGCATATAAACAGCTTGGGATATCAGTCAAACACAGTCAGAACACAGTTTGGAAAATACTTAGTAGCTGTTGGTTCTGCAGAATTTGATATCCGGCAGATAGGCCATTTGAAAGGTATTCGGGATATTCATCGCGTTTCGGATGCCTACAAATTAGTGTCGAAAAAATGGCGTGTTCAGGATACCGAAGTTGATCTGGGCGACGGTGTTAAAATTGGACGAAACAATTTAAGCATTATGGCAGGGCCTTGCGCCATAGAAAATGAGGCTCAGATTACCAGTACCATCTCACATCTTAATACAAATCAAATCAGGATAATGCGTGGCGGCGTTTTTAAGCCACGGACTTCCCCTTATGCATTCCGAGGAGCAGGAATTGAAGGATTAAAAATCTTCTCAGCTCACTGCAAAGCCAATGGCATCAAGGTAATCACAGAAGTGATGCAAGCAGATCAGATTGAAGAAATGATAGATTATGTGGATATCTTTCAGGTTGGAACGCGCAATGCTCAAAACTTCAATCTGCTTGATGCACTTGGCGAGGTGGATAAAGCAGTAATGCTAAAAAGAGGCTTCTCCGGAAGCATTGATGAATTGCTACAGGCCGCTGAATACGTTTATTCCAATGGCAACGAAAAAATAATCCTTTGTGAAAGGGGCATCCGTACTTTTGAAAAAGCCTATCGTAACACGTTGGATTTAAATGCAGTGCCCATCCTCAAAGAAAAGTCGCACCTACCGGTTGTGGTGGATCCTTCGCACGGTGTTGGCTTGCGCAATTATATTGAACCCATGGCACTTGCAGCAGTAATGGCTGGTGCAGATGGCTTGATAGTAGAGGTACATCAATGCCCAGAGAAAGCTGCCTCTGATGGACAACAAACCCTTGATTATAAGGAGGCTGAACAGCTTTATGATCGGCTAAGACAAACTTATAGTCTTAAAAAGAGTTTTAACGGATTTTAAAAACTTCATTAAAAGCTCAGAGAATCGAGCCGGTTTGCTTTTTTATCAGACCTTTGCTCCTGTTTACCAAAACGAAATCAGTAATGGATTATCAGCAACTTATTGAACGGCTCTATCAGGAAACCAAAGATTTAGCGGCAAGCGGCAAGGTGGCCTCCTATATTCCCGCCCTGGCGGATGTGCCTGCCAACAGCTTTGCTATCAGCGTGAAAACCTGTAAAAATGAACTTTTTAATGTAGGCGATCATCGGATTCCGTTCTCCATACAAAGCATTTCCAAGGTTTTCACTTTCATTTTGGCCTTTAAGATTATTGGGCCGGAAATTTGGAATCGCATCGGGCGCGAACCCTCAGGATCAGCCTTTAACTCGCTGATTCAGTTAGAAATAGAGCAGGGCGTTCCCCGAAATCCTTTGATCAATGCAGGTGCCATCGTTGTGGCAGATATACTTGTATCGCTAATTAAAAATCCCAAACAAAAACTTCTCGAGTTTGTGAGATCGCTGGCAGATGACGATAATATTTTATATGATAAAGGAGTAGCCGCTTCTGAAAAGGAAACGGGGCACCGCAATTACGCGCTGGCTCATTTTATGAAGAGCTTTGGCACGATCACAAACCCTGTGGAAGAGGTGCTTGACCTCTATTTTCATCAATGTTCGTTGGCCATGAATACCGATCAGCTGGCACGGGCCTTTTTGTTTTTGGCCAATGAGGGCACCAATCCTTTTACCAAAGAAGAAATCCTTAATCCAAGCCGAGCCAAGCGGCTTAAAGCACTGATGCTCACCACCGGAATGTACAATGAATCAGGCGATTTTGCCTTTCGTGTGGGTATTCCTGCGAAAAGCGGTGTCGGTGGAGGTATTGTTGCAATTATACCAAATCAGTTAAGTATTGCGGTTTGGTCGCCACCACTTAATGCTGCCGGAAATTCTGTGGCCGGTATCGAAGCGTTGGAGCGGTTTACCACTTATAGTGAGAAGTCAATTTTCTAAAATAAGAGATCGGTAATATTTGATTTAGAACGTAAATTAGTTAGTTCTCCTCTTCGTAGTAAATCTTATAAAACTTACGCCCATTTTCGTCAACTCCTTGCTCGATAAGCTCTTTGTTGCCATGAATATAAATATGAAAGTTCTTATCCAGCTTTAAAACGCTCTTGAAAACCCTTGCCTGTTTTTTCACTACCTGCACAGATATCTCAAAGCTGTCAGAAAGCTCAACTTTGTTATCCCGCCTGTAATCGTCATCAAAATTTCTAAAAGAATCAATGATGTCCTTTTCCTTAAACACCTCTTTTTCAAACTTTTCCTTCTCAAAAGTATCGTTGGATTTAAAGTATTCAACAGAACGATTTAGCAAATCAATTTGATCGGCTTTGGATACTTCAAAGTCGTTTGGGACTTGATTCGTTATAAAGCTCTTCGTGATTGTGAGGAAGTTATTTGTGTCATTTACATGGTCTTTTTTTGGCTTATGATTTATGAAATCTCTCTGCCAATAGTCAGTTTCGTTGATATTACTGTCAATAATTAAAACTGTAAAAGGCTCTTCTGTAAACACTACAAGGCAGGCTTTGTCAGGCTTTTTGCTACCAATACCCTTTCGAAAATTCAAATCAAGCATGCTGTCTTTGACGGAGGTTTCAACAAAACTGTCTTTATCTTCAAACTTAAATATCCCTAGTCCTTCATAGTATTTATTATTCATTTTGATTTCATCGAATTTCGTAATAAATACGTCTCCGTCCTTTATGTTTGGGTGTTTAGAAGAGGAAAAAAGATGCTGTACAATTTTAGCGGATTGCTCAACAAAATCAGTTCCTTCATAAATGTTTTTGGCGAGCGTAAACAGGACGTTGTAACTAATATCTATATCATGCTGAAATTCAAAAGTTTGAAAATGTGAAACGAAAGGTTTTAACAATATTCTTTTCAAAATATTTTCTTCTTCTTCACTGGAATAGTCATATAAAGTGTTGCTTATAATTGACTTACCCTCTTTTGAAAACCTATTAAGGCTAATTTCTCTAATAATTGCTTCTTCAATTTGTATCATTATTTATTTCGCTTTTTTCTTACTTACTCTATTATATTGAAGGCACTGCTCGACCACTTTCAAGGCTTTCTCGCCCAGGTCTTCGTCTCTAATTTCATACAAAATCTTATCGCTTAGGTAAATAACCAAAAGCTCATCGGCATTGTGGTCATAAATATAGGCGAGTTTCAGAACTATTTCTTTTGATATTCTACTTTCTCCCCGCTCAATTTTGCTTAAAACGGCTACATCAATAGTAAGCAAAGCATCAATTTCACGCAATGTAAGCCATTTTTGTACTCGAAACTGTCTTAACTTTTCGCCTATCGTTTCTGTTGACATAATCTGTCGAAAATAGAAAAATATTTCGATTTGTCAGCAATTATTTTAATTAATTTCAATATTTATCTAACTGCCCGATTGCTGCAAACTATTTTGCCTTTTCATACGATAAAACTACTGTTTGACTGGAACAATCAAGCCTTCCGACAATCAAATTATTAAGAAGTATTATTTGACTTTCTTCATCTATTTTGTTAAATTTGCATAAACCGTGATTAAAGCATTCAGAAAGCTCAAAGACCTATTTTAATGACAATACAGCTAAGCAGAATATTACTAAACCCAGCATACTAATCCCACTCAAAACTCGTTTTGAAAATAAAAATAAAACATGCAATTCACCTTAAAACAAAAGAAAACAGAAGAAATCTTCAATACCCTCTCTCATGCAGCCGGCATACCGATTGCTGTGGCAGCACTTACTTTGTTGGTAGTTTTTGCAGCCATCAACGGAACAACCTGGCATATCGTTAGTTTCAGCATCTTCGGTGCCAGCATGTTACTGTTGTATGTGGCCTCTACCCTGTTTCATGCCAGCCGAAAAATGCGCGTGAAATATTACCTCAACAAATTAGATCATTCCGCCATTTATGTGCTGATAGCAGGCACTTACACACCGATTGCACTCGTGAATTTGCATGGTATCATCGGCTGGGTTTTATTTGGCTTGATTTGGAGTCTGGCCCTTACAGGAATCATTTTTAAAGTTTGGTTTTACACCCAAAAATACCGCAAACTTTCAACCTGGCTCTACGTGGCAATGGGCTGGCTTATTGTTATTGCCATCGTACCGCTAATACAGTCAACACCCTGGGATGCCTTGCTATTCTTGATTGCCGGAGGTGTTTGTTATACAATCGGTGCATTATTTTATCTTCGAAAAAACAAAAAACTTAGCCACTTTATCTTCCATTTGTTTGTGTTGGGGGGCAGCATTTGTCACTTCTTTTGCTTTTTAGTGCTGGTAATTTAATAAACTCCATTTCTTTTTAAATTTTCATTGTAATTTTGTAAAAAAGAAACCCATGGCAAAACAACAACCAAAAAAACGAAGTGCACCTAAACGGAAATCAAGTTCTGCATCGCGCAAGCGTGGCAAGTACCAACCAGGTACCATACTGGTTTTATTGCTTATCATAGTTGCGGCCATTGTGCTGAGCTATTTTATTACCGGCGGCAACTACCGACAGTATTTCTACCGGATGAAAGAAACAATAACCTCTACTTCCAATACTGACAATGAGCAACCTACGGATAATTCAACTACTACAAATTTAGCTGGCAGCACAGAGAACAGTTCTATAAAGCCGCCTGCGCAGAAGGACAAACCAATTCAAAAAACCAAGCTCGAAGGCACTTGGGTGAGTACGCTTAATGGTGCCATGCTTACTTTTAAAGACAATACATTTCAAGTTGAGTTTCCCTCCATAGAAGAACGCCCTAAACTTAAAGGCCATTTCAAGATTTCGGATAACAGCCTTCACCTTGTAAACACGCTGTCCGACGACCTCTGCGGGATGAAGGAAGGCGTTTACAGTTTTGAAATTAAAGGCGACGACCTAATTCTGTCTGTCCAGAACGATTCCTGCAAGATGCGCAAAGAAAACCTTTCAACAGATTGGTTTAAACTTTAAGTCAACAGGTTTATTAATTTTCTTATTTATCTCAATTTATGTGACTTACCACATTAAATTATCTTTATTTATAATAAGTCAACCCTAACTTTCAAACGATAACGGTTGACATGTCTGATAATAGCCACTAAGTTTGCTCAAATTAATTTTTTAGACACAGATTAAAGCTGTCGTCATACTTAATAAGCAAACTCATGAGAAAAGTTGTTATCGTATCTGCAGCGCGTACTGCAATTGGTAGTTTTGGCGGAGGACTTTCTTCCTTAGGCGCCGTTGAACTTGGTAAAATTGCTTCTATAGCAGCCCTAGAAAGAGCACGTATTGAACCGGAATTAGTTGACGAAGTTATTGTTGGCAATGTACTGTCCGCCGGTCTGGGACAAAACGTTGCCCGCCAAATCGGTATTTATGCAGGAACATCAGAGACAACACCAGCTATAACAATCAATCAGGTATGCGGCTCTGGCTTGCGGGCGATAATGATGGGTATGCAACTTATTCAGTTAGGCGAAGCAGAAATCGTACTGGCCGGTGGTGCCGAAAGCATGTCGAATGCACCTTATCTATTACCAAAAGCACGTACCGGTTATCGCATGGGCGATGGCACATTGGTTGACAGCATGATTTTGGACGGACTTACAGAAGCTTTCAATGGCTACCACATGGGCATCACAGCTGAAAATATTGCCGAACGCTGGAAACTTACCCGTGAACAACAGGATGAGTTTGCACTCAAGAGCCAGCTTAAAGCCGAAAAAGCACAAAAAGAAGGCCGTTTTAACGACGAAATTACACCAGTTATCATTCCACAGCGCAAAGGCGATCCGATAACTATTGATCAGGATGAATTCCCAAAACACGGCATGACCATTGAAAAACTGGCCAAACTACGTCCGGCTTTTAAATCTGATGGAACAGTAACAGCCGGTAATGCCTCGGGCATCAATGATGGCGCAGCAATGCTCGTGTTGATGTCGGAAGAAAAAGCAAAACAGCTCAACTTGAAACCTTTAGCAACCATTGAAGCAGCTGCTTACGCCGCCCTCGATCCAAAAATTATGGGCTATGGTCCTGTTCCGGCAACCAAAAAAGCTTTGGCAAAAGCTGGCTGGTCGGTTAATGATTTACAACTTATAGAAGCGAATGAAGCCTTTGCTGCCCAGTCACTTGCAGTAGTAAAAGATCTTGGACTGAACCCTGACATCATCAACGTAAACGGTGGTGCCATCGCTTTGGGTCATCCCATCGGCGCGTCTGGCGCAAGAATTCTAACATCTTTGGTCTATGAAATGCAGAAAAGAGAACTCGAACGTGGATTGGCAACCCTATGTATTGGCGGTGGACAAGGCATTGCAATGTTAGTCTCTCGCAGTAAATAGCTTAATTAGTCTTAAACACTTAGTTTAAATAGCTTAAACATTCATGAAGAAACTCGATAAGAAAGTTGCTATCATCACTGGTGGCGCAGATGGGATTGGTAAATCTACTGTAGAACGTTTTGCGCAAGAAGGTGCCAGCGTTGCCATCTGGGATTTGAATTCAGAAAAAGGAAATGCATTAAGCGAATTGCTTGTAAAACAAGGCTTTGACGTGATTTTTCAGCAGGTAAATACCGCCGATTTTGAATCAGTAACAAAAGCTGCCGAAAATCTTTTCAAAGCAAAAGGCCGCATAGATATATTGATCAACAATGCCGGAATTACCCGCGACAGCAGCCTCAAAAAAATGACACCTGAAAGCTGGCAACAAGTTTTAGATGTAAATCTTACAGGCGTTTTTTACTGCACCAAAGTGGTAGCTGATTATATGACGGAAGCCAATTTCGGACGTATCATCAACACCTCATCGGTGGTTGCTTTGTACGGAAATTTTGGCCAGACGAATTATGTCGCTACCAAATCAGCTTTGATTGGCATGACTAAAACTTTAGCCAGGGAATTAGGCCGCAAAGGCGTCACTGTTAATGCTGTAGCTCCCGGTTTTATTGCTACTGATATGGTAGCTAAAATGCCAGAAAACGTTTTGCAAGGCATGCGCGATAAAACGCCGCTTGGCCGCCTGGGTAAACCCGAAGAAATTGCTGCCGCTTACCTCTTTCTGGCCAGTGACGAAGCTGCTTTTATCAACGGAACCGTGCTCAGTGTTGACGGTGGAATAACGATTTAACAAATGAACAGAAACGCCTATATAAAAGCTAGCGGGATGTATGTGCCGGAGCGCATTGTGCCAAACAGCTACTTTGATGAGCTGTTGGGAGAGGATGTCAGCTCCTGGCTTGCTGAAAATGTGCAGATATACGAGCGCCGCTGGTGTACTGAAAATCAGTCAGTTGCCGACCTCTGCATCGAAGCCGCAAAAGACACATTGAAAAACGCCGCGCTGAAAGCTACCGATATCGATTTGCTAATCATCGCTACCGACACGCCCGAATTTATTTCACCCTCGACTGCCTCTAAGGTGCAATACCTGATGGGTATGACCAATGCCGGCAGTTTTGATGTAAACACCGCCTGCGCTGGATTTGTAACGGCAATTGATATGGCAGCGAAATATATCAAGGCCGACGAAAACTACAATAACATCCTGGTTATTGGCGCCTACGCGATGAGTAAATACCTCAATATGAGTGACAAAAAAACCGTTACCCTCTTTGCTGATGCAGCCGGTGCTGTAATTATGTCGGCCACAGAAAAGCAGGATCAAGGATTTTTGGCCAGCGAGCTGATCACCAAAGGCGAGTATTACGGCCACATGGGCATTTATGCCGGCGGAACTTTTCAACCGGTGAATGAAGAGGTGCTTGCCAATAAAGACCATTTATTGAAATTTGTCAATAGATTTCCTAAAGAACTCAACCCGGAGATGTGGAGCATGATGGCCGAAAATCTGAACAAGAAAATCGGTGTAACATCCAATGATGTTGATCATTACCTGCTCACACAGATCAATATCAACAGCATTTTTGAAACGATGGACAAGCTTGGCGTTCCACGCGAAAAAGCACCAACCGTGATGCATCATTACGGTTACACCGGATCGGCTTGCATTCCGCTGGCTTTGCACGAAAGCATTACCAAAGGAAAAATAAAAAGAGGCGATTTAATGTATTTTATCGGATCGGGTGGCGGATTGGCCTTTGCCAGCGCTGCTTTCAGGTATTAAAATGAAAAAATAATGGCCACTTCAGCTCAAATTACGGGAACCTGGATTTTACTCGCACTTTATGTGTTTGCGGTGTTATACCTTGTTTTTAAAGGTGCCGGCAAAACCAAAAGCATCAGCGATTACGCGCTCGGAAGTGTGTTGTTTTCGCCGGTAGCTGTGGGTTTGTCGCTGGCAGCCAGCATGACGAGTGCCGCTACTTTCATCATCAATCCCGGATTTATTGCCAATTTCGGTATCTCAGGCGTGCTGTCTTATGCTGTGTTTCTGCCATTGGCTTCCATGATTTCGTTGGTAGTGCTCACCAAAAGTTTCCGAAAACATGGCCAAACCGTGAAAGCCCTCACGCTGGCACAATGGATCGGCAAACGCTATGACAGTAAGCGTTATGCATTTTTTATGGGTATTCTGGCATTGCTTTTACTCACTTTTATTGTGCTGATTGTTGTTGCCCTCACCAAAGTTCTGGCGCAGGCTCTCAATCTTAACGAAGTGAATGTGATGATCGTCATCGTATTATTCGTTTTTGGATATATGATGTACGGCGGCGCCAACTCAATGGTTTACACGAACGCCATTCAAGCTGCTGTGATGCTCATTGTAGCTGTGATTTTGCTTACTTCGGGCTTTGAACATTTTAGCAATGGTGTTCACGGTTTTATAGACAAGCTGGCAGCCATTGATCCGGTGCTTGCTCAACCTACCAATCCACAAAGTCCGCTTTTCCGCAATTTCTTTGAAATAATTTTCGCTCAGGTTGTGGTAGGAATCGCCATCGTGGTGCAGCCACATATTATCACTAAATCGCTGCTGCTCAAAAAAGAATCCGATGTCAACAAATTTTTAGTGACTGCTGTTATTGCCGAAGTACTCTTTTTTTCAGTTGTGATTGCCGGCCTGTATGCCCGCCTCGAGTTTCCAAACCTTATGCTGGACGGTGCGCCACTGGCCAACGACAATATTATTCCGGCTTATGTGGTGCGGGTTTTTGCCGACGGAACTATGGCTGTTATAGTTGGATTATTCGTGGTTTTAGGGCTTATCGCTGCCGGGATGTCAACGCTTGAAGGACTGATACAATCCGTTTCTACCACCATCACTTCAGATTTGATACAGCCGCTTTTTGGCCGTAAAAACTTTACAGATTCGGGCCTGATAAAAATCAATAAACTGGCGATTATCGTAATGGCTGCAGTTTCTATTTACCTGGCTTATGGTCAGTTAGCAAATCCTAAACTGAGCGTAGGAATTTTTGCTCAAAACGGTGTTTATGCTTATTTTTCGGCTGCTTTTGTGCCGGTTATTTTTGGTATTTTCTTCAAGGATGTGCGTGTTCAAACGGTTTTTGCGGCCAGCGTAACGGCCATCGCCGTTCATTTTTTGGTGTATTACAGTTTACCGGCATGGCATGAAATTCAACCATTTTCACTTGGATTTTTCACCACATTTATTGAAGGTCCTGTACGAAACCCTGCTATTGCCGCCTCTTCGGCAATTGTAGTGTCA
>Ga0172382_10013445_pt1 | contig 10544 bp, 10 predicted proteins | sample Leawel138RmetaG_FD_122245 | JGI IMG/M metagenome (GOLD analysis project Ga0172382, IMG submission 122245) | Leachate microbial communities from a municipal landfill in Southern Ontario, Canada - Leachate well 138R metaG | ecosystem: Engineered > Solid waste > Landfill > Unclassified | place...
AAAGCTGCTATGAACCAGTTCGCGATCCTGTATGAAGATCGTTTCACCAGGCCAACCTGGTAAGTGAAGGCCTACCTGATGGCAGGCCGTTAAGAGCCCGAACACAAAAAACCTGACAGTCCCCAAAAATGTGATGGATTACATGGCAACCCCGCCGCCCGCGAACACCCGCCCGCTCCCACCCTCAGCTGTAGGAGGCGCGCCGGACCGCCCCGCACCGACGGCGTGCACCGCACGCCCCGGTTTTCTACCCACCTGAAACCTACCCACCTAAAACCCGCACACTAAAACACCCGCACATTCCGCCCGTCCTGCATTTCCACTTGCCCAAACCACCATCCCCCACTACCTTCCCATGATAGCCATCTGCAAGCACCGGAAAACACAGTGCCGCAGTACCCCCACATAAGGATATGCCATGCGTACTCGCCATCTTGTTCTGACCGCCCTGTGCCTGCTTGCCACCACAGGCTGCAAATTCAGCTCCAGCTCAAGCTCCAGCACCGCCCCCGCTGAAGACGCGCCGCCCAACATCCTGTTCATCGTCATCGACGACGTCGGTGTAGACCAGTTTGCCAGCTTCGGTTACGGCGGCGCGCAACCGGCGCAGACTGCCAGCATCGACGCCATCGCCCAGGCCGGCGTGCGCTTTCGCAACACCTGGTCGATGCCCACCTGCTCGCCGACCCGTTCGACCTTCTTCGAAGGGCGCTACCCTTTCCGCAGCGGCGTGCGCAACGCCATCGTCTCCAGTGACCTGGCCAACTCCCAGGTCTCGCCCTACACCCTGACCACCCCCAGGCTGTTGAGGGAGGAGGCCGGCTACGTCAGCGCACTGATCGGCAAGATGCACCTGACCGGTTCCGACATCAACCCGGACAACCACCCGCTGGGCGATGACGCCATGCGCGAGCTGGGCTGGGATTATTTCGCCGGTTATCTGGACGGTGCGCCCTACCCCATCGATACCACCGCCGGCGGCGTCGCTGCGCCCGGGACCTATCAATGCGGCTTTGTGCCCACCACCACCGCCGATATTACCAACGGCGCGGATTACGGCGTGTGCTTTCTGCCCGCAGGCCACAGCAGCGGCACCCATGTGCTGATGACAGATCCCGCGCAATACCCCACCCCCGGCCGCACCTGCCTGGAGCTCGGCGGCATTCTCGATCCGCGCACCAGCGTCTACAGCGAAGCCCGCCGGGCCGAACTGGACTTCAGCGCGCAGAATGGCCACTACACCGGCGCCTGGAAGATCAACCTGGCCGACGGCAGCAACCGTCAGCTGAGTGCCGATCAGGCCGATGCCCGGGGCTACCGCACCATCCTGGAAACCAACCTGGCGATTGACTGGATCGAACAGACCCGCGAGCAGCAACCGGACACACCCTGGATGCTCAGCCTCGGCTACTCCACCCTGCACTCGCCACTGCAACCGCCACCCGCCAGCCTGTTACCCCACCCCGATGCCACCCTCAGCCTGCTGGGCTGCGGCACACCGGTGGCAGACACCCTGACCGAACTGGGGCTGCTGCCCACCGGCGCCATCGATCTCGCCGATTTTGCCCAGCAACGCGCCGTCGCCCAGCACATGCTGGAAGCCGTGGACCATGAAATCGGCCGCTTGCTGGTCAGTACCGGCATCGCGCTGGAACAGGAAGACGGCAGCCTCACCTACAACCCCGACAGCAACACCGTGGTAGTGATCACCAGCGACAACGGCACCTACATGCCCACTGTCAAACTGCCCTTCGACCCGCTGCGCGCCAAGGGCTCGCTGTACCAGACCGGTGTCTGGGTGCCGCTGATCGTCGCCGGGCCCATGGTCAATGACAGCGACCGGGACGTACCGCACATGATCAACAGCACCGACCTGTTCAGCCTGTTCCGCGAGATTGCCGGCATCGACACCAGCGCCCTGCCCGCCGAGCTGCAGCTGGACGCCCAACCGGTCATGCCCTATCTCATCGAACCGCAGCTGACAGCCATCCGCAGCAACAACTTCACTGAGCAGGGCACCAATATCAGCGCCAGCACGCCGGCTCCCTGCGTCATCCCCGCCGCCAACACCTGCGTGCAGATATTCCCGCAACAGGGCGTCTGTGAAGACCAGAGCGGCGTCTGGTACGGCCCAGGCAGCCCTGTCGATCCGAACGGCTTCGGCTCCTGCTGCGCGGTCAACGACTACCTGCAAAGCCAGGGGCAGCCGGCCACCATACTCTTCCCCCAGCACCAGGGCGCGCTGCGCAACGAAGACTACAAACTGGTACGCATCCGCCGTATGGACTGCGCAAGCAACAGCCTGGTGGATACCGAAGAGTTCTACCAGATCAACGAAAGCACTGACCCGCAAGAGCTCAGGATCGACCGCGCCGAGCTTGACCTGCTGGCCAGCGGCAGCCTGACCACTGAGCAACAAGCCAACTACCAGAGCCTGCGTGATGACCTCACCCAGCTGCTGGCCAGCAGCACCGACTGTCCCGGCGACGGCAACAAGGATATGAAGGTCGACCAGACCGACCTGGACGAATGGGCCTACTGGGCCGACCCCAGTCAAGGCCGCGGTCACTCCAGCTGGTATGACCTCAACCACGACGGCATCACCGACGAGCAGGACAAGACCATCATCGAAGCCAACCTCGGCACCCGATGCAACCCCTGACCACGACCCCAGCGCCGCGCCCCCTGGGAACGTCGAGCCCACGGGCCGCGATCGGACTCGATGAGCGAAGCCAGCCGGTACTCTCTACGCATCCAGCTAACCCCGCATGGACGAGCTGGTGCTCGTCCCTCCCAGGGAATCCGCGCTATAGGAGATGCCTTCGCCGCAACAGCATCAACGGCCTGAGCCTTAATCTGTGGGAGCGTCGCCCCCGGCGCGACGGCGGGCAAAGCCCGCCCCCTAGGAACACTCACCGGCCGCGAAGAAATCATCAGCAGAAACCTCGTCATTCCCGCGAACGCGGGAATCCAGTCACTTTCCACACCACCGGGTTCCCGCTCAGGCAAGCATGATAGGCAAGCCAACCATGTCGCAGGAGCACCCCCACAAGAGCATCACACCCCAAAAATAAAAAACCCCAGCCAAAGCCAGGGTTCATCAATCAGCAGAAACGCATCGCGCCTTTATTTAGGCTCGATCGCGTCCCACCCCTCCTTGATCTCCTCAAGCAGGGCCTGCACTTCATCCAGCGACCGCGGCGTCTCATCCAGCGCCACCCCGCCCAGCTTGCGGGTCATATAGTCATACAAACCATCCAGATTCTCGGCAATCTCCCCACCCAGCTCCTTGTCCAGCGACGCCTGCAGCGCACCGATAATGCTGATGGTACTGCTCACCGCCACACCCCGACGCTCCGGGTTGCCGGTCGCCTGGGCATGACGCGCCAGCTTGATGCGCTCGATGGCGCCATTGAGCAGCAGCTGCACCGCGCGGTACTGGGAGACTTCCTGGGCCAGGTTGACCTGCTTGTAGGTGTCGATGGGGCTTTTCATTATTTATCCTTTTTCACGACGCCGGGCAGGCTGTCGAGTTGGGCGGTCAGGAAGGAGCTGGTGCTGCTCATCTGCGAGACGAGCATGTCCATGGCGTTGAACTGGGCGAACAGCCGCGATTCCAGTTTGGTCAGCCGGGTCGCCAGAGTCTCCCGCTGACTGTCCACGTTGGACAGGGTGTTCTGCAGCGCCTTGGTGCGATTTTCAAGAATCCCGCCACTCTGGGTATAAGGCTTGGTCTTGGCTTCCAGGCGTGCCATCAGGCCCTTCTCCCCGGTGAAGAAGTTGCCCACCTGCTCAAGATTATTATCCAGCGCCTTGTTCAGCTTGGTGCTGTCCACCGCCAATTTGCCGTCGCGCTGAGTGGTCACGCCCAGGTCGGCCAGGATACGGATGCCGTCACTGCTGGCTGCCGTGCCCAGTTCGCTGCGCATGGCCGACATGAAGGAGCGCACCGACGCATCGCCAACCAGCGCCGCTGCCAGAGGCTCGCCATCATCGCCACCTACCGAGACCACACTGGTCAGCGAGCCGACAGTGTCCATCAGCTTGTTGTAGGCATCGACAAATTCGGTAATGGACGTCCGTACACCGGCCCGATCCTGGGTCACGCCCACGTTGACCGTCTCGGCATTGTTCAGTGCTTCGCTGGACTGCGCCTTGTTCAGCGTGAGCGTTACACCGTCGATGGCATCTTCGATGGTGTTGCTGGCACTGCTCAGTTTGACGCCATCAATCGCCAGATTGGCGTCCCGTGAATAGCTGATAACGCGTGGGGCACGAGCGTTATCAGGCGTCTCAAGGGCAAAATCCGCCTCGGTACCCGACGGCGGCGCGAAGGCCAGCGAAAGCAGCGTCTGATCGGCATCGGCAGACACAGACACACTGATGTCGTTGCCCGTGCCGGACTTGTCAGAACTCAATACCAGCCGGGAACCACTGTCGCCGTTGGGGTCGGAGACAATAGTGGCACTGAGCCCTTTATCCTTGCCGGCCGCGTTGATCGCGTCGCGGATATCGGTCAGGCTGGCGCTGCTGAGATCCACCTCCAGCACGTCCTCGCCCACATTGATGGTCAGCTTGCCGCTGCCGAGACTGTCCGTGGCATTATCAACCCCGGCCAGCGCCACCTTGCTGCTCTGCGCCAGGTTGAGCACCTGGATATTGTAATTACCCGCACCGGCTGCACCTTCCGCTTTGACGCTGACGATGTCGGCGGCACTGGAGGTGGCGTTGCGCTTTTCAAACAGGGAGCTGTCATTCAGCTTGTCGAGGGTGCTCTGGAAGGTCGAAAGCGCACTGCGGAACTGCCCCAGCGCTGACACCTTGGAGGTGGTGGACTTCTCCAGACGATCGAGCTGAACAGTCTTGGGCGCAGCCTCCGCATTAAGCAGTGCCTTGACCATGCCGTTGACATCCATGCCCGAGCCGATACCGGTGATTGCCATAATCCTACCCTCTGCGTCCGTTTATTGACGCTTCGCTACTGAAAATGAAAGTCTCTCAGTCATAAAGCACGTACCGTGCCAGTCCAGGTACGCGCGGCGTCCTGCGGCTTCGTCGTCGCGAGGCGCGACGCCCACCCACTGCTTGGAGAGCGCAACACCCACCGTGGGAGCGCCGCCCCGGCGCGACGGCGGGCATGGCCCGCCCCGCCAACCTCAAGCCTCGGCGCTGTACAGCAGGCTGCGGATTTCCGACAGATTTTCCGCTAACCGCAGCGCCTCTTCCGAGGGCATCTGGCGGATTACATCTCCGGTGCTCGCCTCGGTCACTCTCACTATCATGCGCCCGCTGTCATCATCCAGCTGAAACTGGAGATTACGCCCGGCCGCATCCATATAATTCTGCATTTCCTCCACCGCCGCCAGCACCTGCTCGCGATCGGCCTCGGTCATGCTTTCATTTCTGCGCGTCTCGGCAACCTCGAGGGTTGCGGTCGCAGCTTTTACTTCATTGGTTTTGGCAACAGGTACCGTAGTGCCCATGCCAACCCTGCTACCGAGTGTACCCATATCCATGGTTTTTCCTCCGAACAGGACAAGGCGGGAGAAGAGTCACCTCTTCCCCCGCCCGTCATACCGCTAACCTACCTTAGCCGAGCAGGCTGAGGACAGCTTGCGGCAGTTGGTTAGCCTGAGCCAGCATCGCAGTACCTGCCTGCTGCATGATCTGGTTCTTGGCCAGGTTGGCAGACTCGGCTGCGTAGTCGGTATCCATCACCCGACCGCGAGCGGCAGAGGCGTTTTCAGCAATGTTCTGCAGGTTGCTGATGGTCGACTCGAAGCGGTTCTGCACCGCACCCAGCTTGGCACGTTCACTGTCGATCTGCTGCATGGCACCGTCCAGAACCGAGATGGCCTGTTGTGCGCCTTTTTCGCTGGTGATGTCCAGGTTGCTGATGGAAGACTCGACCACCACCCCGGTGTGTTTGCCGTCACCGGCAGCGGCAGCGGTCAGACCCAGAGCAGTCAGACCAGTACCAGCCGCACCATCAGCCACAGTGAAGGACTCGTTACCGGAGAACAGTTCCAGAGTACCTTCGGCAGTTTTGCTGGCCGACACACCGGTACTGGCGGTGTTGATCGCAGTCACGATGGCATCCAGATCACTGCCCTTGGAGAACTTGATTTCAGTGCCATTAAGGGTGATTGAAGTGTTTTCCCCCAGTTTAGCCTTGCTCTCGCCGGCGCTCAGACCCAGCGCTTTCAGCGAGCCACCAGTCGCGTCAGCCAGGGTAATGTTCTGACCATTCTCCGAGGACAGCGTCAGACGTCCACCTTCGAAGCTGGCAGCATCAACACCCTCGATGGCTTCAAGATCAGCCATCAGGTCCGCGTAGGTACCCGTACCATCCCAGCTAACCGCAGTACCGTTAACGTTGATCGACCCTGCAGTCGTCAGCGGGGAGGTGGCAGTCAACGAGCTGGCGGAGGGATTGGTGGTACCAGCGGTCAGACCAATTGCACCAACAGTCGCAGCGGCACCACCGATAGTGATCGCACTACTGGAGTTCAGCTGCAGCTGCCCCCCTTCATTGCTGGCAATGACACCCGCAATATTCTCACCATTAATGGCTGCAACCAACGCATCGACATCAGCACCGTTTGTGGCGTTAACAGCAACGTTGGTGCCGTTGATGCTCAAGTTGCCGGCAGTGCCGCTCGCGCCAGTAATGGCCGCGAAGCCGGTGCCGGTGGAGGTGGCGTCCGCGGCGGCAGTTGCGTTGGTGGTGCCGGCAGTCACGCCCACAGCGGTGAGAGTGGCGGCATCACCAGCTATCACGATATTGGCGGCAGAGGACAGTTCCAGTACGCCGCTAGAAATATCAACTGTCACACCAGTGATATCACTATTGGTAATCGCAGCATTGATTTTAGTTTCGACAGCAGCCAGGTCATCGCCATCAGCTAAGGCTACGTTAAAGCCATTGATGTTAAGGTTGCCTTCACTCGTCCCATCAATAGCAGTGAAGGCGCCACCAGTTACCACAGCTGGGGCTGCTAGAGTTGCGGTAGAGCTGCCCACACCCACAGCTGCGACAGTAGCGGCATCACCGCCGATGGTGATATCAGTTGCTGACGTCAGCACGACTTGACCGCCAGTCTCAGTGGCTGTCACTCCTGCGATGCCTGCAGCGGTGATGGCGGCAACAACTGCGGCAGCATCACCACCGTTGGCGGCCGTCAGGGCGACATTGGTACCATTAATCGACAAGTTACCCGCGCTACCCGGAGTGGCGGCAGTGATGGCCGTGAAACCAGTGCCTGAAACCTGAGCGGTGCCACCAACAGGGGTGCCAGTCACCTTGGCGGACAGGCCGGCTGGATCCACGCCGGTAGCAGTAGCCGAACTGAAGGTGCCTTTAAGTGCGGACGCACTGACACTGCTCAGACCAAAGGACACAGTCTCGTTGGCGTTGGAGCCAATCTGAAAACTGGTATTACCCATAGTGCCATTCAGCAACTTCTTGCCACCAAAAGCAGTGGTTTCGGCGATACGGGTCAGCTCACCGGACAGAGCGGAGAACTCCTGTTGCAGAGCGGCGCGCTCGGTATCGCTGTTGGAACCGTTGGCAGATTGCAGGGCCAGATCACGCATACGCTGCATGATATTGGTGGATTCCTGCATCGCGCCTTCAGCGGTCTGGGCGATGGAAACGCCGTCGTTAGCGTTCTTCACAGCGACGTTCAGACCGTTGATCTGACTGGTCAGGCGGTTGGAGATCTGCAGGCCTGCAGCATCATCCTTGGCGCTGTTGATCTTGGAGCCCGAAGCCAGACGCTCCAGGGAAGTAGACAGGTTGCTGGTAGACGTACCCAGGTTGCGCTGGGCGTTCAGAGAAGCGATGTTGCTGTTAACTGTAAGGGCCATGGGTAAATCTCCGTTTGACCAAATCAATGTGTGTCTGAGCTAGCGACTCATGGGTCAGGCTTTGCCCAGACACCCATAATGTTCGCGTTCAATCCCTTTATCGGCGTACTGGCCAGGAGCTTTAATCTTTTTCAGAAAATTTTTCCTGGCGGGTTGACAGGCCGGGAAGCACCTGCCGCCGATGACAGGTTATCGGGATACCAAGAAAAAACTTTAGCCCCCCGCTTCCTGCTCGCCGCCGGCAATGCCCGTACCAATGTGTCTGGCCGGAGTAAGGAGGCAGATCCCTCGGCCCCTTGATACAGCCCAACTCAGCAGTATGATATTGTCATACCATTATTTTGTGAGGAGCGCCAGCTATGAGCATGCACCGGAAAACCATCACGCTGACTGAGCAGCAAAACGACTGGGTGAAGGGTCAGGTCGACAGCGGCCATTTTGGCAATGATAGTGAGTATATTCGCGACCTCATCCGAAGAGATCAGCAGGCCAAGGAACGCCTGGCCATGCTGAGGCAAGCGCTCATTGAGGGGGAGTCGAGCGGAGAACCCAGACCGCTCGACATTTCAGCTATCAAAGCTGCTGGCCGCAAAAGCGTGAAGGCAGCTGATTAGTGCGCAAGCTGAGCGTCACACCGAAGGCGGAATCTGATCTGACGGGGATCTGGCTATATACCTGCGAACAATGGGGGATTGATCAGGCGGATAACTACCTGGATCAGCTTGAGGCAGGTATGCAACAGCTGCTTGATCATTCATCACTCGGTGCCAGTTATACCCATGTTTTTCCCGGGTATCGCAGACTGCAAATAGAGCATCACGCTGTTTTCTATAAAGTCATGGAGCCGGAGATACTCATTGTTCGTGTGTTGCACGAGGACATGGATGCCCCTCACAGGCTTTTGGAAACCAAGGCCACGCGTTAATGGGGTCAGATGAACATTTATTCCTGCGCACTAAACCCTGGATTCCAGCGCTCGCGAGGATGACGAGGAGGGGAAAATGGAGCGAAAAAAGGGGGAGTCAGGCGCAAGATTTACCCTCCCCACGACGTAGAGCCCTGCCAGTTGCGCCACTGTATCCGATAGAGTACACTCAAGCCATCCCCAACGAGGCTTTCCGTGATTGAGATCAAGCGTCTGCCCGAATTCGACAAGTGGCTCAATAGCCTGAAAGACCAGTCTGTCAAAGCAAGACTTATCGTTCGTCTAAAAAAGGCATCGCTGGGCAATCTGGGTGACGTTAAGCCTGTTGGCGAAGGTGTCAGTGAAATGCGCGAGCATTTTGGTACCGGCTGGCGTATGTACTTTGTGCAGCGTGGTCAGCACCTGATCGTAATGCTGGGTGGTGGCGGCAAGCCCACACAGGATCGTGATATTGCCAAAGCCATTACCCTGTCCAAAAAACTGGAGGACTGAACCATGGTCAAAACCGCTGAACTCTCTACATTTGATGCAGCTGACTACCTCGACAGCGAAGAGGCCATCACTGCCTACCTGAACGCCATTCTGGAAGAGAATGATGATGCTCTGCTGGCAAGCGCGCTTGGTGACATTGCCAAGGCTCGCGGCATGACACAAATTGCCAAGGATGCTGGCATTGGTCGCGAGTCTCTGTACAAAGCCCTGCGCGGCGGTGCCAGCCCTCGCTTTGACACCATCAACCGCGTGCTTGGTGCGCTGGGTGTCAAACTGGTTGCCGTCCCCAAGTAGAGCAGAAAGGGAGGAACTGAGCGTTAATGGGGTCAGATGAATATTTATTCCTGCTCACCAAGCCCTGGATCCCCGCGTTCGCGAGGATGACGAGGGACGGGGTGACGAGGTGGTGCGTACCCCAGGCGCGTTTCACGCGCCGTCGGGGCGGGGCACCCCTCCTACAGGACAGCGGGCTGCGTTAATGGATCACCATCTGGCACCAGCTTCGAAATGCAGTGCAAAGGTTTCACGCGTTAATGGGGTCAGTGCACTTCCTCCCCTTCCGGGTAGAAGGCCAGGCATTCGGAGATCGAGCTGAACTCGCTGTTACGGCATAGCCAGCGCGTCAGAAAGGTGTAGCCCGCCGTCAGACCGGCGATCTGTACACGGGCAGCTCTATGGTTGCGGCGATTGCGGGCCGCAGCTTGGGCACGGGTTTCATCCTTGTATTTGGTAGACAGCATCGAAGCCAGCAGGAGTGCTATCAACACGTAGAAGAGGCCCATGAGCGTTATCTTGCCAAGGAAGGACACCACTACTTTCCACCCCGCATCGTTTGCCCTCCAGGATGTGATCAGCGCGAATACCAGCGCCAGCAACACGGCAGCTATCGCTATAAAGGTCGGGATGAATGCGTGGATGTCCAGCCATGACAGCAAGCCCCAGGCCACTAGCCCGGCCACCGGCAGCAGGTTGGTTACCATGGCGTCGGTGTAGTCGATATAGAGGGTCAGTTCGCCAGAGCGGTGCAGGCTTGCCGCCGTTGCCAGCACACCCAGCAGTAACAGTAGTGTGTACTTCCATGCCGGGCCGTCGGTAAATCTGTCCCACAGGCTTTTGCCGACAGGCGGTGCGGCCGGTGGTTGTGGTTGTGGTTGTGGTTGTGGTTGTGGTTGTGGTTGTGGTTGTGGTTGTGGTTGTGGTTGTGGTTGTGGTTGTGGTTGTGGTTGTGGTTGTGGTTGTGGTTGTGGTTGTGGTTGTG
>Ga0172382_10013446_pt1 | contig 10543 bp, 8 predicted proteins | sample Leawel138RmetaG_FD_122245 | JGI IMG/M metagenome (GOLD analysis project Ga0172382, IMG submission 122245) | Leachate microbial communities from a municipal landfill in Southern Ontario, Canada - Leachate well 138R metaG | ecosystem: Engineered > Solid waste > Landfill > Unclassified | place...
ATACCGACTCGATCGTCACCGAAGACTTCACCCGGGCGCGCCGTTTCCTGCGCGAAGTGGATTCGAGCTCGGTCATGGTCAACGCGTCGACCCGCTTCGCCGACGGCTTCGAGTACGGCCTCGGTGCCGAGATCGGTATCAGCACCGACAAACTGCACGCCCGCGGCCCGGTCGGCCTGGAGGGCCTGACGACCCTCAAGTACATCGTGCTGGGTGATGGACATGTTCGTACCTAGAGACAAGAGACAGGAGGCAAGAGGCAAGTTGAAACCCAATTCCGCCGCCAGTTGTTTATGCCAGGAGGGCTTGACCACGCTCAAGTTCATCGTGCTGGGTAATGGACATATACGTTCATAGAGGCAAGATGCAAGAGACAAGAGGCAAGTTGAAACCCGATCCCGCCGCCAGTTGTTTATGCCAAGGGTTTTAACTTGCCTCTTGCCTCTTGTCTCTTGTATCTCCCCCAAGGATTTTGACTTGTCTCTTGTCTCTTGCCTCTTGGCTCTCCAAAAAAAATGATCGGTATTTTCGGCGGCACGTTCGATCCCATCCACTTTGGACACTTGCGCTGCGCCTGGGAGATTGCGGAGCTGTTGGCGCTGCGCGAGGTGCGCATGTTGCCGGCCGGTCAACCGCCGCACCGCGGTGCGCCCCGTGCTTCGTCGGCACAGCGTCGGCGCGCGTTGGAGCTGGCGCTCGAGGGACAGTCGCTGCTCACCTTGGATACCCGCGAACTGGACCGGCCGGGTCCTTCCTATATGGTCGATACGCTGACGGCCCTGCGTGCCGAACTGGGCACGGCCCCGCTCTGTCTGATCCTGGGCCAGGATGCCTTCAATGGCCTGACAGGCTGGAGCCGCTGGGAGCGGATACCCGAACTGGCGCACTTGGTGGTGATTACGCGGCCGGGCGCCGGGCAACCGGATACCGGACCGCTGGCGGCGCTGGTCGAACAGCGCAGCGTCGAGGGCCTGGACGCCCTGCGCACGCGTCCCGCCGGCAAGCTGCTGTTCTGCAAGGTGACGGCCTTGGGATTTTCGGCAAGCGACATTCGCAGCCTGCTGGCCAGCGGCCGCTGCCCGCGTTATCTCCTGCCGGACAAGGTATTGGACTATCTGCAGCGGGAGCGGGTATATCTGGACCAAGCATGATTCACAAGCAAGCGCCGGCGCAGCCGGTTGGAGGATAAGTAAGCGTGGCTGAAACAATTACGATGGAGCGGCTTCGGGACCAGGTGCTGGCGGCGCTGGACGATCTGAAGGCGCAGGAGGTGCAGGTGATGGACGTGCGGGACAAGGCGTCCTTCACCGACGCGATGATCATCGCCAGCGGCACCTCCGATCGACACATCAAGGCGCTCGCCGACCGCGTGGTCGACGCGGCCAAGGGGCTCGGCATTGCGCCGCTCGGCATCGAGGGCGAAAACTCGCGCGAGTGGATATTGGTCGACCTGGGCGACGTGATCGTGCATCTGATGCATCCCCAGACCCGGGCCTTCTACAACCTGGAAAAGCTTTGGACGGTCAGCGAGGAGCAGGCCTTGGCGGGCCGCAAAGGGCAGTCGCACTGAAGGCGCATAGGGCGCGCGGCGGGGCAGGGCGTTGCAGATCCATCTGATCGCTGTCGGCAACCGTATGCCCGCCTGGGTTGACGACGGCTACCGGGAATACGCGAAGCGATTGCCGCGGGAATGCGCGCTCAAGCTGGTCGAGATCGCACCCGGGAAACGCGGCCGCAACGCTGATGTCGGGCGCATCCTGCGCGACGAAGGCGAACGCATGCTCGCCGCGGTGCCGCGCGACTGCCGGGTGATTGCGCTGGAGGTCGAAGGAAAGCGTTGGTCGACGCCGGAACTCGCGACGCAACTCAACGACTGGATGGCTGGCGGTCGCGACGTCGCCCTCCTGGTCGGCGGTCCCGAAGGCATGGGCGACGCCTGTCGCGTGCGCGCCGACCAGCTCTGGTCGCTGTCGCCCCTGACGCTTCCGCATCCGCTTATTCGTGTGATCCTTGCCGAAACCCTGTACCGCGCCTGGAGCCTGAGTGTCGGGCATCCTTACCATCGCGAGTGAAAACCGGCAATTGAACCGCCAAGGCGCCAAGACGCCAAGCAAGACTTATTTGAACCGCCAAGACGCCAAGATTAATTATGTTGGCCACGGCGGTTCTACGGCTACGTCCGTCGGGGTCTGCCGCCGCAGCATCACGTCCTACATGACGCCTTAAACAGATTTTCTTGGCGTCTTGGCGCCTTGGCGGTTCAAAATGGGTTTTCTCGCGAACTTGGCGGTTTTCCGCGCCACAACCTAGCGACGCCATCATGGCGCTTCTGGTAGGCTGCCGTGGATGACTGATTATCGGATCTATCTGGCCTCGAATTCCCCGCGACGGCGTGAACTTTTAGAGCAGATCGGCATCAGCTACCGGGTGTTGCCGGTGGACTTGGACGAGTCCGCAAGACCGGGTGAGCCGGCCGAGGAACTCGCGGCCCGCCTGGCGCTGGACAAGGCCCGGGCCGGGCGTGCGGGCTTGGCGTCGGGCGACGCCCGCCCGGTGTTGGGCGCCGATACCCTGGTGGTCTGCGACGGGCGCAGTCTGGGCAAGCCGCGCGATCGGGAGGATGCGCTGACGATGCTGACCGCCTTGTCCGGCCGCAGCCATGAGGTCCTGAGCGCCGTGGCGCTGGTCGACGGTAGCGAGGAGCGCGTGGCGTTGAGCCGTAGTCGGGTGAGCTTCCGCGTGATAGCGCCGGCCGAGGCGGCCGCCTACTGGGCGTCGGGCGAGCCGGCGGACAAGGCCGGCGGTTATGCAATCCAGGGACTCGGCGCAGTATTCGTCGCCGACCTTGCCGGCAGTTACTCCGGCGTGATGGGCCTGCCGCTCTTCGAGACCGCACGACTGTTGAAAGAATTCGGAATTGAGACACTGGAGAGCGCCAAGGACGAACGACCGGACCGGAGGACGTGAAGCACTGTCGACGTATCGCGGGCGATTGCCCGCAGACGAAGCAAGCAAGTTCACTCCTAGGATCTAGCATCTAGTCCCTCGTCCCTGCCGTTAATTATGAGCGAAGAAATTCTAATCAACGTCACCCCGCAGGAGACGCGCGTCGCGGTGGTCGAAAACGGCGTGCTGCAGGAGGTGCTGATCGAGCGCGCGCGCGCGCGCGGGCGCGTCGGCAACCTCTACAAAGGGGTGGTCAGCCGCGTGCTGCCGGGCATGCAGGCCGCGTTCGTCGATATCGGACTGGAGCGCGCGGCGTTTTTGCACGCCTCGGACATCTTCACCCGCGAAGTCGAGGGCGTGCGCCCGGAAGGCCGCCGCAACGAGACCATCACCCAGCTGCTGCGCGAAGGTCAGGAACTCCTGGTGCAGGTCATCAAGGACCCGCTCGGCACCAAGGGCGCACGGTTGACCACCCATATCACCATCCCATCGCGTTATCTGGTGTTTATGCCCGATGTCGCCAACGTCGGCGTGTCCCAGAAGATCGAAGACGAGGCCGAACGCACGCGGCTGAAGGATCTGGTTTTGAGTCACGCGAACGGCGAGGCCCAGGGATTCATCGTACGTACCGCGGCCGAAGGCGCGCCGGCCGAGGCCTTGATCGCCGACATCGATTTCCTGCGCAAGCTGTGGCTGTCAATCCGCGAACGCGCCCAGACCGCGCCGCCGGGCGGCATCGTGCACGAAGACCTGTTGCTGGCGTTTCGCGTGCTGCGCGACCTGGTGAGCGACGAAGTGGACAAGGTCCGCATCGACTCGCGCGAGACCTTTCAGAAGGTCAGTCAGTTCGCGGAGGAATTCATCCCCGAGATTTGCGAGCGGCTCGAATACTATCCCGGCGAACGGCCGGTGTTCGATCTGTACGGCGTCGAGGACGAGATCCAGAAGGCGCTGGAGCGCAAGGTGCAGCTCAAGTCCGGCGGTTACCTGATCATCGATCAGACCGAGGCCATGACCACCATCGACGTAAACACTGGCGCCTATGTCGGTCACCGCACGCTCGAAGAGACCATTTTCAAGACCAATCTCGAAGCGGCGCAGGCCATCGCCCGGCAGCTGCGGCTGCGCAACCTCGGCGGCATCATCATCATCGACTTCATAGACATGTCGGACGAGGATCACAAACGTCAGGTATTGCGCGCGCTGGAAAAGAGCCTGGAGCGCGATCACGCCAAGAGCCATCTCAGTGAGGTGTCCAGTCTCGGCCTGGTGCAGATGACGCGTAAACGCACGCGCGAGAGTCTCGAACACGTACTGTGCAATACCTGTCCGACCTGCGGCGGCCGGGGTTCGCTGAAGACGCCGGAGACGGTGTGCTACGAGATCTTCCGCGAGATCCTGCGCGAGGCGCGTCAGTTCGATGCTCAGCAACTGCTGGTGCTGGCGGCGCAGGACGTCATCGATCTGTTGCTCGACGAGGAATCGACCAGTCTTGCCGAACTGGAATCTTTCATCGCCAAACCCATCAAGTTACAGGTCGAATCCCTCTACACCCAGGAGCAGTACGATGTGGTCCTGCTGTAACGCGTGCCGGAATTCCTCGGCCTGCGTGGCGGTGACCGTCCCTTTGTGTTCCTCCCGCCGCTGACGGATTGATAGAAGCGCCCTGCCCATCATGCTCCGCCGTCTCCTGAGGCTGTTCTGGTATCTGCTGGCGGCGTTCGTCGTCCTGGCCGCGCTCGGCCTGAGCGTCGCGCGTCTGGCGCTGCCGATGCTCGAGGCCCGCGCCGGACAGTTGGAGACGCTGCTCCAGGAGCTGAGCGGCGAAGACGTGCGCGTCGGCCATCTCGAGGTCGACTGGCGTGGTTTCGGACCGGAACTGCGGGTCTACGATTTCGCGCTACGCGACCACGCCTCCGGCGAGGTGTTGCTGACGGCGCGCGAGTTGCGGGTGGATTTCAGTGTGCTGCGTTCGCTCTGGAACCGACGTCTGGAACCGAGTCGCGTGGTGCTGTTGGGCAGCGAGATCCGTTTATACCGGACCACGGACGGCCGGTTGCAGGTGGCAGGCGTGCAGATGCGCCGCGCGCAGAACCGCGCCTGGCCGCTGGTGCTGTCGCAACCGCACGTCGAGCTGCGCGATATCCGCGTGCACTGGCATGACGCGCAAGGTCATATCCCCGATCTTGTCCTGGACGACGTCGATTTGCGAATGCGCAATCGCGGCAACCGGCATCAGCTCCAAGTCAGTCTGCAGCCGCCGCCGCAGTACGGTGGCTCGCTGCAGCTCGCGGCCGATTTTTCGGGTGCCGGACAGCAGCCACTGGAGTGGAGCGGTGCGCTCTATGTCGCGCTGTCGCGCGCGCCGATCGCGAAGTGGCTGCTGGAACCGAAGCGCGGGGATTTGCGTTTCGACGGGCTGGCCGACGCCGCCCTGTGGCTGCAAATGGAGGACGGCGTTGTCGAAGGCGCGCGGGGCACGCTCGACCTCGAGCGGTTCAGCGTTGCGGTGCAGGGCGCCGAGCGCGGCGCGCCGCCGTCCGGAGCCGTCGGCCCGGTCGGCCCGGTCGGCCCGGTCGGCCCGGTCGGCCCGGTCCGCCCGCAGGAGGCCGGCCCCGTGTTCGCCGCCGATCGGCTCCGAGGACTTTTCGATTGGCGCCGCACGGCGCAGGGCTGGGTGCTGAACCTCGCCGATGTCCGGACGCGTCAGGATGGCCTGGACTGGCCCGCGACGAACCTGACGGCGGAGGTCGGCGAAGCGCCGCAAGGCGGGCAACGGATACAGGCCGCCGTCGCGAATCTCCGTGTCGAGGCCTTGCTGCCGTTGGTAATCCGCCTGGCTCGGCTGGATGCCGAGACGTCCGGGCTGCTGCGCGAGCTCCAGCCCAGCGGTGAGGTGCGCGACCTGCAACTGGCGTTCAGCCGCCGCAACGGCCGCGTCGATGATCTCGCCTATCGATTCGACTTTGCGGAGCTGCACAACACCGCGGTCGGCAAGCTGCCCGGCAGCGCGCGGCTGCGCGGACATGTGGCCGGCAACCCGCAGCGCGGTGTGTTGGAACTCGATAGTCGTGACGCGTTGTTGAGTTTGCCGACGCTGTTTCGCGAACCCCTCGTACTGGGCGAGCTGTCCGGTCGCGTCGACTGGCAACGCCATACCGACCGGCTGCGTGTCCAGAGCGCACTGCTCACCGCCGCAAACGCCGATCTCCGCACCCGTACCCGACTGCGCCTGGATATCCCCGGCGATGGTTCCAAGCCGTTGCTTGACCTGCAGACGGTATTCGCCGAGGGCGATGTGGCGAGCGCCTACAAGTATCTGCCGGTCGGCATCATGCCGCCGCGCACCGTGACTTGGTTGGATCGCGCCCTGGTGAGCGGCCGCGTCGACTCCGGTGCCGCCCTGTTCCAGGGCCGTCTGGGCGATTTTCCCTTCGATCGCGCCGACGGACGCCTCGAGGTGCGCGCCGCGATCAGCGATGCGGTGCTGGATTATCGCGAGGGCTGGCATCGCATCGAGGGCCTGCAGACCGATCTGGCCTTCGTCAATCGCGGCATGCACATCCGCGGCGTGACCGGCCGCGTGCTCGGCGCCGAGATCCACGACGTCGATGTGCGCATCGCCGATCTCGCGCATGCCCGGCTGGAGGTTGACGGGCGCGCCACGGGACCGCTCGCCGACATGCTGCGGGTCGTCCAGGAAAGCCCGTTGAGCGCGGGCGGGAAAGACGGACTCAGCAATCGTCTCGGCGACGTCCGGGCCCAGGGCGATGCGGCGCTGCAACTCGGTCTGCGTATACCGCTGGCGCCATCCGGTGCGGCGGAGGTCGAGGGACGGGTGCGGATGGCGGGCAACGGGCTGGTCCTGCCGGACTGGGACGTCGCCCTGGAAGAACTCGACGGCGATCTGCAGTTTTCGGAGCAAGGGGTCGACGCCGGCACGCTGCAGGGCAGGCTGCTCGGCGCGCCGGTCCGGATCACCATCGATGTTGCGAAACGCGGCGGGCAGGAACTCAGCCGGGTACGCGCCAGCGGGCGCCTGGCGTTGCTCGATCGACTGCAAACGGTCAGCCCCTTCTTCGAACAGCGCTTCTCCGGCAGCAGCGAATGGCTGGCAAGCCTGTACCTGCCACGGACGTCCGGCCGCGCCGTCGCCACCAGTTTCGAACTCGAATCGGAGCTCCGCGGCATCGCGATCGATCTGCCGCTACCGTTCGGCAAGTCGGCGGACAGTGCGCGCCCGTTTCGTTTGAACGCGGCCATCGAGGCGCGCCGACTGGGCGCCATGAGCCTGCAGTACGGGGAACAGAGCGCGGCGCTTGCATTGGAACGGCGTGCCGGCACGACGCGTGTGGCGCGCGCCGAGGTGCGACTCGGCGGCAAGGACGCGCGCCTGCCCGCGGAACCCGGTGTGCGGATCGTCGGCCAGCTTCCGCTGTTCGTCTGGGACGAATGGCGCCCAGTGTTCGCCAGCGGCGCGCAGCCCGGGGTCACGACGGCCGATGGCGAGGCCACGGCAGGTTTGAGCCTGCTTAACGTCGAAGTCGCCGAACTGCGCGCCTTCGGTCGTGAATTTCAGGACCTTCAGGTACGCGCCAAGCGTGACCAGGGTGGCTGGGACGCGCAGCTCGAAGGCCCCGACATGCAGGGCACGCTGACTCTGCCCGGGTCCACGGGCGTGCCGTTGCAGCTGCGTTTCGCAACGCTGCGGATCCCGCCAGCGCAGGGGGCGCAGACAAAGTCGCCGATCGACCCGGCCGATCTGCCCGCGTTGGATCTCGAGGCACAGAGACTGCAGTTCCGTGATCTGGACCTGGGCCGGGTGAAGCTGCAAACCCATCCGGTCGGCAATGGCCTGACGGTCGACGCCTTGGAGGTCGATGCCGACTGGGCAAGATTTGCGGCGACCGGTCAGTGGACGCGGCACGCACAGCAGGACGCGTCGCGTTTCCGTATCCAGATGCTCGGCGGCGAGTTGGGTAAGCTGTTGTCCACTTTCGGTTACGCGGACAGCGTGGCCGGGGGCGAGACCCGTGGTGAAATCGACGCCAATTGGCCCGGCACGCCAGCCGACTTCAGCCTGTCGCGGCTGGAGGGCAATATGAACATGCGGATCGGCAAGGGTCGGTTGTTGCAGGTCGAGGCAGGCGCGGGACGCGTGTTCGGTCTGTTCAGCCTGCATAGTCTGCGACGGCGGTTGGCGCTGGACTTCTCCGATATGTTCGCCAAAGGCTTCACCTTCGATCGTATCCAGGGCAAATTCAGCTTGTTCGGCGGCGATGCCTACACGAACGACCTGCTGGTCGAAGGTCCGGCGGCACGTATAGAGATCTCCGGCCGCACCGGACTCGCCGCGCGCGATTACGATCAGCTCGTGACCGTGATTCCGCAGGTACAATCGACCCTGCCGATCGCGGGCGCCATCGCCGGCGGCCCTCTGGTCGGCGCCGCCCTGCTGCTCGCCGATAGACTCTTCGCGCGGCAGATGGAAGACTTGACGCGCTTCGCACGCCGCCAATATACGGTGACCGGCAGTTGGGACGAACCCCAGGTTCGCGAGCTGCCGCGCGAACCGGCACGCGGCTTGCAAACAGAAGAACCAGCGTCAGCGAATGAACGCCAGTAGGATTGAACCGCCATGCATTTGAAACGAACCCAGGATTTGCCGGAGCCGCGTACATGACCAAGGTCGCCTGTATCCAGATGGCCTCCGGGCCGAACGTCGGGGCGAATCTGTTCGAGGCCGAAAAGCTCATCTATCAGTCCGCCAAGCAGGGCGCCAGGCTAGTCGTGCTGCCGGAGAATTTCGCCATCATGGGCCACAAGGAGACCGACAAGGTCGCCCTGCGGGAGGTCGACGGTAAAGGGCCGATCCAGGACTTCCTTGCGCAGCAGGCCAAACGCCACAAGGTCTGGCTGGTCGGCGGTACGCTGCCGATGGCGACCGCCGATACCGGCAAGGTGCGCGCGGCCTGTCTGCTTTACGATGACCGCGGTCGCCGCGTGGCGCGCTACGACAAGGTGCATCTGTTCGACGTACAGGTGGTCGGCAGCGACGAGCGCTATACCGAATCGCAGACCATCGAACCGGGTGGCGAGCTCGCCGTGGTCGACACGCCGTTCGGCAAGCTTGGCCTGGCGGTCTGCTACGATTTGCGCTTTCCGGAGTTGTTCCGCGCCATGCTGGATCAAGGCATGGAACTGGTCGCCGTACCCTCGGCCTTCACCGCGATCACCGGCCGCGCCCACTGGGAGGCACTGGTACGCACCCGTGCGATCGAGAATCTCTGTTACGTCTTCGCCGCCGCGCAAGGCGGCTACCACATCAACGGCCGAGAGACGCACGGCGATTCCATGATCGTCGATCCCTGGGGCACGGTGTTGGATCGCCTGCCGCGCGGCTCCGGCATCGTCTGCGCCGAAGTCGACGTCGACCGCGTCCGCAGCACCCGTCGCAACTTCCCGGCCGTCGATCATCGCCGCTTGCGGTGCGCGCCCTGAGGTGGGTTGAAAATCAACTTTAACCGCGAAGGACACGAAGGCACACGAAGGAAAACCGTTTTCGAGGTAGGGTGCATTAGCGATGAAGCCGCGTTATGCACTGGGAATTGCGTGACACAGAAGGCGAGGAGCCCCGTTTGAATATAGGCGCAATACGCCGCGTCACTGCGTCCTGCCCGTACAGTTTTCGGGGGGCATTCTTTTAGCCTTCATTATGGTTTTCTTCGCGCGCCTTCGTGTCCTTTGTGGTTAAACCGTCTTGAATCAGACCCGTATCCGCCCCCCGCAAGAGGTATTTGCCGCGTGGGGTTGAGTCAGCATCCCCGCTCGCGTACCTTTGAATGTCCTTTGCAGTAAGCATCCGAGACGTTAATGGACTCCAGCCTTGAACTTGCCCGCGAGCGTCTGCTCGCACCCGCCGGGATCGGCGACGACGATCTGAACGGGATCCTCGACCGTTTGATGGGACATGCCATCGACAGCGCCGATCTGTATTTTCAATCGACCCGCTTCGAGTCCTGGGTGTTGGAAGACGGCATCGTCAAAGAGGGCAACCACAGCATCGAACAGGGCGCCGGCGTGCGCGCCATCAGTGGCGACAAGACCGGCTTCGCCTACTCGGACGAGATTGTCATGCCGGCCTTGCTGGAGGCCTCGCAGCAGGCGCGTGCGATCGCGCGCAGCGGCCGCCAGGCATCCCTGCAGGCCTGGCGGCCGACCGGTGAACTGGGTCTGTATCGTCCGGTCGATCCGCTCGACTCCATGAGCGCCGACGCCAAGGTCGATCTGCTCAAGCGCATCGACGCCGAGGCCAGGCGCATTGATCCGCGTGTGCAGCAGGTGATCGTGAGCCTCGCCGGCGTGCACGAAGTGGTGATGGTCGCGAATACCGACGGCACGCTCGCGGGCGACGTGCGCCCGCTGGTACGCCTGAACGTTTCGGTCATTGTCGAGCAGAACGGCCGCCGCGAGCAGGGCAGCAGCGGCTGCGGCGGCCGCGGCGGTTATGACATGTTCCTGGAGGGCGAGCGCGCCTTCGAACAGGCGCGCGAGGCCGTGCGGCAGGCGCTGTTGAATCTGGAGGCGGTCGATGCAC
>Ga0172382_10013449_pt1 | contig 10542 bp, 6 predicted proteins | sample Leawel138RmetaG_FD_122245 | JGI IMG/M metagenome (GOLD analysis project Ga0172382, IMG submission 122245) | Leachate microbial communities from a municipal landfill in Southern Ontario, Canada - Leachate well 138R metaG | ecosystem: Engineered > Solid waste > Landfill > Unclassified | place...
CTGCGAGGACGATCTGCACCACTCCGCTACTCAGGAACCGGCTGATTCGGGTCATCCGTCCCTCCTGAAGTTACGGATGTTGAAGAGCATGGCGGGGATGATCATGATCAGTAGCAGCATGGCTAGCGCGCTGCCGAGGCCGAAGTCGCGGGCGCCGCCGAACGACGCGCGCCACATCTCGAGTGCCAGCACGTTGGCGTGGGGCTGCATAGATTCGGGCGCGATGATGAACACCAGGTCGAAGATCTTGAGCACGTTGATGACGGTGGTGACCATGACGACCATGAGGATGGGCATGAGCACCGGCACCGTCACGTGCCGGAAGACCTGCAGCTCGTTGGCGCCGTCCGTGCGGGCGGCTTCCTGCAGTTGCGGGTCGAGGCCCGATAGGCCCGCCCCGATGATGACCACCGCGAAGCCGGTCTGCATCCAGATGTAGCCGATCATGATGGAGATGGTGATGAAGGTGGGCCCGAGCCAGGCTATGCCCGGGAACGGCGCCCTGAACGCTGACGCGGCCAGTTGGACCCGGTGCTGGGCGCCGGCCTGCACGTCGAACGAGAAGCGGCCCGCGGCGTCGGTGACCGTGCGCCCCACGACCTTGTCGCCGTCGAGGAGCTGCACGGGTACGTCCGGCATGCCCATCTCCGCGGCGTCCACCTGCCCCACCGTGCCGCCGGGCGAGAAGTCGAGCCACACCACTCCCTGGACCGTGCCGGGTGCGGGCACGGGGCTCTCGGCGCTTGCTACTTCGGCTGGCAGGTCGCCCGCCTGCACTCCCACTAGCCCCAGGTGGAGCGTGTCGCCGGCGGTGACCGTGGTAGTGGTGCGGAAACCGCCGCCCTCCAGCGCCTCTAGGGGCGCCTCGCGGGAGGCGCGGGCCGTGGGGTACTCGCCGGGCGGTTGGAAGATATGGACCAGCGCGCGCGCCATGGCGTTGGCGGTGCCCACCTCGGGGCTGGCGGCGAAGAGGAACCGGAAGGTGACGCCCGCCGCGAGGCCACTGACCACGAGCGGCAGGAAGATGGCCATGCGGAACGCGGAGCGCCACGGTAGCCGGTTGGAGAGCACGGCGAAGACGAGGCCGAGGGACGTGATGATGACGGGCACCACCAGCACCCAGATGAGGTTGTTGCGCACGGCTATGAGGGTGCGCGGTTGCGTGAATATCTGTTCGTAGTTGGCGAGGCCCACGAAGTTGTTGCCGGAGGCGTCGAAGGTGCTACGAACACCGGTGAAGATAATGGGGTAAACGAGCAGCGCGCCCAGGAGTATGAGCGCGGGCCCGAGGAAGGCGCTGACCTTCAGAAAAAGCACAACCGCGCGCCCCGTCTTGTTTCGGGGCGCGCGGTTGCTCTGTATTGCTGTCGCCACTTAGGCGAGTTTACGACTTACTGGAAGGCCGCGGAGGCTTCCGACTCAAGTTGGAAGGCTACGCCGTCCACGTCGTGGCTCTGGAGGAACTCCACGAGGAGACCCCACATGCCCTGACCGCTGGTACCACCGAAGGCGGCCGGCTGCAGGTCGGACATGTCGAAGCGGAACACTTCGGCCTGCTGCAGGGCAGTGGCGGACTGCTGCAGAACTTCGTCGGGGTAGACGGAGACGTCGACACCCTGGTTAGGCGAGGTGAACCCGCCCAGGGCGGCCCACACTTCAGCGGCTTCCGGGGTGGCGAGGAACCGCATGAGCTGGGTGGCGGCTTCGTTGTTGGTGAACTGCACGGCTACGTCGCCGCCACCAACGACGGCGGGGCCGGAGCCAGCCACGGACGGGAAGGCCACGAAGCGGGCGGTGGTGCCGAGCTCGGCGTTGGTGTCGGAAGCTATAACGCCGGCGGAGAAGTCGGCGCCGTAAACGAAGGCGGCCGTGGGGTTATCGAGGAACGGCTGCACGGTGCCGACGGGGAAGCCGGCTTCGAGGGTGCCCTGGAGGCCGTTAGCCAGCCATTCGTGCCGCCAGATCTGCGCGAGGTAGCCGAGGGCTTCCTTCACGCTGGCGTCCGTCCAGGCGATCTCGTGGTTGGTGAGCTGGTCGTACATGTCGGCACCAGCGGAGCGCAGGTAGACGTTCTCGAACCAGTCGGTGAGGGTCCAGCCGTCGCCACCGGCAACGGAGATGGGGGTCACACCGAAGTCGAAGACGGTCTGAGCGGCTTCAACGAACTCGTCCCACGTGGTGGGCGGTTCGACGCCGGCGGCGGCGAGGATGTCGGCGTTGTACCAGAGGAGCGACTTGTTGGCGGCCTTGAACCAGACGCCGTAAAGGTCGCCGTTCACGCTGCCGAGGTCACGCCACGCCTGGGCGTAGTTCGCGTCGACCAGGTCGCCTACGGAGTCCTCGATATTGACGAGCGCGCCGCGGTTGGCGAACTCGACCAGCAGGCCGGGCTGGGGCAGCAAGGCCACGTCGGGCGGGGAGCCGCCTTCGAGCTGGGTGCCCACCACGGTGGCGATGTCGTTACCGGTCGAGAAGAACTCGACCGTGGCGCCGGTCAGGGTGGCGAACTCGTTAAGGACGGCCGTGAAGGCCGCCTGCTCGTCACCGGACCACACGCCTGCTACGCGGACGGACTGACCGGACAGGTCCGGCCAGCTCTGTTGGGCGCTGACGGCGCCACCTATCAGTAGAGCCGCTAATACGACACGGAACAGACTCTTCATATCTTTCCTCCTGAATCCTAAAGATACTGCTTTGATTGCTTTGCCCTGCTGCCGGTATCACCGGCCATACCGAGGGACCAAGTCGGGCTGTCTGCCGAACTATGGCAGCGTGTAGCCCGTCCAACGGGTTCACCATAACAGCCTATCGGCGGAATTGTTGTCGTACATACATTCCAGAACCAGAGGGTGCGGTGTTACAGCGGCCCACCGTACGAAGCAGCGCCGCCGGTACTCGCTGGTACCGGCGGCGCTGACCTTATAGGACGCGGACTTACCGTTCAGTTAGGCTGACTAGCCCGCTACCTACGGGCGTGACTGCCAGCGGTGCTCAATCCAGGAAGTCGCGCAGCTTGCGCGTGCGGCTTTCGTGGTACTTGAGCTTGCGCAGCGCCTTGTTCTCGATCTGGCGGATGCGTTCGCGCGTGACGCCGAAGTGGCTGCCTACCTCCTCGAGGGTGTGCTCGCGGCCGTCCACGAGGCCCTTGCGGAGCTTCAGCACCATGGCCTCGCGGTCGTTCAGCTTGCCGAGCGCCTCCTCCAGTTCTTCGGAGAGGATGTTCTTGGAGGCTTCGTCCACGGGCGACTCGATGTTCTCGTCCGGTATGAAATCGCCGTAGAAGGAGTCTTCCTCGTCGCCGATGGGGGTCTCGAGGCTGAAAGGTTCGCGCGTGAGCTTGAACGCTTCCTCCACCTTCTCAGCGTTCCAGTCGGGGCCCATGGCGTCCGCGATCTCGGCGAACGTCGGTTCGCGCGAGAGCTCCTGCTGCAGCCGGCGGCTGGCGCGGGTGAGCTTGTTGATGGTCTCCACCATATGCACGGGGATGCGGATGGTGCGCGACTGATCGGCGATGGCGCGGTTGATGGCCTGCCTGATCCACCAGGTGGCGTAAGTGGAGAACTTGTAGCGGCGACGGTACTCGAACTTCTCGACGGCGCGGATGAGGCCCTGGTTGCCCTCTTGGATGAGGTCGAGGAAGCTCATGCCGCGGCCGTTGTACTTCTTGGCGATGCTGACCACCAGGCGCAGGTTGGCTTCTATCAGGTGCTGGCGGGCGAGGTCGCCGTCTTCCACAACGCGCTGCAGGCTGCGGCGGGAGCGGTCGTCGAGTTCAGCGCCCTGTTCGTCGAGGCGTTCACGCGCTTCCTCACCGGACTCAATGCGGCGCGCCAGGTCGATCTCTTCCTCGAGGGTGAGGAGCTTAACGCGGCCGATCTCCTGCAGGTACTGCCTGACGGGGTCGTTGGTCTTAACGCGGGCGTCGGCGAGCGCCTCGGCGCGCGCTTCGAGTTCCTCGCGGTCGAGCTCGCCGTCCTCGTCGTCGTCGTCGAGTTCATCCTCGTCGACCTCGTCCTCGTCTATCATCTCGTCGTCCGCGAGGTCGGCTACCGCAATGCCGGACTTCTCGAGGTGCTCCATGAGCTCCTCGAAGTTCTGCTCTTCGGGGTCGAGCCCCTCACCTAGGGTCGCGCGCCGGAAGGCGTCCGAGATCTCCTCGGTGTCGAGCTGGCCGCCGGCCTCCTGACCGCGCGCCACCAGGCTCTTGATGGCCTCGGAACCGAGCCAGGCGTGACCGGCCGTGGCGTCCGCGGCCTCTTCGGCCTCGGCGCCCTTACCTTTGGCAGCCTTGCTGGCGGTCTTACCCGCAGCCTTGGTAGGCTTCGCGGCGCTCTTGGCCGGGCTCTTAGCCGCGGTCTTGCTGGCAGGCTTGGCGGCCGTCTTAGCGGCCGGCTTCGCGGCCTCCTTGGCCTTGGCGGTCGTGGCCTTAGTAGTCGTGGCCTTGGCGGCCTTGGGCTCAGCCTTGGTCTTGGTGGCCGCCTTAGTGGCAGCCTTCTTAGTGTCGGCCTTGGCGGCCCCGGACTCCTTGGCCTTGGCGGTCGACTTGGCGGCGGTCTTGCTGGCAGGCTTAGCGGCGCTCTTAGCGGCCGTCTTGCTGGCGGTCTTGGCGGCGGTCTTCGCCGGCGCCTTCTCGCTCTTGGCGCTCTTAGCCGCGGCCTTGGCGGGCGCTGCCGCCTTGTCCGCCTTGGCGGTGCTCTTAGCGCTCTTAGCGGCGCTCGTCGCCTTGCTCTTGGCCGCGGGTTCGGCGGCCGACTCCTTGGCGCTCTCGCTCTTCGCCTTGGTCGTAGCCGCCTTCTTGGCGGGCGTCTTCTTGCTTGCTGTCTTCTTGGCCTCGGCCACCGTTACCTCCTGAGCTCGCCCCGTACGCTGGAGACTGTTCGACTACTGTTTCGTGGGTGCAGATGGGTAGAAACGAACCGGCCCGCGGACAGATGCCTGCCGCCGGTCGTTATCACTGGTTCGGTCGCGACAATAGAACGTCGGTCACCTACTCGCTTGTCTCGGGCAGGGGGTCACGCCCATCAGGCGCACACGCACCCCTCAGCCTGCGAAAAGAGAGTCTATCACGTGGGAGCGCGCTAGTCAGTAGCGGACACCGGTGACGTTACTTGCCTGCGGGCGCCTGAGGCGGGTAAGGCCCCTACCCACCTCAGGCACCCGCACGTTGGTGAGGATCAGCGCTCCCAGAGGAGCAGATCATCGAGAGCGGACTTCTCGACTGGTTCTGCGGGCGGCGGCAGGTTGGGCTGCAGCTGCGAATGCGCCGCCCGCTCCGGCCGTGCGCGGTGACCCGGCGCGGTTGGGTGGCGCCCCCGCTCAGTGGCTTTCGGGGGAGGGGCCACCTTGGGCACGGCGGCGGTTTCGCGCCTCATCTGTGCCTTGGCCTCGTTGGTGACGCGCCGCAGCAGCTCCTCAGCCTGCAGCGGTTGCATCGGGCGCGAGAAGAAGTAGCCCTGCGCGCTGTCGACGCCCAGTCGCCGCAGGTAATCGCGCTGGTAGGCGGTCTCGACTCCCTCGGCGATGACCTGCTTGTTCAGCTTGTGCGCCATGGCGCAGATGGCTTCCACTATGGGCCAGGTGCCGTTGTCGTCGCCGTCGTCAACGCCGCTGATCACAGCGTCGCGCTGCCCCACCGCTGAGAAGCGGCGGCTGCCGGTCTGCACGCCGGAAAGGTTACCGGAGCCGCTGCCAGTGTGGGCGCTGCCGGGCGGTACGAGCCCCTTCACGAAGGAGCGGTCGATCTTGAGGGTGCTGATCGGCAGTTGCTGCAAGTAAGCCAGCGACGAGTAGCCGGTACCGAAGTCGTCCAGCGCGGTCCGAACGCCGAGGCGCTCAAGTTTGAACAGCGTGCGCCGGGCCAGGTTCTGGTCGCGCACGAGGACGCTCTCCGTGACCTCGATCTCGAACAGGCCTGGGTCTATACCCGAGTCGTTCAGAGCGCCGCGGACAGTCTCCACGAAGGTGGCCTGGTGGAACTGCAGGGTAGACACGTTCACGGACATGCGGATGGGCAGCATGCCCTGACGCTGCCACGCATGCAGCTGCAGGGCACTCTCGCGCAGGGTCCAGTGGCCTATCGGGCCGATCAGGCCGGCCTCCTCAGCTACGGGAATGAACTCGGAGGGCGACACCATGCCGAGCTCCGGGCTGCGCCAGCGTAGCAGCGCCTCGAAGCCAATAAGGGAGCTGTCGTCGAGCCGCACCTGCGGCTGGTAGACGATCTCGAACTGGTTGTCGGCCAGGGCGCGGCGCAGCATGCGCTCCAGCTCGAGCCGGCGGCTCAGGCGTGTGCGCACCTCCAGGGTGGAGAAGTGGTAGGCGTTCTTGCCGCCCTCCTTCACCTGGTACATGGCCGCATCGGCGCTGTGCAGCAGCTCGTCGGCGTTGGAGCCGTCGCGCGGGTAGAGGCTGATGCCGATGCTGGCCGAGACCTGCAGCTCGCGCTCGTCGACAGCGATGGGCGCGCCCAGTTCTCGCACAAGGCTGCGGGCCACCTGCCCCGCCGAGTCCTCGTCGGTTACGCCCAGCAGGGCGACCATGAACTCGTCGCCACCCACGCGGCCCACGATGTCGTTGGCGCGCACGTTACTGCGCAGCACGCGGCCGACCTCGCGGAGGAGCTTGTCGCCAATGTCGTGCCCGAAGGTGTCGTTCACGAACTTGAAGCGGTCGAGGTCAACGAAGAGGAGAGCGAGGCCGGTGCCGTTCTCCTCGGCGGCGGTCAGCTCCGCGCGCAGCTTCTCCTCGAAGGTGGCGCGGGTCAGCGCGCCCGTGAGCGGGTCGATCTGCGCCCGCTGCGAGATGGAGCGCTCGTGACGCAAGTTCTTAGAGAGGTACTGCAACCAGCCGACCACGCTGCCGACGCCGGCGTACGTGAGTAGGGCGAAGGCGTGGTTGACGCTGCTGATCGCCTCACCGCCCCACGGCGTCACCCCGATGCCGAAGGCGCGTAGTTGCATTAGCACGTAGCCGATAAGCCCGCCTATAAGGCCAGCCCAGGCTCCCCAAGCCCAGCCAGTGACCGCTACCGGGAAGAGTCCGACCAGGGGAGCGTAGGCTCCCACCCACTCGTAGAGTTGGTGGTATCCGGCCAGGAACCCGAACCAGAGCAGTAACGGCGTCATCCGCCTCGCCCAAGAACTCATAGTGCGGTGATGGTAATCCGTGTTTCGTGACGGGACTCTTACGTGGGCCTGTGACATTACTTACAGGCACGATGCCTAGCTACTTACCGTGCGTTATGGGAATGTCTCAACCAACTATGCCAGTACTGCAGCGGAGAGCCGCGGCCCGGCGCGCCACAGTCGCAGTAGTGGGGCGAGGAGCGCGCCTGATGAACGGGCTGTTAACCCGGCTGACCCGCCGGTGACGACGGTGAGCGGCCCCTGCAGTTAGCATTGGGGCAAGACCCGAATCGGCCACCTCAGGCCGGGCGCATGCCCGGCAGGTACCGCGTCGGATCATGGCCCCCGGTCCGGGCCGTCAGAGGAGGCACCATGAAACGCAGGCACAGCATCCACAACCTCTCACTCCTTGCACTCGTAGCCCTGCTACCCCTCTTGGGAGGCGCTGGCCTGGCACAGACCCTCACCATGGCCATGAGCGCGCAGCCCGACACGCTCGACCCGCAAGTCACGGCCGCCACGGCGGCGTTCCAGGTCAGCAAATCCATCTACGACACCCTCATAGAGGTCGACCGGGCCGGGGTGCTGGTGCCGGCGCTGGCGTCCTCCTGGGCAGTGAGCCCCGACGGCCTCACTTACACCTTCGAACTGGTCGAAGCAACGTTCCACGACGGCACCGCCTTCGGCGCCGAGGACGTGGTGGCCACGCTCGACCGCATCCGGTCCGCCGAGACCGCCTCCCCGAAGGTCAACGAGTTCCGCGCCATCGTCAGCGTGGCGGCGCAGGGCCCGCGCACTGTGGTGGTCACGCTGTCCGAACCGCAGCCCGCGCTCCTCGCCAGCCTTGCGTCCGGCTGGGGCGCGATCCTGCCGAGCGAGAAGCTCGCTGAAGGTCACGACTTCGGTAACCAACCGGTAGGCACCGGCCCCTTCAGCTTCGCCAGCTGGACGCGCGACAACGCCATCACGCTGGACGCCAACCCCGACTATTACGGCGGCGCCCCCAGCGTGGACCAGGTGGTCATCCGCTTCGTTACCGACAGCGCCGTTCAGCTGCAGGGCCTGCTGACGGGCGAGTTCGACATCATCGATACCGTGGCCGCCGCCGACCGCCCGGCCGTGGAAACGAACCCGGCCCTCACGCTCGTGCGGGAACCGTCCGGGCTGGTCCTGGTGGCCGGCCTCAACACGCGCCGCGACTACCTCTCGGACGTGCGGGTGCGTCAGGCGCTGAACCTAGGCGTCGACACCGCCATCGTCATGGAAGTGGCTTACAGCAGCGGCTCGCAGGTCGGCACCTTCATGGAGGCCGGCAGCCCCTGGTACCCGGACAGCGTCGAGCCGTTCCCGTACGATCCGGAAGCCGCCCGCGCCCTACTGGCCGAGGCGGGCGTACCGCAAGGCTGGACGCTTGACATGGTCCTGCCGCAGCCGTACGAGGAGCACATCCTGGCCGGTCAGATCGTGCAGGACTTCCTGCGTGACCTAGGCATCAACGCGCAGATCCGCATAGTGGAGTGGGGCGTGTGGCTCTCCGACACGTACGGCGGTCCCCGCAACTTCGACATCACCGTGGTGGGTCACACGGGCAAGCTCGACCCGTCTGGCCGCCTCACGGGCCTCGGCGATCCGCGCACTAACTACACGGGTCTCGACGACCCCAAGCTGGCCGGCATCATCGCCACCGCCAACATCACCCCCGATCACGCTGCGCGCCAGGCGCTGTACACCGAAGCGCTCGAGCGTATCCACGAGCAGGCGCCGTTCATCTTCTTCGGCACGCCCGACCGGGTTTACGCCCGCCAGGCTAACGTCGAGGGCTTCTGGATGACGCCGCTACTCGACAGCTTCGACTTCCGCGACGCCGCGCTCGAGTAAGCACATAGGCGCCGACGGGTAACCAGCCACTTGCCGCGCTACCTTCTCACGCAGAGCGCCTCGTTCGTCGTAACGCTGTGGGCGGTGCTGACGCTCGTGTTCTTCGCCGTCCGCGCGCTCCCGGGCGACGCCGCCACCATCATGGGCGGCCTCGACGCCACGGAGCAGCAGGTGGAGGCCATGCGCGAGCGCATAGGGTTAGCGCGCTCGTTACCCGCGCAGTACGCCGCCTACTTCGGCGGCCTGTTGCAGGCGGATCTGGGCGAGTCGCTGCGCGAGCGGCGGCCCGTTACTACCGTCCTCCTCGAACGCCTGCCCGTCACCCTCACCCTGGCGGGCATGGCGTTCGTTCTGTCACTGCTGATCGGGCTCGGGCTCGGCGTGCTCGCGGGCCTGCGGCCCGGCGGGGCGGCGGACCGCGCCACTTTGCTGTTCACCACGGTGGCGCTCGCCATCCCCGAGTTCTGGTTCGGCTTCCTGCTCATCCTGCTGTTCGCGGTCAACTTAGGTTGGTTCCCCGTGCTGGGTCTGCCACCGGAGGGGTTAACGGTCGGGTCGAGCTGGAACCTCATTCTGCCCGCCGTCACGCTCGCCATACCGCGCGCTGCGCAACTGGCGCGCCTGGCACGGGCCAGGGTGTTGGAGGAGCGCAGCTCCGACTACGTGCGCACAGCGCGCAGCAAGGGGCTCCTCCCCAACGCGGTGGGCCGGCACATAGCCAGTAACGCGCTGCCCGGCGTGCTGCCGCTCCTGGCCCTGGAACTGGGTGGGCTCCTCACCGGCACGATCGTGGTGGAGCAGGTCTTCGGCCTCCCCGGGCTGGGGCTCACCATCCTGGGCGGCATCTCGGCGCGCGATTATCCCGTGGTGCAAGGCGTGACCATCCTGGCGGTCACCGTCTACGTGCTGGTGAACTGGCTCGCGGACCTGGCCCAGCTGGTCGCCGACCCGCGGCTTAGGGCGCCCACATGAACCGCGCCACCATCGGCATCATCCTCTTCATACTGGTGGCAGGCTCGGCGCTTCTCGCCACCTGGCTTTCGCCTTACGACCCCATCGCTCCCGACTACCGTAACCGCTACGGTGCGGCCACCAGCGAGCACCCGCTGGGCACCGACGGGCTCGGCCGCGACGTGCTCTCGCGCTCGCTGGCGGGTGGGCGTGTGTCGCTGACGATAGCGCTGGCGGCAACGGCCCTGACCGCGCTTCTGGGCGGGGTGCTGGGCCTCCTCGCGGCGGGCGTAGGCGGGCTCACCGACACGGCGCTGTCGAGGTTCTTCGACGCGCTGCTAGCGTTCCCCGGCTTCCTGCTCATCCTGCTGGTGGTCGCCATCCTTGGCGGCGGTTCACTCCAGACGGTGCTGGCCATGGGCGTGGCGGGCTCGCCCATCTACTTCAGGCTCACTCGCGCCTTCACGCGCGCGGAGCTGAAGTCCGAGTACGTGACCGCGGCCCGCGCCTTGGGCGCCACCCGAACGCGGCAGCTCTGGCGGCACGCGGTACCTAACTTCCTGGGGAGCCTAAGCGTGCAGGCGGCCAG
>Ga0172382_10013450_pt1 | contig 10542 bp, 5 predicted proteins | sample Leawel138RmetaG_FD_122245 | JGI IMG/M metagenome (GOLD analysis project Ga0172382, IMG submission 122245) | Leachate microbial communities from a municipal landfill in Southern Ontario, Canada - Leachate well 138R metaG | ecosystem: Engineered > Solid waste > Landfill > Unclassified | place...
GGTACCTCCTTCCTTATGTCATTTTAAAAACATAAGGAAGGTTATACCAAGTTCGTTTCTTTTATTCTTGTCCTAAGTATGTTGCTAATGCATCTTCATAAGCTGGTCTAATTCTGTCCATTTCACCTCTTGCATCACCATTTAAGATAGCTAGGTTTGCTGCACCATACCATCCATTTGCGGCGAATCTTGAGATGCCTAGTGCACCAGTTAAGTCTAATGTTGTTTTGTCATAAATATCTAAGTACGCATCAATTGATGCTTCATCATTAAATCTTTGTACTAATGTTGCATAGAATTCCATTTCTAATTCTTCACTTGTTTTCCATAATTGAATTTCGTTCCAAACTTGGAATGCTAAAGCTTCCTTAGTTTCACTTAAACCACTTGCTAGTGTATAAACTGCAACACCACCAATTGGAGAAACGTAATCACCAGTATATGTATCATTTGCTGGATAAGGTACAAATCCTAAATCAAATGCTAAGTTACCCCATCTATTTTCTGCGTTTAAGAACCAGAAACTACCTGGGTGAATTACAACTTTACCTGCTTGCCATAATGGAGAACCAGCATCATATGTGCCAGAACCTTCCCATAAAGTTTTTTGAGATAAACCATGTAGGAAATTATATGTATCTAAAGCTGGTGTTTGGTGGAAAGCCACACGACCAGATCTTGCATTAATTAAGGAACCACCATTTAGTGGAATCATGTTTTCTGCATAAACCGCACGTACACCACCCAGTACTGAATAATCATCACCTAAACTTGGTAATGCTGCTTTTGCTGCATCTGCCCAAGCTTCAAATTTAGACCATGTCCATTCCCCATTGTTGTATAGTTCAGCAGGGTTTTCAATACCTAAGTCATTGACTAACTCAACATTGAAGTATAAACCGACATCAACAGTTGGCTTATTTACTGAGAATGCATAGAATTGACCATTAAATGAACCTAATTCTTTTGCCTCTGGTGTAATATTACTACCAGATGTTTGTAAGTATTTATCGACAGATACAACGGCACTAGCATTTGCTAATTGCGCTGTCCAATCTGATGTTGTCCAGTAAATATCTGCTAGTGGATCACCAGCTACGGATGCATTAATAATCGCATTAACACGGTCTGGTCCCCAAGCTGCTGCAGCAGGATATGCTTTATAGACAACTTTAACGTTTAATCTTTGTTCAACTTCTCTTTGTTTATCTTGTCTTACTTGTTGTTCTCTACCAGAGAATGCTTGATCAAATGGATCGACCTCATAAGGCGCGCCATGCATAATAACTATTTCAGTTGGAGGTGTTGTATGATTTTGTGTAACTGTTACTGTTCTTGTAGCAGTTGTCACATTACCATCAGATCCTTCTACTGTATATTCAAGTGTATATGATCCTGCAGTATTGGTTAATACAGTACCTTCAACTTCGATGCGTGTTGTAATGTCGCCATCAACATCATCTACGGCACTAACACCATCTAACGGATCAAATTCATCCCCTACATTGATCGTTATATTACCAGCTCCAAAAATCTCAGCTGTATTTTGATCGTTTCCGTTATTACCTGTGTCATCACATGCCACTAAGGCAAACATCATAACAAATAGTAATAATACGCCAAATATTTTTTTCATATTTAAGCTCCTTTTTATTTTTTGTTCTTAAAATTCACTTTAATTATACTATGTAAATAGTATGTATTATAAGTTTTTTGTAGATTTTGTCGTTTATTTTCATATTATTAAAATCTTTTTCAAACGCTTACACAATCTACCATAATGAAACAAAAAGCCCAATGATTCATTGGGCTTTTCGAATTAAACTAACGTCTTATTTTTTCTTTAAGAAGAATAATAATGCTGCACCACCAAATGATAACAATGCTGCACCTAATGACATAAGAACTGCTGTTAATACGCTAACCCCACCACTTGAAGCTAAAGCATCATCAATAGCTGCTTGAACCTCATCTGGTGTCATAGTATCTGCAGGAATCTTAGTTTCAACTTCATCAACTTTATCATCAACTTGTTGGTCTACTTCCTCTTGAGTTGGTTTAGCTGCTTTAACTACGATTGTGAATGTTACTTCATCAAAATTACCAGCACGGTCTTCAGCTGCTACTGTAACTGAATATGTACCAACAATTAATTTACCGTTAGCAACTGCTAAGCCATCATTATCAACAACATAAATACTTAGTTGTGATCTTAGGTCAAAATTATCGATAGCAACAACGTTTGCTAAGATAGCAGCTTCAGCATCTGCAAAAGCATCTGCTTCAATTGTGTAGTTGTTATTAACTACTACAACTTGAGGTGCTGTCTTATCATCAATTGTTAATTGATATGAAGCAGATGTTACGATATCTGTTTCAAAGTCTTCTGTACCTAATACAAAATCAATTGGATGACCGAATGCTAAGTTTCTTAGACCAGAAGTATTGGTACCACCATGCATACCAACTACAAATTCACCTTCAGCAAGTGTTAAACCACTTCTCCAAGCATTGAATTGTGCTTCGTCTTTTACAACTACACCAGACTCAGTCATATGATTCCAGTTATAACGGTCAAACCATTCTTTTAATGTACCATCAGCTGCTGCATATAGGAATACTGATCCATATCCTGAGCCAACATCATTGACAGCTTCTGATTCTGTAAATACAGCAAATCTACCATAAGTTAATACACTGACATTTGCAACAGCATTAACTGTTTCTAAGTCAATTGAATAATCTGTTGTACCAATTGTTAATACAGTTGGATCACCAGCGATAAATACATTATGTGTAAATTCTAAATTAATATTATATGCACCTGGTTTAGGATTATACATATTAAATCCTGCAGGTGGTGTTACTGTAATAGAACTTGTTAAGTCATTACCATAACCATCATTTGCAGTAATATCGCCTAATAGATCGACATAAACACTTTCATCTGCAAAACGATTTTTAACATTTTCAAATCTTGGAGGTAATACACCAATAGCGATGTCAACTTCAATTTCAGTTAATCCATCTTCTGGATGTTCTGCAGCATAAACTGCAATATAACCAGCACCGAATACTGATGAGTCAACTACTGAAATTGCTTTATCAGGTGTATATGCATCTTCAACTGCATCATAAGTAAATGTAATAGTTTCTAGTACTGTTGGAACGTGTTCTTCCTCAGCTGAGTTATAGTCAGCAACGTCATAAATAGAAACAGTGTAATCTAATTTTTCTTCTTCGTTAACAATAAATCCATCTTCGTCATACATTTTTGTCCATTTAACTGAAACATCATTTGGTAAATCAAATCCAACTTCGTTAAATTCAACAATCATTTGTACACCAGCGCTCGCAGCATCATCATCATGACCAGTTAATCCAGAGAATTCTGGGTTTGGATGTGTATGAACTGCATTCATTACAGGTGCTTCAGCATCTGCAAAAGTCGGAACAAGTGATTTAACAAAATCAGTTGCTGAGTATGCACCACGGTCATTTGTACCGAATGATACAACTGTCCAACCTGCAGGAATAACTACATTGTTTGGATGCCAGTCAACTAATAATGATTGTTCTGCTTCAGGTAAAGCACTTAGGTCTGGGTTTCTCCATGTTAAGTAGCCAATTGGTTCTAACACATAACCGTCAGCATCTGCATCATCTCTCATAATTCTTACAGGTGAGAAACGTGTATTTGGTGTATCTACTAATGGATCTGCAGCTGCTTCAAATGCTGTAATTTCAGCTTCTGTTGCAAGTCTCCAGTCAGCATTATCAGTAGCATCTGCACCGTCATTATGAATATAATATTGGAAGAAATGATCTTCAACCATTGATAGTTCGCCATCTTCATTGTAGTAAGAATAAATACGTTGTACTACTGTTGTGATGTCAGTTCTAGCAGAGTTTGTTGACATTTCAATTTCATCTAGACCATCATTAATCGTCATAACAGCAAATGCATTCCATGATAATGCAGGATAATCTGTTGGTGCGTAAATACCATCAGCATCAGCATCAGTCCATAGGTGAGCAAATCTTACACCACCACGAACAAAGTGATATCTATGGCCTAATAATTCCATGTCCCAATTTGAATCCCCAACCAATGTAAATGGTGTGGTAGGTCCATATAATGCACCCGGATCGTCGTATGGATAAATATCGACTAATTCTTCATCTGCAAACGTTGGCATAACGACAACCAGTGCAGCAACTAACAACAATAATAATGTTGTAATTTTTTTCATTTTTTAACTCCCTTTTCTTTTTTTTGTCTCTTAAACATATATGCTAATTTTAGTACAATATGAAAGCGCTGTCAACTAAATCGAATGATTGCACCGATAACGCTCTCATATTTTTACTTTTTGATAATTTTTTTCATGTATTTCGGTTATCTTGTTGTACCTGGTACATAAACATTAAATGTACGAGCAGTTGTAACACCATCTATAATCACTGTAATTGTATAACTTACAGTCGTTGTATAGGTTGGCATTTGAATCACACGCCCTGCATTATCAATGATTTCGGGGTTGCTAGATACCATGGATATTTGGGCACCAGCAAACTGTGATGCAACCTTAAACTCTACATCCGCCATCTTTTGGAACTTTGGTTCTAACCCAGATACCAGTAAAGCGTTTGGACAATGTTTACCAGAGAAATGTTGATGGAACTTAATATGTTCTCTTGGTAGATTATATTTTACAAGTGTTTCTGCAGAGAATTTAGCAGTTCTTTGCCAAAATTCTATATAAGTCATCTCCCATACCAACATTCATCTCGATTGCAATAGCATTTCTATTACCACCACCTAAATATGAACCTTGACCAACAAGATTTGAACCATCACCTGCATGCCAAGCAACTTCACCTTCTGGAATATGTTGATACATATCATAATCATCTATTGTATAATGCCATGAAACCTGTGCACCGTTTGCTGCAGCTTGGTTTAATAAGTAGTTTGCATGAGATAATGCACTTGCTGATGGATCAGTATTCGCAGTATCATGGACTGTAATCCAGTGAACATTTGAATCATTATATGTCGTATTTGGTTCAGGAATCGCCGATAGCGCAATACCTGGTCTAACACGACCACCTTTATATGCATCCGGTATCATTTTAGATGTATCAACAACGACTTCATCAAAATAGAAATTAGAAACTGATTCATAGCCTACAACACGGTAAGATGGACCTGTTCCGGTTTCAAAGAAATCATGCTTCTTTAAGAAGTTTTGTTGATTTAGCGTTAATAAATCCATCAAATTATTTTCATCTAGCGTATCATAGAAGGTTAGGTAGAATGTTTGCATAACTGCTATATCATCTGCTAATTTAGCTGTGATGATGACATCACCAGCAGTTAGGGATGTAACTTCACCTAAATTATTGACTGTTGCAACCGCAGTATTAGATGATTCAAAGGTTACAGTACTATCCTTAATTGTTATTGGATAAGGTGTTGCTTCTAAGGTTACGCTATCGCCTGATAATAATGAATGTGTATCAATTGAAGGTTCTAAATCAATACCTGGATCTGTTGTAATTGCTAATTCTATTGTATCCGATGCATCTGAGGCTCTATGTGATGCATCAATTGTAATCGTTGCATTACCACTTTGAAGTGGTTGTAATACACCTGTTGGTGATACCATTAAAGTATCAGCTGCATTCGTTCTATATCTAAAACGTGCCCCTGTGAGTTCATAAGGTAAGTATTCAAATTCTAATTGAACTTCATTATTGACCCAAAGCAGTTCAAGATCACTTGTAATATATAAGTACAGCGGTGCTGTCGGGTCATAATCTGCTTCTTTAATGATTTCATTTTCACTTGTATAATGTCCCATTAACATACGTTCTGAAATGTTTTCAAATTGCCCTAAATCAAGTGTCTCACTACCCCAGTAGTTTAGTGTAAAGTCAACATTAGATTGTGCATTAGTTTTCGCAGGAAATGCACTATAGTCTGTAACTGAATTAAATCTTGCATATGCTAGAATTTCTGTACTATCTAATAGCACTTCAAAACCACCTTCAATATTAGACAATTGATTTCTAACGATTTGAATTGATGTTTCTGAACTATAATCTTCACCCATAATTTTAACTGCTACACCGACTTGATCAATTGTATTTTTATTGATTGCTAATAAGCCATCAACGATAGCATTAACCAATATTGCGTGATTATCTAAGTTTGTAAATATATTGGATTCAATTAAAAGACCATTGGCTTCATGGATCATAATCGCTGAATCAATACTATTGTTTAACTGATTAAATGTGTTGCTCATAATTGAAACATTTTGTGTAAGCGGCAGAACTTCTATAGCACCCTGATTTATAAAACTTAAGTTTTCAATAAGCACATCATTACCATCTATAGTTAAATTTTCAGATACTATAACATTTTCATTCATACCAATTAAACTTAAGTTGTTTAATGAAAGAACATGAGCACTTGTCACATCAATATCATATAGTCTAATTGTTACACCATCAACTGCAACATCAAGTGCATCTTCCAGATTGTTAAATAACATTTCACCAAATGTGAAACTTAAACTATCAATATCAACACTATCGCCTTCAGATTTAGTACCATCAACAATGATTTCATTAACGATTACAAGCTCATGTGTTGCCTGAATACTTTCATCAGTCATTGAAGTTGCTGTAATGGTTACGATGCCTGCACTAAGCGGTGTAACGACACCCAAGGCATCAATGGTTGCGACTGATTCGTCACTAGATGACCATAAAATTGCTGGTGCTGAGTTATCGGGTCCAACTGTTGCTGTTAAAGTAACTGGTGTGCCCATATTTGCTTTAGTGTCACCATCTAACATAATCGTTGTTGCAATATCATAGACAACTAAGTCAATGGTTGTAAATATCGAATCATCAGACTGAAGCTTCATAGTTACAGTAAACGCACCCGGTGCGATTGCTGTAATCAAACCATCTGCATCAATCGTTGCAACATTCACATCACTTGATTCAAATGCTACATCGCCATCTGCTTCATAAGTTAATTGTAAGGTTTGATCTGTCCAAAGGTAACTTGTCGGTTCTACAATCGACAAGTTATTTACTTTTGTCACATTGATAGTGACAATTTTTGATACTGTATCATCAGAAATTGAAGTCACAGACACAGTAGATGAACCCACTGCTAATGCAGTAACCAAGCCAGTTTCAGAAACAGATATAACCGTATCATTAGATACTTCAATAACATACCCCGCCTCATCATTTGTAGTGATATCTAATTGATATGTATCACCAACTTCTAATGCCAGTGGACCACTGGTTAGATTTATAGTTATATCTACTTTTTCAGAACTATCAGGCGTACATGCGACCAAAAGTCCAATAGATACGATCATACCCAATATAATGAGTATTTTTTTCATTGTTTTTCTCCTTTTATTTCATAAACTAAATGACCGATTTCAGGTCTTAATCCAATAATGCGGTTTAAACTTCTTTTCGGGTGTACTGCGTTTGATAATAAAACAAATCCAATTTCATTTTTCATGTCGATAAACATATGACATCCGGTAAACCCAGTGTGACCAATCGTATGATCAAAATCATGTTTATCACCTGCAATGCTGTTTGGATATGGTTTTAAATATCCAAGTGTTCTTGTGACTTTATAACCAAGTGAATCATCTGTAATAACGGGTTTAAATAATTCATTTGTTAATGTCTTATTCAAAACAAATTGTTCTTTTAATATACTTTGAATAAATAATCCAATATCATATACAGTTGAGAATAGTCCGGCATGTCCTGCTAAACCATCTAGTAAATAAGATTTCTCATCATGAACCTTACCCTTTAATAATCCTTTTGAAAAACCATCATCGTGATCTTCAGTTGGAGCAACACGCGAAACTTCTGGTCTATAAGTGCTATCTAACATACCTAGTGGTTTAAAGATATACTGCTCTGCAGCTTCATTTATAGGCATATCAAATAATTTTTCAATGATTTTTCCAAGTAGAATAAAGCCCACATCAGAATAGACAACTTTAGTATGTGGTTCATACTGGATATCCATATCATAAATAATATTCATCAGATCAATCTTATCTTTTACAGTCCTAATTTTAGGTACATCAGCAGGTAGTCCAGATTGATGGGATAGTAAATCCCTAATATTTGTTTTAGGATGTTTATATCTATCTAGTATTGAACATATTTTTGTTTCCAATGTAATTTTTTTCATTTCAACCAACTTCATAACTAAAGTTGTTGTAGCAATCACCTTGGTTAGTGATGCCACATCATAGATTTCATCCCCACATAAATCTTCCTTTGTTGGGTATATTTGCTTATACCCAACAAAGTCAGTTTTTAATTCATCTTTAGTAACGTATGCATAATGTGCACCTGGAAATCGCTCATTTAAAATAGCTTGTTGTAATAACTGTTTAATTCTATGCATCATGGTCTTTTCTTCATCATAATTGCATATGTAATACCGCCACCAATCAGTGCTAAACCGGCACCAACAGCAATAATTATACCAATTATATTTAAGCCGTCTTCATCCTCAGGATCTGGATCCGGGTCTGGTTCTTGTTCTGTTGGCATATGTGTTTCCCATGGATGTGGGACTGTTTGAGTCCAATAATGTGTACTTAAACGGTCTAATGCTTTTAAAACAAGTTCATGGTTTAAGTTTAAGCTCTTATATGAGAAGAGTGAACTACCAATAATCTCATCATATTGTGACATATATCTGAGTTGTTCTAAGAATTCTGATTCATGGACCCAGTTATTTGAACTTTCACCGTAACGATAGAAACCTTGACCTATAATTAAATCAACATCAGTATCTTTAACAGTATCAACCCACCAATCTACTAAATCTGCAAAACGAGCAGTTGAGTGATCAAATTGCCAATATAACTGTGGAATAATATAATGTAACCAGCCTTCTTTAACCCATTTTCTAGAATCTGCATATTGTGCAGAATAACTAGATAAACCTTGCGAGTTTGAACCTAGTGGATCTTGTGACTGATTACGCCAAATACCAAATGGTGAAATACCAAACTTAACATGCATATCATTGGTATCGTTATGTGCTTCTACTTTATTGAAAATATCTTCAACTAAAATATTGACATTTTCGCGGCGCCAATCATCACGTGCTAAACCATCTGGATTGTAGTTTAAGAATGCAAATTCATCTTCTGCATTTGCAGTACCACTGTAACTATAGAAATAGTCATCAAAGTGTATACCATCAATTGCATAGTTTGCCATAATTTCATCAACGACATTGTATAAATACTGACGAACTTCAGGAATACCAGGGTTTAAAATTAATGCACCACCTGTATCTTGAATGACAAAATCAGGATTTTGTTTTGCAAAATTTAAATCATGTAATAATGCTAATTGATCAGCCTTTGGTGCTGAACTACCGCTTGCTACACGGTATGGATTCATCCAAGCATGGACTTCTATACCACGTTCATGTGCTTCTTTAATTAAGAATGAGAGCACATCCCAACCAACACCTTCACCTTCAGTGCCAGATAAGTATCTAGACATCGGTGCGTAATCTGATGGATAAAATGCATCATTCATCGGTCTTGTTTGGAAGAACATCGTATTAAAATTAAGTGCCTTCATACGATCAAGTATACCGATTAATGCTTCCTTATAGTCGGATTCATTTGAATATTGTGCAATATCAATATTTGCAACAGTAGCAACCCATATTGCGCGTACTTCTTGTTGTTTTTCTTCATAAGTTGTAGGCAGTTCTACCGGTGTATTTGTTTGATAATAATACACATTTTCACCATTTCTAATAACAAACGGATTATCTTCTGTGATTGGAATATTCACGCGAATACGTTCCTCAACTTCATCCGATTCAGCACCACTTGGTGCAACTGCTTTATAAGCAACTCTATAGTTTGCATTATTTGCTAGTGTAAAGCTACCAGTATATGGTTGCCAATCACTCCAATTTGAACCGTTATAAACTCTATAAGAAATAGTATCTGCTTGTTTAGTTGTTTCTAATGTGACGATGACAGGCTCAATATATATACCATCTTCAGAAGCACCGTCTAAAGTCATAATGACTTCACCTGGTGCTTCTACAATTCTAAATGATTTGCTAAATATTGCTTCTGTTGGACCATTACGATATTCAAGTGTATAATTACCAACTTGTTCAAATAATAGTGGTTCTGTATATTGCATCCATGCACCACCATTGACACGAAGTCTTGGTTCTGGTGCATTTTCATCAAATATTAGCGTGATTTCTAACCATTCATAATCTGGGTCAATACCATCACCAGCAGTTTCAATATACGGTGCATCATAATTAGAAACTATTCTTAAGTTTTGTTGAACTTCAGCTGACTCAACACCACCTGCTGCGATTGTTTTAGCAAATACCGCATAATTACCTGTCGATGTCAATTCAATTGGTCCTGTATATGGCACCCACTCACCCGGGCTACCGTGATTGATTTTTACCCA
>Ga0172382_10013451_pt1 | contig 10540 bp, 11 predicted proteins | sample Leawel138RmetaG_FD_122245 | JGI IMG/M metagenome (GOLD analysis project Ga0172382, IMG submission 122245) | Leachate microbial communities from a municipal landfill in Southern Ontario, Canada - Leachate well 138R metaG | ecosystem: Engineered > Solid waste > Landfill > Unclassified | place...
GTGGATTGAACGGGATGACTTTATGGAAATACCTCCAAAGAAATTTTTCCGTTTGGGGCCAGGCCTGAGTGTGCGATTGAAACATGCCTATATTGTGACTGCTACGGATTTTGTGAAAGATGAAAGCGGCAATGTAACAGAGATTCATGCGGAATATATACCCAATTCTAAAAGTGGGGAAGATACCAGCGGCATGAAGGTGAAGGGGACCATACATTGGGTCAGTGTACCTCATGCCGAAACGGTGGAAGTACGTTTGTATGATCGATTGTTTAATGTGGAGAACCCCGCTGCGGAAGAAGATTTTAAATCTACGATCAATCCAGACAGCTTAAAGATATTACCAAAAGTATTTGTTGAGCCTGACCTAACGAACGCAACCTTTGGTAAGGGATATCAGTTTATGCGAAAGGGGTATTTTACGCTGGATACAAAATCTACGCCCGGGCATTTGGTGTTTAATCGAACCGTTACCCTAAGGGATACCTGGGCAAAGGAAGCTGCGAAGTAGAATTGTGATAAATCCTGATTTTTGGAGTTAAAAAAAGCCCCAAAGATGCCGATAGTTTAGTGCTTAGCGGGTTTGACTGGTTAACCGGCAAATTTGGGGAGATCTTCTTTCTGTCACAAATATAAGACAAAGATTCATATATGCAAATAATTATACAAAAAAACTTGTATATTTTTTGCCTATTGTTTGTGTCTTTTTGTTATGTGGCGGAGACTAACAAACAAATTCTATTAAAGATTGGGGGGTATTTGCGAAATCGTAGAGAAGCCTTATCCTATTCGCAAAGAGATGTAGCCCAAATGACCGGATTGACGGTCAATACTATTTCCAATATGGAAAACAATGGGCAAGCAAATCTAAATAGCTTTTTGTTGGTTTGCAGGGCTTTGAACCTTCAGCCTAAAGAAGTCTTCTCAGACGATATTCTGCTTGAACCACATTTTAAGTTGCCCCCATCCTCTAAGAAACGTTTAGAGCTTACCCGACAGCTGGAGGAATTGATTCTTCACAGTGATTTTTTCGATGATGCCAAACGTGTAGCGGATGTCACCAGGAAATTGGGAATAGACCCTTCCCACAGCAATAGAATCTCCGTGTACTTAGGCTCTTATTGCAAAAAAGGCTCTCTGGAGTATTTCCGTGAAGGCAAAATCAATCGCTATAGGAAAAAGACTTAGAATGAATACCCAAAGGAAAGGTAACCAAGATAAGGTATAAAATTTCCCTTCCAGAAAACAGGGGATAGTCCAGCCCTGAAATTAAACCCTCCATCAATCGGTTGTTTACGATATCCAAATGTCATGGAGCCCATGATTTGTGTCTCGTTGATTTTCTCTTCGTGCATGGAATTTCCCCATCCGTCATAGGAGAATTCTGTATAACCCAAACTCAAGAAGGATGCTCCACCACCTATTTCGAAGTAATTTCCACCCCTACCCAACAAGTAATTTACCTGCACCGGAACGGTGAAAAAACTTTCACCATCAACTGCAAAATAGCCCAATCCAGCCCTCATGCCCCAGGCATTTCTGGTTTCTCCGAAACGAAAGTCATAGTTTGCTGAAATGAAACCAGGACCCCCGATCTCTACGAATACGGTTTTTGCCCGTGGACCAGCTTCAAAAGTGTGGGAATTGTCCTGTGCCTTGCCGGCAAAAGGCAGGATAAAAAGCATCAATGCGATAAGCGAGAGGTTGGTTTTTGAATTCATGCTGCTATTTTAAATATTTTATAAAGTTAACTAATTATGCCCTGGTACCAAAATTCAAGCCAAATTCAATGCCAAATTATTAGCATTCATTTTCTTCCAGCTGAAAAATATCTTCTACCTGAATCTCAAACACTTTAGCTAAACGAAGTGCGAGAAGGGTGGAGGGAATATATTTTCCTAATTCTATTGCATTTATAGTTTGTCTGGAAACCTGTATTTTTTCTGCAAGTTCTGCTTGGGTCAAGTTTTTTATAGCCCGTTGGATTTTAATGGTATTTTTCATAATCAATTAAGGATCTGTGAATTTTTGCTATTCGCTTTTGCGCTCCATTTCTTTAGATAATAAATCACAAGGAATAATAGGGGGAACAGATGTACAGTAAATAATAGTAGAAGCACATAGTTGGCGCCATAAATAGTTAGAGTCGCCAGCAAGACCATTGTGTAATGAATATAGAATGTAAGCTGCCAGCTCTCAAGACGGAGTTGTTTTAAGTATTCATCTTCATGGCGCTCTTTGGAAAATGCCCATAGGAACAGACATAAAGGTAGTATGTACCAAGCCGTTTCAATTAATGCTTCGGGCAGGAACTTGCCCAGCTCAGGGTAAATGTTCTCTATTGGTAAAGCGATGAGCACGGGAAAAAATAAGATGAATCCAATCTTGCCAATACTACGGAAGGGAAACGCAAATAACTGGAAAGCTTGATTATTGCTGAGCTTATCCCGTTTGTATTGATAAACCTGATAATAGAACCGAATAATGAAAACCAACAAAGGACTGATTACAGCATAAATAATCCAATTCAAATCAGAAAGAATGCTCCAGGCTTCGAAGTCAAATATATACCTTGCTTCCTTTTTGGCAATCAATTGATTGTTGATCACATAGGCGGCAAAGATCAGTAAATAATTAAATAAAATGGCCCAATGTAAGGCATCCAGCCGGAGGTGGGCAGTCAATTCATCTTCATTTTTTAATCGGGAGAATGCTGTAAATAACAAACCGACGATGATCAGTACTATTGCCAATTCATCTGTTAGGTTCATGGGAGGATGGAAAAAAGCAGCGATTCCGGTACGGGGTTCCCCAAATCCCAATACAGGGATGGAATACTGTTGATAAAGTACAAAATAACCTAACACAAACCCAATTAGGGCCAGACAGATCCCTACTGGTCGGAAATAAGCAGGAAATAGAAATTTTGATTTCATAGTTTGTCAAGTTTGATTGATCAAAAGTAAAGCAAACATTACAAATATACAAATAAAATTGACAAAATCTGACCAATGAGATTTAAAATGATAGAGAACAGAACCCAAGTGAGTTTCTATCGTCCCTCCTCAGACAAAACTTTGGTATAGGTTTTCAGGTATTTCAAAATGACATATGTGAACAGAGTAAGTATGCAAAGAACAAGAATAGTATTATCGAATTCTCTGTCACGCTCCATCATTTCCCCACTGATATTGAACAGTGCGAAAATCAGAAATATGGCGGCCAATCCATTTTTTTCCTTTCTCAATACTTTCTTCCAGCTAAAAGGCAGTATGGGTCGGGTAAATTTTTTGGAGCTGAGTGAAGGGATAAAAGCTGGAGTCTTTGCTGCCCATTCATCATATGCTTGTCCGAATTTTTTTCTCAAAAACTGTTCTTCGGCAAACATGATTCTTTCGTAGTAAATCCAGTAGGTGAGGATAAAAATGATCACAAACCAGAAATTTCCGGTCATCATGGCCAACCCCAGCCAGATAAAAAAAATACCCACATATAGTGGATGCCTTACCAGCGAATAAATCCCTGAGGTATTGAGTTGATCAGCTAATTGCTCCTTTGTGTTTCTGCCGGAAGTTTTGGCCGGTGTATGGCCCACAGCATAAATCCTAATTGACAGCCCAAACAGACTGATCAGCAAACAAAGTCTTTCATAATAGACCTCATAAGGAGAATCTTCCAGAATAAAGGTCCCAGGATACAATTCCTTCCGAAGATGCAGAATGATAGCAATTAGTAAAATAATGATAGGCAAGAAGCTTCTGTACCTGAAAAGCCAGTTGCCTTGTTCTTCAAATTCTTCCTGTAACGCCACGATGCTTATAATTTATTAGTCAAAAGTTGGGCGTAATTTAGCAAGAATTTTCGATGCACAAAATTATCCCAGATATAGATCGATCAGGCCTTCGGGGAGCGTGACTTCCAGGATATTGTTTTCCACATCAATGGAATCTATGGTCTTCTCGTTGAGTGGGAAGAGGATTTCACGATCGCGAAAGATTAGCGAGGCGACATGCTGTTGGGGATACTCATGGATTTCCATTATTGGGCCCAGTACACCAAACTCTTGATCCTGGACTTCAAAGCCTTTTAGGTCGGTAATGCGGAAATCATCGGGGTCTCTTTCCGGTAATTTGTTATTGGGAAGATATACTTTTTTTTGGGTGAGGCCCTGAGCTTTGTCAATGTGATCAATGTCCTCAAAAAATAGATAGGCAGTCCGGTTAGGATGAATTTTGGAGATTTCTACAAAGAACGGTACCAGCCTGTTGTCAATCTCGAGAAACAGCACATCCAAATCCAGCTCTTTGTAATCCTCAAATTCAAAAAACAGCTGTACCTCGCCCTTCAACCCGCGGGTTTTGCTAATGTAACCAATATAAAAACAATCTTTGGTTTCCATGTGCATGGTATGTTTTGGGGTAGAATATTGATGATTTGCTTTGAATGAAAAACCGCTCCGGAAATTAGTATATCTCCCGGAGCGGCCTTTTTCTTCGAAAAATCAATCCTGTTGGTGACAGGAAGAATTATTCTGCTTTATCAGCTTCGCCTTCAGCAGGTGCAGCTTCGTCTGCCTCCGGAGTTTCCTCGGTGGCAGGAGCTTCTTCTACAGGAGCAGCTTCCTCAGCGACAGCTTCTACTTCTGCAGCAACCTCTACTTCAGCTTCAGCAACAACTTCTTCTGCCTCTTCCACTTCCTCGGCTGGAGGTGTGTTTTTGGCTTCCAGAGCTTTTGCCATTTCAGCTTTCTTTTTAGCTTCCGCTTCTAATACTGCTTTTTTGGTTTCAGCTTTTGATTTTGCCAAGTTCTCTTTTTTACCTTCAATTTTAGCATCCTTGCTCTTCAGCCACTCTTCAAACTTGACGTCTGCAGCTGCTTCGTCGAAAGCACCTTTTTTCACTCCGTCCAACAAGTGTTTCTTGTAAAGAACACCTTTGTAGGAAAGAATGGCACGGGCCGTATCGGTCGGTTGTGCACCATTTTGTATCCAGGTCAGCGCACTTTCAAAGTTGATGTCAATGGTGGCCGGATTGGTGTTTGGATTGTAAGATCCAATACGTTCAATAAATTTACCGTCACGTGGAGCACGTGAATCGGCTACTACTAAATGGTAAAAAGGTCTTCCTTTTTTACCGTGTCTCTGCAATCTGATTTTAGTTGCCATTTTTGCTAATTTATGTATTCAACATAGTTCCCGGAGTACATTCTGCGGGGCGACAAAGATAAGCAAATAATTTATAATAAGTTATACTGCTGTAAAATATTTTTTGTGGCGGGCCTGATCTTCTGGAGCATGCGGTCAAATCCATTAATTTTCATAACCAAATCTCTGCAGGTAATTTTTTCGCTTGCGCCAATCCGGGATGACTTTGACAAACAATTCCAAAAAGACTTTTTTCTCAATAAATTCTTCGATGTCCTGACGGGCATAAGTCCCGACTTTCTTGATCATGCTGCCTGCCTTGCCTATCAGGATATTTTTCTGTGAATCCCGCTCGACAATGATTTCCGCACTGATGCGGGTGATTTTTTCTTCTTCCTTGAAGGAGGTGACAATGACCTCAGTGCTGTATGGAATTTCCTTTTCGTACAGTTTGAATATTTTTTCCCGGATGATTTCGGATACGAAAAAGCGTTCTGGCTTGTCGGTCAGGGCGTCCTTGTCGTAATAGGGTGGATGTACGGGCAGGTTGTCCATCACAAACTGCCTGACCGCATCGATATTGTACCCATGCAGGGCGGATGTGGCAAATACGGCTTGTGGCGACAGGGTTTCCTGCCAATACTTGATCTTGGTATTGACTTCTTCCTCCGAAGATTTGTCAATTTTATTGATCAGCACGGCCACGGGCGACTCGGTGTGCTGCAAACGCTGGATAATATCCGATTCATCGTAGTGTTCATGGATGTCTGTCACCAGTAAGATCATATCCGCATCGACGAGTGAGCCCTGGACTACGCTCATCATGGCTTCCTGTAAGGCGTAAGAAGGTTTGATCACCCCCGGTGTGTCTGAAAACACAATCTGGTAATCCGGTTCATTGATGATGCCGATGATGCGGTGACGGGTCGTCTGCGCCTTGGGTGTGATGATCGACATCTTCTCGCCTACCAATGCATTCATTAAGGTTGATTTACCTGCATTGGGCTTCCCGATAATGCTGACAAAACCTGCTTTGTGAGTCATGTATTCTTTAATTATTTTAAATAATAGTTTTGCAAAATAACAAAATATTTGTATCTTTGCAGTCCCAAACGGGAAGAAATGAATTAAAAACGGCAGCAAGTGCCGACAAAAAACGAGGATCGTTTATCCAAGGACACGAATTCGTTTATTTATAAAATATATTGCGGGGTGGAGCAGTTGGTAGCTCGTCGGGCTCATAACCCGAAGGTCACACGTTCGAGTCGTGTCCCCGCTACTACTGAGAAAAAGGCTTTTAGGTTCAAACCTGGAAGCCTTTTCTTTTTGATGGTACAACCTCTGTATTGAAATATAGTAATATAATTCTGTTTAATGCTGATTTCAGCATTGCCACATCTCTTTATATGCTAAATTAAGCATAGTAATTAATTTAAATTATGCTGATTCCGTCATAAAATATTTTTTATTTATGCTTGATTCAGCATAAAAACCTATCTTTCTGGAATATAAAGCAAAAGAAATCATGACGTATTGGGATAAAAAACTTATGCGTGAACAGCTGGACAGGAAGCTTAAAAAGCTATCTGTGTTGTTATCGCTGGAACTTCCTGAAAATGGTTGGATAAAGATTATTCGGGAAGCCCTGGGAATGTCCGGAAAAGATTTAGGAAAACGAACCGGTTTAGACCAATCAAGAATTAAATCATGCCAAGCATGGGATCAACCCACACTCAATAAATAATAATTCTTCTTGCCCCGCTGGGCGATCAGGTACTTGCCATTGATTAGATCGACCGTGGTATAGACCTTATCAACAGCGGTGATTTTTTCTTTGTTGATCGAAACGCCCCCACCCTGAATCATTTTGCGGGCTTCACCTTTGGAAGGGAAAACGGTGGCGGAGACAGCTAATAGGTCGAGCACATTAATGCCGGCAGCGAGTTCTTCTTTACTGATGGAAAATTGCGGCACACCATCGAAAACATCCAGTACGGCTTCGTGATCCATTCCTTCCAGAAACTCCAGGGATCCGCCCCCGAACAGAAATTCGGAAGTTTTGATAGCGGTTTCGTAATCTTCACGGGAGTGGGTACGCACTGTAATGTCTTCTGCCAGCGCTTTCTGTACGATCCGTAGGTGTGGGGCCTGATCGTGGTCGCTGATCAATTGATCGATTTCTTCCTTTGTTTTCAGGGTGAAAATCTTGATCCAGTTCTTAACATCTTCATCACTCGCATTGAGCCAGAATTGGTAAAATTTGTAAGGGGAAGTCTTTTTGGCATCCAGCCATACTGCACCACCTTCGGTTTTGCCAAATTTCTGTCCATCTGATTTCTTGATTAATTGGGTTGTAAGGGCATAGGCATTTTCACCAGCCATTCGGCGAATGAATTCCACCCCGGTGATAATGTTGCCCCATTGATCCGATCCCCCCATCTGGATTTTGCAGTCGTAGTTTTTCCACAAATGGTAAAAATCATAGCCCTGGATCAATTGGTAGGAAAATTCGGTAAAGGAGAGGCCACTTTCACCTTCCAGTCGTTTTTTGACTGAATCTTTGGACATCATGTAATTGACGGTGATCATCTTTCCTACATCCCGGATAAAATCGAGGAAACTGAACTCTTTAAACCAGTCGTAGTTATTGACCATTTTTGCCGCATTGGGGCCATCCCCAAAATCTATAAATTTGCTTAGTTGCTTTTTGAGACAAGTCACATTGTGATTGAGCGTTTCTGCATCCAGCAAATTGCGCTCAGCAGATTTGAATGAGGGGTCACCGATCATGCCTGTTGCACCACCTACCAGCGCGATAGGCTTATGTCCGGCCTGCTGGAAATGGATAAGGGTCATTATTTGCGTCAGGTGACCAACGTGTAGAGAGTCGCCGGTTGGGTCAAATCCAATATATCCAGCGGTAGGGCCATTTAACAACATTTCTTCAGTTTCGGGGATTATATCCTGCAACATCCCTCTCCAGCGCAATTCCTCTACAAAGTTCATTTTATTTAATTACCTTTAAATCGTCAAGCAAAACGGTTTCCGAATGAAACCGCCCAATTAGGCACAAATATAGCGCAAAATTGAATTTTTTATCACATTATTATTTTAATCGTTTTGAGCGCAATCCGGAATTGGCATTGGGATGTGTCTTGCCAGACCTTTTGAAAAATGCGGACAAAACCCAACGTTTGCAGCCGGAACGCTGGGAAGTGGAGTTTTTGCCACACCCCAAACTGAAAAATTTATATTCAGGATGGAGGCATCATGTTGAGACGGACCGGATTTTCCACAATCTGCCTTTTTTTTATGAACACACCCATGGATTGAGGCTGTTGCTGGGGCCAGTAGTAGAAGGAACTCCAATACGTGCCTCTTTTTTATCCCATATAGCCTTGGAATTGTTGCTGGATCACCTGTTATTGATGGAGAATGCAGCGGATGAGGGACATTTTTATAAGGATTTGGAGAATGTTGACCGAGACGCCGTGCACCGATTTTTGTTGGTTTGTGGAATGGAGGATACAAGTGTGTTTTTTACGTTTTTCGATCGGTTTCTTGCGGACCGATACATTGGCTATTACAGGGAATTGTCTGAGGTAACCCGGGCCCTGCTCAACATTTGCCGACGGGTATGGGACACGAGGTTGGGGGAGGAAAAACGTGATTTGTTGACTGAACAACTTAAAGTATATTCAGGGGTGTTAAAGGGTAATTTCCGGCAGGTATTCGATGAAATTGATAGCAATTTTACTTAATAATTTACCCAATACAATTTGCTAATAAAACATTTTTCCCTAAGTTTGACCCCTTACTAACGCTAACCAAAATGTCCAGTAAATTATTTCGTAAGAAAACGGTAGAACAGATTATGGCGGCATCCCGGGTATCGGACAAGGATGCAATGCCTAAAATTTTGGGTGTAAGAGATTTGATCTCTTTCGGAATAGCCGCTATTGTGGGCGCAGGGATTTTCAGCACAATTGGCCTTGCTGCATATAATGGGGGGCCTGCCATCTCTATGCTTTTTGTATTTGTTGCCTTTGCCTGTGTTTTTACTGCGCTTTCATACGCTCAGTTTGCCAGTACGGTTCCCGTTTCCGGAAGTGCCTATACTTATGCCTATGTGGCATTCGGAGAGCTTTTCGCCTGGATTATTGGATGGGCACTTATATTGGAATACGCGGTTTCGAATATGGTGGTGGCTATAGCCTGGTCGCAATATTTTGTAAGTATGTTAGCCGGCTTTGGAATTACAATACCCGGTTGGCTGACCATGGCTCCTTCATATGCCACCGAAGCTTTTGAAAAATTCCAGACCCAGGGTATTGAAGCCATGTCACAAGTGGAACAGACCGCTTTACTGGCATATCAGCAGGCCCCTAAATTGGGGGGGATGCCTATTCTTTTTGACCTGCCGGCCGGCCTGATTACCTTCTTCGTAACCTGGTTGGTCTATATAGGTATCAAGGAATCCCGGAATGCCAGTAATATCATGGTAATCATCAAAGTAGGCGTGATTCTTTTTGTGATTATTGGGGGAGCTTTCTTTGTCAGACCCGAAAACTGGACTCCTTTTGCACCCAATGGACTAACTGGGGTAATGGGTGGAGTCGCCGCAGTATTCTTCGCCTTTATAGGCTTTGATTCGATCTCGACCACAGCAGAAGAATGTAAAAACCCACAACGCGACCTGCCCAGGGCAATGATATTGACCTTGCTGATATGTGCAGTCCTCTATGTATTGATCACTCTGGTTCTGACTGGGATGGTCAATTATACTGAATTGAATGTCAAGGATCCGCTGAGCTATGTGTTTTCCTATATAGGGATGGACTTTATGGCAGGTATTGTCTCGGTAACCTCTGTTGTGGCAATAACCAGTGCTTTGTTGGTATTTCAATTGGCCCAACCTCGTATTTGGATGACAATGAGTCGGGATGGATTGCTGTGGAAACGATTTTCAAAAGTGCATCCAAAGTATAAGACCCCATCCTTTGCAACCATCGTGACAGGTTTAGTGGTTGCATTTCCGGCGCTCTTTTTGAAAATGGACTTCTTCGTTGACCTCACCAGTGTAGGTACATTTTTTGCCTTTATACTGGTGTGTGGGGGTGTGCTTTATATGGATTATTCTGGCATCTCCAAACAATCAAAATTTAAGGTGCCGTATGTAAATGGCAAGTATTTGATTGGTCTCAGTTTCATAGCGGGCCTTTATGTCATGTTTAATTATGCTCCGGATGCCTTAGCAGACTGGGAAGATCACTCATTGATGTATATTTTGGAACATAAGATTCTGGATATATTTTTCTGGCTTACTTGGTTGATCCTATCCATTATGGCTTTCAAGTATAACTTCTCATTGCTACCGGTGGCCGGAATCCTTGTCA
>Ga0172382_10013453_pt1 | contig 10539 bp, 10 predicted proteins | sample Leawel138RmetaG_FD_122245 | JGI IMG/M metagenome (GOLD analysis project Ga0172382, IMG submission 122245) | Leachate microbial communities from a municipal landfill in Southern Ontario, Canada - Leachate well 138R metaG | ecosystem: Engineered > Solid waste > Landfill > Unclassified | place...
CCGGACGGAAGGGCGGCACGTACTCCGATTCACGGATGTATTTGCCATTGACGTACCGCATCTCGACCGACTCGGTCATCTCGATCACCGCCAGTCCGAAGGCAACCGAGTCGACATAGGTGACCGTCGGCCGATAGGGTGACCAGCGTCGGTCGTACCCGTATGGATCGTGTCGAGGGTCCTTCTTCGGCGGCACTTCCTTCTCGTCGACGCGCTCCCTCCAGAACTGGGCATCCGGCGTCGCGATCACCACGCGGTGGCCAGCAGACTCCAGCGCATTGAACAGGTCGTTAGCGAATTCCAGCGCCTTGCCGACCGCGAGCTTTGCCCAGTAGCCACGCTCCGGACGGGGCACTCGCAGCGCGGTACATACCCGCGCCAGGTAACTTCCCGATACGTCGAACTTCTCAGCGATCTTGATCATTGGCGCCGACCAAACCAACTCGTACAGATCTTCTCTGGTAATCACGTTCGTCCTCGTCATCATCGTTTTCCATGCCGACGAGGGTAATCGCATGGCGTAGCCGGCATTTCGGTGGGCATGGTTGACCACGGAAAGACCGCGGCAAGCCGTCATAAATAATGGTTTCGGCTTCGCGACTACCCGCAGGGCAAACAGAGAAAAAGAGACTGGGTTGGCCGGGAAACGGGCCGATTCGGCACATCCGAAGGGGATGGCACCCGCAGGGCAAACCCTCGGAACCCCGCGCCACGCGGGGATTCGCGCAAAGAAAAAGGGCCTGGAGACTATCCAGGCCCTTGGTGTTGGTGGAGGCGGCGGGAATCGAACCCGCGTCCGTAAGTGATCCACCTTCGGCTCTACATGCTTATCCACGTCTATTAGTTTAACCGCGTGCTACCCGACGGGCAGGGAAGACACTCGGCGATCCCAGTGAGTTTTAACGGATCCGCCCTGGGAGAGCTTCACCGCGATCTTGTGAGAGTCGACGCCTGATGGTCCGAAGACCCCGGGCGCACAAGCACGGCCCCGGTCAGACGGCACCCTACTGGGTTTTAAGCAGCGAGTGCGTAGTTGTCGTCGTTGGCAACTATAGGTTTGCAGAGTGATTAACGAGGGCACTGCACCTCGGCATGCACCTAAGGCTTAGCAACCCACGTCGAAGCCAGGTCGCCCCCAATTGGTACGTCGGCAGTATAACATGTCGCGATTCCCCGGCCCGCTGCATTTCCGTGTGTCTTTACCGGCTCCTAAGGGAGTCACGCTGGGGCGCGGGGAACCGCGACTGCATTCTATATATGCGCCCCCGTCGGCATTTTTTCAAGGGCACCGCTTGCGCGAGATCAAGCTTCGGCGCTAAGTTTCCAGACGCTCAACCGCGGCGCAGGATACGCTGTTTTTCTCGCTTCCAGTCACGGTCCTTTTCGGTGGCGCGCTTGTCATGTTCCTTCTTGCCCTTGGCCAGGCCGACCTCGAGTTTGGCGCGCCCGTGTTTCCAGTACATTGCCAGTGGGATCAGCGTATAGCCCTTGCGCTCCACCGCGCCGATCAGTGTGTTGAGCTCGTTGCGGTGCAGCAGCAGCTTGCGGGTGCGCGTTGCGTCCGGGTGAATGTGAGTCGAGGCCGTCAATAACGGAGTGATCAGGCACCCGAGAAGCCAGGCTTCACCGTCCTTGACGATCACGTAGCTGTCGACCAGCTGCGTCTTGCCGGCGCGCAGGCTCTTGACCTCCCAGCCCTCGAGCACCAGGCCGGCCTCGAAGCGGTCTTCGATATGGAAGTCGTGACGTGCCTTCTTGTTGAGGGCGATGGTGCTGCTGCCGGCAGCCTGTTTGGATTTTTTCGTGGCCATCGGCGGATTATATGTCGAGCAGCTCTTTGGCGGCCATGTTCAAGAGATTTAGGGCCGGTTGAGGCATCGGGGGATTTACCGGACAATGGCTGCCAAAATTGCGCAGCGAGAACAATACGGGAGTTTTCATGACGACCAGGCGTACCTCGATCCATGGCGAATGGTCCTCGCGCCTTGCCTTCGTCCTGGCTGCTACCGGATCGGCGGTCGGTCTAGGCAATATCTGGCGATTTCCCTACCTCACCGGCGAGAACGGCGGGGGCGCCTTCGTGCTCATTTATATTGCCTGCGTCATCCTCCTCGGTGTCCCCATCATGATGGCGGAGATCCTGCTCGGACGGCGTGGCCGTCAGAGTCCCATCAATACCATGCGAACCCTGGCGCAGGAGGAGGGCCGCTCGCCTGCGTGGCAGACGCTGGGCTGGCTGGGCATGACCGCCGGATTCCTGATTCTTTCGTTCTACAGCGTCGTCGGCGGGTGGACGCTTGCGTATGTATTGCGTACCGCGAGCGGCATGTTCGACGGCGCGACGGCGGATGGCGTCCTCGCTATCTTCAACGGCTTCGTTGCCGACCCGGAACGGCTGTTGGCCTGGCACACGGTGTTCATGGTGATGACGACGGTGGTGGTCGCACGCGGCGTGAAGAGCGGACTGGAGCAAGCCGTTCGCTTTATGATGCCGACTCTGTTCGTCCTCCTCGTTGCGATGGTCGGTTACGCAATGAATACTGGCGCGTACGATCAGGCAGTGGCTTACCTGTTCACGCCAGATTTTTCCAAGGTGACCTGGGGCGTGGTGCTGAGCGCCATGGGACAGGCATTCTTCAGCCTGAGTCTGGGTATGGGCGCCATCATGATTTACGGTTCCTATCTGTCGCATACCGCCTCCATTCCGCGTATGAGTTTCATAATCGCCGGGCTGGATACCACGGTGGCGCTGCTGGCCGGTTTGGCGATCTTCCCGCTGGTATTCGCCTACGGCCTGCAGCCGCAAGGCGGTCCGGGACTGATCTTCATGACCCTGCCGATCGCCTTTGGTCAGATGTCGGGGGGCGCGCTGTTCGGCACGGCGTTCTTCGTGCTGCTGGTGTTCGCCGCCTGGACCTCGGCGATCTCGCTGCTCGAACCGATCGTTGCCTGGCTGGTGGAAAACAAAGGTATCAATCGGGTTACCGCTGCGACGGGCGCCGGTATCGCAGTCTGGTTGTTCGGTGCCGGCTCGGTGCTGTCGTTCAATCTCTGGTCCGAGTACAAATTTCTCGGGAAAACCTTTTTCGACCTGACCGACTATCTGACATCAAATATCATGTTGCCGATGGGCGGGCTCTTGATCGCGGTGTTTGCGGTATGGATGATGTCTTCCGAGTCGAGCCGTAGCGAGTTGGGCCTGCGCGACGGGATTGCTTACAGGACGTGGCGGTTCCTGGTCCGTTATCTGGCGCCGATTGCCATCTTGCTGGTATTCCTCCAGGTGACCGGTCTGTTGTCGGCATCCACCGGCTAGGCACCGCGACGACCGATAATGACGACATCCATCCAGAAATCTGCGCTCGTACCTTACACACCGGCTGAGATGTTTGCCTTGGTCAGCGACGTTGAGTCCTATCCGGATTTTCTGCCCTGGTGCCGGTCCGCCCGCGTGCTCTGGCGCGACGAGGACGAAATCAAGGCCTGCATCGAAATGGCCAAGGGCAGCCTGCAGAAGACTTTCACGACCCATAATCGTCAGCAGGCCGACAAGATGATCGAGATGCGGCTGATCGAAGGTCCTTTTCGGCGCCTGGAAGGCTTCTGGCGCTTCGACGCACTCGGCACGGAAGCCTGCAAGGTATCTTTGGATATGGAATTCGAGTTCGCAAACCGCATGCTCGGCTTGGTGGTCGGTCCGGTATTCAGCCAGATCGCGAATACCCTGGTCGATGCATTTCAGCAACGGGCGGTACAGGTCTATGGAAAACGCTGAACAGATCGCGGTGGAGATCGCCTACGCCCGGCCGGATACGCAGGTGATCGTCGAACTACGCGTACCGCGGGGCACGACCCTGGAACAGGCGGTGCGCCAAAGCGGCGTCCTGGAACGTTTCCCTGAGATCGATCTGACGCGGAACCAAGTCGGCGTGTTCGGCAAGCTGAACAAACCAACGGCCGAACTGCGCGACGGCGATCGTGTGGAAATCTACCGCCCCTTGATTGCGGATCCCAAAGAGGTACGCAAGCAGCGTGCGGCGGAGGGTAAACGGATGAAGAAGGGCGGCGGGGATATCGACACTGCGGAAAGCTAGCGGCAGGTCTGAAGCTCGAGCCACGAAGGCGCCAAAGCCGCTAACGGAAGCTTTACCAATCAAGAACGCCTTGTGCGCCTTTGTGGTCCAGGTGGTTGGACTTCTTTATCGGCGGAATCAGATCGCTTCCTTACCGAAACCCATCCAGCGCCAAATCCGCGTGAGGACGCCCGCCGGCTTACGCTCCTGCGGCGGCACGACGACGGTCGTCGATGGCTGCGCGGCCGTCGCGACGGGTTGTTCGCTGGGGCGGTAGTCGCCTTCGATCCTGACCAGCGTGTCATCCTGAAAAAACAATGTGACCCGCTTTCGTTCGGTCTCGCCCTTGCCGGGCGTCATGCGGTAGACGTAGTCCCATCTGTCCTGATGAAAGATATCCGCGACCATGGGCGATCCGAGCGTGAAGCGGGCTTGGCGCTTGGACATGCCGGGCTTGAGCTGATCGATCATTTCCTGCGTGATGACATTGCCTTGCTGGACATCGATGCGGTGGATGAACGGGACACGTTCGACCGATCCGCAGCCGCCCAAGAGGCTTGCAATCAGGAGGGCAGGAATGAGAAGCTTTTGCATATAGTAGCCATTTCCAGCATGAAGAATCCGCCGGCATCATACCCCAAGCGACGTCCGAATTCACGATCGGGCGCGGAGAGAACGTCATGGAATCACAGGACTTACGCAAGGCCGGTTTGAAGGTGACCTTACCGCGGGTCAAGATCCTGGAAATCCTGGAGAGCAACAAAACCAGGCACCTGAGCGCCGAAGACGTCTACAAGGCCCTGCTCGAGGAAGGCGAGGACATCGGCCTGGCAACCGTGTATCGCGTACTGACTCAGTTCGAGGCCGCCGGCTTGGTGGCCCGTCACCATTTCGAAGGCGGGCACTCGGTTTTCGAGCTTGATAAAGGCACGCATCATGACCATATCGTCTGCGTGAAATGCGGCCGCGTCGACGAGTTCATGGACGAAACCATCGAAAAACGCCAATGCGAGATTGCGCGGAAAGCCGGCTACGAAATCACCGATCACAGCCTGTATATCTATGGGATATGCAAGACGTGTCGTAGCGCGGTGCGCTAAAATTAAGACACAAGAGACAAGTGACAGCAGAAACGGGGAGCGAACTCGCTCTGCGAGTACTTGTCTCTTGCATCTGCCCCGCGCAGCGGGGCTTTAAAGTTACTTGCCTCTTGCCTCTTGGCTCTTGTCTCTGCTTCCCGCCTTGCCTCTGCCCAGTTTTGCCGGGCTCTGAGCTTTCCGAACCATTTCGTCGGCATGTGCGCGCGTCGATGCGGTGACTTCGATGCCGCCAAGCATGCGCGCGATTTCGTCGACGCGTTCGGCGTCGCTCAGGCAACGGATACGCGTACGCGTGGTCTCGTCGCCGGTCAGCTTCTGTACTTGGCATTGGCGATGGGCCTGAGCGGCGACTTGCGGTAGATGGGTGACGCACAGCACCTGCCGGTGTTCACCCAGGCTGCGCAATTGACGCCCCACCACCTCCGCAACACCGCCGCCGATCCCGGTGTCCACTTCGTCGAACACCAGGGTCGGGATCGGACTGGCGTGGGTGGCGATGACCTGGATGGCCAGACTGATGCGCGACAGTTCGCCGCCCGACGCGACCTTGGTCAACGGTAGCGGCGGTTGCCCCGGGTTGGCGCTGACACGAAACTCGATGCGATCGAGTCCATGGCGCGTAAATTCGTTCGCGGCGCCGTCCTCAACCTGGATCAGAAAGCGTCCGCCAGGCATGCCGAGCTCGTGCATTGCCGCGCTGATCTTCTTGCCGAGCTCAGCTGCCGCCTTTTGACGGCGTTTGCGGACCGCCAGGGCGAGCACGGAATATTCTTTGGCGCATTGCGCGATGTCCTGTTCGAGCGCGTCGAAGCGTTCGTCCGCATGTTCGAGTTGTTCCAGTTCCTGGCAGCTGCGCTTCTGCAGGTCTGGCAGCTCGTCCGGCTTACAACGGTGCTTGCGGGCCATCTGTTGGACTGCCGCCAGTCGCTGGTCGATCCAATCCAGGCGTCCCGGATCCAGCTCCATTTGCGCCGCATAGTCGCGCAGTTCGTCGCTGGCTTCGCGGGTTTGAATCAATGCGCCGTCCAATAGTTCGCAGAGTGCGTTGAGGCGTGGGTCGAACCGGGTCAGATCCAGCAGTTCGCCATGCGCGTGACCGAGCAGGCTCGTGGCCGAGGTCTCGTCTTCGTAGAGCGCGGCCACGGCGCGTTGGCAGGCCTCCAGTAAGCGGCCGGCATTGGCCAGCCGGCCGTGCTCTTCCTCGAGTCGCGTCAGTTCGCCGGGCTCTATCGCCAGCGCCTCGAGCTCCTGAATATGGAAGCGCAACAGCTCGAGGCGCGCACCGCGGTCTTGAGCGGCGCCGCGCAGTTGTTCGAGGCTATCGCAGAGCGCCTTGTGCGTGCGATAGCGTTCCGCGAGCTGCGTCAGTTCTGCGCCATGCCCGGCATAGGCGTCCAGCAACTCTCGCTGTACGTCGCGACGCAGCAAGGATTGGTGTTCGTGCTGCCCGTGGATATCGGCCAGCAGTTCGCCCAGTTCCTTCAGTAACTGCACCGGCGCGGGACGACCGTTGATGTAGGCGCGCGTGCGGCCCTCACGCGCGACGACGCGGCGCAGCTGGCATTCCTCGTCCGCATCGAGCTCGTGGTTGTCCAACCAGGTGCGTACCGCCGGAAGGGCGGCGATCTGGAAGCTCGCGGTGATCTCGGCCTTGTCAGCGTTGTGACGGATAACCTCCGCGCCGGCCCGGTCGCCCAACACCAAGCCGAGCGCGTCGACCAAGATGGACTTGCCCGCGCCGGTCTCGCCGGTAAGCGCGGTCATGCCCGGGGCTAGCTCCAGTTCGAGCTCGTCGACGATGGCGAAGTCACGGATGTGAATGTGCGTCAGCATGGCGTCGAAAAATACAGGAGCGAGCCCCAAGGCGCCAGCGTCGAGGTGGTTCCCACGGCCCTAGCACCTCGGCCCTCGTACCTGGTCTTCAGCTACTGCGACCCCAGCCAAACTTGGTTTGCAGTATCTCGAAATAGTCGTAACCGGGCGGGTGAATCAGTATCAGGCTGTGCGCCTTCTTGTGAATGCGAATGCGGTCGCCCGGCAATAGCGCAAAATTGATCTGCCCGTCGCAGGTCACCTGCGCCTGGGTGTAGTCGCCGGCGTGGACGGTCACCTCGACCTCGCTGGCCTCGTTGATGACGATCGGGCGGTTGCTGAGACTGTGCGGACAGATCGGCACCAGCACCATGGCGTCGAGCGACGGATGCAGAATGGGGCCGCCGCCGGAAAGGGCGTAGGCCGTGGAACCGGTCGGCGTCGCGATGATCAGTCCGTCCGCGCGCTGCGTGTGCAGCATGCGCCCGTCGATGCGGACCTCGAGCTCGATCATGCGCGCGATGTCCCACTTGTGGATCACCACATCGTTCAACGCGTCACTTACGCTGACGGTATCCTCGCCGCGGTGGACGCTGGCGTGCAGCAGCGAACGGTCGTCGCGCGCGTATTCGCCCGCCAATATCTGCCCCAGTTGCTCGGTCATGTGATCCGGCGAGACGTCTGCCAGAAAACCGAGTCGCCCCAGGTTGACGCCGACCAGCGGGACGCCGGCGTCGGCCAGGCTGCGGCCGGCATTGAGAATGGTGCCATCGCCGCCGACCACGATGACCAGATCGGCGTGCTCGGCCAGTTGTGGGCGTTCGACGCGGGGCAGCGGGCTGTCGGGCAGATGCTCGGCGGCGCTCGCCTCCAGGGTGACTGCCAGGCCACGTTCGCCTAGAAATCCGATCAAGCGCCGCAGGGTGTCGCCGACGGCCGGAGAACCATATTTGGCGATCAAACCAATGCGTTGGAAACGGTTGTTCATAGGCGACCGACACTATCATGAAGAACTCAGGCGCGACAACGCGAAGCGTGCGGAACTCCCTAAACACCAATAGGTTTTCGAAGGCTCCAATGCGCCTTCGAGGCGCGCCTTTTGCTTGACACTCTGCGGGGCAGTTGTTAGCGTCCGGTCTGGCACTCACCCAATTCGAGTGCCAGACGCCCGCCACTCACTCAAGCCGACTATGCCTACAAAACCGATCAATCCGGTCCTCAACGAGCGCGCCCAACACCTGTTGCGGGTGCTGATCGAGCGCTATATCCGCGAGGGTGAACCGGTGGGGTCGCGCACCCTGGCGCGGGATGCCGGCATGGATCTGAGCCCCGCGACCATCCGCAACGTCATGGCCGACCTCGAAGACCTCGGCTTCGTGCGGGCGCCACACACCTCCGCGGGCCGCATGCCGACGGTGCAGGGCTACCGCTTTTTCGTCGACAGCCTGCTGACCGTGCAACCACTCGACGGTCAGGACGTGCAGCGCCTGCGCGCCGAACTGAAGCTCGATCTGGAACATAAGGATCTGGTCGACCGTGCCTCCAAGTTGCTGTCCGGCATCACGCGCATGGCGGGGGTGGTCACCTTGCCCCGGCGCAAGCAGTCGGCGCTGCGCCGCATCGATTTCCTGCCGCTGTCCGACAATCGCGTACTGGTGATCCTGGTGATCAACGAGCGCGAGGTGCAGAACCGGATCATTTATACGGACCGCCCGTACACGCCGTCGGAACTCGAGATGGCCGCGAATTTCCTCAACGAGCAATTCAGCGGCAAGGACATCGCCGCCGTGCGCGAGCGCATCATCGCGGACATGCATCAGACCCGCGAAGACATGAACCGGATGATGCAGGCGGCGGTGGACATGGCCGGCCAGGTGTTTCAGGCCGAAGACCTGCAGGCACGGGAAGACCTGGTATTCGCCGGACAGACCAACCTGATGAGCTTCCGCGAACTCTGCGAGGTCGGCAAGCTGCGTCACCTGTTCGAGGCCTTCAATCAGAAACGCGACATTCTTTTATTGTTGGATCAGTGCCTGAACGCCGAGGGCGTCCACATCTTCATCGGCGAAGAATCCGGTTACAATGCGCTCGACGAGTGCAGCGTGGTAACGGCGCCGTATTCAGTGGACGGTCGGGTGGTCGGCGTGCTCGGTGTCATCGGCCCCACGCGCATGGCCTACGATCGCATCATCCCGATCGTCGATACCACGGCCCGCCTGCTGGGCGCGGCCTTGAATCCCCGCGAATAGCCCCCATATAGAGACGCTAATCAGTCGGTCGCCGCGGGCGGCCGATAATAGTTTGCTTTTAAATTTGCTTATAGACGACTGATATCTGGAGAGTTGCATGACAGATCGACAGCGTTCGGAAACGCCGGAAGGCGAAGATTACGCGGCAGAGCGCGAGTCTGGCGAGGCGGCGGCTACGGGCGGCGAAGGCGGCCTTCAGGGGCTGTTGGAGGACGCGCGCGCCAAGGTCGACGAGCATTGGAACCAGTGTCTGCGCCTGCAGGCCGAGATCGAGAACCTCCACAAGCGCAATCAGCGCAACCTGGAGAATGCCCACAAGTACGCCCTGGAAAAATTCGCCGGCGAACTGCTTCCGGTCCGTGACAGCCTGGAGATGGGCATCGCGGCAGCGGCGCAGGGCGAGAACATCGATCCGGCCAAGCTGATCGAGGGCAGTGAACTGACGCTGCAGATGATGGGGTCGGCCATGGAGAAATTCGGCATCACCGAAGTGAACCCCCAGGGCGAGCGCTTCGACCCGCAGTTTCATGAGGCCATGTCCATCCAGCCGCGCAACGACATCGAGCCGAACAAGGTCGTTACCGTCATTCAAAAGGGTTATCTGCTGAATGACCGCCTGATCCGGCCGGCGATGGTGATCGTCTCCAAGGCGGCACCCGGCGCGGACGGCGGGCAGTCCCCCGGCGGCACCATCGACGAGCAGGCTTGATTTAAGGGCAGGCCGCCACCATGTAGGTGGGCAGAGCGGCGTGATCGGGCCGACCGACCGGAATTCAAGTAATTAAATAGTCTTTGGAGAATCGAACATGGGAAAGATCATCGGCATTGACCTCGGTACCACCAACTCTTGCGTGGCGGTCATGGAAGGTGGCAAGCCGCGCGTGATCGAAAACAGCGAGGGCGATCGTACGACCCCCTCGATCGTGGCCTTTACGGATGACGACGAGGTACTGGTCGGTCAGGCCGCCAAACGTCAGGCCGTGACCAACCCGGCCAACACCCTGTATGCGGTCAAGCGCCTCATCGGCCGCCGCTTCCAGGAGGACGTCGTACAGAAGGACATCAGCCTGGTTCCGTACAAGATCGTCAACGCGGACAACGGCGACGCCTGGGTCGAGGCCCAGGGCAAGAAGATGGCACCGCCCGAGATCTCGGCGCGGGTACTCATGAAGATGAAGAAGACCGCAGAAGACTATCTCGGCGAGAAGGTGACCGAGGCCGTCATCACGGTGCCTGCGTATTTCAACGATTCCCAGCGCCAGGCGACCAAGGACGCCGGCAGGATCGCGGGCCTGGAGGTCAAGC
>Ga0172382_10013455_pt1 | contig 10536 bp, 7 predicted proteins | sample Leawel138RmetaG_FD_122245 | JGI IMG/M metagenome (GOLD analysis project Ga0172382, IMG submission 122245) | Leachate microbial communities from a municipal landfill in Southern Ontario, Canada - Leachate well 138R metaG | ecosystem: Engineered > Solid waste > Landfill > Unclassified | place...
TACGGGCATAGCCGGAGACCTGTTTGTGCATGTCCTCTCAAGCATTCATTATATCATGGATGCAATAGGACCGGAAAAGGTGTATACTACCGGAGGAATACGTTATTATACCGATGGTTTACGCGATACGCCTGACGTTATGCTGGGATATTTCGATTATCCGGACAGGAATAATCTGGGGGCTTTTACGGTGCAGTTAGGAGCCAATTATGTGGATGGGGTGTCAAAAAAATGGGGTAGTATGGACTTCCGGATTGTCGGCTCCAAAGGGACGTTGGACGTCGGTTGGGATAACGTTGTCCTGAAGACGATGGAAGATATTGATCCGCGTGATTTGCAGGTATTGGAACAGCTGGGACAAGGGATGAAAAGTCCTGAAAAAGTCTCTTCCCGTGAGTATCTGTTTTCGGTGAAGGAGGGATACAAGGGAGGCCATTATGACCATCACTTCAATTTTATCGACGGTATCAGAAATAATAAGCCTTTGACCGCAGATGTCCTCTTTGCTGTCCGCACAGCCGCGCCGGCATTGTTAAGCTATGAAAGCTATTTGCAGGATAAGGCAATCAGATGGGATGCCCAAAACCTAAAAATAAAAAAATAATGAAGATGAAATATAGAGCGCTTATTGTTACTTTTTTACTTATAGCTACTTCTTGCCATGTCTCCAAAGAGAGTCGGGTTCCACAGACAAGTAATAAAGGAAGCGTGTTCCGCCTGTCAAAAGAGGAGAAAAAAGAGGGATACAAGATCCTTTTCGATGGTGGATCTATGTCGCAATGGACAAGCAATACGGATGAATATGTTTTGGAAAATGGTTGTATTGTCATGTATCCAAAAAATGGGCATGGAAATCTATATACGAAACAGGAGTTTGATAATTTTATTTTGCGTTTTGAATTTTTATTGACGCCTGAAGCCAATAACGGTTTAGGAATACGACATAAGATGATCACCGCGCAAAGTGGATACGATGGAATGGAATTGCAGATATTGGATAATGAGGCGCCTATCTATCAAGATTTAAAACCTTATCAGTACCACGGATCGGTATATGGATGGATACCCGCAAAACGGGGTTTCCTGAAACCCGCGGGAGAGTGGAATTATCAGGAGGTAGTTGCCGACGGCAATCATATCAAAGTCATTCTGAACGGAACGGTAATCGTGGACGGTGATTTAAGAGAAGCCACAAAAGAGACCCCTGCCGATAAAATTCCGGCCACGTTATTTTACGAAAAGGGACATATCGCTTTTTTAGGACATAATTCTGTGGTCTCTTTCAGAAATATACGGATAAAGGAATTGAAAAATTAAGATTTCTTCTTCCTTTCATATAGTATTAGATTCGCACATATTAATGAAATATTTTCTTTGTTCACTGGTATTGTTTTGCCTTTCGGTAAGTTCATAAGTATTATGAAATATCAGTTATCGTTTCTTTTGTTGATTGTTGGCACCCAGGTATTTGGACAAGAATTAGATATGGAGATAAAAAAGTTATCTCCATATATTGAAGCGCTTCAAAATTTTTCCAAAAATATTCCGCAGGAAAAGGTGTACTTGCATTTCGACAACACATCTTATTATCAGAACGATAAAATCTGGTTTAAATGTTATGCTACTTCGGGGCAGCACCAATTAAGCCTACTGAGCAAAACGCTGTATGTGGAACTGCTGAATCCGGGCGGTGAAATCGTTGACAAACGAATTTTGGCGATTGAAAACGGAGTGTGTCATGGTGATTTTACTTTGAATCGCCTTCCGTTTTATTCGGGTTTTTTCGAAGTTCGCGCCTACACTAAGTATATGCTTAATTTTGGTGAAGACATTATCTTTTCACGATTGATACCTGTCTTCGACATACCCAAAGAAGAAGGCAATTTTGAAGAAAAAAGAATGTTGAATTTTACCCGATGGGGTATTCGCAATTATACGGTTATTCGCGAAATAGAGAAAAAGGAGAAAAAATTAAATTTGCGCTTTTTCCCCGAAGGAGGCAATTTGGTTCAGGGAGTTGCGTCACGTGTTGCTTTTGAGGCTACGGATGAAATCGGGAGTCCGGTAGATGTCACAGGTGTGGTGAGGGACGTCACGGACCGGGAAGTAGGGCGCATCATTACCCTGCACGAAGGTAGGGGTGTTTTCACGTACACCCCGACAGATGCGCATAGAAGGCAAAGGGATATTGCCGAAGTTGAATACGCCGGAAAAAAATACAGGTTTGAATTGCCCTCCGCTTTACCGCAGGGGGTTGTGATGGAGGTGGATCATTTATCGCATACCGACAGTGTTGCCGTTACGCTACGAAAAAACGCCTCTACCCCTGCGGAAATACTCGGCATAGCTGTTTTAAACGGAGGAAAACTACAAAACGCTTTTTTTTCCTACGTTGAAGAAGCCGATTTTGTTTTTAAAATAGATAAGAAACAATTTTCTTCCGGAGTTTCGCAAATTGTATTGTTTAATGCAAATGGAGAGGTTCTTTGCGACCGTTTGGTGTTTATCCAAATGAAAGAATTTTTGAATAACGACCTTTTACATTTCAGAATAAAAAGCGGAAAATCCACATACAGACCTTTCGAAGAGGTCAATATGGAAATATCTGTAACCGATAAGAAGGCGAATCCGTTAAGTGCCGTTTTTTCCTTTTCGGTAAGGGATGGCGAAAATGAGGTTTTATATCAACAAAATATTTTAACCGACCTTTTATTGATGTCGGAAATTAGGGGGTTTGTCCGAAATCCTCTATATTATTTTGAGAAAGGCGATGAACGTGCGCTTGATGAATTACTGATGGTACAGGGATGGAGGCGTTATTCGTGGAGGCAGATGTCCGGACTTGAGCCGTTTGACATAACATATCTCCCGGAACAGGGAATCGAAATTCACGGAAAGGTGGTTTCCTTTGTCAAACAAAAGCCACAGCCAGAGGTTGATGTTTCCATGATGTTGACTAAAAAAAGGGAAGAAAATGCGGTTGGCGGTGATTTTATCAAATCCTTTGTTACCGATGAGCAGGGAGGTTTCTCTTTTGTGTCGAATTTACCCGGCAGGTGGAGCATGATATTGAAGGTAAGTGAAAAAGGAAAGAAGAAAGACCACCTGATATTATTGGACAGGGCGTTTAGCCCCGAACGGAAGAAGTACCGCTATGCGGATATGCAGGTGATCACTGCCGGTAAAGATAACGAACCCATGGGTGAAGAAGAATTAGCCGGACAGGAGAGTGATGATTCTGACTTGTCTCTCACCGCTTATAGAGATTCAATGGCCGGTTTGGGAATAGATGAAAAAACGCATCTATTAGATGAAGTGACCGTAATAGGCAAAAGAAATACGAAAACACGGGATATTTTACGCAACCGTTCCACATCGGTAGCCTATTATGATGTTCACACTGAAATGGATAAAATTTTTGACCAAGGAGAATATATAGGTGATGATTTAGACCGGTTATTGATGAAAATGAATAAGCATTTCACTAAAAGTGTTTTTGATAAAGAACGATTATTATACAAACAGAAACCACCGCTTTTTATCATCAATTATAAACACGCCAATTATAATGACCCGAAATTCGACGGTTACATACATCAATATTTGAATACCGATGCCATTAAATCTGTCTATATCAATGAAAATCGGGACATAATATGTCATTACGCACCAAAAAACCTTAACATTGACTGTTCTGGTTATGGCTGTGTGGTATTTATAGAAACGTATGAAGGGAAAATTCCTGTCAGCGGCGCCAAAGGAGTACGGAAAACATGGTTGGAAGGATATAGCGAGGTGAGTGAATTTTACAGTCCTAACTACGCTAAGTTACCACCTGAACCAAATGACTATCGGCGTACTTTATACTGGAATCCCACGGTAACAGCCGACGAAAACGGCAATGCAAGAATAGTATTTTATAACAACAGCAGATGCACGAATTTCAGTATAAGCGCGGAAACTGTTACACCGGAAGGGTTAATCGGGGTTTTTGCAAACGAATAGTAACTACTCAGGTAGCAAAACAGTGTCTAAATTTTTCTGACGATTAACCCAACTTTGACCCCTCAAAATATTTTTGTTGAAAAATTAAACTTGTTTGCTATTCCTCATCCAGAACCGCTCGATATCTTCCAGCGATTTACCGGCGGTTTCCGGCATGAGCTTCCATACGATCAGCATGTAGGGGATGCACATGATTGCAAAGAGGAAGAAGGTGCCGGCGGGGGTAGCGTTTTCGAGCATCCAGGGGGTGAGCTGTCCGATAAGGTAAGTACCCACCCATAACGAGAATCCGGCAATAGACATGGCCAACCCCCTTATCCTGGTAGGATACATTTCTGAGAGGAAGACGAAGATCACTGCGCTGATCGATCCTGCCGTGAAAAAAATATAGGCAAGGAAACATCCCAACAGGAAGATGCTCGACATGCCTAATGATTCACCCATCAGGAAATAAATACCAATAAGGAGCAGCGATGCAATCATACCCGAAACGCCGATATAGACCAATTTCTTCCGGCCTACCTTGTCGATGATTAAAAGGGCGAGCACTGTAGTTCCCATATTGACCAAACCGATTAATGACTGATAGAATAACGAGTCGCCACTCGACAGGCCACTTGTTTCAAAGATGGATGGGCCATAATATAACACGGCATTTACACCCATAAATTGTCCAAGGATAGCGATGGCGCTGCCGATCAATACTGCGCGGAAAATGCCGGGTGTAAATAGAAACTTCCAATCTGATTTCTCTTCAGATTGCAACATTTGTCTGGTCTCATTCACCTGGAAAGATACTTCCGATGCAGTGGCGTAAATTTTGGAGAATATCCCTGTTGCCATACTCTCTTTACCTTTCACGATCAACCAGCGGGGACTTTCGGGAATAAAAAAGATGATGATGAAAAAGAGCAGGGCGGGAATGGTTTCGGCACCCAGCATCCCGCGCCAGGCCTCGGTACCGAAAATTTTGAGAAGTAAAGAGCTTTCGGATGAAAATCCTACAGAGAAATTCAGCAGACCCCAATTGGCCAGATAGGCACCCAGAAAACCGGTTGTGACCGCAAGCTGGTAGAGTGAAACCATTCGTCCGCGGTGGGAGGCAGGTGAAATCTCCGAAATATAAAGGGGGCAGACAATCGATACAATGCCGATACCTATGCCGCCTACGACGCGCCAGATGACCAGTTGATTAAAATCGAAGGAGATAGCACACCCCAATGCAGAAGTAGTAAACATTATCGCTGACAACAGCATCGTCTTCTTACGTCCGATATAATCGCTCAAAGCGCCGGCAAAAAGAACGCCGCTGATTGAACCTACAAGTGCACAACCTACATACCAGCCACTCTGGAGGGTTGTCAGCATGAACTGGCCTGTCACTTGCGACACCGTTCCCGAGATCACAGCGGTATCATATCCAAAAAGGAAACCACCTAAGGCGGCTACTACCGAAAGAAAAATCACATAACTACTAATGTTTTCTTTTTTCTGCATCGTTTATTCTAATTGCATTTTTTATTTATGTTGTATCGCTCTCTCTTGGATTTGAAAAATCCTTGTGGTTCACTTCAGATTAAAATACTCTCTATACCGGTTGTATAAATTTCCTGCCTGGAGATAGGCTGACTGGGGACTCATAAAATGGGAGAACTCAAAGGTAATTGCTTTGTCATAACCACATCGTTTGGCTGCCTCCAATTTCATTCGTAACTTATCGAATTTAATCGGTAAAAATTTAATAGGCATGTCACGATCGAACGACTCGGCATTGGTCCAGCATTGCATGCCATATTTGTCGGCCAGCTTTTTATTTACCGTGAAGAATGCGTCCAATTCGTCGTAATCGATATGACCGTCCTGGAATGCCACTGCATCCACCACCTCGTGGATCCCTGCGAAGATCTCATCCCACTCTTTTTCATGTTGTTGAACCGATACTGCTTCCTCTTTGCTGAGCGATTCTCCGCTTGCAGCCACCGCTTTTTTACCGTCGATCCATGGTGAGATAAATGTGGGTAATCCTCCGGATACATCTTTACACTGCTTGCCCATGGCGTAGAAAGCGCCAATCGCCCCTTTGGTGGCGCGGCTTATCTCGCCACTCACATACCATCCTCCAAAACTCTTGTATTTTTTGCCATATTTTTGCCATACCTCGTCGATCACATACTTGTTGTCTTCAATTTCGTGGGTCATATCGCCCGTTGTCCAATAGTGACCGGAATCGTAGAGACCAAAATAAAACTTCATATCATATTTTTCTGCCAATCGCAAGTACATCTCCACCAGGTCGACCGATGGCATATAGCATCCTTTGCTCAATAAATATTCCGACGGGTAGCCAATAAATTTTTTATATCCTGAGCGGATCATGATCACCGTATCGATACCAATGGCTTTCATGTATTGAAAGTCCAGATCCCATTCTGCCTCTCCCCAGTTCTGATGAGGGATGTCGTGTGATATCTCATCCAGGAATGTGCCGGTTATTTGTATTCCGTTGTTCCCGGGAACAATAAGTTGGCTCTCTAATTCATTATCCTTGTATATGCTGGATCTACTATCATTGGCAGAGGATGATCTTCCTGTACCCTCACAAGCAGATAATGCGGGAATAGCTGCTACCGAAGCACTCGCAAGAGCCGCTTTTTTGATGAAGTTTCTTCTGTTGTGTTGCATTATGTTATTGTTTATAGCGTTTGATTATTGATCTGAAAGATAGGTTTGCCGGTTCTCTTTTTCACCGTACAAAATAAGCAATAATTATAACCGAATCCAATTTTAATTTATTCTTATCAACGGAAGTCCCCCATATGTCTATTGCAAAAACGATCCATCTTTTCAGTTTCTGTCCTGATATTTAGTTGGCGCGTTTTATACCTTCTCTAATAGCATTCCACTGATTGTGATTAATTACATGCGATATATCGAAAACCATTAATCCTTTCGTATTTTTTAAACATAAATATACCGCATCTGATATGGCAGAGCTTCTATCTTCATAGGCATAAGTGCCGATTGAACCATACACCTTACAGGCTCCCTTTGTATAGTTCGAATAAGAAGTTGCGAAATTTTCTACCGACCAGTCGGATTGTGGGTTCTCCGACTTCCAGACATTTTCCGCATAAGCTCCCAATGAAAAAACATCAATCTGATCGGCAAACCCTGTTTTATGACAGGTCTCGGTATATATGTCACTGCTGACAGGTGTATAATCTTTGCTCGCCCAGTTTTGACCTACACTATAGCGCGATTTCCAATGGGCTGATGACCAGAAATGGAGTTCCATTTGAGGATTGATCGATTTTATTTTTGTGCGGATATCTGTAATAAGCTGAGTAATGGTCATTGAGCGAAACTCAATCCAACGGCTATATAAGGGGCCGACTCCTCCGGTGCTTGTGATGATCTCTTTTTTGGCAAACCGGCTAAAATTGGCGTGGGCGTCGATCCACATCTGGATCGGCTTGGAGGAGGCTGGCTCCTTTAAGATTATCTCCTCTTTATTTCCGCTGTTTCTGTCATTGTGGCATGAACAAGTGAAGAAAAGCCCGAATGCAAGCAGCAAGATCGATAGAAGTTGTTTCATTTGTTGGAATATCAATATTTCATCTTTTCCAGTTCCTCATCCGAAGGCCATTCAGGTTCAATTCCCCGCAAACGGAGCAGTGACTGGAAATCACTCAAAATCGCTTGTTGTTCCCGTATCTGATGGGGAGTATGCCGGTTGTCCAACGAGAAAGAGAGTAGTTCGCCAACGGCTTCTCCGATGTTCCATTCCACCGGATGCAGGCGATAACAGCCATTGGTGATATGGGTTGTCCCTATGTTCTTATTCGCAGGGATAAGATTCTTCATCCGGATGGGGAGTAAGGCGCCCAGAGGAATTTGAAACCTCAAAGCGTCCATATCGACATAGTTCTGCATTCCGGTAGAGGGATGCAGATCAATGGGATAGTATCCGATCCCTACGCTATCATGAAAAAATGCGGCTCTATCCTTATCTGTGGTGGCTACCAACGCTCTGTTTTCTTTTCCCACATGCTGTTCAGTCACGGTGAAAAGAGATTTGATGCGTCTCGATTCTCTCACGTAGGGATATTTTGCCAATCCGTCGTCCGATCCAAGGATATCTTTCCGTAACCGTAACCCGTTCCATCCTTTCCCTCCATCGTGTCGTGGCGCTTCGGTTTGAAGCCAGTACAACAACGACAAGCTCAGCTGCTTGCCTCCTTCTACATAAGAGTGAAACTCCTTGTTGGATGCTCCGATTAAGTTCCCCAGGAAGTAGTCGTTCTGAGGCCAGTTCACCAGTGAAATATCACTCCGGTAAACTCCCTCTTCGAAGTTGTTTTTATCGGCAATCCTCCGGTAACTCCAGAGATTGAAGATATTGCCACATCCTTTTTCTGTGGGGTCGAAGCATAGCTCCCGCCTCTCTAATGTGCGGGGATTGGAATAGTGAAGATCCAGCAACTTGCCCGGCCAGGGTTGTTTCAGCTGAGGCGTGAATTTACGCCAGAACGGATAATCCTTGGGTCTGGGAATCACATGGTTCTCTCCGGGAAGATAATCCATTGCAAAGCAGACTGTGAAAGCCTGTACATTAGCGGGATCAGCCTCTTGTGGAGCGTGTAATTCTCCGGTATCTTTTTGGGATTCGCTCCCTGTGACGAATTCTGTGCCGGTTAAGGGTAGGAGGTCGCCCAATTCGGTAGCGTCCACAAAATATTGGCCTTTTAATATCTTGATGTCACCTGTCAGGATATCCTTTACCGTGATATCCTCCACTATATCTTTGCGGGTAGTGCTTTTGAGGGCTTTGTGCCGGTATAATAGTGTCAGCCTGCCGGAGCTTATATAGGGAGCCAATAGTTCACTGATCACTGCCAGTGCTACCCGTGGCTCATGACAAAAACGGGATACCGACGCATTGCCCGGATTCAGGTAGGGTATATCCCTGAGATGCTCTTTCAGCGGATAGTTTCTCCTGTAATAATCCCTTATTCTGTGCCGGAAATCCCGGTATGTTTTGGTGGAGCCGGTATGTTCTATCCAAGGGTGTTCATCGGGTGGGACACCCTGTTGTGTGAGCTGTCCCCCCAGCCAGTCCGTCTCTTCGGTAAGGATTACTTTCTTGCCATTTCTGAGTGAAGAGAGGGCTGAGGCGACACCTCCCAGACCACCTCCGATGATCACGATATCTGCCGTTAATATCTCTTTGTGCTGCAAGAGGGAAATCCGTTCCATGATGTTGCTCTCCGACATGCTGTGCAAGCCGGGAGGCGTGATCAATAAGGCGCCTCCCGCCGAGATTGTCTTCAAGAAATTTCTACGTATCATTGTTATAGTATCTCTTCCGCCACCTGATTGAAATAATCGACGGATTGCCTGATTTGGGGCAAGTTGTTTTCCCAATCGGCTTCATATTCTATCGTGAAGTATCCTTTGAAGTTTTGCCGTTTCAACTCTTCCATCATCCCTTTCACATTGAGGATACCCTTTCCCCATATCACATCTTCGAGGCTCTGCTCTTCCCCTTGTGGCGCGATATCCTTGAAATGCAATGCGATGATCTTCCCGTCGAGTTGCCGCATCGAAGCAATAGGATCCAACCCCATCCTCTTGTAATGGCCCACATCGACGCAGGCTCCCAATAGGGCGTCCCGTCCGGATATGCTCTCAAGCAATACCTCCGGCTTCCAGTAGGAGTACTCACTCGGATGATTGTGAACGGCCACCTTGATCCCATATTTCTTTGCCATCGCTTCCACTACATTCCAATCCTCCCGTGCCGGCTCCGCACTGATAAATTCGAGTCCCATCTCTTTCGCAAAAGCAAAGATTTGATTCCATTCCTCTTTCTGGGCAGTCCATACTCCCGAAGAGATGATGGTCACGTCCCTGGCGGCGGCCTCCTGTTTCAGTTTCTCACGCTGTTCTCCATCGAGCCCGTAGCCGAATACCGCTTCTCCAAACCCTTCCCCCATCTTTTGCCCGGGATAGATCTCGATGAACGGAATACCCAACTCCCGGGTCTTCTCCAGCGACTCTATCACCGTGAAAAGATGGAAGGTGTAGGATTGCATCGATAAATGCCATCCCTGTCTCTCCGCTTTTGTTTTTGTGTTGTCTTGCGTGCAACCGGTGCTTGCCAGGAGGCAGGATAATGCGATCAGCACCATTTTTATTGTCTTCATATAATCTGGTTATTCCTGTTATTTTTTTAATTCTTCTGTAAATCACTCCCTTTCTCCCGTTTAACGGGAGAAAGGGGTGGAATTTATTTCGGCATATCGGGTAAGGTGAAACCGTTTTCGTAAGTATGCCTGATCCATTCGTTGGCCATCTCCAAGGCATTGAATTCTGCGAATCTCCGGTCGAACTTCGGGTCGCCGTCAATCACCGCATATTCGTCGAGGGTGACGATCTTGATCTTGTCGGATGGGGATATGTTGGTAAATTGCATCTTCTCCCCGTCCCATTGCAATTCACGATGGAGTCCCTGCAATCCGGAAAGGCGCA
>Ga0172382_10013458_pt1 | contig 10535 bp, 7 predicted proteins | sample Leawel138RmetaG_FD_122245 | JGI IMG/M metagenome (GOLD analysis project Ga0172382, IMG submission 122245) | Leachate microbial communities from a municipal landfill in Southern Ontario, Canada - Leachate well 138R metaG | ecosystem: Engineered > Solid waste > Landfill > Unclassified | place...
CTTGCGGGCGGTCGAAGTCGCCGCCTACGGCACCGATACCGTGACGCTTGCAGCCGGCATCGCGCCCGGGCAAATCGTGCTCGCCCAGGGTGTGCACACCGTGTCCGAAGGCCAACGGGTCGAAGCCGTGCCCTACCAGCCGCGTGCCGCTGCGCCGGGCGGGGACGGCCGGTGAGCGGGCTGCCTGGATCCAGGGTAGAGGCCGGGGGGTTCAACCTTTCGCGCTGGGCGATCCTGCATCGTTCCCTGGTGATCTACCTGATCGCCGTCATGGTGGTGGCTGGTGCGATTGCCGGCCTGCGCCTGGCGCAGTCCGAAGACCCGCCTTTCACTTTCCGCGTCATGGTGGTCCAGACCCTGTGGCCCGGTGCCACGGCGGAGCAGGTGCGCGCGCAGGTCACCGACCGGATCGAGCGCAAGCTCCAGGAAATGCCGCACCGCGACTACACCACCAGCTATTCGCGGCCGGGGCAGTCGACCATCTTCTATTTCATGAGCGAGGCCGCCGCGGCCGACCAGGTGCCCGAGGAGTGGTACCAGGTGCGCAAGAAGGTCGGCGATATGGCCGCCGAGTTGCCGGCCGGGGTGGTCGGACCTTTCTTCAACGATGAATTCGGCGACGTCTACACCAACATCTATGCGCTGGCGGGCGATGGCTATACGCCGGCGCAACTGCGCGAGCAGGCCGACATCCTCCGCACGGTGCTTTTGCGAGTGCCGGGGGTGGCCAAGGTCGACTATTTCGGCGACCAGGAGGAGCGCATCGAGGTCCGTATCCCCAATGCCGTGATGGCCCGATCAGGGCTGACGCCTGCGCGGATCGGGCAGGCGATCGCCGCGCGCAACGCCGTGGCCGATCCCGGCGTGGCCTCGACCGCGTCCGATCGGTTGTACGTGCGCCCCACGGGGCAATTCCACAGCCTGGACGACCTGGCCGACACACTGATCCCCGTCGACGACCGGCTGGTGCGCCTGGGAGACATCGCCGAGATCCGGCGCGGTGCGGCGCAGCCGCCGTCCACGCAGATGCGGCGTGGCGGCCAGCCAGTGCTGGGCATTGGTGTGACCGCCGCCGAAGGGCACGATGTGGTGGATCTGGGGCGGGCGCTGCGGGATGCGGTGAACGGCCTGCAAGCGCGGCTGCCGACGGGCCTTGCGCTGGAGGAAGTCGCCAGCATGCCCGATGCCGTGACGGCCTCGGTCGATGAGTTTCTGCGCGCCGTGGGCGAAGCCGTGGCCATCGTGCTGCTGGTCAGCCTGGTGTCGCTGGGGTTGCGCACCGGCCTGGTGGTCGTCATCTCGATTCCGGTGGTGCTGGCGCTGACGGCGCTGCTCATGGGCTGGATGGGGATCGGACTGCACAAGGTGTCCCTGGGGACCCTGATCCTGTCGCTGGGTCTGCTGGTGGACGATGCCATCATCGCCGTCGAGATGATGGCCGTAAAGCTCGAACAGGGCTGGGATCGACTCAGTGCTGCCGCTTTTGCCTACACCAGCACGGCCTTTCCCATGCTGACGGGCACGCTGGTGACGGTCGCGGGTTTCCTGCCAATCGCCCTGGCGCGCTCCAACACGGGGGAATACACGCGTTCGATCTTCCAGGTGTCGGCGATCTCGCTGCTGGTGTCCTGGCTGGCCGCCGTGATCCTGATTCCGCTGCTGGGCCACGCCTTGTTGCGTCCGCATGCGCATCCCACGCCGACGGACGGTCCGGTACGGGATCTTTATGATTCGTCCTTCTACCGCCGGCTGCGGCGCTGGCTGCATGCCTGCGTGCGCCGCCGTGCCGTCGTCGTTGTGACGACGCTGGTGCTGTTCGTCGTCGCACTGGCAGGTTTCCGGCTGGTGCCGCAGCAGTTCTTCCCCGATTCCGCCCGCCCGGAACTGCTGGTGGATATGCGTCTGCGTGAAAGCGCCTCGTTCGAGGCGACGTTGGCGCAGGCGAAGCGCCTGGAGGCCTTGTTGAAGGACCGCCCCGAGGTGGCGCGCGTGGCCGGCTTCGTCGGCACCGGCGCGCCGCGCTTCTATCTGCCGCTGGACCAGCAGTTGCCCTCGCCGAATTTCACCCAGTATGTCGTGACGGCCAAATCCATCGAAGACCGGGAAGTGCTCAAGAGTTGGCTGGAGTCGACGCTGGCGGCGGCTTTCCCGGCCGTGCGGGGGCGGGTGTCGCGTCTGGAATCGGGGCCTCCGGTCGGCTATCCGGTCCAATTCCGCGTCAGCGGCGACGACGTGCCGCGTGTGCGCCAGGCGGCGGAAGCCGTGGCTGCGGTGCTGCGCGCCGATCCCCGCGCGCGCAACACGCAGTTCGACTGGGACGAGCCCTCGGCTCGCGCGTCGCGTTTCGAGGTCGATCAGCAGGCCGCGCAGCGGCTGGGCATCAGCTCGCGCGATATTGCGGATTTCCTCGCCATGACCTTGTCGGGCCGGCCCGTGTCCCAATACCGGGAAGGCGACCGCCTGATCCGTATCGACCTGCGCGCCCCCGAATCCGAGCGCGGCGGCCCCGAAGCGCTGGCGCAGCTGTCCTTGCCGTCACCCCGGGGCCCCGTGCCCCTGGAGGCGCTGGGCGGGATGCGGGACGGGCTGGAGCACGCCATCATCTGGGAGCGCGACCGGCAGCCCACGATCACGGTGAGGGCCGAGGTGGCGCCGGGCGTGGAAGGGATCGACCTGACCCGGGCCGTGGATGCGCGGCTTGCGGACATCCGCGCCGGCCTGCCGGTGGGCTACCGCATCGAGGTGGGGGGCGCGGTGGAAAACAGCACCAAGGCGCAGGCGTCGATCGGCGCCGAGGTGCCGATCCTGATCGTGACGGTGCTGACGCTGCTGATGATCCAGCTGCAGCGCTTTTCGCGGGTGGTGCTGGTCATCCTGACCGCCCCGCTGGGTTTGATCGGCGTTGTCCTGGCGCTGCTGCTCTTTGGCAAGCCTTTCGGGTTCGTCGCCTTGCTGGGCGTGATCGCCATGTTCGGCATCATCATGCGCAACTCGGTCATCCTGGTGGACCAGATCGAGCAGGACATCGCCGCCGGGCACCGCCGCATCGACGCCATCGTGGACGCGACCGTGCGGCGTTTCCGCCCCATCGTGTTGACGGCGGCGGCGGCCGTACTGGCATTGATCCCGTTGCTGCGCAGTGATTTCTTCGGGCCGATGGCGACCGCCCTGATGGGGGGCATCACCAGCGCCACCGTTTTGACGGTTTTCGTGCTGCCGCCCTTGTATGCGCTGATGTTCCGCGTCCGGGACGAGGGTGAACCGCCGGGTGCGGAGAGGGACTCCATGCCGGAGGAAATGCGATGAACGGATGGCGGATCACCGGGGCGGCTGTTCTGGGTCTGGGCCTGGCGGGCTGCGCGCTGGGGCCTTCCGGCCAGGCGCCGGCCATGCCCGAGCCTGCACGGTACGCCGCCAGCCCGCCGCCGGACGGCGGTGCATCGGCGACGGGCCCGGAACTGGTGGTGGCGCATGTGCCGGCGGCGGCCTGGTGGATCCGGTTCGGCGTGCCCGAACTGGATGCGCTGGTGACGGAAGCCTGGGCGGCCAATCCCGATCTGGCCGCCGCCCGGCAGCGCCTGGAGGCGGCCCGTGAAGTACTGCGGGCGCAGACCGGAGCGACAACGCTGCCTTCGATCGACCTGGGCGCCCAGGCGGCGCGTCAGCGCGCGCTGGGCCTGCCGTTGACGCTGCCGCCGCCTTTTCCCGAGCTGCCCCGCACTTCGATTTACGATACCTTCGTCGGCCAGGCCCAGGCCCGCTATACCTTCGACCTGTTCGGTTCGATCCGCGAGCGCAATCGCGCCCTGGCCGATCGGGTAGAGCAGCAATCGGCCCAGTGGCGCGCCGCCCGGGAAGCGCTGGCGGCGAACGTGGTGTCTGGCGCGCTGACCCTGTCCGCGCTGCAGGCCCGACTGGATATCCTGGCTTCCGTGGCGGCCGGATTGCGGCGCGACGAGGTCGAGGCCGTCCGCCGGCAAGCCCTGGGCGCCGCGCCGCGCGCCGCCGTCCTGGACGCGCGCCGCCAGGCCGAAGCCGTGGCGGCGCAGATTCCCGGCCTGCAGGCCCAGGCGTTGTCGATCCGGCATGCGCTGGCCGTGCTGTTGGGCCGCACGCCCGACCAGGCGCCCGAGGCGATCGCGTTCGAGCGCCTGACCCTGCCCGCGCAGATTCCCGTCCTGGTGCCGGCCGCGCTGCTGGCGGCGCGGCCCGACGTCCAGGCGGCTGCGGCCGCCCTGCGCGCGGCCGCCCACGATGCGGGAGCGGCCAGCGCAGACCGTTTGCCGAGCCTGACCCTGACGGCGGCCATGGGGCGCGGGGGTTACGACTGGCCGTCGGCACTGTCGCCCGCAGGCGCCTTGTGGAGCCTGGCGGGCGGCCTGACGGCGCCGCTGTTCCACGGCGGCGCGCTGCAGGCCCGGCATCGCGCCAGCCTGCAGGCTCATGCAGCGGCGCAGGACGATTACCGGAGCACGGTGCTGGCCGCTTTCCGAGAAGTGGCCGACGCGTTGGCCTCGCTGGAACAGGGCGGCGCGGCGCAAGCCGCCGGAGAGGCCGCCGCCAGCGCGGCCCGGGCGGCGGCCGCCGATGCCGCGCGGCGCGCCGCTCTGGGCGCGGTGCCGCCGGCGGCGGCTCGGGCGGCCGATCGTCAGGCCGACCTGACGGCGCTGGACGCTCTGGATGTGCGCGCACAGCGGCTGCTGGATGCCGCGCGTCTGTTTCACGCCCTGGGCGCGCCGGAGGCCGCGTAGGCCGGCGCCGGTCCACGGTATAATGTCACCCTTTTCCTGAGGGGCGCTGCACCGGTCCCGCCGCCCGCCCCGGGCGCGCATGCGGATCGCCAGGCTCAGGAACCTTCTTCATGAACGGCGCCCATCTTTGCCCTGCGCGGGCGGGGGTGGGCGCAATCGTTTCCGCCCCCGCGCGCAGGCTCTTACAGGACCACCATGAGCACTGCACACGACTACGTCATCGCCGATATCGCCCTGGCCGACTGGGGCCGTCGCGAAATCGCCATCGCCGAAACCGAAATGCCCGGCCTGATGGCCACCCGGGAAGAATTCGCCGCCTCGCAACCCCTCAAAGGCGCGCGCATCGCCGGCAGCCTGCACATGACCATCCAGACGGCGGTGCTGATCGAAACCCTGACTGCCCTGGGCGCGGAAGTCCGCTGGGCTTCGTGCAACATCTTCTCCACCCAGGATCACGCCGCCGCCGCCATCGCAGCGAGCGGCACCCCGGTGTTCGCCGTCAAGGGCGAATCCCTGGAGGATTACTGGCAGTACACGCACCGCATCTTCGACTGGCAGGGCGAGCAGGCCAACATGATCCTGGACGACGGCGGCGATGCCACGCTGCTGCTGCACCTGGGCGCCACAGCCGAGAAAGACGCCTCCGTGATCGCCAGCCCGACCAACGAAGAAGAGCGCGTGCTGTTCGCCGCCATCAAGGCGCAGCTGGCCCGTGATCCGAAGTGGTATTCGACCCGCCTGGCGCAGATCAAGGGCGTGACCGAGGAAACCACCACCGGCGTGCACCGCCTGTACCAGATGTCCCAGCGCGGCGAATTGAAGATCCCCGCCATCAACGTCAATGACTCGGTCACCAAGTCCAAGTTCGACAATCTGTACGGCTGCCGCGAATCCCTGGTGGATGGCATCAAGCGCGCCACCGACGTGATGGTCGCCGGCAAGATCGCCATCGTGTGCGGTTTCGGCGATGTGGGCAAGGGCTGCGCCCAGGCGCTGGCCGCCCTGCGCGCCCAGGTCTGGGTCACGGAAGTGGATCCGATCTGCGCCCTGCAGGCCTCGATGGAAGGCTATCGCGTGGTGGACCTGAGCGACGCGGACGTGGTCGAGCAGGCGGACATCTTCGTCACCGCCACCGGCAATTACCACGTCATCGACCGCGACCACCTGTACCGCATGAAGGACCAGGCCATCGTCTGCAACATCGGCCACTTCGACAGCGAAATCAACGTCGCCGCCGTGGAAGACCTGCAATGGGAGGAAATCAAGCCCCAGGTCGATCACATCATTTTCCCGGACGGCAAGCGCGTCATCCTGCTGGCCAAGGGCCGTCTGGTGAACCTGGGCTGCGCCACGGGCCATCCGTCCTTCGTGATGTCGGCGTCCTTCACCAACCAGACCATCGCCCAGATCGAACTGTTCACGCGCGGCGATCAGTACAAGACCGGCCAGGTCTACGTGCTGCCCAAGCACCTGGACGAAAAGGTCGCCCGTCTGCACCTGAAGAAGCTCGGCGTGCGCCTGACGACGCTGTCGCAGAAGCAGGCCGACTACATCGGCGTGCCGGCTGCGGGCCCGTTCAAGCCGGATCACTACCGTTATTGAGGAGCATCCCATCATGCTGCTGCTTGTCTGGATCCTGAACGCCGTGGCCCTGCTGGTCGTGGCCTACATCCTGCCCGGCATCACCGTGGCTTCGTTCGGCTCGGCCCTGATCGCCGCGCTCGTGCTGGGGCTGCTCAATACGGTGATCAAGCCGCTGTTGATTCTGCTGACGTTGCCGCTGACCATCGTCACCCTGGGCCTGTTCCTGCTGGTGCTCAACGCCCTGGTATTCTGGTTCGCGGGATCGATCCTGAAGGGCTTCCAGGTGGACGGCTTCTGGTGGGCGGTGATCGGCGCGATCGTCTACAGCCTCGTGTCCACGGCCTTGGCGGGGTTGCTGGCTTCATGATCGCCGCCACACCCACCATCAGCCTGGAATTCTTTCCGCCGCGCGACATCGCCGCCCAGGAACGCCTGGTGCGGTCGGCCAAGCGGCTGGCCGCTTTGCGGCCGGCCTACGTCAGCGTGACCTTCGGCGCGGGCGGCTCCACCCGCACGGGCACGGCCGACACCGTGGGGATGCTGCAGAACCTGGGCGTCGATGTGGCGCCGCACCTGTCCTGCATCGGCGCCACGCGCGCCGACCTGCGCGCCATCCTGGATGATTACCGGGCGCGCGGTATCCGCCGCCTGGTCGCGTTGCGCGGCGATCTGCCCTCGGGCATGGGCGGCGACACGGGCGAACTGCATCACGCTGTCGATCTGGTGCGCTTCGTGCGCGAGCACTACGGCGATCATTTCCTGATCGAGGTCGCCGCTTATCCCGAAATGCACCCCCAGGCCGAAAGCGCGACGTCCGACCTGCGGCATTTCGTGGACAAAGTCCGGGCCGGCGCCGACGGGGCGATCACCCAGTATTTCTTCAATCCCGACGCCTATTTCGATTTCGTCGACCGGGCGCGGGCGCAAGGGGTGGACATCCCGATCACGCCGGGCATCATGCCGGTGACCAACTACATCCAGCTGGCGCGCTTCTCGTCCATGTGCGGGGCGGAAATCCCGCGCTGGATGCGGCTGCGGCTGCAGGATTTCGGCGACGACAAGGCATCCATCCGCGCGTTCGGCATCGATGTGGTCACGCGGCTGACCGCGCGCCTGCTGGAGCAGGGCGCGCCGGGTGCGCATTTCTACACCTTGAACAACGCCGACGCGGTGGCGCAGATCTGCGCCAATCTGGGGCTCGACGCCTGAACGCCGGGCGGTTGCCTAGAGTTCCGGCGCAGGCACGGCCCAGCCCTTGTCGGTCAGGATCGTGTCCAGCCGGACATCGTGCGCGGCGGGGGCGTAGGGCTCGCCGCTGAGGTCGCCGCAGGCCCAGGCGATGCCGACCGCCGTGAATGCGTGGCCGGATGCCTTCAGCGCGGCCAGGGTGCGGTCGTAGTAGCCGCCGCCGTAACCCAGGCGGTCGCCCTGGCGCGTATAGCCCAGCGTGGGCACCAGCACGATGTCGGGGGGCGGCGCTTCCGGACCTTCGGGTTCCAGGATGCCGTAGGCCCCGGGACGCATCGGGGTGTCCGGGGTCCAGGCGTGGAAACGCAACGGTTCGCCTGCCGAGGCGACGACCGGCAGCGAGACCTCCAGGGTCTCGTCCTGCGCCCATTGGCCCAGCAGGGCCTGCAAGGCGGGCTCGTCGGCCATGGACCAGAACGCGGCGATGCGTCGGACGTCGGGGCGGTCCGATTCCCGCAAGCGGGTGCGGTTGGTCGCCAGCCAGGTGTACAGGCGGCCGCGGATCAGCAGCGCGCCCCGGTCGCGATCCTGGGGTGGGATCTCGGCGCGGCGCTGCTTGAGTCGCGCCCGCAGGGCGGCTGCGTTATCCTGTGTGTTCTGATTCATGTGGTGACTGGCTCGCGGGGTTTCTGGCTATGGGGCGAAGCGTTATAGGATATCCGGGATTCTTCGGGGATGCAGGGCGCGCCGCGTCACGACCGCGCCGCGGGGCCTCGGCCTGGGGCCTGTTGGTCTTGCTGGGGCTGGCGGGCTGCGCGGGCGCGCAGGCGCCCACGATGGCCGAACAGCAGGCGGGCGAGGCGCCGCGCGTCGTCCTGGCCGCGCCGGCCACCGTTGCCCCCGAGCCCGCCGCGCCCGGCACGCCGCCGCCCTCCTCGTCCGCGCCGATGGTGGTGCCCCCCGCCGCCCGCCAAGCCGTGCTGGATGCCTATGACGCCGTCCAGAAACGGCGCTGGACCGATGTCGACCGCCTGGCGCCGTTGGCTGCCGCTGATCCGGTGCTGGGCCTGTATCCGCGTTACTGGGCCTTGCGCAACCGGCTGCAGGACCGTGCCCGGCCCGTTCCCGACACCGAGGTGCGGCAGTTCCTGGCCGATGCGGCCGGCACCTATCCGGACGAGCGCATCCGCGCCGACTGGATCCTGGCGACCGTGCGGTCCGGCGACTATGCCCAGGCCCTGGCGGTGCCGGCGCTGGCCGATCCGCCGGCCCCGGTGCGCTGCGCCTTGCTGCTGGCCCGCCATCAGACCGGCAAGCGCGCCCGTGCCTCCGAGGTGCTGGACGTGTTCCAGCCCAACGCCGACTGCTGGGACATGCTGGACCAGGTGGCGGCCGACCATGTGCTCAGCCGCAAGGAACTGAACGGCCTGCTGCGCGATATCCTGGAAACCGGCAAGCAGGGCAACGCTGACCGCATGGCGGGCGTGGTGTTCGACGACGCGGCCGTGGTCCAGTACGCCGCCTTGATGAAAAATCCGCGCAAGTGGCTGGAATCCCGCAGCCAGCCGCGTTCGACCACCGATTTCGAACTGGTCGCCATCGCCCTGTCGCGCCTGGCGCGCGAGGACGACCGGGTCGAGGCCGCCCGAACCATCCAGGCACGCTGGGCCGGGTGGCTGCCGAAGGCCGACATGCAATGGGTCTGGGGTCAGTTCGGCCTGGTGGCCGCCCTGAACGTCGATCCCGACGCCGCGCGCTGGTACCGGCAATCGGGCTTCGTGCCGATGACGGACTACAACCATGCCTGGGAAGTCCGCGCCGAGTTGCGGGCCGCCCCGCTGGACTGGGGGCGGGTGGCGGAGGCCATCCGCAAGATGAGTGCGCGGCAGGCCGACGAGCCCGTCTGGCGCTACTGGTATGGCCGCGCCCTGGCGGCGCAGGGCAATGCCGAAGCCGCGCGCCAATACTATGAATCCATCGCTGCGGAGCAGGGGTTCTACGGCCTGCTGGCCGCCGAGGAACTGGGCCGCACGCCGGCCTTGCCCGCACAGCCCGGTCCCCTGGACCCGGCATGGATCGCACAGGCGCGGGCCAACCCGGGACTGCGGCGCGCCGTGGCGCTGTTCGATCTGGGCTGGCGCAAGGAAGCCGTGCCCGCATGGAATTTCGCCTTGCGCGGCATGAGCGATCCCCAGTTGCGCGGCGCGGCCGAATTCGCCCGCGAGCAGCATATCTACGACCGGGTGGTGAATACCTCGCTGCTGACCCGGGAAGTGGCCGATTTCAACCAACGCTTCATTGCTCCCTTCGAGGGGCAGGTGGCCGCCAAGGCGCGTCTGATCGACCTCGATCCGGCCTGGGTCTATGGCCTGATCCGCCAGGAATCGCGGTTCATCACCGATGCCCGTTCCCACGTGGGGGCGTCGGGACTGATGCAGTTGATGCCGGCCACCGCCCGGCACGTGGCGCGCAAGCTCGGCATGAAGGGTTTCAAACCCAGTCAGGTCAATGATTTCGATACCAACACGATCCTGGGCACCAACTACCTGAACATGGTGCTGCAGGATCTGAACGGGTCCGAGCTGCTCGCCACGGCGGGTTACAACGCCGGGCCGGGGCGGCCGAAACGCTGGCGCGCCCAACTTCCGGCGCCGGTCGAGGGCGCCATCTTCGCCGAGACCATTCCCTTCACCGAGACCCGGCTGTACGTGAAGAACGTCCTGTCCAACGACGTGTATTACGCCATGCTGTTTTCCGGCCGGCCCGATTCGCTGAAGGCGCGGCTGGGCATGGTCAATCCCATGGACGGGACGCGGACGGCGCGGCCGTGACCGGGTGGGGCGACCCGGCCGTCGAGGGTCTGGAGGTCTATATCGTCGGCGGCGCGGTGCGCGACGATCTGCTGGGACTGGCGGCGGGAGACCGGGACTGGGTGGTGGTGGGCGCCAGTCCCGAAATCATGGCGGCGCGCGGCTTCACGCCGGTGGGCGGGGATTTCGCCGTCTTCCTGCA